>ERZ773246.468-NODE-468-length-16299-cov-127.629_pt1 | contig 16299 bp, 17 predicted proteins | sample MGYA00580519_ERZ773246 | MGnify/ENA primary metagenome ERZ773246 (study PRJEB29015, sample SAMEA2738153) | human oral metagenome | biome: human oral; feature: human-associated habitat; material: saliva | place: China | collected 2246 ...
CGGCGCCCAGCTGGAAGCCCTGGCCGCCGGGCAGCGGGAAGGACACGATGCCCAGAAGCAGGCCCAACACGAGGCCGATGCCAAAGGCCATGCCGTCAACCTCGGCGACGCGGCGCTCGGAGTCGCCGAGCCACTCGGCGATGTCATCAAGCTCGTCCGTGGGAACGACGACGGCGACGTGATCGCCGAGCTGCAGGTCGAGGTCGTCGCGGGCCAGGAGGTCCAGGTCACCGCGTCGCACGCGCGTGATGACGGCACCGAAGCGCTTGGTGACGTTCAGCTCGGAGACACTACGGCCGGCGACGTCGGGGTTGGACACGACGATGCGCTCGAAGGCAAGGTCGGAACGGTCGTCCTCGAGGTTGTGGTCGAGGATCTCGCCGACGCGGGGCGCTGTCTCCTTAATCGACGCGGGATCGCCGACCATGACGACGTGGTCGCCCGGCAGCAGGTCTTCGCCGGGAGCGGTGACGCGGGTGCGCCCGTCACGACGCAGGTAGGACAGGCGCACGCGCTGGTCGCGCCACGCGTCGATGTCGCGCGTGTTGATGTGCTTGGAGACATGAATACTCACGGCCTCCAGGGACGCCCCCGCGAGGGAAGGCGTGTCCTTGGGGCCGACCCACTTCCTCGTCACGGTGATCGTCACAATGAGAATGCCGCCGATGACGCCCACCGGATAGCCGAAGGCGTAGCCGACCGCCGCATTGGGATCTCCCGTGAGTCGGGTGGCTGTGTCGAGGGCGGGAGCGGCCGTCAGAGCACCCGTGAACAGACCCGAGGTCAGGCCCGATGACAGGCCAAGGAGGCGGCCTCCCGCGAGTGCAATGAGCGCACCCACGACGCACACGATTGTCGTGAGGGCGAGGAGGTTCGTCTGCTTACGCAAATCCTGAAAGAAGGTGGCACCCGCAGAAATGCCGACGCAATACACGAAGAAGGCCAGGCCCATCGGCTGGACGATCGACATGTGGGTGCTGACAACCTCGGGATGCAGGGCCGAGACGGTCAATCCCACGAAGAGCGCGCCGGCCGCTCCGAAGCGCAGCGGGCCGATCCGGATGGCCCCGATCGCCGCACCCAATGCAACGACGACAAACAGTGCGAGCAGGGGCGAAGACGCGAAAAGAGAGGCCATAGCTTTCAGAGTACCTGTCGCGAGTCTGGCCTTCTTCACGACTGTCATATTGCCTGCGTTATGAACCTCACGGATTGGTTACACTGGTGCCAGAAACTGAAAGGACGGTCATGCCTCAACCAGCACCCGGATGGTACCCCGACCCCGCAGGAAGCCAGCGCCTTCGCTGGTGGAACGGCGGCGAGTGGACCGAACAATTCCACGATATGCCACAGCAGGAAGTATCCGCCGGGCAGCGGTGGCCCGCAGACCCGGCGGCGGGGCAGTACGTGCCCACCCAGTCGCAGGCTCCCACCGTTTCCTCGGACCCCTACAACCCGGCAGGCACCGCTCCACAGCTGGGTAACGCCGAAGCGGGATCGCAGCACGCAGGAGACGCCGCACCGAAGAGCGGTCGCGGATGGGTCATCGGCGCTGTTGTCTCTGCCCTCCTCATGGTCGTTTTCTTCGGCACGATGGTGTACGCGGGTATCCAGCTGCGCGCTCAGAACGTGGAGTGGCGCGACGTGCAGGATCAGCGAAACTCTACAAAGATCAGCCTCGACCACAAGCAGGATGAACTCAACGATGTGAAGGAAGAACTCGAGGAGGCACAGAAGTGAGCAACGGATTCCAGCCCCAGGCGAAGAAGCCCTCCAGCCTTCCTAAGATCCTGACGATTATCTGCTCAGTTCTCGCAATCCTCTTCCTCCTTGTCAGCACCAGCATGTTCGTCAGCGCTCGCTCGAAGGCGCAGGAGATTGAGGAAGGGCGCGCCGAGATCCAGTCCGCGGACGCTAAGACCGTGGAAATCGACAGCGAAATCACATCCACTAAGGAGCAGATCGCCGCGGCCAAGGGGAAGAAAGAGGCTCAGAAGTGGTGCGACGACGTCACCCGCGAGAATGCAACGGAGACGAAGCTTCGCAGTCAGGGAAGCGCCCTCAAGTCGATGAACCAACCCACGCGCGACGCAGTCGATAATCTCTGCTCCCAGAAAAAGGCCTTCATTGAAGCTTTCGCGCAAGACGCAAAAGCAAATACCGAAATGATCACCCCCTCGAGCCTCGATTGCCAGAAAGACGGCAAGACGATGACGATTACGGCCACTGTCACAATTACTGCTCCCTCGCTCCTGGCGTATGGCAGCATGGACGTTACTTACAACGTGTTCGCGGCCGATCACGCGATCACCAAATCCGATACTCCGCTCGGGACAGCAACCGCCACCGTTCCTTCGAGCGGGTCGGGTCCCCTGTCCACATCCATGCCGATCTCGGGCAACGAGACGCACTGCTCGATCGAACCGGTGAGCATCTGGCCCACCGGTCTGTAAGCCCCACATCCACAGCGATCTCCCGACACGAGAGCAGGAACCCCGATGAGTGAACCCGCGGAAGGCTGGTACGCCGACCCCAGTGGCGCAAATCAACTGCGCTGGTGGGACGGACACGCATGGACGGACTACGTCGAGCCGTACGAGGCACCGGCGCCCTCTCCTCAGGACGCTGAGGTCGCAGTTCCGGCGGTGGACGAGGCCTTCCCGGCTTCGTCCACCGAGGAGTGGGCCACCACTTCCGCCGGTACACCTATCCCCATGCCCGAGGCCTCCCTCCCGCAGGAGGTCACCCCAGCCTCGTCGGTAGCGGAGGCACCGGTCGCCCCGATTCCGATGCGCGGCTCCCCCGTCGATGAAAAAGACAGCGACGAGGCGGATGCACCCGAGAAGAGCGGAACCCTCAAGTGGGTTCTCGCATGCGCAGCATCGTGGGTGCTCGTCGCGGTGTTCATTACCGTGCTCGTCATCGCCTGGTCGCACCTGGGGGCCAGCGGCCGCATCCAGGAGGACGCGAAGAACCGCGCCGAGACCGCCCAGAATGAGCTCGACACGGCCCGCTCGACGCTCGAGTCCATCAACCAGCAGCTCCAGGAGGCCACCAAGTGAGCGCTCCCGCACCCCTGCGTGCCGCGACCGTCGCGGGCGCCATCCTCGCCACGGCGTTCATCGTCCTCTCAGCCATCGTCGGGGGCATCAACGCGTGGCGCACGCATTCTGCATCCACGTACGAGGCACAGGCTGAGCAGGCCCAGTCCGACAAGGCCACGGTCGATCAGCAGATTACGGAGGCAAAGGCCGCGCTGGATGCTGCCACCGTGCGCAAGGACGCCGAGGCCTGGTGCGATTCGATCACGCGCGAATCCGCCGCGTCGATTCGAGACTCGCTCAAGACCTACGATTCGGCGACTCAGGCCACCAAGGACGCGATCCACGAACAGTGCGCGGCCAAGGAGACCCTCGCGCAGGTCTACCGCACCAACAAGGACGCTGACTTCACCATCGCGGTGGGCGAATGCACAACTGACCAGGTGACGACCACGGTGAACGGAACGCTCACCCTCAAGGACTCTTCCCAGATCACGTCGCTGGGCACACTCGATGTGGAGATCAACGGGTTTACCGCGGACAAGGGGAAGAACCCCAGCCCCGGCTCGCCGTACCAGGGCACGACGACGATCACTCTGACGCCCGGCTCGCCCGCCACTTTTACGCTGTCGATTCCCTACGATCCCGCGATGACCGATAAGACCGAGTGCGGCGCGACGATGACCAGCTGGTGGCCCTCCAACCTGTGATGCACGGTGAATCCCGTCACCGCAGCAAATCCAATTTTTTCAACTCGCATAGAATTGGGGAGACACAGTGAAAGGAGTCTCCCCGTGAGCACCCCCACCCCCGGCCTGCCCGAGAATCCGGCTGGCTCCCCCATTCCTCCCGCCGGTCAGGTTCCGGCTGCGCCGAGACCCGCGGTCGCGGCGGCCACGCCGACGTTCACCCCGCTCACCGCCCCGCGCCCGCGCGCTACGGGCGGGCAGATCGCGATCGCCGTCATCACGTCGGTCCTCGTCGTCCTCTTTGCCATTACGACCCTCATGGCTGCCGGCATCTACTCCCTGAAGAGCAAGGACCTCACCGAGACCCAGGAAGAGCTCACCACCGTCCAGCAGGAGCTTCAGGAAGCGCAGGAGGCCACCAAGTGAGTGACAACAACATCCCCACGCCCGAGGCAACCGCCCCGGCTCCCGTGACGGTCGCGACCAAGGCCCCGAAGAGCAAGGGACTGTCGATCTACAACCGCGTCGCGCTCGTCCTCCTCCTCGTCCTCGTCATCGCGACGACCACCCTGTTCACCTTCGCCGTCCAGAAGACAAAGGCGGAGAAGGACATGAAGGATGAGATCCAGACAATCAAGGAGCAGACCGCCGCCCTCGCTGCCCCGGCCTGGTGCGAGCAGGTGACCCCGGACAACGTCGACAAGGTCGACGAGCTGTACTCCAAGTACGACAGGATGTCCTCGGAAGCTCAGGAATCCGTGAAGAAGGAATGCAAGGATCGGGTTGACGCCGTCCAGCTGCTGAAGTTCCAGGACGCCGAGGACGCATTCAAGGTTGATTCTACCTGCGAGCTGGACGACGCTCAGACGACTCTGCACTGCACCGCGGACGTCTCCCCCGCCAGCGACACGGTGAAGACCAAGCTCGAAGCTTTCCAGACGACCGACCTGACGTTCGAGATCCTGTTCGACGATTCGATGTTTGTTGTCGGTACCCCCGACCACGTCACAGAAAACGTCACAACCGCGACGATGACGAAGGGCGAGAAGGTGTCCCTCGAGTTCACGACACCCTACGACCCAAGCTGGGGCGCCCACTACAAGGTCAAGGTCACGAAGTACTTCCCGCACGCGTGAGCCAGGCACTCTGATCGAACGCACAGGTCCCGTCGCCCAATTCCGGGCGGCGGGACCACGTGCATTCACAAGAGGCAGGCGCGCGGTCCACATCGCCACGTAGCCCCGCCACGGCCTCACGCAAGCGCTTAGTAGTGCTCATGTGAGTCGTATCCGCGCAGCCGATCCAGCTCTCGCCGTTCCTTCTTCGTGGGACGCCCGCTCCCCTTCTCACGCATGGCGACGGGAATGTGCACGCGCGGGCGCTCAGGCGTGCGATCGTCGTAGGCCGTGCGCGCCTGCGGGTAGGACACGCGCTTGTTCAGCAGCAGGTTGACCCCCAGGATGCGGTCGAAGCCCTCGATGCGCAGGCGCACCTCGTCGCCGACGCGTACCTTGTAGGCGGCCTTGACGGCCTCTCCGTTGACACGCACGTGCCCGGCGCGCACGGCGGCCGTCGCCTGCGACCGGGACTTGAGCTGGCGAGTCGCCCACAGCCATGTATCGACGCGCACGGCCGACGAGGCGAGGGCACCCGCGGGGATAACGACTTCTTCGGGGGTCTCACTCATAGCGACCGCCTAGTTGATGCGGCGGATGCGCTTCTGGTGGCGGGGCGTCAGGATAATTGCGACGAGGGCGCACAGGATCGGCATGCCGATCAGCATGCCCAGCAGGGCTCCCCAAGGAACGATGGGGCGCAGCGTCGTGGTCAGCGTCGGGAAGATCCCCGAATTCGCGAAGGTGATGACGGCCAGCACGCCCACAACGAGGCCGGAGAGCACAGCCGTCGGAATCGCGTTGAGCGCAAGCACCACGCCCTGCCACGTGGTGACGTGGCGGCGCATCGAGGGAGCGGCACCGATTGCATCAAGGGTGTCGAGGTCCGGGCGCATATCCGAGGAAGACAGTGCCACCACGAGGGCAACCGTCGCCGCAGCCGCGACGACAGCAATCAGGGCGGCAACGTAGGGCAGAACCAGCGACCGCATCGTCGGGGCGATCACCTGTGCGGAGGCACCGGGGACCTGGCGCGCAATCGTCGTCTGGAAGGTGGGCGCGTCCACCGGATTCACCGGCTTCTCGACGGTGAGGAGCTCGCCGAGGGGCACGGCGCGCAGGCCGAGGGCTTCGGAGGCCTGCGGGGACAACACCATGACGTTGATACGCGTGAGGGGCGAGGCCGGGAAGGTCATCGTCCTCTGCACGAGGGCGTCCGGCAGGTCATCATCGGAGGCACCGGCGGCCTTGGCGGCAGCAATCGCCGACATGTCGAGGCTGCGCAGGTCCGCCTGACCGGCACCGTTAATCAGCTTCGGATCGGGCACGAGGACGCCACCGGCGTTCAGGGTGGCGATCGCTCGGACCATGTCGTCCTCGTTCAGGTAGCCGGCCTCGCGCAGGTAGGTGCCGTCATCGACGATGTAGGCGACGTCGATCTCCGCCATCGTTCCCATGTCATCGCGCATCGTGAGCGTCGACTTGTCGACGGGGTTCACGGCCTCGACCATGGTCTCCGGGCCACCTGGGCCACTGTTCCACGCCATGCCGTTCATGATGGCGCTGGAGGTGACCGTGCGCTCCCCATCGACGACCTGCTGGGCCGACTGAAGAAGGTTGCGGGTGCGCGTCACCGAGTCGGTCTTATCGACCGTCGAGAGGAAGACCTGCCCACGCTGCCCGGCGTGCGGGCGCGAGTTCCAGCCGGCCTCGTTCGACGAGGACAGGGTGATGAGCAGGCCGCAGGCGACGAACACGGTCGTCAGGATCGAGGCCATGGCGGGGAACGTGCGGTGGCCGTTACGCACGGCGTCGCGAAGCGCCAGGCGCATGCTCATCGACGCGCGACGATTGGGCGCACGCCAGCGGGTGAAGATGTAGGGGATCGACCCGATGAGGCCGGCCTCGAGCAGACCGACACCAACGACGAGGGCGAGCACCCACCCGCGCCAGGCGGCAATCCCCAGCAACGGGAGTCCGGCCAGCAGCGCCAGGGGGTAGATCATGCGACGACGCACGAGGCGGGAGGGCTCCCACACGCGCCCGCCGATGACCGCGGACGTGTTGATGTGCGACGAGGTGTGCGCCGGCGACACCGACGCCATGAGGGACAGCAGAATGGGCAGGAGCACCGACAGGGCCAGCGGCCACCACGGCACGATACCGATGCCGAGGCCCGACCAGATGCCGATGCCCACCATGCCGCAGGCAGACAGCACGGCGGAGACAAGCCCCGAGTACAGGCCGATGACGAGGCCGTGGGCGATCGTCAGGCGACGACCGTCGGACTGGTCGCCGCCGTTGGCGACGATCATGGCTGCCGTGCGCATGACCGATCGCTGGGCGACGGTGTAGAGCGGCGAGATGAGCAGGATCATCTCGGTGAGGATGAGGAGGATGCCTGCGACCAGCAGAAGGTACTGCCAGGGGTTGGTAGCACGATTGTTTTGGGGACCCTCGTACTGAGCGAACTGGGCGGGCAGAGCCGAAACGTCCGGCGGATCAGCGAGTACCTGTCGCGACACGACGGAGAATCCCGACTGGTTGATCTGACGAATATGGTCCCAGGTCACCGGAGTCGGGCCGGTGACAAACCAGGCGGTCTGCGTGCGTCCCGCCACCGCGAGACGGTCAATGTCGATCGTGCCGTCACCGATGATCGCCCGATTCGTACCGGGAATGATCTCGTCGATGACGACGCTTCCCGTGAGCGCCTGAGTGGTGCGATCCTTGGCGACAGTCAGCGACAGCGTGAGCGTATCGCCCACCTCGGCCTTGAGTGCCCGCGCGACGTCGTCCGAAATGACGGCGTGGTTCGCGGCGAGCGCGCCGCTCTTTCCACCCGCATTCACGCGTGGAGCATCCAGCGTGGCCGTCTGAGTGCCTGAGTCAACCGTGTAGCCCGTTCCGTCCTGCGTCGTGAGGTGGAGCTGGTAGAGGGTGTCGACGGCGATCAGTTGGTCCCCGGCCGGCACCCAGGCGGTGAGGGTGCTCTGGGTAACCGTCACTTCCTCGTCAGAGGCCGTCTTCGACAGGAAGTCGGCGGTGATGTCTTGCTCGATGGCCGTCGACGAGCGGTGCAGGGTGACCGCCTGAACGTCGGAACGGTGGCCGAGCCACGACGCTGCCTGGTAGCGCTGGGAGGTCGTCACGTCCCAGAAGGTGATCGAGCCGATCGCGATAATGATCGGCAGCGAGATGAGAAAAACCGCCGTCAGCGTGCGCCCCAGGCTTTGGCGCGCATCACGAGAGGCGATGCGGAGTACTACTCCCCATCGCCTCATTCGTGTGTTGAGTCGACTCATCAGATCCTTGGTGCAGTGTCAGCCAGCAGATCCCTCAGCGAGTCTCCGCGCGAGCGGTCGACGATGCGACCGTCGCGGAGGAAGACTGTGCGGTCCGCCCATGCGGCCATTCGGGCCTCATGAGTAACGAGGATACCGGCTGCACCCGCATCAATGTGGTCACGCAACACCAACATGATCTGGTCGCTCGTGTGCGAGTCCAGCGCGCCCGTCGGCTCATCCGCAAGAATGACCGAGCGGTTACCCACGAGGCCTCGGGCGATCGCGATGCGCTGACGCTGACCACCCGAGAGACGCTCGGGGAAGCGATCCGCGAGCTCGGCGACGCCGACCTCTTCGAGGGCAGCCATGGCGGCCTCGCGCACCTTCGACGGGCTAACCCCGTCCAGTTGCAGCGGCATCTCAACGTTTTCGAGGGCCGACAGGGACGGGATCAGGTTGTAGTCCTGGAAGACGTAACCGATGGAACGGCGACGCACCTCAGCACGGTGAGCCGCATCCATCGTGGCCATATCGACGCCGTTGATGAAGACACTTCCGTGCGTCGGACGCTCCAGTCCGCCAGCGATCGACAGCAGGGTCGACTTGCCGGATCCAGAGGGGCCCATAACAGCGAGAAGCTCGCCGGGGGCGACCTCAAGGTCGATCCCGTCGAGCGCTCTCACTCGGACGCCGTCGGCGCCGAACTCATGTCCGACACCCGCCATCCTGATCGGTAGCGGCACAGGCTGGCTCATCGCACCCCGGCACGCTCCGAAATACCGGCTTCCGCCTGAGCCCAGTTCATCGAGCGACCCTTCGCAGCAGCGAAGGCGGCGCGACGAGCGGCCTCGGAAACAGCACCGGACTCGATGTGATCGAGCCAGTTAAGCTCGGCCTCGAGGTCGAAGATGTGACGCTCCAGGATGAGCTTCCACGCGAGCTCACCCTCGTCGGCCGAAGCCTTCAGGCGGGTGACGTCACGCAGGGAGCCCAGGGTCGAGCGACGCTGGGTCTGGATCATGGCCTCGACGTCGACCGTGGGGTCAGCGGCGGCCACGGCGAGCTTCATGACGAGCTCATCGCGTTCGGGGTGTTCGCGGGGAACGGGGGTGGACCACCAGGCGTTGAGGACGTCGCGACCGGCATCAGTCAGCTCGAAGACCTCGGAATCACGGCCGGCGTTGGTCTCAGCGTGAGACACAACCTGGCCGTCGCGCTCGAGGCGCTGCATCGTCTGGTAGACCTGGCCGATATTCAGCGGCCATGCTCCGCACGTCTGCTCCTCGAACATCTGCTTCAGGCGGTAGACACCGGCGGGCTGCTGCGCAACAAGCGCCAGCAGGGCATTGCGAACCGACATAACTCTCCGTTCGTTGTCTGGACGTGTAGACGATCGTGGTTGAACAGTATCTATCGTACGCGAATTTTGCTCTTAGAGCGGGGAATTCGCGGTGGGTTATCTAACACAAAGCCTACCGCCCGGTTAGACAGGAGACCCCGAATTTTCAGGCTATATCACAGATATTGACCACTATACCAATTTAAGTGTCAACCACATTGCAGACGCCATTCAAGGGTTTTTCAGCGACATTTCAGCGCTTCCCTACTCACGCGGTCAGACCCCTCAAAAGAGAGGACGACGAGCATCCAAAACCGGGAAAAACACCGCAAACAGGCCGACTGACCGCCAGGACAGAAATAATTTGTCACCCGACGTTCTCAGACTGTGAGATCTGCGGTTCAGGAGTTGGACTACTCAGAGAGAACATCCTCGATATCTTCCCAGAGCACCCCCGGCGATGACGGCGCAGCAACCGCCCAGAACTCACCATCCGCGCCCGTCAGCAGGGGCACCTCGTCGGGATACAGCTCGGTGAATTCAACGCCGGCCAGCACCTCGCAGACCTCCTCGCTGGTGGCGAGCAATCGCCAGCTTTCGCCCGACAGGCTCGGGTAGGACGCCACATCGACAACCCGCACGGCCAGACCCACCCACGCCTCATCCGCGACATCCGCCCAGAAGGTCCCCGTCACCTCGTCGACCTCGACATCAATCACCTCGGCAATCTCGCGAGCGACCTTCGGCACCTCCACGAGTATTTCCGTCACCTCCGCCCGTTCGAGGGCACCGAAGAGCGTCGCCGGCACCGCCGTCGGCACAATCCCCTCGCCGGAAGGCTCACCGATAGCGCTGAGCTCGAAGAACGTGTCGCGCAGCTGCGCGGAGTCGACCACCCACACCGACAACGGGTCATCCTCGCCGGGAAGTGGCAGCCCGTCATCGCATCGCAGCACCGCGGCAGAGTGCGGGCCAACGAAGAAGGTGGATCGCCGGCACCCAGCCGGAGCGACGACCCAGGCGGTCAACACCTTCGTCGCCTGCGAGAACGCCTGAAGGAGAGCAGCGAGGCGGGGGACGGGAGTATCACCAACGACGAGGCCCTGGCCGCGCAGCAGCTCAACGAACGGATGGTCGGGGTCAGTCAGAAGTCCGTCGGCGTATGAGCGCAGCGCCTCGCACTCCATCGCGCTCATATCGAAGACGACGCCGTCCTCAGTCTCGTAGGCATTGATCATGATTCCTCCTGCGCTCTCACACCAGCGCCGCGCACGGCTTTAAAACGAGGATAACGCTACGACATGCGCACCAACCGCGCCCGCGGACGACGGCGACCGCAGCGCGTGCGGGAGGCTACACTGGGAACGACTAGGAGGATTCACCGATGAACACCCCGCTTCCCGCAGGCCCCGCCCCGGCCTCGTCCCCGATTCCGACCCTCACGCTTCCGACGGGATCGCCCATCCCCGTTCTCGGTTTCGGCACCTACAAGGTCGCGCCCGAGGACACGTACGACGCGGTGAGCCGCGCCCTCGAGGTCGGGTACCGTCATATCGACACCGCTCAGATGTACGGCAACGAGGCCGAGGTCGGGGCGGCGCTCGAGGCATCGGGCATCGCGCGTGAGGACCTGTTCGTCACGACGAAGGTCGACAACTCCAACCACGAGCCCGATCGGGCAGCCGCATCCATCCGACGCTCCCTCGAGGACCTGCGCACCGACTACGTGGACCTCCTCCTTGTGCACTGGCCGCTGCCCACGCTCTACGGGGGCGACGTCGCCCTGCCCTGGCCCGCCCTCGAGGACGCCTTCAACGCGGGCGGCGCACGCGCGATTGGCCTGTCGAACTACGAGCGCGAGCACGTCGAGGCCGTCCGCGCGGTCGCGACGGTCGCCCCGCACGTCCTCCAAGTTGAATCCCACCCCTTCTTCCCCAACGCCGACCTGCGCGCCTACGCCCAGGGCCTCGGCATGGTGTTCGAGGCGTGGTCCCCCTTGGCACGCGGACGCGCGGTCACCGACCCGACGCTCGTCGACATCGGCGCGCAACTCGGAGTGGGCCCGACGCAGGTCGCACTGCGTTGGGCGCTGGATCGTGGCCACGTCGTCTTCCCCAAGACCCTGAGTCGTGAGCGCATGGCCGCCAACTTCGACGTGTTCTCCTTCTCGCTGGATCCCGAACAGACCGCGCGCATCGACGCTCTCGACGCGGGCGAGGCCGGTCGCATGGGGTCGCATCCGGCCACCATGGACCGACTCTGAGGACGGGTACGATACAGGTATGGCTTCCAAGCTCACGCGCGCCGACCGCGCCATCGTTCGACTGGCCGATGGCACCGTCAAACAGCAGAACCTCCTCACGGGCACAGAGGTGTGGACCGTTCCGGGCCGCGGCAACCGGCCCCTCACCGCGCCGCACACGGACCATAACCCCATCGACCACGAGGCCGACGGACACCACTGCGCGTTCTGTTCCGGCCGTTACCTCGAGACCCCGCCCGAGAAGTCGCGCCTGGTGCGCCACGAGGACGGGTCCTGGGAGCAGCTGGACGCCCTCGGCGCCGATCAGCTCGGCGACACAGTCGCCGAGTTCCGACGCATTCCTAACCTGTTCGAGATCGTCTCCTACAACTACTGGCATCTCAACCACGGGCACGTCCCCTCCGAGGACGACCGTCGTCGCATGGCCCACTACCTGGCCTCGGACGCGGGCTACGAGCACGTCATGAACGTCGTCCGCTCGCGCATGTTGGCCTCGGGCATGAGCGAAGGCGAGTTCGCGGCCACCAGCGAGACCGCGCGCCTCCAATCCGCCAATGGCTTTTTCTCCGGCGGGCACGACCTGATCATCGGCAAGCGCCACTTCGTCGACGGCGCCACCGAGGCCCACCAGCTGGCCGGGTCCGGCACCCTCACCCCCGAGGAACATGAGCAGTACACCGCCTACACGGCCCGCTCGATGCGCGACCTGTACGACCTGGATCCCGCGGTCCGCTACGTAGCGACATTCCAGAACTGGCTGCGCCCCGCGGGCGCGTCCTTCGACCACCTGCACAAGCAGCTCGTCGCGATCGACGACATGTCCGTGCAGACCGAGGCCGAGCTGGAGCGCCTGCGCGCCCAGCCCGACATCTACGACCAGATCTTCACGGTCGCGGCCACGCGCAAGCTCCTCATCGCCCAGAACGAGCACGCCGTCGCCTTGGCTGGCTTCGGGCATCGCTTCCCCGGCATCGCAATCTGGCCCCTGGGCGAGCCGAAGAACCCGTGGGAGGTCAGCCCCGAGGCCATGCGGGGGATCTCCGACATCCTGCACGCCGCGCACGCTGCGACGGGCGTGGAGGTGCCCGCCAACGAGGAGTGGTACCACCGCCCGCCCACCGTGTCCACGCCCATGCGCTGGCGCATCCTGCTCAAGTGGCGCATCTCGACACTCGCGGGTTTCGAGGGTGGCACGCGCATCTACCTCAACACGATCGACCCGTGGAAGGTCGTCGAGCGCACCGTGCCGCGCCTCCTCGAGCTGCGCGAAGCGGGCCTCATCGCCCCCATGCGCATCGGGGAGGAATGCAAAGTCAGCCCCGCAATGCTGCGAGGCTGACTCTTCAGGATGCATCCGGCGGGGATTACTCCTCGTCGTCGCTCGAATCCTCGTATCCCGTGTCGGTCGCGGGGTTATCCGCGGGAGCCGGCTCCGGTTCAGCGTCCTGCGCGCCCGGATCCGTCACCGGATCGGGAGTACTCGGCGTGGCCGGCGCCGGGGAAGCCAGCGCCGAGGTCCACGTGGCCAGCCACGCGCTCATCGCGTCGAGGGAACCGACGGTCTCGTCGGCGACGATCGGGTCGCCGGTGATGCCCATCAGCCAGCCGGCCTTCGTGTCGGCGGCGAGCACACCATCGATCGGGTAGACGGCACCCGTCGTCGCCAGGGAGCGCTGCGCGGTCTCGCCCTGCAGCCAGGCGATGAGAGACTCCGCGCCGTCCGACGCGGGCGAGGACGTGGGGGCCGCGTACATGATGCGAGCGATGCACGTCGAGGAGATCGCGGTGCCGTAGGAATCGGCGCCCGTATTCGTCGCCGCTGCGGCCGCCAGCGAGCGCGGGGCCACGATCAGCGGATACGCGCCGGAAGAACCCGCGGAGGCTCCCACGACCTCGGACAGGTACCCCTCGGACACGTGCGCGCCGGCCGTCCACGCGGCGATGGCGCCACCCAGGGAGGAATCCACACGCGGGTTGAGGGACTGCGCGAAAGAACCCAGCCCCTCGCCCGTCTGCGCGGCTGCCTCCTGCACGAAGGCACGGCCCACCGACGACGAGGCCGGGTCCGGGACCGTCAGCAGCGCGCGGATACGCGGTGAGGTCAGATCGCCGAACGAGGTCGGCAGCGGGCGGCCGTTCGCACTCATCCACGACTTGTCGGCGATCACGCACACGTCGTCGCGGCCGTAGGCGATCGCCGCAGCGGCACCATCCACGACCGTGCCCGCGATCGTCGCCGTATCCTGCGGCGCCGAACCCGCGATCGTGCCCGCCGCGGTCGCCTGCAGGGCATCCGCGCCATCCAGGCCAAGCACCACGTCCGCGCCCGCCTTCGACAGCGCATCCACGCCATCCACCGGCACCGCCGCAACCGTGAAGCCCGTCGCCTTCGTGAACTCCTGCGCGGTCTCCATCGGCAGCTGCGCGCCACCCACCAGGGCGACGGTGACCGTGCCCGAACCGCTACGAGGAGTCGGAGCATCGATCGTGCCAGCCGTGGTCGTACCCGAAGAAGCACGGGCGCTCTGACCCGGAACGATCGGCGACGCGAACGGATCCCGAGGCGCGCTCGACGAAACGGACGGCGTACAAGCCGCCACCGCCGTCGACGCTACAACGAGGGCCGACAACGCGAAAACAGAGCGGGCGCGAGCCATAAGGAATCCTTCAGACGGGAACACTACCGTTCAAGCATAAGACAGGGCACCTGTGGGCCTCGCGCAAGAGCGCCGCGTGGGGCATCATGGAAGCGTGCGCACGCGCACAGGGACAATCACCCATCACGCCAGGAGGCACTCATGGATTCAGCCACCATCGAAAAGCTCGCCACGACCGCCGTCATCGCCGGAGCGGCCTTCGCCGCGACCAAAGTCTTCGAAGCCGGCTGGAAGGTCGCCACCGGCCGACCCGTCCCCGCCGAAGACGCCGACGACGTCACCCTGGCCTCCATCGTGCTTTTCGCCGCGACCTCCGCCGCCATCGCGGCCGTCGCCCAGCGCTACGCGTACAAGGGCTCCCAGAAGTGGCTTAGCCCTAAGCTCGAGGCCCGCTTCGGCGTGCCCCAGCTTCAGGCCTGAGCGCCGCCGGTCGGCGCCCCTCCCCTGCCGCTCACACGAGCGGCAGGAAGGGCCCCAGGTCCGTACGCTCCCCCGACGCGCTGACTCGGGAGTCGGCCACGGCCTCGTCCCACGTAAGGAGGCCGCATGCGAGCGACAGCCACGTGCGCGCGTCGGTCTCCACGACGGCGGGCGGAGTTCCGCGCCGATGCGTCGTGCCCGGCAGGATCTGCACGGCACCGGCGGGAGGCACGCGCACCTCGACCGCGCGGCCCGGATGCGAGATGCCGAGCTCCTCAAGGGTGAAGCGCACCGCGGTGAGCACGACCGCGCGCGCAGGCTCCTCACCGCGCTCCACGGCGCCGCGCCACGAACGCAGCGCCACCATCCCCTCACCGGGGTCAATCCGTCGTTTCGCCATGAGTCGATTCTACGCGGCGCTACCGTCTCTCCCCCGAGCGTGCATTCCGACCGCCTTGTCAGGCACAATGGATACATACAACTTCCGACGAGAGGCCACCCGTGACCGACACAGCTTCCCTCATTACGCTGCGTTCGATCCTCGACATCGAGATCGCACGCAGCTACCAGTGGGACGCGGCCACCATCATCCAGGTTTCCGGCGTCGACCGAGCCGGTGACCTCACGACCCGCATCGTCGAAAACCCCGGCGCCCTCGCCGACATCGCCGCCGAAGGATTTTCGCCCCACTCCGCCGCGGGACACGCACTCTCCCACGAACTCCACGACGCCATCCAACGCCGCGTGCGCCTGTGGATCGCCGAAATCCCCACCGATCAGCTCCCCCGCCTGCGCGAGGCCCTCGGCGACGACCTCGTCCACGAGGCCGGCACGCCCTCCGGCGGATACACTCCCATTGCTCTGTCCCCCCTCGAGCTGCTCGAGCGATGGGCGGCCGGCACCGACGAGCAACGCGAATTCATGCGCGTCGCCATGGCCGGACTCGACACGCTCACGACCTCGTCACACGCCACCCACGCCTCGCGCGCCGTCGGCGCCTCCATCATCGAACGCTCAGCGTTCCTCAGGCTGTGCCGCAACCCCAAGTTCATCGCCTACGTCGTCGTCCTCGTCTACTCGATGGCGCGAGCCCTGCCCGTCATGTACGTCCCCGACTTCCGGGGCGACTGGCGCGTCCTGTGGGCCATCGACATGATCACCGCCATCCCCTACACGTGGGGCCTCATCGAAATGGTCGCCGGGCAAAAGCTCTGGCACCGCGTCGTCGGCGCCATCACCGCCTCCGTGACCTTCCTGGCCCCCTACGTGTACTTCCTCATGTACGGGCGCGACGCTCCCCCCGGCGTATGGACCGCCATCGCGCTGATCTTCTTCGGCGGTATCTTCCTCGAAGTCTTCCGCTACCAGCGCGACCGCGCCGTCAAGAAGGGCCTCGCAGAGCAGCTGTAGGCGCGCTCCGATGCGGCTGCGTCCAGCTGGCGCTCCGGGTGCCGGCGGCCTCGGTCGCCCGCTGGGCCGGGCTGCGCC
>ERZ773246.470-NODE-470-length-16181-cov-25.3426_pt1 | contig 16181 bp, 10 predicted proteins | sample MGYA00580519_ERZ773246 | MGnify/ENA primary metagenome ERZ773246 (study PRJEB29015, sample SAMEA2738153) | human oral metagenome | biome: human oral; feature: human-associated habitat; material: saliva | place: China | collected 2246 ...
CCGGCGACACCCTCTTCAACGGCGGCCCCGGCGCAACCGGACGCTCCTACAGCGATTTCGACACCATCATCGAGTCGATTTCCACCCGTCTGCTGACTCTGCCTGAGTCCACCGCGGTCCTCACCGGCCACGGCGACAGCACCGGCATCGGTCTGGAGGCGCCCGAGCTGCCCGTGTGGATTAAGCGCGGCCACTAAGCGTTTGCCCGCGCGGCACGGCTGCCCTCGCGGCTACCCGCCCAGCGCGGCACTACGCGGCACGGCGCTAAAAAGCGGAAGGCCCCGCCACCCACTCAGGGTGGCGGGGCCTTCCGCCGTCTCTGGAAACGCGAAGGATTAGGCGTCCAGGGGAGCCAGCTTCTCCTCGTGCTCCTCGCGCCACAGGTAACCGTACAGGTGCCCCAGCGCAAAGTACATGGTCGCCACAATCACCGGCACCATGAACGCGTTGCGGTAGTACGGGGCGTCGCCCATGTAGCCGCCCCACATGCATCCCATCGCCATGCCGATGCCCAGCATCGAACGGGTGAAGAAGCTTGCCTGTGCGTCGGGAATATACTTCAGCGAGCGGCTCAGCGACAGCTCATGGCCGGCGAAGGCCACACCCAGCGTCGCACCGCACAGGACTAATGCATAGAAAATCGTTGACGTATCCACGCTCGTTGGCAGGTACAGGGCGGCCAGGACCAGCAGAATTCCGCTCAAAAGCCAGCCGTGCCATGGGTTAATGGACTGCCCACCCAAAATCACAGGGAAGGCCACCAGAACCATCGATCCCGTTCCTACGGCCACCATCGCCATGAACATGTTCATCGACCCCTGCATCAGCGCGAAGCCCAGCAGACCCGAGCCCACGGAGCCCACGCATCCGCCCAGTAGCACCAGGCCAATCACCAGCACCGCAGTCTGCAGGCTCGGACGCGTCATGCGCACCCGCGCGCTCGCCGTCTTCAGGCGAGATACATCCGGTAGGAACTTCGGCGCCACGAGAACCACCAGGAGCAGGAGCACATCCAGACCGATAGTAATCCAGAAGCCCGAATATTCGTGGTTAGGCGCAATGTAGGCGTCGCCAATCCAAATCGTCAGGGCCGCTAACGGGTGCATCGACAGGTTCGCGGTGGTACCCCACGAGACGGCCGTCGCCAACCGCTCGTCGCTATACCGGTAATTCCGGCGATACAACGATTCAAGAGCGAACGGAGTCCACGGCGGGGTCGTAAAGCCCATCGCCACGCAGGAGAGCGCATGGTAAAGGGTACTCACATTGTTCGGATCCACCGTCAGACGCCAGCCGATGACCAGCATGTTCGCTATCGCCGCGATGTTCAACACCGACGTGATACCCAGAAGAAACTGCAGGCCCAGGGCCCGCACCAGCATGGGCCCCATCATCACCTGAACCGAGTACGCACCGGCAAAAGCCGCCACCGCGTAACCGGCGTCGTGCACGCTACCCAGGTGGCTCGCCAGCAGAATATACAGGGCAAACGCCGAAGATGCCGCGGGAATGTGGAACAGAATGGTCAGGACGCTACGCGCAAATCCCTCATCGCGCAAGATATCACGCAGGTACTTGCGCTGCTCACGGCCGTTTCGCCAAAACAGCGCCCAATGCTGACGCACGATGTTCGATACCGAGTCGTCCTTATTGACCTCATCATCCGAGGGCAGAGGGAGGGGCCTCACCTCCTGCAGCACGTGGTCGTTGTTACGCACCACATCGGTGAGGGGACCGCCCGGAGCGGAGGGAACCCCCGTGCCGGAGGTAGGCTGCACGTGTAGCTCGGGAGGAGGAGTCACCTTCATAGTGTGCGGAGGAACCCCCGGTACGTGAGCACCGGGGGTGGGTGACGCGTCCTCGGGGTGAGCCGCGGGGCGCGCTGAATCCTGATTCCTACGCTGAGGTGTTGGGGTCATGGTCTCTCTCGTGATTATTCCGCCGGTTCTCGACGCGTCAGCGTTCGAGGGCGGGGGTATGCCTAATAGGAGTTTACCCTCACCGAGGAGCCACGCTGTCCCTTTTCCACCACAATCTGGGTCGGAATACGGTTCTTCATCTCTTCAACGTGCGAAATAAGGCCGATGGTGCGACCGTTCTCGCGCAGAGACTCGATGGTGTTCATCACCGTATCCAGGGTTTCAGAGTCGAGCGTACCGAAGCCCTCATCGATGAAGAGGGTGTCCAGCTCGATTCCGCCGTTGTTCGACTGCACCACCTCGGCCAGTCCCAGGGCCAGAGCCAGGGAGGCCAGGAAGGACTCACCGCCGGACAAGGACGCGGCGTCGCGCGGTTCTCCCGTCCAGGTGTCCGTGATGTTCAGGTTCAGGCCACCGCCGCTACGGCTTCCCTTAGCGCGGTGGTCGCTGAGCTTCATACCGTAGCGACCGTCGCTCATGCGCTGCAGGTGCTTATCCGCGACGTCCAGGATCCGCTCGAATTCGCCGCCGAGCACGTAGCTCACCAGGTCCACCTGGTGCGTGTACCCGCCGAGGGTGTCGCCTCGGGCCGCGGCGGCGAGGGCCCCCAGCATCTCGGCCCGATCGTAGCGTTCGGCCGTCCGTTCGCGGAAGGCGACAAACTCACTCCGCAGGGCCTGCAGGGAACGCACGACGCCTTCCCTCTCACCCTCTCGGCGAACGAGGTGCTGCACCCGCTGGCGCAGTTCCTCGATACGTCCCCTGAGTTCCTGCTGATCATCCGGGGCCTGTTCGCCCGCGGCCACGCGAGCCGCGACCTCGACCAGGGCTTTGCGGCCCAGGCTTTCGTTCACGCGGGCGGACTCCAGCTCGTAGTCGTTCACGGCCTTCTCGAGGGCCAGAATCTGAGCCTCGGTTCGCTCGGCCATGATGACCCCGGCGGAATCGGCAAAGGGCGACTCCCGGAGCAGCCCCTGAACCTCGACGAGGTGCTTAGAGTGCTCCTCCGCCGCGCGGTTCAGCAGCAGGGAGCCCTGTTCCTCGCGCTGGGCGAGGGCGCGGTAGTTCTCAAGTGCCTCAATGCGTTGGGCAAACGGGATGTGAGCCTTGGAAGGCGCCAGCTCTCGAGCCAGGGCGTCACGGCGTTCGAGGCTTTCGCGGTGGAGGGCCTGGGCCTCGGTGAGGGCATCGTGCAGGGTGCTCCGGGTCTCTTCGGCGGCCTTCTGTTCGGCCTCCGCCTGAGCCTGGCGCTTGCGCAGGGCGTCGCGCTCGGCGAGACGGGTCGTCGTCTGCTGAACCCGTTCGCGAGCCTGGGCCAGCTGCCGGGCGCTCTGCTCGGGATCCGCGCGTTCCTGGGCCGCGAGGGTTTCGCTCTGGCTACGGGCGCGGGCCAGCGTCTCAGAAGCCCGGTGATACGCGAGGGTGGCCTTTTCCTTCTCCTCCTCGCGAGCGCGGGAGGCCTCGTGGGCGCGGTCTTCACGGGTCTTGGCTGCGTCCAGATCGGTCTGCTCGACGAGGCTCTCGCCCTCGCGGGCACGGGCAGGGTTGGGATGCTCCGCGGAACCGCACACCGGGCAGGGTTCCCCCTCGGTCAGCTCGCGGGCGAGCAGGGAGGACGCCTGGGCCAATCGTTGCGCCTGCAGGCTCCTGAAGGCGTCGGTCGCCTCGATAGCGGCTCGGGCGGCTTCCTCCCAGCGTTCCTGAGCCTTCTGCCGGGTGCCGAGGGCTCGTTCCGCTTCCTTCTCGGCCTCGGCGACGGCCCGCCGCGCGGCGTCAATATTCTGCTGGGCCTGCTGGGCTTCGCGGTGCGCTTTCTCGGCGTCCTCGGCCCCGCGGAGGGCAAGAGCGTGCTCTTCCTCAGCCTTCTCGTAGACCTTCAGGTTCTCCTGAATTTCCCGCGCCCTGGCACCCAAGGTTTCGAGCTTCTGGGCGGCGCTTTCGACCTTCTGGGCCAGCTGCTCGCTCCGGGTTTGGGCATGTCGGACAGTGCGCTCCTCCTGGGCCAGCTGATCGTCACGCTTGTGCAGGGCGCGCAGGGAGGCGAGGGTCGCGTCGAGATGCCGGCCGCGGGCCTCCGCGGGCTCTTCAGCCGTACGCATGGCGAAGAGCTCCTCCTCGGGGTAGGGCACGGCGTCTTCCGCGGGATCCTCCCCCGCACGCAGGGCACGGCGCAGGCTCTCGCGGGCGGTCTTCAGGGCGCCGGCGTACTCGGCCTGCCGGGCGCGCTGTTCCTCGATGTCCTGTTCCTCAACGCGCAGCTGGGTGTAACGCACGGTGAGCGGGGCGGCGGCGCGGGCATCCGCAAGCTCCTTCACGCGTGCTTCGTGCGGTTCCCGTTCCTCAACGAGGCGTTCACGGCGCGCGATGAGCTGTTCGTACTCGCCCCAGTCCTTGCGAAGCTGAAGGCGCTCGTTGAGGGTCTGGGCGTGACGGTCAGCTTCGCCGGCGAGGCGGGACTGTTCCCGGCCGTCCCGCGCGGAGGCGGTGCGCGCCTCCTCGATACCGGAGGCGAGCCACGCGTCAAGGGTTTCGGCGGCGACGGTTTCGGGGGTAATCGCCTCCGCGGCTTCTTCGACCTCCGACGCGCCGGCGGAGGATGCTTCGGCCGCCTCCCCCTCGGGGGTGAGCGGGGCGAGGCTTTCGCGAAGAGCTTCCATACCGCTCCGGGCACGATTGAGATAGCCGTCGAGGGCCTGTTCATCGTTGGCAACGTCCTGCCGGGCCTGCTTTGCCTCCTCGAGAAGCTCAGCGTACATGGCCTCGATGTGGTCTACGGGGAACATCATCTTGAGCAGTTCTTTACGCTCTACCGGCTTGGACTTGAGGAATTGCGCGAACTGCCCCTGCGCGAGGAGCACGACCTTGAGGAATTGTTCGCGGTTGAGGTGAATACGCTCCGCGATGACGGCGTTGACCTCTTTGACCTGGGAGGCGATGGGCTTCCAGGCCTTATCGTCCCCCGGGTTGCCTCCGGGAAGCAGCTCCTCCACGGTGGCGGTGGCGGCCTTGACGGTCATCTGTCCGGCGCGCTTGCCGCGGGTGATGGGGTGGCTGTACACGGGAGTGCGGTTAATGCGCAGGCGGCGGCCCTGCAGGGTGAGGTCGAGGAAGACGCGGGGCGGGGTGTTGCTGCGTGCCGCGTAGGTGGAGTAGAGCTGCGCGGGGTCGCGGTCGCCGGTGGTGCCGCCGTAGAGGGCGTAGCAGATAGCGTCCAGGATGGTGGTCTTACCGGCGCCGGTGGGACCGTTGAGCAGGAAGACTCCGGCAGCGTTGAGGTCGCCGAAGTCGATGGTCTGCCGGTCGGGGTATGCCATGAAGGCTTCAAATTCGAGGCGGTGCAGAATCATGCGTGGTCTTTCTGAGCGGTGACTCGGTCGGCGATATCGGTGATGACGGCGCGTTCGGGGTCGGTGAGGGGACGCTCGCGAACGTAACGGTGGAATTGGTCGAAGAGGTCCACGGGGTTAATCTTCTGGCTGAGCGGCGGAGCGGCGGGTTTTTCAATGGCTTCGCGGGTGCTGCGGTAGCTGAAGTGCGAGATGGTTTCGTACCGCTTGCGGAGCGTGTCGACCGCGCCGACGGGAAGGGTCTCGTCGGTGAGCTCGATGCGGCAGTAGTAGCCGCGCTCGTAGGGGGTGTATTCCGGGTTGTTGAGCAGATCGTCCATGGTGCCGCGGAGGGTTTTCATGGGAACGCGGGTTGCCCATTCATGCCCGGTGACGACGGGCTCACGTTCGGGTGTGAGCTCGATGAGGTAGGCGCCGTTGCGGTTGGTTTCTTCGCTAAAGGAGAAGCCGAGGGGTGAGCCGCTGTACCGGATGGTGGGGGTGACGGGGTACCGCTTATGAATGTGCCCGAGGGCTACGTAGTCGAAGCTGTCGAAGAGGAAGACAGGTACCCAGTCGATGCCGCCGACGCTGATGTCGCGTTCGGAGTCGCTGCGGGGCGTGGTGTCGGCGTTGCCTGCGGTGTCGCTGACGGTTGCGTGGCTCATGACGATGACGCGGTCGGCACCTTCGCCGCGAGCTCGACGGTCGGCGATGTCCGCGCGAATGGCATCGGTGACGGCGCCGAGGACGGCGCGGTGAGTGGGTTCAACCCCGAGTGCGGTGGCGTGCAGGCGCGGCGCAAGGTAGGGAACGGCGTAGACGTGCACGCGCTGGGTCCCCTCGACGAGTTCGACGGGGCGGGTGGCGTCCTCGAGAGTGGTTCGGATGTGCACACCCGAGGCTTCAAAGAGTGCTGATCCGTAGCTGAGGCGGCGGAAGGAATCATGGTTGCCGGAGCTGAGGATAACCTGCACGCCGGCCTGGACGAGGCGGGTGAGAGCCCGGTCGAGCAGGGTGGTGCTTTCGGCGTTGGGGATGCTGCTGTCGTAGACGTCCCCGCTAATGAGGAGGGCGTCAACGCCTTCGGCCCGAACGTAGTCGAGCAGTTCGTCGATGAACTGCCGGTGCTTGTCGGTGAGAGGGCTGCGGTGAAAGGTGCGGCCGAGGTGCCAGTCGGAGGTGTGCAGAATCTTCATGGTTTCAGTATGGCACCGTTGAGAAAAGTGCGCCCCGCGGTTCGTCATTCACGGCGTAGGCGCTCACGCGGAGCGGGGCTCTATCCCCGATATCTCCCCATCCGCGGAGTAGGCACCCCACAGCGGCGAGGTGCTCACGCGGAGCGGGGGCTCCGTCCTCAAGGCCTCCCACGCACGGAGTAGGCACCCCATAGCGGCGAGGCGCTCACGCGAAGCGGAGGCTCCATCCTCGAAGCGCCCCAGCGCCGCAGAGGGGGCACTCCCCCGCGAGCGTGAGCGCGGAGCCGTTGATATACCCCAACCCCGCGCATCCTGAGCACGAAGCCGCCTGGTACTTCCCCCGCGCATCCTAACCACCCGTGGGATAATCGCCCTATGAGTTTTTCTGAGTTCACGCGCGCACCCGAGGTTTCTGCGGAGTTTGCGGGCCGGGTGCGCGGCCTGTTGTATGCGTCTGCGCTGGGTGACGCGCTGGGCTATCCCCTTGAGCTGCTGTCGGCGGAGCAGATCGCGGAGCGCAACCCGAAGCCCTGGGAGGCCGCGTACGGCGAGCTGCTAATCAGCGATGATACGCAGCTGACCTGCTACACCCTAGACGGCCTGACGGAGGTTCTGGAGTGGAATAACGAGGGCGCGGCGGCGGATGAGTTGGCGTGCCTGTGGCTGGCGTATTTGCGGTGGTTCCGCGGTATTGGCGAGGCTCTGCCGGAGACCGCCCCGTTTTCTTTGGATCGTGAAATTGACGGGTCGAACGAGTTGACGGCTCGTCGCGGTCCGGGTGCTGCGACGTTGCGGGCGTTGGGTACCGGTGAGATGCAGCTGGTGTCGAAGTCGGTGAACCCTGATGCTCTGGGTAGCGGCGCGCTGGTGCGTTCGGCGGCTCTGGGGCTGTTGCCGGTGGCTCAGGAGCGCACGGTGGTCATGTTGGCGGTGCGCGGTGCGGCATTGACGCACGGCCACCCGGAGGCTTTAGTGTCAGCGGCGGCGTACGCGCTGCTCATCCGCGATTTGTTGGCATCCCCGTCCGGCTCGTTTGACGCGTTGCTGGAGGCGGCGCGTCGTGTGGTGTCGTGGTGCGGTTCGGTTGCCGGGGATGATTCGATTCCGGGTGATGGTTCCCGCACCGTGGAGGCGCTGAACCGTGCCTTCGAGCTTTTGGAGCGCGGTGTGGTGCCGGTGCCGCAGGCGGTGGCTGAGCATTTTGGTACGGGGTGGACCGCCCCGGAGCTGCTGGGCACGGCGCTGTGGTGCGCGGCGGATGCGCTGAGGAATCTGCCCGCCGATGCTGATGATGCGACGGTGCGTGGCACCCTGTTTGAGGGGCTGTGCCGCGCGGTGTCGGTGGATTCTGATTCGGATTCGGTGGGCGCGATGGTCGGTATGCTGTGGGCGGCGGTCGGTCTGCCGGTGGGTTCGGAACCTGCGGGTGATGCCTGGGCACAGGCGCTGGGTCGTGTGCATGGCCTGGACCAGGTGGAGGCGGTTGCGGAACGCTATCTGCGCCAGCTGGGCCTGTAGTAGCGCTGCACCTCGACGGCGTAGCGGACATGCGGAGCGGGGGCTCCGTCCTCAAGGCGCTCAGCGCCGCAGAGGGGGCACTCCCCCGCGAGCATCGTCCGCGTGCCGGTCGTGCGGAACTGTATCGCGAGCATTGTCCGCAGAGCCAACCTGACATACTCAGCCTCTGTGAAACTGAACTTTGGCGGCGTAGCGGACATGCGGAGCGGGGGCTCCGTCCTCGAAGCGCCCCCAGGCGCTGAAGAGGGGGCACTCCCCCGCGAGCATCGTCCGCAAGCCGGCTGTGCAGAACTTACGCGAGCATCGTCCGCGTGCCGCATATACAAACTGTTTACATACGCAGAAAAGGCTCTCCGGTATCCCGGAGAGCCTTTTCTGTATGTGCTAGATCTAGCGAAACTGAACCTAGACGGCATAGCGGCGATGCGTAATGGCGAGGCCCCATCCTCAAGGCGGCTGACCCATTCACTTATTGGGGCGCCGATGAGGGGGCACTCCCCCGCGAGCATCGTCCGCGTGCCGGTCGTGCGGAACTGTACCGCGAGCATTGTCCGCAAGCCGGCTGTGCAGAACTTACGCGAGCATCCTCTGCGTGCCGGACAGCAGACCAGCTGCACGAGCATCCGCCAGCACGTTAGAACCGCTAGATATGAACTTTTAGTCCAGGTAATCGCGCAGAACCTGCGAACGCGACGGGTGACGGAGCTTAGACATGGTCTTCGACTCGATCTGGCGGATTCGTTCGCGGGTCACGCCGTAGACCTTACCAATCTCGTCGAGGGTCTTGGGCTGGCCGTCGGTCATGCCGAAGCGCATTGCGACGACACCGGCTTCACGCTCGGAGAGGGTGTCGAGGACGGAGTGGAGCTGCTCCTGCAGAAGGGTGAAGGACACCGCGTCTGCGGGGACGACTGCCTCGGAGTCTTCGATGAGGTCACCGAATTCGGAGTCGCCGTCTTCGCCGAGGGGGGTGTGCAGGGAGATGGGCTCGCGGCCGTATTTCTGAACCTCGATGACCTTTTCGGGGGTCATGTCGAGTTCCTTACCGAGCTCCTCGGGGGTGGGTTCGCGACCGAGGTCCTGAAGCATCTGGCGCTGCACGCGGGCGAGCTTGTTGATGACCTCGACCATGTGCACGGGGATGCGGATGGTGCGGGCCTGGTCTGCCATGGCGCGGGTGATGGCCTGGCGGATCCACCAGGTTGCGTAGGTGGAGAACTTGAAGCCCTTGGAGTAGTCGAACTTTTCGACGGCGCGGATGAGGCCGAGGTTGCCTTCCTGGATGAGGTCGAGGAAGAGCATGCCGCGGCCGGTGTAGCGCTTGGCGAGGGAGACGACGAGTCGCAGGTTGGCTTCGAGCAGGTGGTTCTTGGCTCGCTTGCCGTCGTGGACGACCCAGCGCATGGCCTTCTTGAGGTCCTTGTCCATGTCGGGGTTTTCGGCGAGCTTGTGTTCTGCGTAGAGGCCGGCCTCGATGCGCATGGCGAGGTCGACTTCCTGCTGTGCGTTGAGCAGGGAGACCTTACCAATCTGCTTGAGGTAGTCCTTGACGGGGTCGGCGGTTGCGCCGGGGGTGACGACGCGCTGAGCGGGGGCGTCGTCGTCGTCGCTGGCGGTGAGAACAAAGCCGGAGCCCTTGGCTGCTACAGCTTCGGCGGCCTTCTTTTCTTCCTTCTTGGCGACGGTGGCTTCGTCTTCTTCAGGCTCTTCGTCGGCGTCGGTGGTTTCGAGATCGTCGTCGAGTTCGAGGTCGAAGTCGTCGTCGGTCTTCTTGCGTCGTCCGCCGGTTTTGCGCTTGGTGGTTGCCTTAGCGGTGGTCTTGCGGGTGCGCTTGGGCTTTTCCGCGGTGGTTGCGGTGGCAGTATCTTCTGCGGTGGTTTCCTGGGCTGCCTCGGAGGTGGTCTTGGCTGCCTTAGTAGTCTTGGTTGCCTTGGTGGCGCGGGTGGTCTTGGCGGCGGTTTCTTCGGTTGCGTCGCCGGTTGCAGTCTTCTTGCTGGGTGCAGGTGCCACTAGTACCCTTTCTGGCTTGTGTTGGGGTGCTTTGTCTGCAAAACACCTAAGACCCTGTCAAGTCTGTGCTGGCGTCCTCTTTGGTGTGTTTGCGACTCTGAACCGATTAACGCTGCGGGACGGGTTTTTATTCCGCTCGCGTTGGTCGTTTACGTGGTGCCGCGGCTCGTTGTACTGAGCTGTTTGAGGGCGCGCTATAGCGCATCGACTGTACGGGGTCAATACATAAGTATTGCAGATTTTCGGGGGCTTTCAACTTGACTGGCCGTAGGTCGGGGTGTTTTTGCGGGGCTTGAGGGTGCTGATGGTGGTCCCTTCGGTAAGCGCGTCGGTATTTGCACGTCGAGCGGTGAGCCAGGCGGGGCAGGTTCCGGTGGCGAGTCGCGCATCGATGATGTTGGGGCTGAGGCGGAGGTCGTGGAGCTGTGCTTCGTGGCGCAACAGGTTGGCGTAGGTGCTGTGTCCCTTGAGCCAGTTGCTCCAGGATTGAAGGGTGCGTAGGGCGCTGTACTCCGCGGTGTTGGAGCCCGGAACGAGAAGGCTGGAGAGAAGCTCGAGGGCGTTGAGACGGCGGTAGTCGGGTGCCTCGACGTCGGCAGACCCGGTGAGCGCGGCGCGGTAGTGGTTGAGGGCCGCGAGGCGGCGGGGTTCGCTCATATAGGTGCTGTTGTTGAGCTGTTGGATGATGTGTTGGTCGCGGTTTTCTTCATCGGTTGCGGGTGCTTCCCCGTCCGTTTCTGCGGCGTAGGGAGAAACCCGACCGCCTCTGTACTCGTGGAGGGTTTCTTCGTGAAGCAGGGAGCTTTCGGCGAGGTCGATTCCGTCGAGCTCGGTGAAGGCCCAGCGCTCGAGATTGGCGGCTTGGATGGTGCGATGGGTTCGGCGAATCCAGTCTTGCCACTGATTGCACTTGGCGGGGACGGTGCGCACGGCGGGCCCCTCGCCTGCCAAGGCGGCGGTGAAACTGCGAGGCATCCGGGCCTTTCGGGTGATGCGTGTGCCGTAGTGGGGCGGTTCGATGGGCTCTTCGCGAGGCTCGCTGATGGGTGCGGCGCCGCCTAGGGCATAGTAAATGTAATCGGTGGTGTACCGCTGGATGGCGAGTACCTGCTGGGTTCGGTCGAGGCCGTACCCGGCGAGGTACGCCAGGGTCTCCGGGCTGAGAATTTCGAGGGTGCTGTGCTCCTCGAAGGCGTTGGTGAGGGTGCTGGGCTGCAGGGATGCACGCAGGTGCCCAGCGACCTCGACGGGGATGAGCTCGCGGAGGGTGTCGCCGATGGTGCGTTCGCTGAGCTCGGGCGGGGTGTTCAGGTAGGGTTCGACAGCGCTGATGGCGGTCTCCCAGTAGCAGAGGTCGAGCTGGGCCTGGCGGTAGGCTCGGTCGGTGGTGGTGACCGGGACGCGTTGAGCGCGGGTTGCGCTCCAGAGCTCGGTGGCGGATTCCCAGTCATCGCGGGCAGAGGGGTTGTTGGTCGTGTCGGTATCCCAGGGGCTCCGGGCGAAGTTGCCGGTTGCGTCGGGCGCGATGCTGTCACCGAGACTGGTTCGCCATGCCTGGTAGCGGCTGGCGTGAAGGTCTTCGATGGGTCCGAGAAGGGTGAGCGCTTCCATGCGGTCGTTGAGAGCCCACACGGTGGCGGCGCCGGCGTAGATGATGTCTTCGCAGCGTCGTTCGCCGACGATGCGCGGGTCGAAGAGCATGTGTGCCCAGGAGCTGATGCGGCTCTGCGCGGTGATGTCTGCGCCGACTTCGTGCAGGGTCGCGGCGGTTCGGGTGGCTGGGTCGAGTTGGCGTTGGCGTACGGCGTTATCGCCATCGACGATGATGGCGTAGAAGCGGTTGAGGGGCGCCCCGTCGTATTCGGCGGGAATCATGGTGAAGAGGCCGGTGAGGTACACGGCGCGGTGGCTTTCGGGGAGCGGTTCTTCAGGCAGGTTGACGCGCAGGCTGGGGCCGAGGACGGAGTTGTGGGCGGTGAGGATGATGAGGGAGCGTTCGGGCCAGTAGCCGTTGTGGTGGAGGGCGTGGCTGAGAACGTCGTACTCGGTGGAGATTGAGGGAGGCGCGGGGCTCGGGGTGCCGTTCGGAAGACTATCCGTCCGGACGGCTCTCTGGAGGCCATCTCGGGTGTTAGGGTTCTGGGGGCTGGGCTTCTGGGTCTTGCGGTGCTTGTTCATGGTTCCACAATGTCAGGTGCGCCGCCTTGGCATCCGTTAAAGAAAAAATCTGTGGATATCTCCTCTGTAAAGAGAAGAAAATCCACAGATTTATTCGTTTTGTTCGGTTTTTCGGGTACTGCACCGCGGCGGTTCCGTCACATTCGGTCACGAACGCCCCGCTGTACGGTCGATTGGAGAGCCGCAGATGCAGGTGAGTCTCCCCTCCTCCGGCGCCGCGCCTCGACGAATCGGTTAGCGTCTGCCTAGCGTTCCCCTAGTGCTCGTCCAGGAAGCGTTCGAAGAGGGCACCAATCTCGTCGCGGCTCGGAATATTGTTGGCGTCCCGTCGCGAAAGCGGAATGGCGATATCCGAGGTGCGGTAGTTCTCGTCGTAGTTCTCTTCCATGGTCGTGATCATGCGCCCAATTTCGGGGTTCTGCTTGACCTGGTCGTTAATCTGCCCGTGCACGTGGCGGGCGGCCTCGCGCAAATCGTCGGTGGGTAGCGAGAGATGCGCGGCCATGCCCACGTGCTCGAGGGCGGTGAGGGTGCCCTGCGGCAGGTCGGCCTCGGAGATGTACTGCGGAATATTCACGCCGAATCCCACGGTGTCGTAGCCGTTGTCGGTAAAGAGCACCTCGAGCAGGTTGGTGATGGTCGCGTGCATATCCGCGGTAGGCTTCCACGGCGAGATGCCGCGAATCAGGTCCTTGCGGGAACCGTGCGCGGTGACGGGGAAGGGCCGGGTGTGCGGCACGGGCATGGGGTAGGCCGAAACCAGCACGATGAGCGAAGGCTGCAGGCGTCGCACAATGCCGAGCAGAGCCTTCTGAAAACGCTGCCACTGCAGGTCCGGTTCGGCGCCGGTGAGCAGCAGGAAGGGCTGATCGAGGCTATCCTCGACGGCGTAGAGCTTGAGCTGCGGGTACTGCGGGTTCTCGAAGTGGTCCTTCTCGTAGTGCACGAAGGGGCGGCGGGCGCGGTAGTTGTGCAGCTGGTCGCTGTCGAACTCGACGATTTCAATGTTCTTCAGCTCGCTGAGGAGCACCTGCCCGAGCTGTCCGGCGGTGGATCCGGCGTCCTGCGGGCTGGAGAGGGCGATGACGAGGGTCAGCCCGTGCATCCGCGGATCGTCGAGGATTTTGGTATTAGCTAAGTAGAGATCTTCGGGATTGAGCATGACAGCCTCCTCACTATGAATCCGTTCGGCCCGCCATGCCGTGTTTCGTCACGGGGCTGGCCAACGCGCCTTTCTGTCAACAGACGCTTTCCGTAGTCTTTCATTTTAGGCCAAGAAGATTGTGTTGGCTTCTATCTCGGCGTTTTCTCGCGGCGGGTGAACGGTCTGCCCTGCATGAGCCGAAATGCTGGGGACCCCCGCGGATGGCTTGCGAGCGTACGCGCCGCTCCCCCGCCCCATCCGGTAGAGTAGAAACGGGTAGTCCGCGTACTTTTGCGCGGCGCATCCCGCCTCTACGGGCACCGTTTCGCACGGTTCGCCAGCTTCGGGTGGGATGGTTTCAAGAAGACATACGCAAAGGAGTAACGATGTCTCTTTCCCTGTCGATTCACAGCACCGACCTTGAGGCGCTGGAGGCCGACGTTCTGGTCCTGGGTGTTCTGAAGGGTTCCGAGGGCCCGTACCTGGCCCCGAACTCGCTGTCTGAGGATTCCGCCGAGGGTATCAACGAGCTGCTGGAGGCGCTGGGTGCCTCGGGCGCCCCCGATCAGCTGCTGCGTCTGCCGGGTCTTGAGGATTCGGGTGCCGGCATTGTGGCTCTGGCTGGTCTGGGTTCCGATCAGGCTACCGGTCAGGAGCGTCTGGATGCCCTGCGCTATGCCGCTGGTTCGGCAAGCCGTCAGCTGGCCGGTTCCGCCGAGGAGATTGCCTTCGATTTCGGCCTGTCCTCCGTGGATGAGATTGAGGCCGTCGCGCACGGCGCCGTGCTGGGTAACTTCATCGAGGAGGGTATGCGCGGCAAGACCCAGGATTCGATTAAGGAAGAGATTGAGTCCGTCCTGGTTATTTCCTCGATTGATCCCGATGAGGCGGAGCCCGCACTGGTGCAGGCCCTGGTCCTGGGTGAGACCACCAAGGACGCACGCCGTCTGGTGAACCTGCCCCCGTCGCACCTGTACCCCGAGACCTTCGGTGAGTTTGCGGCTGAGCTGGCCGAGGATTACGCAAACGTTGAGATTGAGCTCTTCCACTACGACCGCCTGGTCGAGGAGGGCTTCGGCGGTATTGCCGGCGTTGGCCAGGGTTCTCCCCGCAAGCCTGTTCTTGCCGTGGTGAAGTACGTCCCCGAGAACCCGAAGGCTCACGTGGCTCTGGTGGGTAAGGGTATCACCTTTGATTCCGGCGGTAACTCGCTGAAGCCCGCCGCTTCGATGATGACCATGAAGTGCGATATGGCCGGTGCCGCAGCCGTGCTGAACGCCGTGGTGGCCTCCGCTGAGCTGGAGGTTCCGGTGGCCGTGACCGGTTACCTGTGCCTGGCCGAGAACATGCCCGGCGGCCACGCCCTGCGCCCCGAGGATGTCATCACCATGCGCGACGGCCACACCGTTGAGGTGCTGAACACCGATGCCGAGGGTCGCCTGGTTATGGCGGACGGTATCGCGCTGGCTTCCGAGGCTAAGCCGGACGTCATTCTGGATATCGCCACCCTGACCGGTGCCGCTATGGCCGCCCTGGGCCTGCGCACCGCCGCTCTGCTGGGTGACGAGGAGATTCGCGAGCGCGTGCAGGCTGCCGGCGCATCCGCCGGTGAGGCTTACTGGCCGATGCCGCTGGAGTCTTACCTGCGCAAGAGCCTGGACTCGCAGGTTGCCGATATTAAGAACATCGGTTCGCGTTTCGGCGGTGCCCTGACCGCGGGCCTGTTCCTGAAGGAGTTCGTGGGCGAAGGTATTCCGTGGGCGCACCTGGACATCGCGGGTCCCGCGTTCAACGAGGAGGCACCCTACGGTTACACCCCGAAGGAGGGTACCGGCTTCGGTACCGCAACCCTGGTGAACTTCATCCAGTCCTACGCCAAGTAGAGGGTTCGGCTGCGCCGGGACTCTTGCAGAGGGCGTCCTTTCTGCAGTGTTTCCGCTGATTGCTGAACGGTTATATAGGGATGCGCGAGGCGCTTCGGCCGAACAGGCCGGGGCGCCTCGCGCGCTGCGTTGAGGTCATTTCCGCCTTTTCTCGGTTCGTTGGGGAGGGAGCTTTTCTTCTCCCGTCCGGGCCTTTCAGCATCCCCGTGCGAGAAGGACCGGACGGGGTGTCCAGCATGCTATACGCCTCGAATTTTTGACCTCTTTGCGGGATTATTTGGCTAAAAACCGCCCTGAGTGAACTTAAAGGGACGGTATCGGGGGTATTGTTGTATTAAGTGTTTTTCTGCGTACGCGGATGGGCGCGCGTCTTTTTGATGCGGGCCTGCTGTGTGTGCTGGGGAACCTACCAATAAGGTAAGAACTCATTGCACGGGGTCGTACCCCACCAACTATGCAAGGGAGCAATATCGTGGCTCAAGAATTCGATATCCTCATCCTCGGCGGCGGTTCCGCTGGTTACTCTGCAGCTATTCGCGCACGCCAGCTGGGCTTCACCGTCGGTCTGATTGAGAAGGAAAAGGTCGGCGGCACCTGCCTGCACACCGGCTGCATCCCCACCAAGGCCTACCTGCACGCAGCTGAGCTGGCCGAGGACGCACGCGAGGCATCCAAGGTCGGTGTCAACGCTGTTCTGCAGTCCATCGAGATGGGCAAGGTGCGCGACTACAAGGACGGCATCGTTTCCGGTAAGTTCAAGGGTCTCGCTGGCCTGCTGAAGATGAAGGGCATCGAGATCATTGCCGGCGAGGGCAAGCTCACCGCTCAGGACACCATCACCGTTAACGGTGTGGAGTACAAGGGTAAGAACATCATCCTGGCTTCCGGTTCGGTCTCCAAGACCTTCGGTCTGCCCATTGAGGGCCGCATCCTGACCTCCACCGAGGCTCTGGAGATGGACTACCTGCCCAAGAGCGCTATCGTGCTCGGCGGCGGCGTGATTG
>ERZ773246.472-NODE-472-length-16170-cov-11.8971_pt1 | contig 16170 bp, 11 predicted proteins | sample MGYA00580519_ERZ773246 | MGnify/ENA primary metagenome ERZ773246 (study PRJEB29015, sample SAMEA2738153) | human oral metagenome | biome: human oral; feature: human-associated habitat; material: saliva | place: China | collected 2246 ...
CCCCCGCCACTGGGGCTGCTGCCTCTACTGCCGACGCCGTCGAGCTAGCCGCCAGCGACGCGGTCGGCAGCCCGGACGCCGTCGCCACCCCGGACGCCATCGCGCCCGTCCCGCCCTCCCCAGTGCTACCCAAAAACCTAGCCACCTTGCTAACAGCCGTAGTAATCATGACCTTAGGGCTGCTGGTCTCCCCCATCACCTGGTCGCACCACTGGGTGTGGGGACTAGCCAGCGTGGTGGCGCTAATCGCGGTGGCGCTGCAGCTAAAGTCCGCACCCCTGGCCGCTGTGGCCCTAGTGCAGGGAGCATTATTTATCATGGCCCCGCACTGGTGGTTCTCACACGGGCAGGTTAACGAGCTGCACTGGAACGTGGTAGAGCAGCTGGTGGGCTCCTCCTACACCCTGGCCGCTATCGCCTCTGGCGTAGCCCTGGCCTGGGCGTTACCGGTGCAGGCAACAGCTCGACTAGGCTGGGACTCCTTAAGGAGAACCAATGCCCCTATCTGACTTGGCACGACGCGGTGAAGAACACTTCCATCGCCACGTGATTCCGCGACTACGCCGCGCTGGTTGGCGCCCGCGAGCAGTGGCCTATGACGGCTACGGCTCGGCCACCATGGTGCGCGTAATTGCGCGCGTAGTGATGCGCCCACCCGGCGCACCCGCCGAAGGGCCGTTATTCCAGCACATCCCTGAGGATCTGCCTTCTATCACTCAACTGCGTGAAGCTGCCATGGCTTCACTGCTAGACGCCCAGCGCGGCTGGCGTTCCTTCATTGATATTCCCGTGCCGTTCATCCCCTTCACTGTGAAGGTGGGTGGGCGCAAACTCTCCGCACAGGCAGACCGGGGCGGCTATATCGACGTCGTCATCCGTAACCACAACCTCAAACCCGGCTGGCATGAAGCCACCATCACCGGCCCCGCCATGGACACAATCAAAGCCCCCGTGCTGATCATCCCTGACGGGCCACAGCTGGGCGTGGTGTGCGACATCGACGACACCGTAATGGTCACTCACATGCCGCGTGCTCTGGTGGCCAGCTGGAACGCTTTCGTTAAGCAGTCTTTTGCGCGCCAAGCCGTGCCGGGCATGGCCGCACTGCTCAACCGAGTACAAAAAACCAACCCGGGCGCGCCGGTAATCTACCTGTCTACCGGCGCCTGGAATGTGGTGCCCACTTTGCGTAACTTCTTTGAACGCCACAACTTCCCGCGCGGCCCCATGCTCATGACCGACTGGGGCCCCACCAACACCGGCTGGTTCCGCTCAGGCCTGGAACACAAACGCACCCAGCTGCGTCGCCTAATGATTGACCTGCCTGAGGTAAAGTGGCTACTAATTGGTGACGACGGCCAGTTTGACCGGATCATTTACGGCGACCTCGCCCACGACCACGGCGACAAGGTAGAGGCTATTGCCATCCGTAAACTGACCTCATCAGAGCATGTTTTCGCGGGTGGTAACCACGTGGCCCTAGCTGAGCCGCAGGTGCGCAGCCTCAAACAGTCCGGCGCCCTGGTGGTTAGTGGCCGTGACGGCTTCACTTTGGCCCGTAAACTGCCAGCTTCGCTGGTAGGCCCTCAACCGTAAGGAGAACAAAATGGCTAGCAAGCTCCCATTCCTGATTGGCCTGACCGGCGGCTACGTGCTGGGCACCCGCGCCGGGCGCGCCCAGTACGAAAAGATTAAGGCCGCTGCCGGGCGTGTGGCGGAAACTCCCGCCGTGCGCAACCGCGTGGATTCGACTAAGGCTAAGGTTTCCGACGCCGTCAAGCGCCAGGGTGAAAAGGTCACCGACAAGGTGGTTGAGTCGGTTAAGGAGCGTCTATTTGGTGGCTCTGGGCAGTCCAACTCCACTCCCGTGGCCGTGCCAGAAGCCCAGGTGCGCCCGCTCAACTGAGCGTCCGACAGACACCCTGACAGCGTCTAAGCTTTCTTAGCTGCCCAGGTCTAATACTCCCGTGCGCCGGGCCTGTTCATTCAGGCCCGGCGCACGCTTGTTTTTGAATTAGTGCACTCCCGCTTGGTATTAGCTCAAGCTCTAGTTTGGAGTTAGGAACTACCTGGTTTAGTTACAACCCCATTTAGAAGCCGTACACTTCGTGGCTGTTGCGGTTAACCAGCTGGCACATTTGCTCTAGGCTCAGCTGGCGCAGCTGCGCCAAGGCGGTTAACGTCACTGGCAACAGGTAAGAGCCATTAGGCATACCCCGGTAAGGGGTGGGCGGCAGGTAGGGGGCATCGGTTTCTATCAGCAGTAACTGCTGTGGCATCGCCGCAATTGCGGCGCGCAGCTCCCGGTTAGATTTGTAAGTCACCGGCCCCGACACTGAGGCATACCAGCCGTGTTCAGCGCACACCTGGGCCATAGCCTCATCCCCGCTAAAGCAGTGGAAAACCGTGCGTTCAGGGGCGCCGTCGGCAAGCAAAACCTCAATGCACTCACGGTGAGCCTGGCGGTCATGGATCTGCAACGGCAAATCCAGCTCTTTAGCCAGAGCGATATGGGCGCGGAAAGACTCACGCTGCGCCACGCTCCCACGCGGGCCGGTACGGAACAAATCCATGCCGGTCTCCCCCACCGCCACCACAGTTTCGGGGTTTTCACGGCAGGCTCGCTCCACCTGGGCCAAGGCGGCGTCGAGATCATATGCGCCATGGTGGGCCTCAAAACGCGGCTGCAAACCATCAGGGCCCACCTCGCTGACGCCCGCATGCAGCACCGCCTCATTAGGGTGAATCGCCAGCGCCACTTTCACCCCCGGCAGCTGTCGGGCCAGCTCCAGCGACGGCGCAAAAGCGGGCAGCTCACAGGCGCTGGTGATCATACGATCCACCCCCACCACCTGGGCGCGCTCCACCAGCTGCGCGGCGCTAAGCGGCCCTGAAGCAGCCGCCGCGCCCGGGCCCTCTGTGGGCGAAATCGGCAAATGGGTGTGGTTATCCATGACCGCCTGAGGCAGGCGGGCAATATTTTCCAGCGCCGGCCAATCGCGCGGTTTATGTTTAGACACTTTGTTCTCCCTGATAGATGAGGGCAGCCCCGGTTAAGGGCGCAAGTTACATGCACGTGCCCTCGGCGCTACCAGTTACGGCTAGCGACGAGGGCACAGTTAGTTTCTAAGCAGCTCAGGCGCCGGTGACGTCGTCGGGCACCTGCCCGGCGTAACGGGCCAGCTCCTGCTCAATGATGGCTTCATCCAGTTTCACAAACACCGGGGTGGGCTTGCCTACAGGCGTGCCCGGGGTGACTGCGTGACGCTCCCAGGTGGGGGCGGTGGTGTAGTCACCGGTGATGATCGGGTAGGACTTGCGCCCTGCGAAGTCTGCCGGCAACACCTGCGGGTCCAGCTCGGTTACTTCCTCAATCACCGGCATGGGGGCGATCTGGCCGTCCCCACCCATTACGCGGTCGACGTCGTTAGCGGCATGCGGCAGGAAGGGGCTGAGCATCAGGTTCAAGTCAGCCACTACCTGGGCCAAGACGAACAGAATAGTGCGTAGGCGCTCTTGCTGGTCTTCGCTCTTGAGCTTGAAAGGCTCAGTCTCGGCAATGTAGCGGTTGGCTTCACCCACCAGGCGCATGGCTTCGCTCAGGGCGGCCTTTTGGCGGTGGTGCATGATCAGGTCACCCACGGTCTTAAAACCGCGCTCCACCTCAGATAGCAGCGAGCGGTCTTCAAAAGTGAACTCGCCCGGCTCGGGGATCTGCCCGAAACGCTTGTGGATCATGGAGGCGGTGCGGTTGACCAGGTTACCCCAGGCAGCCACCAGCTCAGAGTTGGTGCGGCGCACGAACTCAGCCCAGGTGAAGTCAGCGTCAGCGGTTTCCGGGCCGGCAATAGAGATGAAGTAACGCAGCGCGTCAGCCTGGTAGCGGCTGAGCACATCACGCACATAAATCACGATGCCGTGCGAGGAGGAGAACTTCTTGCCCTCCATGGTTAGGAACTCGCTGGAAACCACCTCGGTGGGCAGGTTTAGCTGACCGAAGGGGTTGTGGTCGCCGCCGCGTGAGCCCTTACCGTTTTGGGCCAGCATTTCAGCAGGCCAAATCTGGGAGTGGAAAACAATGTTGTCTTTACCCATGAAGTAGTAGGTCAGGGCGTCGGGGTTGTTCCACCACTGGCGCCAGGCCTCGGGGTCGCCGCTGCGGCGCGCCCACTCAATGGAGGCAGACAGGTAGCCGATTACGGCGTCAAACCACACATACAGGCGCTTGCCAGGCTGGTCATCCCAGCCGGGGATCGGGATACCCCAGTCAATGTCGCGGCTCATGGCGCGCGGACGGATTTCCTTGAGGATGTTCTGGGAGAACTTAATGACGTTGGGGCGCCATGTGCCCGAGGCTTCACGCTCATCTAGCCACTCGCCTAGGGCGTCGGCTAGCGCCGGCAGGTCCAGGAACCAGTGGTTGGATTCGATGAACTTGGGGGTTTCGCCGTTGATGCGGCTGCGGGGGTTAATCAGGTCAGTGGGGTCAAGTTGGTTACCGCAGTTGTCGCACTGGTCGCCACGGGCGCCGTCGGCTCCGCAGATGGGGCAGGTGCCTTCAATGTAACGGTCGGGCAGGGTGCGGCCGGTGGAGGGTGAGATGGCCGAGCGGGTGGTGCGCTCAATCATGTAACCGTTGTCGCGCACGGCCTCGAACATTTCACGCACAACCCGGTAGTGGTTACCGGTGGTGGTGCGGGTAAATAGGTCATAGGACAGACCCAGGGCAACCAGGTCCTCAACAATGAGGCGATTGTTTTCGTCTGCTAGCTCGCGGGCGCTAACTCCAGCTTCGTCGGCGGCCACCAGGATGGGGGTGCCGTGCTCGTCAGTGCCGGAAACCATGAGCACGTCATAGCCAGCCATTCGCATGTAGCGGGAGAAAACGTCTGAGGGGACACCGAAACCGGCTACGTGGCCAATGTGGCGTGGCCCGTTCGCATAGGGCCAGGCAACAGCTGAAAGAATGTGCGTCATGGCCCCTAGTTTACTGGCTTTGGCCTGATTTGCCCGAACCGATATTTTGCTTGCGCCGCCTGGTAAGCACTGGCCCTGGCGGCGACGGTGCCCAGTTTGGTGCCCTGGCGGCGACGGCGCCTGGTTTGGTGCCCTGGCGGCGACGGCGCCCGGCGGCTTTAAATATGCACATGCAGCTCAGGGTTTGGGTTAGACTCTGCCCAAGCACACAGTTTTAAGGATTCACTATGGCCAGTGACGAAAAAATTGATGCAAGCGCGAGCAACGCAGCTAGCAAGGCGCCTAGAAGCGTGCCCGATAATATAGACGAACTATTCGATGCCCTAATGGACACAATCCCCGAGATTGATCCAGAAGCGGCCGGAGTAAATGAGCCAAAAACACTTTGGCGACGCATCTCAGATTGTTTCTGGTACTGCGACAGCTCAGTATTCATGATTATTTTCGGGTTATTCCCGCTCCTGCTGGGCCTAGTAATAGCTGAGCCGTACTTTGGAAGAACAGCCATCCCTCCGTACGCTACTTTCGAAGGGAACATCACTAAGAGTATCTATCTTGAGGCCAACAAAACCTATACCCTATACTATGAGCGTATATACGGTCCCCCACATTGCTCTATCGTAGACTCAAAAGGAAATAACTTACCCACAGAAACCTGGGAACCTAACGAACATGATTCATTCATAGAATATTATTATGATTTTGGGCAAGTGTATCCCACAAAGTCTGGCACCTACAAGTTTTTCTGCACAGACCAAAGTGAATCAAAATATAAGTTATTTATTATAGCTGAAACCACCGCATTTCCTAGGCTTAACAATATTTCGTCAGAAATATGCTATAACCGGATTATAGTTTTTTATGCTTCGAGCATTGCATTACCCGGAGTACTGCTAATATCTGCGGGCACCATAAATCTTATTTTCAGGGGCCTTCGTAACGCAGCCCGTTCACGCGCACACAAGCGATCACTGCAAGGCACCGTTTAAGTTAGTTGTCAAGGGTACTAACCCCCTACCAGGCAGCCCTAGGCACACTGATTATTCCGCTAGGGTTGTATCAGCAACCGATTTAAGGATTAGTCATGCCCGATAGCCAGCCTCAAGCCGCCGCCAACCTAGCTGCTACAGCCGACAGCGACCCATTCGCTCGCATCTACGCCAGCCCCAAAGCTAAAAACATTCACGCCCCAGCCAGCTTCGGGTCAGCATATCTGCAACCCCAGAAAGAACTACAAACCCCAGAAAGAGCCACGCCACCGCCCCGCCCATTATGGGCTGAAATAATTATCATATTTTTAAATCTAATAATGATCGCAACTTTCGCTATCAACCTGACTTTATTTCTGCCAACCATAATCGCACCAAACCTAAACACTTTCTCTGCAGACAACCCCAAGAGTGTCTACCTAGATAACAACAAAGAATACTATTTCTACATTAAAACCAACATTCAGACTATAGCCGACAAGACCAGCTGTGTAATCTCAGGCCCTGGAGACTACCAGGCCTCCATCATGGCACAGCCAGTAGACAGCGAGCTTGACATTGATGGTTACTACAAACTTGGCAGAATCTCTGCAGGTAAAACCGGTACTTACAGTTTTTCTTGCGTTAACCCTGATTTAAACGGTTCGCACTCTTTTGCTATAGCAGACACTACAGACAACTATTACGCTAAGACTCAAACACAACTATTTCTTGGCTATTTTATGGTAGTCATTAGCGCAGCCGCGATTTTATTGGAGACAGCTTTAATAGTTGCGAGTGTTCGTAACATTTTCCGAGCCTCTAAAGAGCGTCGCCAGCTACAGGCTGAGTTTCCCGCGCCTCTGCCCGCATACATGCCCGCGTCAGCATCAGCAGGCCCCACAGCCACCGCCTCACCCGAGTATCGGCCTACGCAACTTTGACGTGCCACGCCAGCTACGGCGTCGCCCCACCCCCAGCTAGCGCAACCAGCATGGGCGCCGTCGTCACCAGCCACGTAAAACGCCGAGCCCGGCACCTATTCAGCTAGGCTTAGAACAGCAACCGATTTAAGGATTAATCATGCCGGACAACCAGTTCAATCCAGGACCGTACGGCGCCGCCAGCACCAGTTACAGCTCCGCCAGCGGCCCGAACCCGCAAAGCGCCCCCAGCGCGGCCACAACCTGGGCACCCCCGGGGCAAAACGCCGGAATTTTGCCACCTACGGACCAGAAAAGCCTTATCAGCAAGCCGGGCCTGGGGCTTTCAGTATTTTGGCTGGTTCTCGGGCTAATCACTTTGGCGGTGGGCGCAGGCCTGGCCTCACTGAACCTGACCGACGCCACGCTGCCGTCTTTGTCATCGTTTTCTCCGGGCACATCCAAGAGCGCCCAGCTTGAGGCCAACCGGACTTACGCTTTCTATGCTGCCTCAACGAAGTTGGATTCCGCTCGCAAAACCTCCTGCGTGGTGTCTGGCCCCGATGGCTATAGCCCCACGGTAACCAACGCAAACTCCAGCGAAGAGCTTCAGCTGAACAGGAGCTACTACAAGGTGGCGACTTTCAGCCCCAATAAGTCGGGCAGCTACTCTTTTGCTTGCTCTAACCCCAACCTTGACCGCGCCGATGTTTTTGCTATCGCCGACATCACCGACACCACCACGGTCACCTCTAGTAATGACTTGATTTACGCCCGCATCTTTGTGGGCGCTGGTGCTTTCCTTGGCTTGGTGGGCCTGGGGCTAGGCATTTTTGGGGTTATTGCGCTTATCCGCAAGCTTAAGGCCCGCCGCAACTTCACAGATGGCCTGCCCGCGCAGGGTGGGGATAGCGCTTCGGCTAGCTCCGGGGCTTTTAACGGTTATGTGCCGACGACGCCGGGCCAGGTGCCTTTGGACTTCCAGGCACAGGGGGTTGCGTCCCAGGGGCCGGACGCTGCTGCGGCATCCCAGTGGGCTGCTGCGGGCGCTGGCGCCGCAGGTACTGCTGCCGCCGCCGGTACTGCTGCCGCCGCGACCCAGTGGGCTGCTGCGGGCGCTGGCGCCGCAGGTACTGCTGCCGCCGCACCTCAGTGGGGTGCACCCCAGGGGCAGTGGGCGGCCCAAGCACAGTCCTCCCCTGTCGCTCAAAGCCAGGCTTCTGCACCTGAGGCCTCCGCACCTCAGGCCTTCGCACCCCAGGGGCAGGCTTCTGCACAGAGTTCTAACTCCAGTGCGCAGGCCGCGAGCGCGCACTCTGCTCCACAGATTCCCAACCCCTACGTAACCGCGCCAGCTCAAGCCAACCCCTACGTAACCGCACAGGCTCCTCAAGTACCGCAAGGCTACGGCCAGGCACAGCCCGGCCAGAATGTGCAGCCGGGTCAACCCATCGAGGTCTACGGCCAGCAAGCCACCCAGCCTCTAAACCCCTACCTCACCCAACCGCAACCGCAGGCACAGGCACAGGCACAGGCACAGGCACAGGCACAGGCACAGGCACAGGCACAGGCAAGTGTCGCACAAAGTGCCGCGCAGGCTGACACCCCGGCTGGAACCCAGGTTAGTACTCCGGCCGGCGCTCATGCTGGTTCCCCTGCCACCGCTCAGGGTAACGCCCAGGCTGGTTCCCTTGCTGGTGCGAAGGGCCAAAATGCTGCCGGCTACTGGCCGGTGCCTAACTTTGCTCCGTCCGACCAAGCCGCTCAGCCCGGTCAGCCTGATCAAGCCGGTCAGCCTACCCAGGCGTCGCAGGGCTATGGGCAGGTACCCCAGGGTTATGGCCAGCCAGTACAACCGCAGGCTAACCCCTACGTAACTGCACAGGCTCAGCAGGCTCCGGCGTCGCAAACAGCTCAGCCGCAGGGATACCCTCAGGCAGCGCAGCCCACGGCTCCTCAAGTACCGCAGGGTTACGGCCAGGTTCAGCCGGGCCAGCCGGTTCACGGGTACGGACAGCCAGTTCAGCCGGGCCAGCCCATCGAGGCTTACGGCCAGCAAGCCACCCAGCCGTTAAACCCCTACCTCACCCAGCCGCAAGCCCAGCCAAGTGTTGTGCCAAGCGCCGCCCAGGCAGCCCAGGCAGCCCAGGGATATGGGCAGCAGGTGCAGGGATACGGTCAAGTAGTGCAGGGATACGCGCAGCAGGCACAGCCGGTGCAGGGATACGCACAGCCGGCGCAGCAGCCCGCTCAGGTGCCTGGGGTTAGCCAGTTGGAGCACCCGAACCAGCCTGGCAGGCCTACTCAGCCTTTGCAGCCTACGAATGACACGCGGGTTATCGCCAGCCCGACTGACACCAACCAGGTGGTTTTCGAGCCGGCCAACCCGGTTTCTAAGTCACCTGCTTCTCAGTCACCGGTCTCTGAGCAGACTGGCGCAAATGAGGAGGTTGAGGAGACTGACCAGCGTCCTGTGGATGCCATGTACACGGATCCAACCCGAGTAATCAGCACCACCGAGGCCGCCAACCGCTACAACTAGTACAGATACATACAAAATCGTCCGTTCCCTATTAAAAATCCATGGGGTTTTATAGGGAACGGACGATTTTTCAGTATTTGTGGGCAGTGGCCTGGACTAGCAGTCTTACTTGGCCCCTTGCTCAGCCTTGCTTGACCCTTAGCCTGAGCCTTACTCGACCTCGGTCAGCTCCACGCCAGCCTCAACCAGCTTGGCCTTGGCGGCCTCGCCTAGCTCGGGGCTGACCGGCTCGGTCAGGTTGGTCAGCACTCGCACCTGGTAGCCCTTGGAAGCGGCGTCCAGCGCAGTGTCGCGCACGCAGTGCGATAGCGCCAGGCCCACGATGTCTAGGCTGTCCACCCCGGCTTCCTTAAGCAACTGGTCCAAGCCCACTCCGGCGTCGTCGACCCCCTCAAAACCAGAGTAGGCCGCCGCATACTGGCCCTTCTTAACCGAAACGTCCGGGGCCAGGTCCGCCAGCGCCGGGTGCAGCTGCGCGTTAGCAGTGCCGGCCACGCCGTGCTTGGGCCAGGTGTCCACGAAGTCGGGCTGGTCGCTGAAGTGCGTGCCCGGGTCAATGTGCCAGTCCTGAGTGGTTGCCACCAGCGCGTATTCCTTGCGGTGCGCGGGCACGTAGGCGGCCACGCGCTCGGCGACGGCGTTGCCTCCCACGATGGGCAGCTCCCCGCCCTCGCAGAACGTGGGCTGCACATCTACCACGATTAGTGCTCGAGTCATTTTCTTCTCCCTATGGTTGCGGTTTTTCCCTTAGGTCTTTGGTAGCCGGTGGATGGCCGGCCGGGTTGGCCGGGCTAGCCGGGCGATCAGCAGCTCAACCGGGCCGTGACGCTGGCCAGGCCGGGCCGGCGAGCTACGTCCTCGCCAGAAGCGTGGCGCCGCCCTCCCCAGCCAAAGTATTTAGTTTTCGCGGGCAGCCAGGGCCGCCTGGTACAGCTCATTCTTGCGCAGGCCGTGGGTTTGGGCCACCTGCGCGGCCGCCTGTTTGAGACGTAGGCCCTGGTCAGCTAGGGTCAGCACCTGGTCTACTACCTGTTCGACGACGACGCTAGCCCCCGCAGAGCCAGCAACTACCAGCACAATTTCTCCCCGCGCCCCCTCGGCGGTGGCAACCACCAGCTCGTCTAGGCTGGCGCGCAGTACTTCTTCATGAGTTTTAGTTAGTTCCCGGCACAGTGCCGCGCGGCGCTGCCCACCGAAAGCTTTAGCCAGGTCAGCTAGGGTTTCGTGCACGCGGCGGGGGGATTCGAAGAAAATCAGGGTGTGGGCATCGCTGGCCAGGGAGCTTAATAGCCGGGTGCGCTCGCCGCTTTTGCGCGGCAGGAAACCTTCAAAGCTGAAACGGTCGCTGGCCAGGCCTGATAGTGCCAGTGCGGTGAGCACTGCGGAGGGCCCGGGGGCCACGGTAACTGGCACATCGGCGTCGATAGCGGCGTTTACCAGGCGAAATCCGGGGTCGGAAACCGAAGGCATACCGGCGTCGGAAATCATCAGCACGCTGGAACCGCCGCGCGCGGCCTGCAGCAGCTGCCCGGAGCGTTCGCGCTCGTTGTGTTCATGGAAGGCCAGCAGGCGGCCACCGATTTTTACGCCTAGGCGCTGGGCCAGGTTCAGGGCGCGGCGGGTGTCTTCAGCGGCGACGACGTCGGCCAGGGCCAGGGCTGCCATCAGGCGCGGTGAGGCGTCACCCCGGTTGCCGATAGGGGTTGCGGCCAGGGTGATTGTGCCCCGAGCGGGGGCGTATTCGGCCAGGTCAAGGCCCTGCGCTGGGCCGGGCACAGAGTTGGCAGGCAGTGCTTGCTCTGCCTCGCTGGCATGGGCCGGTTGCTCTCCTTCGCCGGCAGGGGCCGACGACGCAGGCGCGCCCAGCGAGCCGGCGGCGGGAGCCTCCAACTCAGCAGCAGGGCTTGGCACTTCTTGATTGGGCGCCATATAACCTTCCCCTTTTAGATACAGGCAAAATCATCCTTCACCTATAAAAATATGCGTTTAAATCATAGGCGACGGACGATTTTGCCTGTATTTGTGATCATGCCTGTATTTGTAGATGCCAGCTTAAATCCAACTCCTAAACAGCATGTGCCAGAGCCAGAAGTTGTAGTCCACTACCTGCGCGGTCCATATCGGCCACCACAGGAAGGCAAACACAACCGCCGCCAGCACAATAATGCCGGTCAGTATCAGGCCCATGAACATCGAGGGCTCATAGTCCTTGCCCAGCACCTGTCCCCCGCCAAGGTAGGCACCCAGGTTGTCTTTCAAGTTACCTTGAGCGTTCGTCTCCTTGGCGGCGACGTCGTCGCTTGCGTCAGCCCCAGAGGCACCAGCCCCAGCAGCGTCGGCCTCCCCAGAGGCGTCAGCGCCAGCAGAACCAGAAGCCCCCGTACCAGCGCCCACGCCAGCGCCAGCAGAGCCAGCCGTAACCACGCCGTCGCCGTCGAGCAAGCCAATTCCCCAGCCCAGCGCCACAGTCAGCGCCAAAACCACGAACGGCACGAAAGCTACCGTGTAGAAAGTGAAAATAGTGCGGTCCCAGTACATGAACCAGGGCAGGTACAGGCCAATGTAACCAGATAGCACCACCCAGCCGCGCCAGTCGCGCTTAAGCGCCACATAGGCAACCACCGCAAATACTGCCACGAAAGCCGCCCACCAGATCGGGATGTTACCGATTGAGGTGATAGCCCTCACGCAGTTACGGGTGTCGCAGTGGTAGGCGTCGGCTCCCAAGGTGTCATTGGACTGCCAGTAGAAGGAGGTGGGTCGCATCTGTAGCAGCCAGCCGCTGGGCTTAGCCATGTAGCTGTGGGGGGTGGATAGGCCCACGTGGAATTCGTAGATGGCGCGGTGGTATTCGATAAAGTCCGCGATCGAATCGGGCAGCCAGGAGCCGCGTCCAGCTGCGCGCTCAGCTGCCGCCCAGCCATGCTTGTAGGCGCTGGGGTTCATGAACCAGCCAAACCAGCTAAGCAGGTAGGTCACCCCTGCCACGGGCACAAGCCGCATAAAGTTACCCCACCCGCGTGAAACCAGGGTTTCCAGCTTCCACACCTTGGCTTTAACAGCGCGCAGTGCGGTGCCGTCCCAGATCACGGTCATGATGCCGATGGTGGCCAGCAGGTACAGGCCCGACCATTTAACCGAGCAGGCACACCCCAGCAGCACGCCGGCGCTAATCATCCAGGGACGCCAGCCGGCCTTGGGGGCCAGGGCCCCTTCAGCGGTGCCTTCCAGCAGGCGCGCGATGCGTTCGCGTTGGCTTTGACGGTCACGCACAATGCAGTAGACAGCGGCCAGGGCGAAGAGGCCAATAAACCCGTCCAGCAGGCCGATACGTGACTCGGTGATACCCACGCCGTCGATAGCCAGGAACAATCCCGCCAGGCCCACCAGCAGCGGTGAGGGGAACAGTCGCCACACCAGGCGGCACAGCAGGAACACGGTGGCAATACCCGCTAGGGCCACTGCCAGGCGCCAACCCCAGCTGGAGGCCGGCCCGGTCAGCTCCATACCGGTGGCGATCAGCCATTTACCTAGCGGCGGGTGCACCACAAAGGACGCCTCGGGGCTGAGCGTGGAGAAATTACCGCGCACAAAACTGGCGTTGGCGTTTTGTGCCCAGGTGCCTTCATAGCCCAGGTGCCAGATCGAGTAGGCATCTTTGACGTAGTAGGTCTCGTCAAACATGATTTCGTGGGGGCTGCCCAGGTTCCACAGGCGCGTGAAGGTGGCGATCAGGGTGGTCACCACGGTAGCGATCCAGCCGTTGCGGGTCACTACTCGCGAAGGTAGGCGCGAGGGTAGGCCCAGCACGGCCCGTAGCTGCTCGCGGGTGCGCACCTGGGGGGTTTCTAGTGCCGGTGCTGCCGTGTCTGCCTGCGACGACGCCGCTTGGACGCCTGCCTGGGCACCTTGCGACGACGCCGGGCCTTGCGTTGTCCCTGCAGTTGCCGGGGCTGAGGCACCTGACGGGGCTACCCAACCACTCTGCTGAGCAGCGGCGTCGGGCTTAGCACCAGGACCCGAGGGCTTAGCGCCAGAGCCTGAGGGTTTAGCGCCAGAGCCTGAGGGTTTAGCAGCTGAATCCTGCCTACTGTTCGGCTCTGACAAAGTAATTGGAAAACGCGTGCCGCGCACGGGGGTGACGTCGTCTTCCGGATCTAAATAGGCGTCAGCGTCCGGGCTTGGAGTAGTGGGCTGATCGTTCATTCGGCCAGTCTATTGCCTTTATGAGCCCAATACCGACTCTCAGCTCACTTTCAGCAGCCACTATCACTTTATTTTTAGCTGTTAGCGTCGCTCGCCACACTCTCAGCCCTGCCCAGGAGGCCGGCCCCACGCGTCCCACCCGGCCCACCCGGCTCACCCGGGGCCGGCGTCGTCGTTAGCGCCCTTCCGAACTAGCGTCCCCCGAAGCTGCCGCCGCCGTAGCTGCTGGAGCTGCTGAAGCCGCCGGAGCTGGACGAGGAGGAGCTGTAGCTGACCGAGCTGCTGGTTTGCCACACCACCGCGCTGGTTACCGGCTGGAAGCCACGGTCTAGGTCGCGGGTCAGGTCTAGGTTGTATAGATCCGGGCCCGAGTCGTCCCAGCTGTAAGTCACTTGCTGACTGGCCATCATTTGGGCGCCCAACGGCACTAGGGCGTCTTGCACCTTGGCGGCCATACCGACGGCGGCCGCGTTGGCTAGGTCGCTGCGGTACTGCTGTGGGGTGGTGGGGGCGTACATGGCGCTGTTGGTTAGGTAGGCGCAGTAGGCCAGCATTTGTCCGCCAACTATCAGGCCGCGCTGGGTGTAGCAGGTGCTTACGCTGTAGGAGCGCATGAAGGCGGCGATGAAACAGAACCCGGGCACGGCCCACACCCAGGGGTTGTAGCGGGCCACGCTGTAGAGGCTGAAAGCAATTATGTTCAGCCACAAAAGCATGCTGCAGGTGCTGGCTAGTCCCCCGCAGCTGGTGCGTAAATTAGCTGCGCGATATTCTTTGTCGGCGGCATTAGCGAATTTACGCATGCCACTACTTGTGGACTCATTGTTTTTAAGTACCGCACGCATTTGCGCTAAATCGAATTGGCTGGCTCGCAATTTATTCGAAATCGTAACTAGCGCATTCAGTAATGCCAGTTGGCTGGGGTAAAGCCTGCCGGGCTGTTTGCCGGTTAGTGCAATGGTCCACTGGCCCGGTTGCAGTGGCGGGCCGGAGCGGGCTGCCTGCGCCACCTGCTGTGCGTTTGCCACGCGTAGATCCAGGTAGCGATACCTTTGGGCGTCTCCTGGACAGACGTTAACCAGTCCGGCGTTGGTCAGGGACAGCAGGGTGCTGGTTAGCTGGCGGGTGCGCCGGTTTTTTTGTTTGGTTTTGCTGGGGAAGACGTGGCCAGAAAATTCTGCGATTACTGCCGGAGACAGGTTAGGCATTTGGGTCACCAGCATGTCGGGCACGACAAACTGGGCCTGGGCGGCGCGCCGCGAGGTGAATGCGCCGTACAGCCCCGCTGCGGCTATCAGCACGCATAGGCCAAAGCCGGCGGGGATCAGCCAGTCAAGCCACCAGGGACGCTCTTGGGGTAGGCGGGCTTTGACGGCCTCGTCGATGGCTTGCTGACGCTGGGCTGGCGTGGCCGTGGGGGTGTAGCCGGAAATGGTGCTGGCATCCCACATATAGGCCAGGGTTACGGATTTTCCGCCTTTAACAAAGTCGGCTTTGTAGTGGCGTCGGGAGGCGGCTTGGGGGTCGCCGGGAATGGTGTAGTTGGTGGTGGGGGCGCCGCCTGGGGTGCCGGTAGCGACGCCGTCGTAGTGCAGCCACATCCAGGTGCGTTTGGCTGGGACTTGCTCGGGCATAGAGAAGTCGATGCTGAGGTGTTTAATGGGCACCGTGTTTTTGTCGGAGATGGGGCTCCACAGGACTTTGACGATGTCGTTGGTCAGCTCCCCGCCGCCGGTGAAGCGCATGGTGATGCGGTAACGCAGGGCGGAGGCGGAGCTGGTGCGTTTAATGTTCCAGCCGATCTCAACTTTGGTGGGGTAGTTGACGGTTTGCCCGTTGTAGTCGGTGGAGCTGTCGGCTATGCGCACATAGGTTTTGCCGGCGTACTGTTCGTCCCATTCTTTTGTGCTTGAAATGGAGGAGGGGTCTGTGAAGCTGCTTTTGGTCAGCTCCTGGTTGTTGTCTAGGTCCGTGACTGTTACGTCTTTTAGCTGCTGGCCTTGTTTTAGCTCGTAGAGCTGGAACATTTGCGAGTAGCTACGGGTGTCTTTGATGCGGATGGTGACGTCTTCGGTGACGTTTAGGTTGCGCTCAGCGGTGGCGTAAGCGCTGTAGTGTAGGTCTGTGTACAGGATGGGGGCGTTGTCGAATTTGGTTTTTTCGAGTTGCTTATAAAAATTGTTGCCCCAGGCGATGGCACTGACCACCGCGATCCCGAGTACTGCTGCCAGCGTCGCTTTAATTAGAGCTTTAAATAGCTCTCGGCTGATGCCTGCGCTTTGGTCCATGCCATAAGCGTATTAGGTAAGTGGGGTGCGGTATGGGCAAAAATGCCCAGGTGGTTTGTTCTTTGCCGACGACGACGCCGGGCCCAGGCTGGTAAAGCAAAAAAGGTGGTGGGGGCGCCGACCCCAACCAAATAGGATCAACACCCCCACCACCAAAAAAGAAGACCGGGAAACACCAACCCACAAACAGGCCAGCATTCCCCGGTCCACTCACTCAAGGAAACGGTTGGCAGTGCCCTACTCTCCCACAACCCACCAGTTGCAGT
>ERZ773246.478-NODE-478-length-16077-cov-155.845_pt1 | contig 16077 bp, 12 predicted proteins | sample MGYA00580519_ERZ773246 | MGnify/ENA primary metagenome ERZ773246 (study PRJEB29015, sample SAMEA2738153) | human oral metagenome | biome: human oral; feature: human-associated habitat; material: saliva | place: China | collected 2246 ...
GACGGCTCCGTCAAGCTCTACGACGAAACCGCAACCAACGCCCAGACCCTCGTCAATGAGGGCGTGTGGAACACCCTCTCCTTCGGCCCGGCCCTGGTGAAGGATTCCGCCATCGTGGATGGCATCGACAGTGTTGAGGTGGACACCAACTTCGGTAACCACTCGATTCAGGGTAACCAGCCTCGAACCGGTGTGGGTGTGCTCGGCGCCAACCACCTGGTCTTCATCGTGGTCGATGGCCGTTCCACCAACTATTCGCGCGGCGTAACCATGACCGAGTTCGCGCAGATGTTCAAGGACCTGGGTTGCGTGAGCGCCTACAACCTGGACGGTGGTGGCTCCTCCGCCATGGTCTTCAACAACCAGCTGGTTAACCGCCCCCAGGGTGGCACGAAGGAGCGTGGAACCAGTGACATTCTCTACATTGCCGGGAGCGCATCATGATTATTCTAATTCCCGCATATAAGCCTGACCAGTCTCTTGTCCGTCTTGCACACGCTCTAAAGGCGCAAGACGCGAGCGCAGAGATCCTCGTGATTGACGATGGATCCGGCAGCACCTATGCGCCAATTTTTGCCGAGCTACACCTGGATGGAGCCATCGTTCGGACCCATACCGTCAACCGAGGCAAGGGCGCGGCCCTGCGTACCGGCATCGAGTGGGCACAGACCAATCGCCCCGGCGAAATTCTCGTGACCGCGGATGCGGACGGCCAGCACCTACCCCAAGATATCTTCCGAGTGGGTGTGCGCGCCGAGAGCCTGGCCGCCTCCGGACAGCGGGCCATCGTCCTGGGTGTGCGCACCCTACCCGACCCGGATGCGGGTGAGGAAGGCACCAGGGTTCCGCTGCGCTCAAAGGTCGGCAATAGCGCAACCGTTGGGTTCTTCGCTCTAGCCACCGGAAAGCACGTGGCCGATACGCAGACCGGGTTGCGTGCCTTTACTCCGCAGATCCTGGACTGGCTGCTACAGATTCCGGGTGATAAGTACGAGTACGAGTTCTCCATGCTGCTGCGCGCCACGCGCGCCGAGGTGGAGCTGGTGCAGGTACCCATCGTCAAGGTGTACGAGCCGGGCAACCCGACCAGTCACTTCAGGCCCCTGCAGGATTCGGCCCGTATTTACGCGCCGCTGCTGCTCTTCCTGGCGTCCTCGTTTGTGACCGGGTTCCTGGTGGATGCGCTCGCGCTCTTCGCGCTCGTGGCTCTGGGGGTTCCGCTCCTGGGGGCAGTGGTGGGGGCACGCGTCATCTCGGCACTGACGAACTTCACCGTCAATCGCATAATTATGCATGACGGGGGGTCGCGGCCCTCGGCATCCTCCTCGCTGGTGCGATACGCGACGCTGGCGGTGGGCATCCTCGCCGCCAATGCGGCCCTCATGGAAGCCTTGACCGGGCTGGGCGCGTCCCTGCTGGTGGCCAAGATTCTGACCGAGCTCATCCTGATTCCGGTGAGCTTTGCGGTTCAGCGCCGCTGGGTGTTCGCGGATAAGCCCTCGCAAGAATCCGGCACGCGAAAGGCCGACTCCACCCGGATCCCCGTGGGCCGGGCACAGGATCAGGCTCACGGTGGCTCGTACCGGGGTGTGGCCCGGAAGCAGGCGCCTGTGGTTCTACGCTCCGGCGGAGTGTCTCCTTCTGGTCTGCGCGCCCTCAGCTACGAATCGGCTCGACTGGAAGTTGGCCCCCGCGCGGCTCGCGCACCCGGTCCACCTAGACCGGCGACCCGTTTCGGTAGCCAACCGGCGCTGGACGGATTACCGTTCGAGCCCTCAGCCTCTCCCGCTCGTTAGTCGTGAGGACGGCCGGGAGATATCAAACCGCACCCGATGCGTGCGGTGTTCTGTTCACGCAAAGCCCCCACCGGGACGTACCCGGCGGGGGCTTTGTGATTGTCATTCTTTGAGGTTTCCCGCGGCTAACGCCACCGGAAGACAGAGGGGTGAGAGCTCACCGAATTACTGACCGGGAATCAGGCCGTGCGGGGTAATCAGGAACGGCGGGTTGTGATTCGTGGTCGGGTTGGTCACGTAACCGGTGCGAGCCGCACGGGTCGGGTACTTCGGTGCACGCTTGGGCTTGGGGTGCGCCGGGGCGGCGTTCTTACCCTGCAGGACCTCAAGAGCGCTCGCGGCGTTCGCGATGCCCGCACCGCATGCGTTCACATCGCAGGTCAGCGGCTTTGCGCTCTGCTTGAGAACCTGCTTTGCACGATCGGCGGTCAGCGAGGGGTCCACGGACTTCATCAGGGCGATGATGCCGGCCACCTGGGGAGCTGCCATGGAGGTGCCATCGTACTCGGTGTAGCCGGCACCGGTGGATACGGTGGTGCCGAGGTCCACGGTAGACATGATGCCGTCGCCGGGGGCGCTCACATCAACGATCTTGCCGTAGTTGGAGAAATCGCTGCGCTGACCCTTCTGATTCGTGGAGCCAACCACAATCGAACCGCCGCAGTTTGCGGGGGCAATCTTGGAGGTGTCCTGATTGTCGTTACCGGCGGCAACCACCAGAATGGCACCACGCTTATTCACCTCGGCAATGGCCTTGGAGTAGGTCGCGGGGCAAGTACCCTCGCCACCGAGGGAGAGGTTGATGATCTGGGCGGGGTGGGTGTTGGCGGGCACGCCTTCAACGGTGCCGCCCGCGGCCCACACCATAGCATCCGCGATATCGGAGTCGTAGCCGCCGCACATGCCCAGGGCGCGCAGGGGCAGAATCTTGGCGTTGGGAGCCACACCCGCGATGCCGCGCTTGTTGTTCATGATCGCGGCGATGGAACCGGCCACGTGGGTGCCGTGCCAGTTCGACTCGCTTGCCTCAGAGTCAGCGTTGCAGACGCCTGCTTCTTCCCAGTTGCCCTGGTCGGTGGGGTCGGCGTCGCGGCCGTTGCCGTCACGGGCGATGGAGGGCTCGGTGATGAAGTCGTAGCCGGGCAGAACGTTCGCGTCGAGGTCCGGGTGCTTGACGATGCCGGAGTCAATCACAGCAACGGTCACGCCGGAGCCCTGGGTGGTGGCCCAGGCCTCGGGAGTGGAGATGCCCTTGGCATCGTGCAGGTTCCACTGCTGGGGGTACAGGGTGTCGTTCGGGGTAACGGCAGCCTGGGTCTTCAAAGCGGTAGCAGCCTTGGCCAGGGTACTGGTGGCCTGGCGGCGCGCGCTGGAGCGGCGCATCAGGTCGGGCTCGACGGAGGCGACGGAGGCGTTGGAGCTCAGCGCCGCCATGTACTTCTCCGCCTGCTCTGCGGTGAGCTTGGAAGAAGTGGTCACCACGGTTGCCTTCTGGGAGGTGGTGCGCACGTAGTTGGTTTTGACATTGAGCAGGTCGTCGATCTTCTGCACGTCGGCGGTGATGCCGGAGTAGAGGGAATCGCTCCAGGTGGTGACCTGGGTGCCCGCGGGGCTTGCCCAGTTGATGCCGCCGGCGTTCAATGCGTCATCGGTGTAGGTGATGACGAAGCGGTTGAAACCTGCCTTCTGCTGATCGGAGCTGAGGGAGGAGATGGTCGTGTGTGCTGCGGCGCGAGCTGCGTTGCTGGTCTGGGCGGGAGCCGCGAAGGTTGCGGGTGCGCCCAGGGAGGCCACGAGTGCTGCGGCGGTTCCCATGCTCAGTGCGACGCGTGCGATGCGGCGCGAGGAGGGATGAGTGGTAAAAGACATCGGGGTCCTTTGCATATGTGAGTGCCGGAAGCGGCAGTTGGTGAGGATGACCCACTCACATAAATGCACTTTTCGGAAAACATTTATATTTCTTTGTGTGCCGCGTTGGCAGTGCGGTAACGGAAAGAAAAATGCACATTACTGCATTAATGTGCAATGTTTTCTAAGCCCCTGGAGGAGTTTATTTCGGAAGTGGTTTATGCGGTGAGATATTGCTATCCTAGCACCTTTCCCTCATGGCAAAGCTCCAAAAACCGGGAATGTGGCACAGCTAATGTATTTTTTTGATTTTGGGATAAAAATAAAGAATTGCCTAGTCAAGACAATATTGAGAGATTAAAGTAAAGATTTAGATATTCCTCAGCCCGGCATAAATAGTTGCATAGCAGAATTGATATTTTAGGAATAAAGTATCGCATTATCGCAAGCACCATTCCGCCGGGTAGTGCATGAACACCACCTGATGGGTCGTGGCATGAGGGGACCGAGAGCACCGAGAGCGCGGGGTGTTAGGTTGGGAACGGCAAAGGCGGGGCTCGGTGAAGGATTCTTCACCGAGCCCCGCCTGACGCACAACCGGGCTTACGGGATGAGGCGCTTAAAATGCTCGTCCAGAAGGTAGAGCCCGCCCGATGTAGGGAGAGCTTAGCTCACCAGGGTGAGCTCGCCGGCCTCACGGGGCTTCTGCACGGGGGAAGTCATCGTGTAGTCCCCATCCTGCTGGGAGTCCCCGTCGTCGCTCAGGTCGTTCGCATCCTGCGACTGGGTGCCGGATTCCTCGGAGGAATCCGCGTCGGCCGAGACGGCATCGGGGTTGATGGCCTCTGCGTTATCGTTGGTCATCGTAGCCGGCTCTTCGGCGCTATCCGGGGCCTGCCCGCCCTGAACCTCAACGGAGGTGTCCTGTGCATCAATATCGGACAGGGCCGTGCGGTGGGCGGAGGTAATTACCCTGGAGGTGTAAATGGTGCGCGGACGGCTAAAGGACATCTTGCCCTGCGCGTCCAGGTTGCCTACGTACTGAGCAATCTTACGGCTGCTGATGATACCGCGTCCGCAGTAGCCCTTGTCGCACTTAATCGGGTTGGCCGCGGCGTTGAAAGCGGAGCTGTAGACCTTCTGGCGGCTGACGTTTGCGCCGTTCACAAACTGCTGAGCCAGGATACCGGACACGTGCGGTGCCGCCATGGAGGTGCCGCTCCTGTAGACGTAGTTGTACTTGCCGTTGGGGCGGTTGATGCTGTCAATACCCAGAGAGAGGATATCGGTACCCGGGGCAGAGACGGTAACGGTCTTGCCGTAGTTCGAGTCCGATGCGCGGGTGCCATTCTTGGTGCTGTTACCCACCGCGATGACGCCCTTGCAATTGGCCGGAGCAAACTGCGAGGCATCAATCCCGGCGTTGCCGGCGGCTGCGACCACGATAGCGCCCCTAGAGAGCGCGAAATTAATGGCCTTCTGGTAGGCGTTGGGGCATGCTCGAACGCCGCCCAGGGACAGGTTGATAATCTGTGCGGGATGCTTATTATCGGGAACGCCGTTGATGTGACCGCCCGCCGCCCACATGATGGCGTCGGCGATATCCGAGGTCTGGCCACCGCATCGACCGAGCACGCGAATCGGCTGGATGGCGGCCAAGTCAGAGACACCCGCAATACCCTGGCGGTTCTGGCCGCGTGCGGCGATGATGCCGGCAACGTGCGTGCCGTGCCAGGTTGAAATCTGCGCGTCCTGCATGTCGCCGCAGAGGTTGAAGGGAGCCTGATCGCCCTCGTCAGTGGGGTCGGCGTCGCGGCCATTGCCGTCGCGGCCGCTCACCGGATTGCTAATGAAGTCGTAACCCGGCACTAGAGAGTGGATGAGCTCGGGGTGGCGGGTGTAACCGGTATCAATCACCGCAACGGTCGTCTTCAGGCCGCGATACAGGCGCGCGTTGCCGGTGTTGCCGATGCCGACGGTGGGGTTGGTGAGGTTCCACTGCTTGGAATACAGGGGGTCGTTGAAGACGAAGGTGCTTTCGACCGCCGGGTAGTTGACGTAGTCGGGCTCCACAGAGGCCACGTTGGGGTTGGAGGCCAAACGGTCCATGAACTCCTGGGCCTGCTGCTTATCCAGCTTCTTGGAGGTCTGGACAATTGCGTCGTTGGAGGTGGTGGTTCGGACAACCCCGCCGCTGGTTTCGAGGGAAGCCGCGGAGGAGTCGATGGTCTGCTGGATGCCGCTGTCCAGGTCACCGGGGGTTACTCCTCCGGCCACCTCGGCATCTCCGCTACGCTCCTCGGCTCGTTGTTTTGCATCGTCGGTGTAGGTGACGATGAACTGATCAAACTTCTGCTGGGGAAGGGAACCGGGAGCAGCACTTCGCGGAGCACCCTGGGGCGATCCCGCGTTGGTGGGAACGCTAAAGGGGGAAGCGGGAGTGGCAGCCTCGGCCTGGTCGGTCTGGGTGGCATCCTCGTGGGGCGCCTGCGCAAGGGCTGCAGGAAGGTTGCCGCCGAAGATGAGGGAGCCTGTGGCCAGCAGGGCGAGGCCTGCGCGGAAGGGTTTCATGACGGTGGGGTGGTTGGCTCTGTGTGACGCTGTGGAGTGGACGGCTGAGGGCACGGGCCAGTGGAGCTTCATGAGAAATCTCCTGATGAGTTGAGAGTATGCGGATAGTGTGGTGTGTACCGGAGCCGTCCTGCGTTTTTCGTCTACGGTTAGGTATTGCTAAGCGACGTAAACCGAGGAACGCAGGAAAAGATTTTCCGTCGATACGCTAAGAAGCATGGAATCGCGCATATCTTTTGGATGGCGTATAAAGGTACCTCATTAAGCTATCACCTAAAGAAGAGATTGAGGTATATCTCAACTATATTTTTTATATTAAAGATGTGAATTTTTCCTTGTGGGATGGAATAGCCTGCCCGCGGCTGAAGGAATTCTGAAGCTTAAGGTTGAAAGTTAAGTACTCAATAGGTGGGTGGTGCAGTCCCGATTCGAACCCGGGCGCTTATTAGCACTATAGTGTAAGCACTTTAATGCAGAGAAAATGTTCTTGTCATTAAAATAAAGAGAATTAAAAGAACGTGAATTAAAACTAAGAGTGTCATGAAAGTGGAGAAAGGGATTCCACGGAGAAGCCAAAATGGCGGAATAACCGAAGCCCACGATAATCCGGCACGCAGAGGGCCGGGGTGGTCCCACACGAGTGGAGCCACCCCGGCCCTCTGATACGGTCTCATGACCGCTCAAGTACGTTAGGAAGCGTATGAACCCAGCAGGCGAACCGCGCCGCCGTCCACGCCCTTAGCGCCCTGAATGTAATCGGCGCTATTGGGCTCGGGGTCACCGGCAGCCACAACGTCGCCCATGATCCAGGCGGGGATACCGCGGTCGTTCAGACGCTTGGTAGCTGCCTCAGCCACGGAGGGGTCAACGATGGCGATCATGCCCACGCCCAGGTTCAGGGTGCGCTCCAGGTCGGCCAGCGGCACGTTGCCCAGCGAACCAATCAGGGAGAAGATGGCGGGAATCTGCCAGGTGGAGCGGTCCACGCGACCCTCCAGGCCCTGGGGCAGCACGCGTGCCAGGTTAGCAGCCAGGCCGCCACCGGTCACGTGAGAGAATCCACGCACACCGCTACCGGTGGTGCCGTCCTCGCCGTTGACGGGGAAGGCAGCCGCCAGATCCAGGCAGTCTGCCGCGTACACGCGGGTGGGCTCGAGTAGCTCCTCACCGATGGTGCGACCCAGCTCGTCCACCTGGCGCTCCAGGCCCCAGCCGGCCACGTTCAGGACCTTGCGGACCAGGGAGTAGCCGTTGGAGTGAATACCGGAGGAGGCCATGGCAATCAGCACGTCACCCTCGCGCACGCGGTCCGGGCCGAGCAGCTCGTCCGCTTCAACTAGACCGGTTGCGGCACCAGCGACATCGTACTCGTCCTCGGCCAGCAGGCCGGGGTGCTCGGCGGTCTCGCCGCCGACCAGGGCGGTACCGGCCTGTGCACATGCGCCAGCGATACCGCGCACGATATCGGCGATGCGCTCGGGAACGACCTTGCCGGTGGCAATGTAGTCGGTCATGAACAGGGGCTTGGCGCCGCAGACCACGATATCGTCCACAACCATGCCAACCAGGTCGTAGCCGATGGTGTCGTGAATATCCAGGGCCTGAGCAATGGCAACCTTGGTGCCCACGCCGTCGGTGGAGGTGGCCAGGTAGGGCTTGCGGTACTTGACGAGCTCGGAGACGTCGTACAGGCCCGCGAAGCCACCCACGCCACCAACGACGGAGGAGTTGTGGGTCGCCTTGATAGCACCCTTCATCAGCTCAACGGCGCGATCGCCAGCCTCTACGTCAACACCTGCGCTCGCGTAGGTTACGGTAGTGGTGTTCTCGCTCATTAGGATTCCTTCGGGGTAGTGGTAGCGGAGGAGTTCGCGGGGATGCGGTCCTGCTCGGTGAGCAGCGCCTCGAGGTCGGCGTCGGGGCCGGGGTTACACATGCCCATGCCGGCGTCGTCTGCGGCAACCTGTACTGCGGAGGGGTCGAACTTCGTTTCGAGAGTGTCGGTGCCTTCGCGGGTATCGATGGAGACTGCCTCAGCATGCTCAGGCTTGGAGGGGACGGGGCGCTCCACGGTTACCTCAGCTGCCTTGCCGGCGAGGGGTCCGCCCTTGCCCTTCTCCGCGGAGTCGAAGAGGGACTTGCCGCGTCGTTCCTCACTCGGCAACTCAATCGGGTATTTGCCGGTGAAGCATGCGGTGCACATGTTTTCGGCGGGCTGCTCGGTGGCTGCCATCATGCCGTCCTGAGAGATGAAGCCGAGCGAATCGGCACCCAGGGAGGAAGCGATTTCGTCCACGGACAGGCCGTTAGCGATCAGCTCCGCGCGGGAAGCGAAGTCAATACCGTAGAAGCAAGGCCACTTCACGGGCGGGGAGGAGATGCGCACGTGCACTTCCTTCGCGCCAGCTTCGCGGAGCATACGCACGAGGGCACGCTGGGTGTTACCGCGAACGATGGAGTCGTCAATGACGACGAGGCGCTTACCTGCAACCACAGACTTGAGCGGGTTCAGCTTGAGTCGAATACCGAGCTGGCGGATAGTCTGCGAGGGCTGAATGAAGGTTCGACCCACGTACGCGTTCTTGACCAGACCGTTACCGTAGGGAATGCCGGACTCTTCGGCGTAACCGATCGCGGCGGGAACACCGGATTCGGGGGTGGGCATGACCAGGTCAGCTTCAACGGCGTGCTCACGAGCGAGCTGACGGCCCATCTCTACGCGGGATTCGTAGACGCTACGACCGGAGATGGTGGTGTCCGGGCGAGCGAGGTAAACGTACTCGAAGACGCAACCTGCGGGCTTAGCCTCAGCGAAGCGCTGGGAACGCAGACCGTTCTCGTCAATGGTGAGGAATTCGCCGGGCTCAACTTCACGCACGAAGGACGCGCCGACAATATCAAGTGCCGCGGTTTCGGATGCGACAACCCAGCCACGCTCCAGGCGACCGAGTACGAGGGGACGAACGCCCTGCGGGTCGCGTGCGGCGTAGAGGGTGTTCTCGTCCATGAAGGTGAGGCAGAAAGCACCGCGCAGGGTCGGCAACAGGTCGAGTGCTGCTTCTTCGAGGGAATCGAAGTCATGCTCTGCCAGTAGAGCCGTAACGAGTGCGGTGTCGGTGGTGTTACCCTGAGCAAGCTCACCGTGCTTGGGGGGCTTGCCGCCGTTCTTTTCGAGAATACGCTCGTAAAGGTCAGCGGAATTGGTGAGGTTACCGTTATGCGCCAGGCAGAGCGTGCCGTGCGGGGTGGTACCGAGGGTGGGCTGTGCGTTAGCCCAGTGGGATGCGCCGGTGGTGGAGTATCGGGCGTGGCCGATAGCGTGGTCACCGGGCATGGAGCTGAGGGTGGCTTCATCAAAGACCTGGGAGACCAGTCCCATATCTTTGTACACGTGGATGCGTTTGCCGTTACTGGTTGCGATACCTGCTGATTCCTGGCCGCGGTGCTGGAGTGCGTACAGGCCGTAGTAGGTTAGCTTTGCCACGTCCTCGCCGGGAGCCCAGACACCGAAGACGCCGCAGGCGTCCTTGGGGCCGTGGTCAATCGGATCGAGGTCGTGAGTGAGTTTTCCGTCGGGGCGAATCAATTCACTTCTTTTCGACGTTGGGACTGCGGATGCGTCTGCGCAGGCGCAAGATTAGGGCGTGTTGCCGCACTCACACCTGCCTGTGTGTGCCGTAGCATACACCAGACCTTTAAAAGTGTACCGGGTTTCGGAGCCGATGCGGTGAAGGATACGCTAAATACCTCAGGATGGACCACTAGAACAGGCACCAAACACGCCAAATCACGAAACTGCGTGGACCTGTAGGCTCGTAGCGAATTCTAGAAGAGCGGCAACAAACCCGAAAGGTCACTGCGCTCACCCGACGCATCAAGCACTCCGGCACCCACCGCCTGCGCCCACGAACAGGCACCCAGAACCAGTGCCGCCCATACGAGCGGGCGCGCCTCCACCACGGACGGGGGAGTGCCGCGCGTATGGCGAGGACCCGCCACGCACTGGGTCACGCCCAGCGGGGGTACGCGCACCTCCACACTATTGCCGGGGGCGAGGGTTGCCAGCTCCTCCAGGGTGAAGCGCACGAAGGTTGCACGCACCGAGCGGGGGAGCGCGGCAAACGCCTGCTCCACCCCGGCACTGTTCAGCAGGTAGCTGTTCAGCAGGTACTCGCCTCGGGCCTGCACATCTGCAGGCTCGCCGACTGCCGCCGGTTGCGCCTCAAAGAAGGCACGCACTTCGCGGACCGCCGCCATGCCCGCTTCTTCGCTGGTCTTACGCCGAATCGCCATGACTAGTTCTCTTCCGGGGAGCCGGGAACCAAATCCTCGCGGGTGAAAAGCTCCTCATGTACGCGCAGCTCACCCACCACAACCGGCTTGCCGTCCACGTAGCCGCCGGTCACCGGACGCACCACCAGCGAAAGTAGGCGCTCGCATTCCTCGGCGCTCAGGTAGCCGCCAGCTTGCAGTGCACGCAGAGCCACGGCGTACATGGCGCGGTGCGAACCGTCGCTCATCTTCACCACCACGGACGCGCCCGAACGCAGACCAATGCAGAGCACGCCCTCCGCGCCGCCCTTGACGATTGCGTCCAGTTCTTCGCTGAGCACGGTGTCGGGGGAGCCGGGCGCCTGAATCAGTTCGGGGTAGTCCACCATGGCGGTGGCGACCGTGGAGGCGCGCGCATCCGCCCTGAGGTTGCGGATTGCCGCACCCAGGGTCGAGTAGGCGCGTGCGGCACCCAGCAGGGAGACGGCGTGCACGGGGGCGCCGCAGCCGTCAACGCCGATGGCGGCTACCGGCTCGCCGGTGAACGCCTCAATCTCTTCGGTGATGACCTTCTGCAGCGGGTGTGCGGGGTCGAGGTAGTTGTGCAGGGTCCAATTCTGCGAGCCCTCTTCGAGGTCACCGCGCTCAAGCTTGGCGGTGCACGCCCACAGGAATGCGGCGTGCTTGCCGGAGCAGGGATACGCCAGGGGAGTACGCGCCAGGTTGGCCTGAATCATAGCCTTGTACGCCTGTGAGTCGGAGGGGTAGGAGGGCTTGAGCGCCAGGTTCGCCGGGGTGAGCGGGTTGGTTTCGGTGCTGCCCTGGGTGAGTACGTCCTGCACGGCGCGCATCTGCTCGAAGGTGCCGCGGTGTGAACCGCAGGCGATGGCGACCTGGGAGCCGCGCAGGGGCGCGCCCGCCTTCATGGATCCGATGGCCTGCAGGGGCTTGGCTGCGGAGCGCAGGTAGAAGGGCTCGTGAATATCGCCGAGGGCTAGCTGCACATCGCCGTCGGGGCCCAGTAGGATGAGGCGGCCGCGGTGGCGTGCCTCAACAAGGTTGTTGCGGGTGAGCTGCGCGAGTTCTACGTCGAAGGCGCTGCTCTGGTGGGTGGCGTGGGAAATGGCCTGTGTGGTGGTGCTGTTGGTCATTCTTCTAGTTTAAGCGGGGTGTGCGGCTTGACCCTATTCGCGCTCGGTGGCGCGGAGGTGAGCGTGGGGCTGGCATGCCCCGATATGCAGTCTGAGAACGGGCGTAATGCATCCGGTAGGAAATTGCTGCAGCCCAGGGACCCCTATATCTATGCGAAACTAGTTAGACGCGACCCGGTACGAGTATGCATCCTAGATGCCTCTCACCATCTCAACTCACTCTTGATTGGTGAGCGGTAAACCACGTAAAGGAGTACATCCATGGCAGAGCAGAACAACACCTCCGCAAACACCTCCGCACAGAACACCTCCCACAAGGGCGGCGTGGGCGTGGATTCTGAATTCCACGCAAAGTTCTTCCCCATCCTGGCTCGCGTTGCTTCTGTGACCGCTGTGCTCATGTACGTCTTCTACTTCCCGCAGATTATCGGTAACCTGAACGGTCACAAGGGTGACTGGATTCAGCCTCTGGTTGCTGCCGTAAACTGCACCCTATGGTTGCTGTACGGCCTGTGGCGTCCCAAGAAGGACATTCCAATTGTCATCGCTAATGCCCCCGGCATTGTTTTTGGTGGTCTTGCGGCTGTGACAGCATTGGTCTAAGCCGAATCAAAGCCACCTATGTTGTGGTGAATACTCACCTGATGCTGTTCTTCTCTGATAGGCATTCTTTTGAGCGTGCCGTTAGATGAGAAGAGCCGCATTTTTAGTGTGCCCAGCTCACAGTTTTAGTGTGATAGCGGGTACCCTGAATAGCATGAAGGTTTTGGTACTGGGCCCCGGCGGCCGCGAACACGCAATTATTCGAGCGCTTCTGCGCGACCCTGAGGTAACCGAGGTGCACAGCGCCCCCGGCAACGCCGGCATTGCCCAGGATGTTCCCGTCCACGCAATTGATGCGAATGACCCCGCCCAGGCAACCGCCCTGGCACGCGAACTGAACGCCGACCTGGTCGTTATTGGCCCGGAGGCGCCCCTCGTCGCAGGTGTCTCCGACGCGTTGCGTGAGGCGGGCTTTGACGTTTTCGGTCCCTCCGCAGCTGCCGCTCAGCTGGAAGGTTCCAAGGCTTTCGCTAAGCAGGTCATGGAAGAGGCTTCCGTGCCGACCGCCCGCGCCTACGTGGCAACGAACGCCGCTGAGGCGCAGGCTGCCCTGGACGAGTTCGGTGCACCCTATGTGGTGAAGGACGACGGCCTGGCTGCAGGTAAGGGCGTTGTGGTGACCGAGGACCGCACCGCGGCACTGGAGCACGCTCAGGCTTGCTTCAACGCTGGCGGCACCGTGGTCATCGAAGAGTACCTGGACGGCCCCGAGGTGTCCCTCTTCGTCATCTCCGACGGTAAGAACGTTCTGCCGCTGTCCCCGGCGCAGGACTTCAAGCGCATTTTCGACAACGATGAGGGCCCGAACACTGGCGGTATGGGCGCCTACACCCCGCTTCCCTGGCTACCCGAGGGCTTCGTGCAGGAGGTCGTGGAGAAGGTGGCACGCCCGACCGTGGCTCGTATGGCTGAGCGCGGCACCCCGTTCGTGGGCGTGCTCTTCTGCGGCCTGGCGGTGACCAGCCGCGGCGTGCGCGTTATCGAGTTCAACGCCCGCTTTGGCGACCCGGAAACCCAGGCGGTTCTGGCGCGTCTGCGCACCCCGCTGGGCCAGCTGCTGCGTGCGGCTGCTCGCGGTGAAATTTCTGAGGGTACCGAGCTGGATTGGGATCCTCGTACCGCGGTGGACGTGGTCATGGCCGCCGAGAATTACCCGGGCACTCCCCGTAAGGGTGACGTCATCTCCGGCCTGGATAAGGCGAACGCTCTGGAGGGCGTGCACGTGATTCACGCGGGCACTGTCGCATCCGAGGAGGGCGTGCTGACTGCTGGCGGTCGTGTGCTGGCTGTTGTTGCTCTCGGTGACGACCTGGCTGCCGCCCGCAACGCCGCCTACGAGGGTGTTCGCGCTATCTCCTGGGCTGGCGCGCAGTACCGCACCGACATTGCGCTGAAGGCTGTGGAGAACCGCATCCAGATTCCCGCCCCGCGCGGCTAAAACCTTAACGTGACCGGCTTCCCCGCTTGAGGGTGGGGGAGCCGGTCGCTTCTTTGCCTCGAGATTGTGCCGTATTGATGACTGCTTGGCACTATCGGGAGCCGTGCCTGTCGCGGTATTGTAATTACACAGACTTTTTGCATCCACATCACACCACCTCATCAGGAGAAATTCTCATGACTTCTCGTTCTAACCCCCTGGAAATCCCTGGCTGGACTCATATTTATTCCGGTAAGGTCCGCGACCTGTATGTTCCGAATGAGGAACGTTTTGACGCTACCGGCTTGACCGTCAATGATGACGCTGAGCTGCGTGCCGGTTCGGTCATGGTTGTTGCCTCGGACCGTATTAGCGCTTTTGACCGTATTCTGCCCACCGAAATCCCGGATAAGGGCAAGATTCTGACTCAGATGTCCCTGTGGTGGTTTGAGCAGCTCAAGCAGGTTCCGAACCACGTGCTGTCCACCGACGTGCCGGATGTTGTGGCTGGTCGCGCGATGATTTGCCGTTCGCTGAACATGTTCCCGGTGGAGTGCATTGTGCGCGGTTACCTGACCGGTTCGGGCTTGGCGGCGTATAACGAGACCGGTGAGATTGCTGGTGTGAAGCTGCCTGCGGGTCTGGTGGATGGTTCCCGCCTGGACACCCCGATTTTCACTCCGACTGGTAAGGCCGAGGTGGGTGAGCATGATGAGCTGGTGACCCGTGAGGAGCTGTACGCTGAGGTGGGTCAGCCGGTGGGTGAGCGCCTGGAGGAGCTGAGCCTGAGCCTGTACACCACTGCGGAGAAGATTGCTCGTGAGCAGGGCATTATTCTGGCGGATACCAAGATGGAGTTCGGTACCGATTCGTACCGCGGCGAGATTACCCTGGGTGATGAGGTGCTGACCCCGGACTCTTCGCGTTTCTGGGATGCGACCCAGTACGAGCCGGGCCGTGCGCAGCCGAGCTTCGATAAGCAGTATGTGCGTGACTGGCTGCGTTCCCCGGAGGCGGGCTGGGACGGTTCGGATAACGTGCCGCACCTGCCTGAAGAGGTTGTGGAGAAGACTCGTGCCCGTTACGTTGAGGCGTATGAGCGTCTGACCGGCACGAAGTTCTAAACTCAATATTTCGGGCTGAATAAGTCTTTGAGATAGCTAAAGGGCGGTGCCCCGGAAGGTCAATCTTCCGGGGCACCACCCTTTAGCTATGTGGGTTTATGGGGTTGAGGGGCGAAGCCTAGCCGGTGTGAACGTCTTCATCGTGTACGTTCGCGTGGCACAAATCCTCGTGCAGAATATCCCGCGCCGGATGCTGCCGCGCCCGCTCCTCCGCAGCCCGGTCAGACAGCGAATAGAACCACGTAATGTGCTCACACACCCGCTCATAGGCTGCCTGCTCATCGTGAGAGGCAATCGCCTCAATAATGCCGTAATGCTGCTGCTGCAACGTGCGCTTGACCGCTTCCCAATCCTTCAAGAAAGGAACTGCCTCCTGCACATAGCTCATCGTCGCCATGTGCAGAGAGTCAATCACCGTATCAAGCACAATATTGCCGCCAAGCTTCGACAGCTCATAGTGAAAACGCGTATCGCAGAAATGGAAACGCTCATCGCTGATCTGCTCATCCATCTCCGCCAGATGCACGCGCGCCCGCTCCAGCGCCGCCTCACGCTCCGGGGAATCCGGTGCCGCGGCTGCCGCACGTGCCGCAGGGCCCTCCAACAGCAGGCGGGTTGAGACAACGTCCTTCACCGGCAGGCTACGGGTCGCAATGTGCATGCGCAGCGCCCAGCTGAGCGCATCCGACGGCTCCGAAATGATAATCGCACCCGACTTCGGACCCGAACCCGTGCTGGAACGAATCAGACCCAGCGCGTTCAAAACCCGCAGACCCTCACGGACCGAAGGGCGGGAAATGCCGTGACGTGCCGCCAGCTCACGTTCGGAGGGGAGCTTATCCCCCACACGCAGCTCACCCAGACGCAGGCGACGCTCAAAAGTCTCCAGGATGATGCTGTAGCTGCGGTCCTTCAGGATTGGTTCGTGAGCGTGGAGCCGCGCAGGCTGAACCGGCTCGGACGCTGTCGCATCGGATGGGGAGGCACCGGGCCGAAGGTCATCCTGAGAAGTCTGCGGCATGAAATCTCCTAATAACGAGGGGGAGTATGGAAGAGCGGAAGCTCCGAGCGGCTGAAGCGAAGTGAAGGGAAGCCGAGGGACAAAGAAAGCGGGGCGGCAGAACCGAGAAGGTTCGCCGCCCCGCCGTGGCCTCGGAAAATACCGGGGCGAATGTCCTATGGTCCTTGAGGTTTTCACCTCAAGAACTTTCTAAGGGGTGAGCCTCAGATTAGGGAATCATGAAGGACAGAACGTTGGTCTGCAGGAAGACCAGGACGCAGACGAACAGGAGCAT
>ERZ773246.480-NODE-480-length-16071-cov-85.2712_pt1 | contig 16071 bp, 11 predicted proteins | sample MGYA00580519_ERZ773246 | MGnify/ENA primary metagenome ERZ773246 (study PRJEB29015, sample SAMEA2738153) | human oral metagenome | biome: human oral; feature: human-associated habitat; material: saliva | place: China | collected 2246 ...
TGCGACTGGAGGTCGCGGGTCGCGACGACGGCCTCGGCGGCGTCGGCGATGGCGCTATCGAGGGCCGCCGCCGCGAGCGCGCTGTCCGAAGCAACCGCGGGGTTGGCCTCGATGCTGCGGGCCAGCGAATCGACGGCGGGCACCATCGCGTCGAGGATGGTCTTGTCCCCCACCTGGCTCTTGCCTCGGTGCGAGATGGAGCTTGCCGCCGCGCGGATGAAGGCCTCGGCCTCGACGGCAGTGACGTCCTCACAGCCGACCCACACTTTGGACCCGGCGAGGAGGCCACCAGCAACCAGCGCCGCCATTGTCGACGGGTTGGCGTTCGCGAACGCCTTCGCGCAGGCGCGCGCCACGTCGGAGGGGGCGGGTTCGGGCTCAGTCGGCATGGCCTTGAGCGCCTCGATGACCGCGCGGGCACCCGCGGAAATCGTGATGCCGAGGTCGCCGTCACCGAGGACCTGGTCGAGGTCACGCAGTTCGTCCGAGGATTCGATGAGCAGCGTCATCGAATCCTGAATGCGCTGGATGAGTTCGGGTGAACGCATTGTCATGCCTCCCTGAAGAACGGGGACTGGGCGGGGGCGTCGAGGAGCTCGAGGAGCTCGTCATCGACCTTGAGCAGCGAGATCGAGGCGCCGGCCATTTCGAGGGACGTCGCGTATTCGCCGATGTAGCGGCGTTCGATGACGACGCCGAGTTCCTCGAGCCTCTGGTGGGTGCGGCGGTAGAGCAGGTAGAGCTCTTCGAGGGGTGTGGCGCCGAGGCCGTTGACGAGGACGGCGACACGGTCACCCTCACCCAGGCCGAGGTCGGGGATGACGGAGTCGAGGATCTGGTCCGCGATCTCGTCGGCGGTTCCGAGGGGGCCGCGGTGGATGCCGGGTTCGCCGTGAATACCGATGCCAATTTCCATTTCCCCTTCGGGCAGGTCGAAGGATGCAGCACCCGTGGTCGGGAGGATCGTCGGGGACAGGCCGACGCCCATGGTGGCCGTGTTGTCGACGACCTTCTGCGCGACGGCGGCTACCTCGTCGAGGCTGTCACCGCGCTCGGCGGCAGCGCCCGCGGCCTTGTAGGCGAAGAAGATGCCGGCGACGCCGCGGCGGTCCTTCGCGCGTTCCTTGGGCTGGGAGGCCACGTCATCGCAGCCGAGGACGGTACGCGTCTCGATGCCGTCGAGTTCGAGGAGGTCGACGGCCAGGTCGAAGTTGAAGACGTCGCCGCCGTAGTTGCCGTAGAGGAAGAGCACGCCCGCTCCGCCGTCGACGGCCTTGGCGGCGTCGGCGCACTGCTGGACCGACGGGGAGGAGAACACGTTACCGATGGCGACGCCGGAGCACAGCCCCTTGCCGACGTAGCCCTTGAAGAGGGGGAGGTGACCGGAGCCGCCGCCGGTGACGATGCCGACCCGGCCGGGTGCGGGGCTGTCGGCACGGACGAGGACGCGCCTGTCGTCTCCGGGGGTGCGGACCTGATCGGGGTGCGCCAGGAGAATGCCCTCAACCATCTCATCGACGAACTGGTCGGGGTTGTTAATGATCTTCTTCATGATCATTTCCTTTCTGTTGCGCCGCTATTGAGGGCGGCTGCTGGTTGTGGGCGCCTGAACGTCGATGTCAGGCGTGTTCGAACGTCTTTCCAGTCGACGCAGTCGAGAACGAGGACGCCGATGAGGATGACGCCCTGGGCGATTGCGTACTGGAAGGCGGATAGGCGCATGGAGGTGAAGCCACTTTGGACGACCTGGAGGGTGAGGGCCGCGAGGAATACACCGCCGACGGTGGCGAAACCGCCGTTCGGGTTGGTCCCGCCGAGGACGGCGATGACGATGACGAGCAGCACGTAGGAGGCGCCGTAGTCCGCCGAGGCCGTGGGGTTTCGTGCGATGAACACGATGCCCGTGAGGGAGCCGAGGAATCCGGTGAGCAGGTAGGAGCTCATGAGGATTCGGGAGGAACGAATTCCGGAGAATCGGGCGGCCGTCCCGTTGGATCCTTCGAGGGAGAGGGACAGTCCCAGCGGGGAGCGGTTGAGGATGAATCCAACGAGGAGGGCGACGAGTCCGAAGACGATGAAGAGGAGGGGAACTCCTGCGACTGCGGTCTTGCCGAACGCCGTCAGCGCTTCGGGGGATCCGTAGAGGGTTTTGCCGCCCGTCCACACGACGGCGAGGCCGTTGAAGATCTGCATGGTGCCGAGCGTGGCGAGGATCGGGGTGACGCCGACGTATGCGATGAGGACGCCGTTGACGAGGCCGCACAGGAGTCCGACGCCCAGCCCAATGAGGATGATGACGGGGCCCCATTGTTCTGTTCCGCCCAGCGCGCTCGAGGTGTAGAGGGTCGACACGGTGATCGCGCAGAGGTTCGCGATGGCGACGAGCGACAGGTCGATGCCGCCGGTGACCATCGAGATCATCATGGCGATGGAGAGGATGCCGATTTCTGCGACGGCGAGCAGCATGTTCTGCAGGTTGAGGCCCGTGAGGAACACGCTCGGGGAGAGGACCGAGAAGATTCCGATGGCCACGAGGAGGATGAGGACCATGCGGGCGATTGACCGGTCGCGGCGCAGCCGGGAGAGGAGCGAGGCGCTGAAGCGATCAATCCGGGAGTTTGTGTCGCGGAGTGTGTTGTTCATGGGACTCATCCTTCGACGGCTTGGGGGACGGCGTTGCTGTGGTCGGCCTGGGCGCTCTTGGCGCGCAGCGTTCGCGTGCTGCGCTTTGCGGCGAGCGCTTGGATGCCGACACCGGCGACGAGGAGCAGGCCGACGGCGGCGCGCTGCCAGGCGCTGGGGACGCCGATGAGGATCAGCGAGTTGTTGATGAGCTGGACGAGCAGCACACCGAGGATCGTTCCGCGCACGGATCCGCGTCCGCCGAAGATCGACGCGCCTCCGAGGACGACGGCGGCGATGATGTCGAGTTCGTGGCCGACGAGTTCCTGGGGGTTGGCGGACCTGCCGAGGATCATGTAGACCATGCCGGCGGTTGCGGCGAGGGTACCGGCGATGACGTACACCCAGATTTGGGTGCGTTTGACGTTGATGCCGGCTCGGTGGGCGGATTCGGTGTCACCACCGATCGCGTAGATTGCGCGTCCGAACATGGTCCGGCTGAGTACCAGCGCGATGACGATCGCGAGGATGATGACCGGGATGATCATGGAGTGCAGCAGTGCGACGCCCGTCGATGTTTCGACGGAGACCAGGTTCGCGGTTGAGGCCGACGCCATGCCCTCGGGCAGCTGGGCGATGTACTTCGAGCCGATGTACGCCAGGAGGAAGCCTTGGAAGATTCCCTGGGTGCCGAGCGTGACGATGAGGGTCGGGAGCTTGAACCTGGAGATCAGGTAGCCGTTGAGCAGGCCGAGGAGCGCTCCGATGGCCAGCGCCATGGCGAAGGATCCGACGAGGCCGATGTTGATTCCTCGGCTCAGCTGGAACACGATCGTGGCGTAGGAGGCGAACGAGGCGATGGCCGCGAAGGAAACGTCGATGCCGCCGGAGATGATGACGAGGAGGACGCCGAGGGCGTAGATCATCGGGACGATGGAGGAACGCAGGAGGGAGAAGAGCGTCGAGACCGTGAAGAACGCGGGGCTGATCGCGGACATGATGATGGTCAGGAGGACCAGGACGGACAGGACGATTCCTTCACGGTTGGGTCCCCAGATCCAGCGCAGGATGCGCCGTGCGACGGTATTCATGTTCATGACACGACCATCTTTCTAATCGTTCGAGCATCGACGTCATCGCCGGCTAGTTCGGCGGCGATGTGGCCGCCCTTGGTGATGAGCACTCGATGGCAGCAGGAGACGAGTTCCGGCGCGTCGTCGGAGATGATGACGATGGCCATGCCGGCTTCCGCTTGTTCGCGCAGGATGTCGAGGATCTCGGCTTTGGAGCCAACGTCCACGCCGACCGTGGGGCCGTTGAGGATGAGGACCTTGGGGTTGCGCGCGAGCCACTTCGCGAGGACGACGCGCTGGGCGTTGCCGCCGGACAGGGATCGCACAGGGGCGAGGACGTCGGGGGCTTTGATGCGCAGCGACTCGAAGTAGTGGGCGATGGTTTGGCGGATCTTGTCTTTGCGCAGCGTGTTGAGTTTCGAGGTGTGGTGGTCGATGGACGCGGCGATGACGTTGTCGGCGATCGACTTGTCGAGGAAGAGGCCCTCGGTGAGTCGGTCTTCGGGGACGTATCCGATGTGGGCGTTGATGGCCTGTCCGATGGAGCCCACCTCGACGTGTTCGCCGTCGATGTAGACCCGTCCGGAGTCGATGGGCAGGAGGCCGAAGAGGGCCTGGGCGATTTCGGTACGGCCGGATCCGAGGAGCCCGGTGATGCCGAGAATTTCGCCCTTCTTCACGGAGAAGCTGACGTCCTCGAAGCCTCCCTGGGAGGTGAGGGATTCGACGCGCAGGCGCTCCTCGGCGTCCGCAGCGAGGGGCGGGACGCGTCGGCTCTGGTCGAGTTCCTTACCGGTCATGTAGTGGGTGATCTTCTCGCGATCGAGGTCTTCGACCGGCGAATCGATGACGTTGCGTCCCGAGCGCATGATGGTGACGCGCTGCGAAATCGCCATGACCTCGTCGAGCTTGTGCGACACGAAGATGAGGGCGACGCCCTGCGCACTCAGCTTCTCAACGACCATGAACAGGCGCGCGACCTCACGCTGGGTGAGGGCGGTCGTCGGCTCGTCCATGATGAGGAGCTTCGCGTTGCCGGCCAGGGCGCGGCAGATGGCGGTGAGCTGCTTGTCTGCGACGGAGAGCTGTTCGACGTCGGCATCGAGCGGGAGCGGGACGCCGAGGCGCTCGACGATCTGCGCGGCCTGCTTCTTTGCGTTCGTGGAGCTGAAGAGCTTCTTCTTTTCCGTGACCGACGAGGTCATCATGATGTTCTCGGCGACCGTCAGGTTCGAGAACAGGCTGAAGTCCTGGTAGATGACCTGAATACCGGCGTCCATGGCACTGAGCGGCGTCAGCGAGGAGACGGTGTGGCCTTCGATGAGGATGCGTCCCGCGTCGGGCGCGTGCACTCCGGAGATGACTTTGATGAGAGTGGACTTTCCGCAGCCATTCTCGCCGGCCAGGCACAGCACTTCTCCCGGCCAGACGGCCATGTTGACGCCATCGAGGGCGCGAACACCGCCGAAGTTCTTGACGATATCCCGAACCTCTAGAAAGGGGTTCTCCTGCACGCTGACGCCTTCTCCGTCGGGGCGCGGTGCTTCATCCACATTGCTGCGCATGTGCTCTCCTTCGAGTGTCTTGTCGACTGCGCTGTCGTGGGACGCCCGCCCCGGCCTCGTGCCGATGTGTCACGAGGCCGGGGCTGCGTGATCAGAAGTCGTAGTTCTTCGCTTGCTCGGCGTCTGCGGCGATCTGGGCGTTGCCGACCCAGACGTTGTCGTAGCCGTCGAGCTTGTGGAGGTTGTTGTAACCCTCGATGCCAAGGTCCGTGCCTTCGGTGATGGTGCCGCCGTCAGCGAGGATCTTCGCGATCTGTAGCTGGGCCTTACCGGCGAGGGCGGGATCCCAGAAGAAGATCTTGTCGATGGATCCGGTGGCCAGGTACTTCGCCGAGGCCGAGGGGATGGAGGTGCCCATGACGCAGACCTGATCGGACAGGCCGGCCTCTTCGATCGCGCGCGCGATGCCGGGCACGTCGTTACCGGCGGAGCCCTGGAAGGCCTTGATGTCCGGGTACTTGCCGAGGACTTCCTTGGCCTTTTCATAGGCGGCCGTCTCGTTGTCGGTCGACTCAATGGGCGTCTCGACGCGCTCCATGCCGGGGAAGTTCTTCATCTGGTAGTCGTAGGCGGCCTCGACCCATTCCATGTGAGTCTTGGCGGTCAGACCACCGACGAACTGCACGTACTTGCCGGTGCCGCCCGTGCACTCCCCGATGTTCTTCATGATGTCGACACCGTAGGACGCGTTGTCGAATGCCTCAATGTCCACGTCAACGTTCTTGATGCCGGTCGCCTCGTGAGAGACCACCTTGATGCCCTGTGCGCGCGCCTGTTCGAGGACGGCGGAGAGGGCCTCGGGAGAGTTGGGGACAACGGTGATGGCGACCGGCTTCTGCGCGATCAGATCCTGGATGATCTGGATCTGCTTTTCCGGCGCAACGTCGGTTCCACCCTCCGTTCGCGTGTCGTATCCGTTCTCGGCGCCCCATTCCTTGACGCCCACGTCCATGCGATCAAACCATGCGATGCCCTTGACCTTGACGACGGTGACCATCGTCTTGCCGGAATCGCCCGCAGCCGAGCCGGTGTTTGATGCGGAGTTGTCGCCTGTCGTCCCTCCGACGGTCGAGCAGGCAGTCAGAGCAAGCATCGATGCAATGGACACCGATGCTGCCGTCAGTCTTCCGATCTTCATGTCGTCACTTCCTCGTGATCTAGTTGTCGGACGTTCCGGGTTCGCCATCTCCTGCGATGACGCACGCATCATGGCGTGACCCGCGTCGCAATCACTTACATTACACGCGGTATCGCGCAGTAGCAACTCGTTTTCGCGCATTTCTAACGGCTTGATTCGCCGCTAACTGCTCACGGGCGCGCAGCTCAACGCACGGTTATACGCAAATGCTGAGCGAAAAACGCCCCTATGGACTGGCGATTTAGGCAAATACCCTCGTTGCGCGGTATCGCGCACATTCGCGCCGAAAGTTCGGTACAGTGTCAAGCGGGCGGCGATCACGATGCACTATTGCAGGCATCATCTGTACCCCTCGTCGCACCCCGCGTAGACCATAGCCAGCAGAAGGAACCATCGTGACCCGGCAAGACACCATTGTCTCCATGATTGAGGCAACAGGCTTCGAAACCGTGTCCTCCTTGGCAGAGGCTCTCGACGTCAATGTGTCAACCATCCGCAGGGACCTGGAGCACCTGGCCGAGGCCGGCCTCGTGCGCCGCACCCACGGTGGCGCGATCCCGATCCCCCAGGACGAGGACACCGAGGAGTTCCTGCAGGATTCCCCGAACCGCGCAGAGAAGCGCGCGATCGGCCCGGCCATGGCGGAGCGCATCCTCGACGGCCAGTCCGTGTTCATCGACTCGGGGTCGACGTGCCTCGAGGTGGCTCGGGCCCTCGACGCGCGCCGCGTGACCGTGGTGACGCACGACCTGCTGGTGGGCCTTGAGATCCTGAAGAAGCCGTCGCTCAACCTCGTGTTCGTGGGCGGCGAGCTGCTTCCGAACCGAACCCACATGTGGGGGCCCACCGCAATCGACCAGCTGGATCACATCCGCGTCAACACGGCCGTTTTCGGCGCGAATTCGGTGATGGAGGACGGCATTTACGCGTCGTCCGGGTACTCGATCGAGCTGCAGCAGAAGGTCCGCTCGATCGCGTCGACCGCCTACTTCGTCGCGGATTCGACGAAGTTTGGCCGCAACGCCCTGTACAAGGTCCTCGGCATCGACGCGTTCACGGCCGGTATTACGGACTCGTTCCTCTCCCCCATCTCGGCGGCGGCCTACCCGATCCCCCTCATCCGGGCTGAGGTCGCGCAGAGTTAGGCGAGGGATGCACCGCGCTGTCGCGGCGCGGTAACGCAGCAATCCCCTTGTAGGCACACCACAGCACCCACCTAGCTTGTGTGTCGTAGATTACCCTCTATTCTTGGTCGCATGACTGCTGCGCGCGACGACGACTTCATGGCACTGCCCGGTATGGAAGCGGATTCCACCGACACCCACCACGGCCGGGAACGTTTGTCAGAGCACAGCGCCCCCACCTCACCAAACGCCTCCTCAAAGTCCGCGCTTGACGCGCTCCTGGATGAGTACCGTGCGCGCGCGACAAGCGAGCGCGAGAAAGGCACGCTGTTTGAGGAGTTGACGCGTCAGTTCCTGCTCCACGACGCGCGTTTTGCGCACCAGTTCAAGGAGATCTACCTGTGGAGCGAGTGGCCGGAGCGCCGCACGGGCGACACGGGCATTGACCTGGTGGCGATCCCGGTCCGCGACGGCGAGGGTCCGGTGGCCATTCAGTGCAAGTTCTACGCGCTGGGTCACCGCATTCAGAAGGCGGATATTGACTCGTTCCTGTCGGCGTCGGGTAAGGAGCCGTTCGGTCGCCGCATCGTCGTGGACACGTCGGGCGCTCCGTGGGGTAAGAACGCGCAGGATGCGATCGAGGGCCAGCAGATCCCGGTTTCTCGCATCACGCTGGCGGATCTGCGCGATTCGGACATCGATTGGCGCACGTATTCGCTGGGGTCGACACAGGCGCCGAAGACCCGCGAGCGCAAGGTTCCACGCGACCATCAGGTGCGTGCGCGCAGCGCGGTGATGGCGGGCTTCGAGGAGCACGACCGCGGCACGATGGTCATGGCGTGCGGCACGGGTAAGACGTTCACGGCGCTGACGATCGCGCGCGAGTTCGTGGAGAAGGAGGGCGGCACCGCCCGGATCCTGTTCGCGGTCCCCTCGCTCGCGCTTCTCAAGCAGACGCTGGACGATTGGGCGGCCGAGGCCGACGGCGCGTTCACGGCGTGGGCGGTGTGTTCGGATACGAAGGTGTCCTCGTCGGCGCGTAACGACACGGCCGAGGAGTCGGCGGTGGACCTGCCGATTCCGGCGACGACGGACGGCCAGCGCCTCGCAGACTCCCTGAATGCGAATAACGCGACGGAGGGCCTGCAGGTCGTCTTCGCGACGTACCAGTCGATCGAGGTCATTCACCGCGCGCAGGAGATCGCAGGCGACGATTGGCGCGACTTCGATCTGGTCATCTGCGATGCTTATTGCTCAGAATGGATACAAGGAAATCGCTCGGTTTGCCCGCCCATTGAGGCGGGTTTTCGCTTTATATTGGGCGAAAACCTGGAAACATCCACACTCCCAGGAGCGTTGAGCCTGGCTTGTTGAGAGAGCAGATCCTCAGTCACCCCTTGCGGCTTGCTCACGAGCGACCCAGTTGGTGACCACCCGTGCGGCTCGCGTTCCGGGGTTCGATTCGTGTTCCGGGGTTTGACTAACAGAGTCGGCATGAGCCTTCAGAGATCAACCTCGTACAGCATTTTTCATGTGGTGGTGATAGGAACTTCGATCCCTGCGCGGGCAACAACTTCGCCATTGCGGATGAGGTAGCACTCTACATAGTGGTTTCCACGAAATTGGGTGTTCTCTGTGTGCTCAGATGGGTTGGCGGTATTCGATTCGACGATTTGTCCTCGAATCATGTTCCGACGCTCAGCTTCGTCGCCTCGGTTGAGGACTTTCCAACGGACCTCGTATGGCTGAGGCGTATCAGTCGAGGTGATGTGGAAGCGCAGTTTCTTGGACGGTTGTAACCAGCTCTTCTGCAAGAGGAGGGTGGATAGCAGTGTTGGTCGCCAGCCGTCTTGGGTTACGGTGCAATCGATCCGAAGGTGGTACTGGAGGTTGATCGGGTAAAGGTCCTCGATAAACTCTTCGGTGTCGTTGTAGGGCTCTGTTTCCTCGATACTGTTTGTGGCAAAGGTTGTGGGAATGAAACGTCCGAAGACTTTTCGCCACTTGGCGGGCATGGATGCCGTACCTTCACCTGCGATGGCCTCCTCGCACAGGTTGAAGGCTTTTCGCGCTTTGGCTTGGAAGTTCTTTTTGACCTTGACCTTCTGGTTACTGCCGAGCGCGTTCCACGTCTGTTGCTTTGGCAATTCAGCCAAGAACCGGAAGAAATCTAAGACCAGGCGGTCATAGTGGGTGGTGAGCGCGTTAGTGTTCGATGTGCTGGTGAGGAATCGCCAAACCAGGGTATCGATCAGAAGACCACCCATGTCCACGTTGTGTTTACGTTTCCACGCCCTTGCTAGGCGGCAGAGGTTGCGCGCTTTGCCTCCGGTGTTTTCGTTAAGGTTGCTGATAGCTTCGATCTCGGCGCGAGGGTCTGTGCGCTTCCAGGTATCGCTGTAAGTGTCCGGATATTCGAAGGAGCCATCTGAACGCTCGAAACACGGCTGTACTTCGAACTTATAGTTCCGGAACTGGACGACCAGGACCAGACGGTCCACTCTGATGTCTGTTTGGGAATAGTGGGCGGCAATCGCGTCTTTCGTTTGGTGTAGCGCCTTGCTTGTGCCACCCTCCTTGTGGAGGTCTTCTTTCATTGAGGCCGGGAGGATGTAGATCATGTCTAGATCAGACACGCCGTTGATCGCTGTGTGCCTGCCCCAAGAGCCAACCATCAGTCTGTTAGCCGAGACGGAGTCTATGCCTCGGAAGTATTTATTCAGCGACTTGGTGATCTCGTCGCGGCGACCTTTGATCTGGTCAGCATCCACTACCTTTAGATTCGCTAGAAGGCATTCGAAGACCTCGCTTACATCAGGCAATAGTCCCTCCGTCGTGTACTGGTTCGGTTAGTTGATCTTGGTGAGAAGACGTCCTCTCATCGATTGTTAGCGCCTTGTCGGCTGCCTCGTAGTCTTTCCTCGTGGTGCGTGGAAGACCATCCAGGATCTGGTCCTCTTGGGCAGCTAGTTCGTCGCGGAGGACACGTGCAGCATCCAGCGCGATAGCCCCGTCTAAGTAATCTCCAAGAAGGTTCTCGTAGGCGATGAACAGTGAACGCACCTTCTTGCCTGCAGCCGAGTGCTCTCTGGCTTGGTTACCGAAATCAAGAAAGTCGCCAAGCATCGATGTCAAGGCAGACAGTGCGGCCAACGCGCCCGTCACTACCTGCCCGACGGATGTGAAACCAAAAGCGTCGAACAAAGCTGCAACAAACGTGCCAGTCGCGAGCACCGTGCAAACGATGAGCGCCCACCTACGCCATGTTTCCCATAATTCGTACCTGTCCGCCGCTTTTTCATGGGTCTTGTAGGTGTAGCGCATCCTGTCAACAGCATCGCTAAGCCCAGCTACGAGATGCGCGTCATCGACTCCAAGGTTCTGCGACTGTTCGTTCATCTCATCCTGCCTGTCCAGCTGGGAGGAAGCTGGCCATCGCTGCGCGGAACTCGGTCATACGCTCATCGGCGTTGAAGAATGGCAGGCCGATAATCTTGTACTCCGTGTTGTCGATATAGGTCTTGACAGGGACTGCCTTTTCCTTGAGTTCGGCCAGGAAGTCTTCTTTCCATTTGTCATGGTCGATAAGCTGCGCACCTTTGGGCTCAACGTAGATCTGCTGCAGAACCGGCTTCCCACCTTGCTTCTCACGCAGTAGAAGGAGGAAGTCAGGCTCGAAGCGTTCTCCGGTGTCGAAGGAATAGATCGCCAGTTGTGCCAACCGTTCGTTACGAATGAGGTAGACCTCTTCGTAGCGTTCCTTGAGTTTGGGCACAATGTCGGCGAAGTACTTAACGCACAGCTTTTCTTGGTCTGTCCCGTAATTGTCGTTGTAGACGTACCAGTCCTCGCTAGCAAGGTCGAGACGCATGCTATCGTCACTGACGATACTCTGTGGCACGCCCAGACCATACCCATGCGGGTTTGCCACCTGGATGGTCTTGTCGCGCAACACCTCAGAGAGGCGCTTCTCTTTGAACTCGGTCGTGCCGTGGTAGTCGAACTCTGTCTTGTCGAAGTATGCGCGCACTTCTTTCAGGACTCGCTCAATGCCCTTGGCGTAGTCCGCCGCCTTCAGCTGGTCATGGTCGCTGAGGAAAGTGATTTCGGTGTCGCCCAAGTAGTCCCCGTCTTCTAAGAAGGCTCGGGCTGTTTTCAGACCGGGCAGGTAGTGCTTGAGAGTGGCGAAACTTAACTTCGTGTCGCGCGCCAGTACCCCCAGGCGGATATTGAGGGGGATGTCTTTGATCTTGACTGGGATCGTGTGAGTTGGGACGTTCTTCTGGGCACTTGATTTTTCTTCGAAGAAGTCCATAATGCTTGTCTTGGGAGATGCGACATGCACCTGGTAGATAGCGGATCGGATGCGGCCAGGCAGTTTCGTGTCCCTGCCGCGCTTAGTCTCAACTCGTTCGTTGCTGAACACTAGGGCTTCGTGGAAGAAGCTCGTCCTCTTGAAGTCAGCTTTGAGCGTGTACGTGAGCTCGACCTGATCATCGGGCTGCAGACCTGTCTCATTGAGCGCCTGGCGTAGCTCGGAGATGTAGGAGGAATCCTGATGCGAGTGGAACAACAGGGTTTCCAGGTATCGCAATGGATTCTTGACATCGTCATCGTACTTCCTGGTGACGCGCGTCAAAGGTTCTTGCTTCTGGTCATCAGTGATGGCGAACGGATAGTAGCGTGCGCCGCGTCCGATGAGCTGTGCTTCCTTGATCGTGTACGGGCCAGGCTTTCCGCCCTTGCCGCCCTGACGGGTTTCGTAAAGGCGGACAATGTCGTACAGGTTAAGGACATCCCACCCCTCGTTGAGCATGTCCACCGTGAAGACGATTCGGATTGGGTTCGCTGGGTCTTCCAGAGAGTTAACCTGAAGCTGTGTCTGGGTTGAATTGTCCTTGCTGCCGTTCATGATGAGGCTGCGTTCGCGCGAGAATTCGTCGCGTAAAGCTTCCACGAGCGACTGCAAAGTTGTGTCTTGCCCGCGGAAATAATCGAGGACTGGATCGATCATCTCGCTGCCAGACAGCGAAAGGATCTCGCCTGGCGTCAAGGCGTTGAGGCGGGCGAAGAACTCTTCGTAGAAGGCGTTCGAGTCGGCGATGCGCTGTGACTTCATCAAAACCACGGGCTTGGCTGCGATGCCGTGATCTTCGAATAGCTCTCGCCGGTACTCGCTCATGACAAGCGCTTGGAGCGTACGCATCCAAGAAGTGTGGCCACTTTGGACGTTACGGAAGTCTTTGGTGTATCCAGATTCGCGGAACTCTCGCAACGGGTAGTCGAAAACGATCTTATCTAGATACTTCCGCTGAATGTTCTTGTCACGCAGATCAGCCGTAGCAGTGAACTCGAGCAGCACGTTGTCACGGTTTGCAGCGAAGATACGCATCACGCTGTATTCCCACGAACGGTCGTCTTCAGCTTCTTCCTTTGTTGCCTTTTTCGTCCGGGTGTTCACGTGGTGCGACTCATCCGAGATCAATACCGTTTTGTTGTCTTCGAAGTCCTCAACAGTGATCGAATTTTCTTTTGTGAAGGTAAGATCGTAGTGCAGCTTCTGGGTGGTCGTGAAGCACAGGTTGATTGCATCCGGGTCTGGTGATGCAAAATTGTCCACCTCTCGTACAGCTACCTGTTTACCATCGATCTGGATGGAAGGGGCGAAAAGGTACTTCCCTGAAGCAGGGTTAAGAAAGTTTTCGCGCGTCTTCTCGAGCACCGTGGTCTGGTTAACGAAGAACAAGAAGTTCCGGTAACCCTGGCTGTAGTAGTGCAAGATCAGGCCTGCTATCATCACGGTCTTGCCGGAACCTGTGGCCATATGGAACAACAAATGGGGCTGCTTGTTTTTTCGCAGCTTCGGAGTGTTGCAAAACAGCAGGAAGTTCGTGAACGCGTCTTCCTGATAAGGACGCAGGACGATGTGCTGACTCAGGTTCTCCGTGATGCTAGCGGGTAGTTCTTCGCCTATGTCGAGGTTGCGAAGTAAGTCGAGTTGCTGATGGAGGGGAGACTGTGTTGTCGCCACTTAGCTCACACCTCCTTGATGCCGTAAAACGACTTTGTGAAAGCACGGTCGGACTCTGTTAGCTGATTTGCTTCGTCATCGATGTCAGCGGCATTCAGATAGAGACGGTTCTTGTCGATTATCTCGGCGATAACTTGGATTTGTTCATCCAGATTTAGCTTCGCGAACTGTTCATCGCCGGAGCGTAAAACGTCGGGAATTAGTGATGGCCGAACTGCACCACCGTTTGTAATCTCGCTGAGCATGGCGAGTGCTTCTTCCGTGGTCTGAACTTTTTGCAGCGACTCCAGGTAGTGTTGATTGTTTTCAGCGAGTTCGCAGTATGTAAACGAGCCTCCGCCTGTCCAGTTTACGTCTTTTGAAATTCCACCGTCTTCGCCTGCGATAACTGCTTTCAGCCTCTCGACAGCCGTAGTTTCAATGTAATCCATTTGGTCGATGCCAATATACTGGCGGCGCATTTTATGGGCAGTTGTTGCCGTAGTCCCGGAACCGAGGAAATAGTCTAGGACTATGTCGCCTTCCTTAGTTGAGAGCTCGATAGCGCGCTTGACGAGATCTTCTGGTTTCGGGTTAGTGAATGGTGTTTTACCGAAAATCTTTTGAAGATGTTTCGTTGCGTTCGTGTTCGTGTCAAGGTCGTCCCATATGATTGAGGGAGAGACGTCTGCCCATAGCGTGCTGACAGCTTTTCCTTTCCCGTCACTCATTGCATCCGAGTAATAAACCTTCAATTGAGGTTTCGCGGTACCATTAACGCCGAAACGAATCGCCCCCTGCGAGAGTAGTGCTCGGTAGGTACTTTCTTCTGTTCTCCAACAGCGTCCGGCTGGCGGGAAATAAACTTCGCCTGTATTCGGGTTCTCAATTGGGTACGAAAGATTGTTCCTCACTCCCGGCGCGTCGAATGGTTCAAGGCGATACTTTCCAAGCCCGTCGTTATCGTCAAACTTGAAGCTTTCTACATCTAACAGAAGACGGAAATCATTCTTTGAAATTCTCTTCTTTGACCTTGAATAGACGAGCACGTGGTTAGTGTTTTCAGACATCAGTCCATCGCTCGACATCGATTTACGTGACGACCACGTGACGTCCGCGATGAAGTTTTCCATTCCGAAAACTTCATCCGTAAGAACCTTAAGATAATGAGCGCCCTGATCCGACATGGTCATATACAGGACCCCATCATCGCTCATCAGGTCTCTCGTGATCCGAAGCCTGTTTCGCATGAATACAAGCCATGTGGACAATTTGAAATTGGAGTTGTAGGAGAACGTGTCACTCGGCTTTGTTGCGGCGAAATAATAGGGGGGGTCGATAAAGACGCATTTAATTGCGCCAGCAAACCGTTCTCTCAGAGAAGCAAGTGCGAGGAGGTTGTTGCCCTTAATGAGGATGTTGTCGGTAGATTCATAGTTGTCTGTTTCGCTAGCACCCTGATCGCTATAGCGAACGGCATTTTTCAGAGCTTTGGGTCGCAGTAGTGCAGACACTTCGTCCGGGGCTAAAACTTCATTGTAGAAGATTTCTTCCCTCTTCTGATCATCCTTGTCCTGGCCGCCTGCAAGGGTGCAATCCTTGTAGGGCCAAACCAGGCAAACATCACCCTTGCTTGACAGAAGGTCGCGGTCCCCTGCCGCTAGGCCAACCTTGTTTCGATATGCGGTATAGCTGTCCGGAAGATAGTCCTTCGAATCGACGATCCACGTGAATTTTTGCTTGTCAAAAACAAGAACCCCATCAATGTCAACGAAGAGATGTTCTCGAAGCTCCGGCTGTGCCATGAGGCTTGCTAATAATTTCGCATCGAGGTTCGCAGTAGCCTCTCGGACCTGCGTGCGGAGCAAACTCCCATCCTCTGCCGTGAAGCGCCCATCCTGCTTGAGGGTCGTTGTGAGGACCTCCATGAAGCTCATCGCTGTACCTGCCTTTGTAGTCCTTGCTGCTACGTCAATTTTAGTCCCTTGCGTAGCGTTTCTCAGCGTTACTTGTTGCCCACCGCTACCAGTGCGTTGCTAGGGGATACAACCCCGCGAACGGCGCGATCTCAGAACCGCTTGCGTCGGACCCAGATGCTCCGGCGAGTACTCCGAGAAGGTCTTCGCCTCGATCGACGTGGTATCGCCGCCGCGCAGCTCGAGCACAGCCAGGGCACCCAGCAGGTCATCGAGATCGTTTCATAGACTCGGTTCTATCTCATAGAACTCCCTATCTATGTCATAGAACCCGGTTTCTATCTCATAGAACCCTTGATCAACCCCATAAAAGCTCATAGAAGAGGCAGACAGCATTATAGGAAGATACCGGGAGGCGCAGGGCCGGAGCCGACGCACGCGCCGCGGGACACCGCCACCCCCACGTCCACCGCACGAGTGTTTCACGTGAAACAATCGCCGACGATCGGCGATACCGGCAGAGAAACAGCGCGTCACGAGCCGCAAGCGCAGCCGGAAGCCCTCACAAGGACCTCACCCCCGCCTCTCGCGCAATGTGCGCGCGAGGAGGCCGTGCCTCGGCG
>ERZ773246.482-NODE-482-length-16048-cov-11.812_pt1 | contig 16048 bp, 17 predicted proteins | sample MGYA00580519_ERZ773246 | MGnify/ENA primary metagenome ERZ773246 (study PRJEB29015, sample SAMEA2738153) | human oral metagenome | biome: human oral; feature: human-associated habitat; material: saliva | place: China | collected 2246 ...
TTAGCCTTTTTATAACGAATCTTAATTTTATTTTACCTATAAGTCCATTAAAGTAATTTCCTAGTTGCTCTACTAATAGATTTTCCATTAATGACAAAATAACTACCATATACGAAATCCTTTCATATTCTATTATAACATAAGGATAAAACTCTCTTCTCGTTTAATTCATATTTAAAATGTCATCTAGATTACATTCAAGTACATCACATAATTTTTCTCATTGTTCCATTCAGTACAAGATATTTTCTTGATTTGTGGTTAAAAGAAGGTTGAGAGTTCGACTAGCTATATTAGGAGATTTCTAAATTGAGAAATTTGGACATACAAAAGACTCTAGCTTAAATGCTAGAATCTTTGTTTCCTTAGTTCATAGATTTGAACTTTAGCTTCATAACGCAATTTCATTATAAAACACCCCAATGTTAGATTTTTTATGTCTAACTTTTGGGGTGCGGTTCATTTCAATCGTTTTTTATTTTTCTTAAATTCAGTACATCGCAATATAAATCAAGCGAATGACTACATTTTTGACTACCTTTATTTGAAATGAAAATATCGATTCGGACAATCAAAAGTAAGAGGAGCTTCATTACGAGTCTCCTCTTTTTTCTATGCTCGCTCCAACATCTATTTTATTATTGTATTATAATAAAACAGCATGTGAGTTAATTGATTCAGCTTTATTCAACTCGACAAGCTGGAACCTATTTACTTACGGTACGCCTCTACTTTAGATTCATACTTTTTTAAAAGTTCCCGTGAGTAAGCTTTTTCATGTATCGAGTTTCTAACTTCTTTCCAGAGAATAGCTGCAACTTTTAACTTATTAGAATAACAATCACTCAATTCATCTAAACAAAAGTCTTTTAGAAACTGATTCCATTGGCAAGCCGAACTATCATACTTGGCATAATCTGACTCACCATAATATATTTTAATCATATCTTGAATAGTGAATCTTATATCTTTATCCCTTTTTACTTTTCGCCAAGCCGTTGCCATATCAGCACTAAATTTAAAGGGACTAATGCCTGTTACAGCTGAAAAATAATCTCGAAATTTTTGGTTAAAAGAAAAACCACAGTTAAGTAACGGAGTCTCCAAGGTTATCACTTCGACTTGACTTTTGTTTCCTTTACTCAAAAATTTTTCTACTCTATTTCCCCTAAAATATTGTTCGATAATATAGTTCAATTCTTGCTTCGTACATCTATACTCTAATCCAAGGGACTTACAAATTTGTGAAAGCTCTTCTCGATACCAATAGTATCTATTAAATTCTTCAAATGATTTTATCTCTCGAAAATCAGGTCTTTTTTCTCCCATATGCACACCTTAATAAATTCAAATTTGTCAGACAATCAATTGACTTGCCAGCTTGTAAACCTGTCTTAATCTCTTTACTTTCTAATTTCCAGCTATCAAACTCAATTTTAATCAACTAAAAATCTATCCGAAGTTTTTATGATATGTGCTGTTTCTTTGACATCCAAATCATCTGTATACAGCAAATGATTTGCCTCAATATTTTTAGTTAAGAACTCATTTCTTGACTGGATAGATAAATCGCCTGTTCTTTCAATTTCTTCTCTAGAAGAATCTCGGTCTCTAAGTGTTTCTTCTTCTGCTAGCAAGACACAATATTTTAAGTTTATCCGTCTCTCCTTTAAGAACTCCGCAATTTTATTAAGTTGTTCCTCAAATATGACGTATTCTATGATGACTATAATGCCTCGGGCCATGAAATTATCGGTCAGACTGATGACATTATCCCAAAACAAGTCCATGTAATAACCATCATCCTCCCAAGGTGCTACTAGGCCGCTTTTAATCATTAAGTAGATCATGTCGCCTTCTATCACCGCACTTTTGTCAAAAGAGTAAGCTAACTCTTTGCTTACCGTGCTTTTTCCAACGCCTGGAGGTCCAGAAACAATATAAACACAATTTTCCAACCTAATACCTCTATCAATTCTAACGATTCTGAGAACAACTGCTCATATTATAGCATTTCTAAGATATTATTTCTATCGACTTCAAATCCTTCAAAAAGAGTGTGAAAATGGGTAAAATTCGGAAAAAAGTTCTCAGAAAGAAGCAAGAAAACCCTTTCTTTTGAAAATTTTCATTTTAATGCAATAAATTTTGACAGATGGTCTGCTAGCCTTTATAATAGTATTATTATTAGAATTAGGGAGAGTATGTCCATGCCAAGCAATGAAGATAACAAAGGTATGTTGCGTAATTTTTTAGGGGGCTTTAAGCGTCTTATAAAAGGAGAAGAGCAGGAGGAAGAATCGTCTGTTTCCAACAATAATCAAGGAAACACCCCACAGGTCAATATGACCCAAGAAGATAGAGAGAATTTCCTCATTGAGAAAGCTTTGGAATCTATCCAATACTACGACCGCTTAGATGTTATGAATATCGGCGGAGAAGAAGATCCAGACGAATCTCAAGCTGTAGAAAGTGAATCTAGTCTGGCTCAAGAAAAAGTGACAGTCAAGGGGCCTTCAACTAGCGAGGCAGATTCTGCTGAAACAAGCCTCTCAACAGCGGCAGATTCTCGGAAAAAGCGGGGCTTGAAGAGCGCTGCAGACTCAATATCCTTATCATTGAGTATTGAAAGCAAAAAAGCGTCGCGGAGCTTATCCGTCTCCAAATCACAAACACAAAGTTTGGCAGTTGGCCAATCTGACAGCAAGGAAGCTGATACTTCTTCCAGCTTATCGGTGGCTGAGTCGATTGCACAAAGTTATGCCATCGAACAATCGATCTTTGAAGAAAATAGAGCATCGTTAAGCCTATCTATTTTTGAGTCGGTATCGCAAAGCATGGCCGCTGAAGAGTCTATCAGTTCAGATAACGAAGCATCGCTTAGCCTGTCGGTGGCTGAGTCTATTTCTCAAAGTATCGCGATTCAAGAATCAATCAGCGCGGAAACAGAAGCATCGCTTAGCCTGTCCGTAGCTGAATCTATTTCTCAAAGCATTGTAATCCAAGAGTCAATCAGCGCAGAAATCGAAGCGTCTACTAGTCTATCTGTAGCCGAATCTGTGGCCCAAAGTATCGCGATTCAAGAATCGATCAGTGCAGAAATCGAAGCGTCTAAGAGTTTATCCGTGGCTGAGTCTATTTCTCAGAGCGTTGCCATCCAAGAATCAATCAGCGCAGAAACGGAAGCATCGCTTAGCCTATCGGTGGCTGAGTCTATTTCTCAAAGCATTGCCATCCAAGAATCAATCAGCACAGAAACGGAAGCTTCTCTGAGCCTGTCGGTGGCTGAGTCTGTTTCCCAAAGCATCGCCATCCAAGAATCAATCAGCGCGGAAACGGAAGCATCGCTTAGCCTATCGGTGGCTGAGTCTATTTCTCAAAGCATTGCCATCCAAGAATCAATCAGCGCAGAAACGGAAGCATCGCTTAGCCTGTCTGTGGCTGAGTCTATTTCTCAAAGCATTGCCATCCAAGAATCGATCAGTGCGGAAATCGAAGCGTCGCTTAGCCTGTCTGTAGCTGAGTCTGTTTCTCAAAGCATCGCCATCCAAGAATCAATCAGCGCGGAAACGGAAGCATCGCTTAGCCTATCGGTGGCTGAGTCTATTTCTCAAAGCATTGCCATCCAAGAATCAATCAGCGCAGAAACGGAAGCATCGCTTAGCCTGTCTGTGGCTGAGTCTATTTCTCAAAGCATTGCCATTCAAGAATCAATCAGCGCGGAAATCGAAGCGTCTAACAGCTTGTCGGTGGCTGAGTCTATTTCTCAAAGCATCGCTATCCAAGAATCAATCAGTGCGGAAATCGAAGCGTCGCTTAGCCTGTCTGTAGCTGAGTCTGTTTCTCAAAGCATTGCCATTCAAGAATCAATCAGTGCGGAAACGGAAGCATCGCTTAGCCTGTCTGTAGCTGAGTCTGTTTCCCAAAGCATTGCTATCCAAGAATCGATCAGCGCAGAAATCGAAGCGTCTAACAGCTTGTCGGTGGCGAAATCTATTTCACAAAGCATTGCTATCCAAGAATCAACCAGTGCGGAAAGCGAAGCGTCGCTTAGCCTGTCTGTAGCTGAGTCTGTTTCCCAAAGCATTGCTATCCAAGAATCAACCAGTGCAGAGAACGAAGCGTCTACTAGCTTATCTATCGTAGAGTCTGAAGCACTAAGTAAAGCGATCGAGTTATCAATTAGCGCAGAAAATGAAGCGTCTATCAGCCTGTCTGTAGCGGAATCTGAAGCCTTAAGTCGGGCAATTGAACAGTCTATCAGTGCTGAAAACCAGGCATCGCTAAGCTTATCTATTACAGAAAATGAAATACAAAGTATCGCGATTGAACAATCTATCAGCCTAGAAAATGAAGTGTCTTCTAATCTATCTATGGCAGAAGCTGAAGCGAAAAGCGTGGCCATTGAGCAATCTATCAGCTTAGAAAAAGAAGCATCTACGAGCCTATCTATCGCTGAATCACAATCACAATACACAGCGATAGAACAATCCCGCAACCTGGAACAAGAATATTCATACAGTTTGGCAGCTGCGGAATCTAGAGCCAAAAGAGATACTATTGAGCAGTCTATCAGCCTAGAGCAAGAACAGTCATTCAGCCTATCTATCGCTGAATCCAAGGTACAAAGCAAAGCCATTGAGAAATCACTCAGCATAGAACGGGAACATTCATTCAGCATTTACCTTGCCCAATCTGAAGCACATAGCATTATTATTGAGCAGTCTATCAGCTTAGAGCAAGAACAGTCACGCAGCCTGTCTATTGCTGAATCACAATCACAAAGTATCGCCATTGAGCAATCAATGAGCGTGGAAAGAGAGCGTTCAATCAGTCTATCTATCGCTGAATCGCAATCACAAAGAATGATCATTGAACAATCAATCAGTGCAGAGAGAGCCCATTCGATCAGTCTGTCTGCTGCCGTATATCAATCGCAAAGCATGGCTTCTGAGTTTACTACTGTCACACAGAATTTATCAACCTTGGCCATGATTACCAAGAGACATAAAAAATAAGCTCAGAACAAACAGCGAATGAATACTGAAAGGAACTAATATGATTAGAAATATTCTATCAAGTAATGGTAAAAGTCTAGGAATCACCGACATTCTACCCCAGTATGGTGAAGACTATCGTCTCTCTGTCATGGACGGAACAGTTGACTATCGAACAATTCCCCTAGGAGCCTACGATTTGTTCAAACAAGGCTCCAGCAAACAGGATTATCTGGCAGACATTGAAAAAATTAAAACAATGGGCTTCAATACCTACCAGCTATCCCTTTCATGGACTCGCCTCTTCCCGACAGGAGAAGAGCGGAGGCCCGATGCTAAGGTCCTTGCTTTCTATGAGTCAATTATCGATGCACTTCTCGAAAATGACATCGAACCAATTGTGAGCTTGTCTCATTTTGACTTCCCGCTTCATTTGTATGAAAAATACGGAGCATGGAAAAGTCGGCAAATGATTGCCATGTATGAAAAGTATTGTGAAGCCGTTTTGACCCACTTTAAAGAAAAAGTCACTTACTGGATTACCTTTAAAGAAATGAGCGCTCTTCCCTATTTGCCATTCTTAGGCGCTGGGCTACACTTTGATAGCACAGAAAACCAAGAGCAACAAATCTGGCTGGCTGCTCACCATCAGCTAATCGCATCCGCAAATGTGGTTAAGCTCGGTCAAACCATCAATCCAACCTTCCAATTTGGTAGTTTGATTACCATCAATAGCGATTCCCACCAAGAAAATCACTCAGCTACCGATGCCTTAGGCCATGAGCTGAACAGACGTAAAAATTACATTTTTGCAGATGTACAGACCAAGGGCCACTATCCAAACCATTTCCTTCGCTACATTGAGCGAAATCAGCTGGATCTGGGCATTACGGAAGAGGATGTCTTCGCCTTAAGAGAAGGAGTCGTGGACTTTATTGCCTTCTCACATTATGCAGCAGAAAATATCCAGGATTTGTTTACCAGCAAATATGTCCGCAAAAATGTAGAAACTTGTCTGGCACAACCTGTTCTTCTTCGTATTGCCATGTCTGAGCTATATGAGCGCTACCACAAGCCTCTCTTGGTCATTGAGACTTGTTCTGAGGTCTCTGACCATCCGCAATTAGCTAAGAACATTCAAGACAACGTTCAAGAAATTATTAAATCCGTTGAGATTGACGGGATTGAGTTACTTGGTTACACACCATTTAGCTGGAGCGATGTAAACATCTAGAATCCAGTCCCAAGCTCAAAACATAGAAAAAATCTCCCTAAGAAAGTGGACAGCCACTTATGGGGAGATTTTTGATGTTTTAGAATAGAAATCAAAGCCTTAATCTTTTCCTTTGCTATCTCTAAAAATCCGATAGCTAGTCTCAGCGACAGGCAGGCCGATGATGGTGTGCATATCGCCTGTAATTGAGCGGATAAAGCGAGGATCCAGCTCCTGAAAGCCGTAAGCACCCGCCTTATCCAGCGGACGCTTGTCATGCAGATAAACCTCAATGACAGGCTCTAATTCTGGGTAATAATCCACAAAGTCCACCTGCGCCACGGTGTAAAAAACTTCTAGAAAAGCCTGCATACGGAGGCAGACCGAAGTCACTACATGGTGGCTCTTGCCAAAGTAAGAGCGAAACATCCGACTGGCTTCAGCTAGATCCTGTGGTTTATTGTAAATCTGACCATCCACTACGACGATGGTATCAGCTGAAATATAAAGGGTTTCAGCTTCCAAGTCCAAATCGGACTTGGCCTTGGAAATCTCACAACAAATCTTGGCTGCCTTGGTCAGAAAATCCTGATCATCGATGGTTGCCATGCAATGCTCTTCGATAGCTCGCTCGTCCACTTCTACAGACTGAATCTCTGGATTCAAAAAACTCAGCAATTCCTTGCGTCTGGGCGACGTAGATAGGAGTACAAAGCGACGAATCCTTCCTTTTTCACCTTCCCCTTGGTAGTCAAAAACCGTCTTCATGATTGTCCTCCCGTGTCCTTTAATTGAAAGAGTTCTTCCACCCGCAAATCAAAAACCTGAGCGATTTTTAAAGCCATCTCTAGCGAGGGATTGTAGCGATTATTTTCCAAGTGCAAGATCGTTTCACGCCGCATGCCAATGCGGTCAGCCAATTCCTGCTGGGTCATGCCAATGGATTCGCGGACAGATTTGAGTTTGGTGATAATATTGCTTTCCTTGGCCATTTTTAACCCCTCTTTTCAAATAAAAAGAAGACAAAACCAAAGAGCAAAACCAAGACACCAATCATGATGAAGAATATTCCGGCATTGACTGTGATGGAACCTACACTAGCGCTAAGCCCTGCAAGTACTAGTAAAGTTGCTATGCAGATGGCAAACATCAAAGTCGCTGCTTTTGCTAGATTGGCATAAAAGCGCTCGTCTGCTCTCTCCTTGACCTTTTTCAAGGCAAAGAATAACAGAAAGAGAAGCTGGATAGCGAGGACCCCTCCCAAGGCAGTGTACTTTATAATGGGCGGATTGGTGCTTGGAGTCCACAACCAAATTCCAACAGTATAGATAGAAGTTGCCGTAAGCGTCAGTAAATTATAAAATTTCATGGTCAGATCATAGACCTGCTTTTCTTGAATCTCTTTCACCTTCTTAGGCCCTGGTTTCATGTGAAACCAGCTCCAAATAGCTACAATCTGACCTAATACTGAAATAGCAACAATAACTAACTTGGGTCCCCAACTAAGATTAGAACCAAATAAAACAGTAAAATCAATAAAGAGAGCGGTGGCAACCATCAAAATGAGGCCACCCGTTTTTTGACTTTTTTTCATGATAGACTCCTTTCATTGTGTTAGAAATATTTAACACTTTTTATGTTATAAATATATCACATACAAGAAAAAAGCACAAGCATTTATGTGCTGTTTGAGAAAAATTTTTTCCGCAAGTAAAAACCCCAGAATTTTTCTGAGGCTCTAAACTACTCTCTTCCAATACAATATTCTTGGTGTTCCTGCAAGCTTTCATCGGTCTGAATGGTTACTTTGGCAATGCCATAAGCTAGAAGCTTTTGGCGCAAGTTAGCCTGCGTTTCAGCCAGCAAATTAGGATTTCCCAAACAGATATGGAGCATGGCAAATTTTTCCAAGCCGTCTGTCGTCCAAACATTGAGCTGGGTGATGGCTCGCACATTTTCCAGCGCTGCTATTTCCTGATAAAGCTGACCGAGGTTCACATCACTGGGCAAATGGTCTAGGAAAATCTGGATATTTTCCCAAAATTTTGGCAGAGCCTGACTGAGAATAAAGCCTGCGATGACCAGAGAAAGCAGCGGATCTAGGAAATACCAATCGGTGAAGCGCAAAATGAGGGATACTACGATAACTGCTATCCAACCCAAAATATCTTCAAGAAAATGCAGGCTGAGAATGGACTCATTGTGGCTGTGTCCATGACTGACCACTCGGCTGGCCGCTGTATTGACGACAATGGCAACAATCCCCAAAACTAACATACCATCATAATTCACCTTCTCAGGCGCAAATAATTTAGGAATATTTTCCACGATCACCAAGGTTGATCCGACCAGCAAAATCACCGAGGTCAAGAGAGCACCCAGCAGGCTGTAGCGTTTATATCCTAGGGTATAGTTACGGTCTTCTTTTCTAGTAGAAATCTTCTCAAAAAGAGTCGATAGACCAATCGCCAGAGCATCTCCCGAATCATGAATCGCATCCGCTAAGATAGCGCTGGAATTAAAGAGAAGGCCAAAGATAAATTCAATAATGGCAAAAGAAAAATTCAAGAGAAAAGCGATTGTCATATTTTTACTGGATTTCATGTGAACCTCCTTGTTTATTTTCCTAAGTAGATAATACTTATGGTATAATCTAATCAATACCGAACACTCTGTTCAATTATATTATCTCCTATTATTAGAAAGGAAACAAGAGCCAGTTCATGCCCTTTGTCTCTTAGCAGACAAAAAGCTCTTTTTGTACGGAATTTCCATGGATAGACGAGTAAAAAAATCACGCACAGCCATTTACCAAGCCTTTATCAGCCTGCTCAATCAGAAAAGCTACGAAAGCATCACCGTTCAGGAAATCATTGACCTAGCTGATGTGGGACGCTCCACCTTCTATAGCCACTTTGAGACCAAGGAAACCCTGCTGGAGGAACTCTGCCAAGAGCTCTTTCAGCATACCTTTATCGAGCGCTCCGAAGGACGCGATTTATTTGAAGCGACAGCCCATATTTTTCATCACTTTCGGAAAAATCAGGATCGGATAGCCACCCTTCTCTTGGATAAAAATACTTACTTCATCAACCGCCTGAAAATCGAGCTGGAACACTATCTCTTTCCCATGATTCAGCAGAAATTATTGCAGAAAAAAAGTCATCTGCCAGACAACTTTTTAAAAAATTATGTGACGTCAACTTTTGTGGAGACGGTCAGCTGGTGGCTACAGCAAAGAAAGCAGGTCGATGAAGACACGATTTCCCACTATTTTCTAGACTTGATGAACTAATCTGCAATTTACCTATCATTTTCAGGAAAGATGTGATATAATCGTTCCTTGACGCACGAAAGGAGATTGATAACTCATGAAAAAAGAACACTCACCATTTTTAATTCCAGGTATTATCATGATTGGGGTTGCCTTGCGGGCACCTTTTACTGTTTTGCCTGTCGTTTTGACGGACATTGCTGATGGACTTCAGGTTCCAGTCAGTTCTCTAGGTCTCTTGACTAGTCTGCCTTTGATTATGTTTGCTCTCTGCTCAGTCTTTGCTCCGCGCTTGGCGCAAAAGATGAGCTTGGAAAAGCTGTTTGCACTTGTGCTAGTCGTCCTAACTCTAGGCTCACTGATTCGCGTGTTTAATCTTCCCTTACTCTATACGGGAACTATTATTTTAGGAGCGGCTATTGCTGTCTTAAATGTCCTTCTTCCAAGCTTGATTCAGGCCAATCAGCCACATCGAATCGGATTTTTGACAACCCTTTACATCACATCTATGGGCCTATCAATTACGATTCTTTCTGCTCTAGCTGTTCCCATCGTTCAAATGAGTTCTTGGCGTGGTCTCATATGGGTATCGACCCTTATTTGCTTTGTGATTCTCTTGGTTTGGCTACCCAATGTCAAATATAGCCATCGCTTGGCTAGTAAGCAGCAAGGAAAGCAAGAGCAAGGAGCTCTTCTGAAAAATCCAAGAGTCTGGGCCTTGATTTTATTTGGTGGTTTACAGTCACTACTCTTTTATACAAGCATGACTTGGTTGCCGACCTTAGGACAACAAGCCGGCCTTTCTACTGATACGACAGGCTTACTAGCAGCGGTCTTTTCTCTGATTAGCCTGCCCTTTTCGATGACAATTCCTAGTTTGACAGCCCGCTTGAAAGCTCGTCAACGTCTGGTCATGATTAGCCTGGTTTCCGCAGCAGGTCTGATTGGTATTACCATGCTCTTGATTCGGACAAATTCCTTTGCTTATTGGCTGATTCTTAATCTCCTCATTGGTATGTCTGTCAGCGCCCTCTTCCCCTATCTCATGGTGACCTTCTCCCTCAAGACCTCTACACCTGCGCAAACGGCTCAACTATCTGGACTGGCTCAAACTGGAGGATACATCCTAGCTGCCTTCGGCCCGAGCCTCTTTGGCTACAGCTTTGATTTGTTCCATTCTTGGACACCAGCCATCCTCATCCTACTCGGACTGACCGTCATCATGACTATGAGCCTCTTTTACATAGAAAAATTTGACAAGATTCTATAAAACTTCTGATTCTCCATCAGGAGTTTTTTGCTGCCAAGTTTCTTGGTCGGCTAGTAGCTTTTTCTTGGAGATCAGCAAAAAAATCTGCCCTTGAGCAGATTTTTTTATTGATGATAATCGTAGGCAAGGCGAGGGCTGCCATCTGGCAAATAAATCGTACCACACTGGCTAAAACCGTAGCGGCGAATGGCTGCCTGCATCGGATGGTTATCTTCATGCGTATCAATGCGAAGATAAGGAATCTGCTGCAAGCAAAAGTCAAAACACTGGTAAGCCAGACCCTTGACTTGTCCATTTGAAGCGATACGGTGGATTGTACCGTAAGGCTCTGAAAAATGCCAAGCACCTTCAATCTCTTGGTAGGTCGGATCTGGTCCGATGATGAACGCAAAGGTTCCAACAACCTGCCCAGCCTCTTCAAAGACATAGCAGTGACCTGCCCGAATATCTTCCTCTACCAGCTGACGATTCGGATAGGAAGCTGACCACTGATTTGGATTCTCCGTATTCCGCATAAACTCCCTAGCCTGACCAAAAATTGCTAAAATCGCTGGTATATCCTGCATTTCCGCCAAGCGAATCATGTCGCCTCCTTCCAGCCTATTACCTTATTTGACAAATTCCTCGTAGTTCCCCGTGTAATTAGCCCACTCCTTACTGAAGAATTTTTCATTGATCTGATAATTTGGAGCAGGTTGAGGATTAGACACAAAAGGATCTACAGCCTTGTCGAAAGCCAGCCAGCCATTCCAGCCCATGTGGATTGTGTCCTGCATAAAGTAAGGCTTGTCGCCGTCCTTAGAAAAGTCAGCAATATTTGTAAAGCCTTGACTCTCCAGCTGGAACTTAATCTTCTCAACCGTCCGCTGATACATCTCTTCGCTCAGTCCAGTATAGGCCATCCATTTGGCATTGACCGGTGGAATGACAAAGATAACATTCGTATGGGATTTGGCAAATTGTTCCAAAACTAGCTGCAAATCATTGTACTCAGGAGACTTTTCGTAAGACTGTTTGGATTGGAAGCCTTTGAACTTCTTGATTTTTCTAGCCAAACGCTTCTTATAAAAGTCGTTATCGATACCTAAATCATTGTTATTGGTCTGCTTGACAGCATCTGCCGTAGCCAGTTTTTCCAATTCTTCATAGGAGAATTCATCTGGAAGACGGGAAAGCTGAGGCAAAACCTTCGTGTCATAGTTGCCATTATTACCAGCAGCAAATGTACTGAAAAATGCATCCTCCCGCTGATAAATCCGGCTCATAGTATGGATATACTGCTGCTCAAAAGAAGTCAGTTGGCTTCCATCGGCCACTTTCCTGACAATATCCCCCATAGCAATGTTGGGATAGAGCTGCAAAAGCCGCTGAGCTGCATACTGAGCGCCTACTCCACCGTCCTGCCAGCTAAGAAAACCAGCTAGCTGGTCGCTATTGAAATACTGCTGAAAAGCTGCTGCATCATAGCCTTTTTTAGTAAACCATTGCGGAGAAACGACATAGACAGCCGTCTTATTTTCCAGCTCAGAGGTCATCTGCTGCATCCCAAAATATTGGTTGAGCGAAGCCGCCCCCCGCTGCCCTAGAAAATAAGGTCGGTAATTGCGGTCATACTTCTCGGCCAAAACAGCTGGGTGCATGCTGTCAAAGCGCAGCCATTCGCTGGAGCCAAAGTAGGGCACAAAACGGGTATCTTGATCTGTCAGGGCCGTCATTTTTTTGCTACGGCTTTTGAACGTTTCTGCTGTAAGGGTCACAGCTGCCCGCTTCTCTGCTTCCACATCGTGCTTTTTCTCAAGCGGATAGAAGAAAAAGAGCAGGGCGACCATGACCAAGGCGCAGAAGACCGGCCCCAGAATCAGCCAGAGTCGTTTAAGCATTACGAAGCTCCGTTACGCCTTCAACAATTTTATTGGCTGTATTCCAGTCATCGCGGCCAAATTCTGATACTGGCACACGGATGTCAAAACGGTTTTCCAGCTCAACAATCAGCTCCACCGTCCCCATACTGTCCAAAACGCCGGCATCAAACAAATCCTCGTCCATCATGTCCGAAACATCTTCCATAAATAATTCGTCAATAATTTCAATTACTTCTGCTTTTACATCCATTATAGTTTCCTCGTTTACATTTTATTTTTTAAACCAAAGGTCATTCAAAAATCCTGAAAAGATCAAGAATGAGAACATGACAACATGGAAGGTGATAACAACCCCCAGCGCTTGGGTCCACTTGTTGTCAGGTAGGGCTGGCAGTCCCTTGCTTTTACGCTCTTTATTGATAGTCTTTTTCTTACGAAGCCAAGCGTCATTGACCACCAAGCCCAGACCGTGGAAAAGACCGTAGGCGATATAATACCAGGTCACACCATGCCAGAAGCCCATGACCAACATATTGATCAGATAGGCCACACTGGAAGTCGTATTGCGGTTTTTAAAGACCTTGTTGCGCATGAGCACCATGACCAGCCGCATAAAGACAAAGTCGCGGAACCAGAAGGACAGGCTCATGTGCCAGCGATTCCAGAATTCCTTCAAATCGCGTGAAACAAAAGGCTTGTCAAAGTTGATAGGACTCTTGATGCCCATGAGATTGGAAATGGCCACCGCAAACATCGAATAACCGGCAAAGTCAAAGAAGAGATCCAGACCAAAGACATACATGACGCCTAGCGTTCCTAGATTAAAGAAACCGCCAGTATAGAGGGCATAGGTCTTGACATGCCCTAAAATCATGTGGCCAAAGATATGGGCGAGGACAAACTTATAAAGAAAGCCCAGCATGATATATTTGACCGACTGCTCCAGCATATCCAAAAGCTCATCGTGCTCTGGAATTTGGAGATAATTTTCATTGAAACGCTTAAAACGATCAATGGGACCACTCGAAAAAGTGGGCATAAAGAGCATAAAGCGGAGAAATTCCCAGAGGCTGAAATCAGTCAGCACGCCATCCCTCAGCTCAATGATCATACCAACTGAGCGGAAGGTCAGATAGGAAATTCCCAGAAAGCCAAAGAGAGATTGATGGCCGCTGATAGCCGGCTCAACTTTGACCCAGAATAAGGGCAGAACCGCCAATGCTGTATGCAAATAAAATATCCACTTGCTATCCCGCTTTTTGCGATAGAATTTATAAGAATAAACCCAGACCGTCTGCCAGACGACATAAAAGAGCAGGGCATAAAGCTGCGCCAGACTAGGGCCGGTCAACATCAAGACGATAAAGGCCAAGCTGATCAAGGCTTCATAGACTGGGAAGCGTTTTTTAAAGAAAAGTCCGATAAAGATTGGCAAAACAGCCAAGATAAGATAAAGGAAATACTGTGGGTCTCCGTAAGGCTCCAGATGAGGAAGCTGTTTTAAGAAATCCATCATGACTTGTTGACCTCACTAATCAGCCCCTTGATATCAATCTTACCGTTTGGTGTTAGGGGCAGAGATTCCCGATAGAGGAACTTAGACGGCATCATATAAGACATCATGATATCCTGTAGATCCTCTTTGATAGCCTTGGTAATATCGATTTCGCGGTCAAATTGCTCTGCAACACCGTCTTTCAAAATAACGTAGGCTAATAAGTTTTGAACCTTGTGGTCCTTGTTGTAGCGTGGCACTGCTACTGCCGCCTCTATATACTTGGATTTGTTGAGGTTTTGAGATACGTCCTCTAGCTCGATGCGATAGCCGTTAAACTTAATCTGGAAGTCCATACGACCGCCATAGAGTAGGAGGCCTTCATCGGTCATCGTACCCACATCACCTGTATGATAGGCTGGCAGCCCTTCAAATTCAAAGAAGGCTTCAGCTGTCTTTTCAGGATTGTTGAGATAACCCTTGGATACGGCTGGTCCGCAGACAATGATTTCGCCCTGCTGACCATTTGGCAATTTTTGCCCATTTTCATCAATGACAAAGGTTGGTGAATCCGCCTTGGTATAGCCGATTGGCAGACGCTTGAGGGTCGCTAGCATCTCATCCGTGATGGCAACTGCAGACAGAGCCACCGTTGCCTCAGTCGGACCATAGGCATTGATAATACGAGCCTCAGGGAAACGCTCCCGCAATTTCTGAGCTGTCTTGACCGTCAACTCCTCCCCATCAAAGTAAAAATGCGTAATGCCTGGCATCTTCTGGCTGTTAAAATCTTCCGAAAGCATGGCCATATCCGCAAAGGACGGTGTAGAAGTCCAGATCGCTACAGGCAGGCTGAGAATCGCTTCAAATAGCTGCTTGAAGTCCTGAGTCAGACTAGACGGCAGGGCATAGAGAGTTCCTCCTAGTGCCAAAGTCGGTGCCCAGTACATAACTGACAAGTCGAAAGAATAAGGCGGTTGCGCCAGCATTTGCGGACGGCTCGGTATCGCAAATTCTTTGTCTGTAATCATCCAGTTGGTAAAGCTGAGCAGGTTATCATGAGAGATTTGCACACCTTTAGGTTTGCCAGTCGTACCAGAAGTAAAGATAATGTAGTAATTGTCATCGCCCTTGACAGGATGGCTCATCTCATAGGCAGTCTTTTCTGCGTAAGCCGCTCGAACCTCTTCCAGACTGAGAATGGCTGCATCTGTATCAGCCAGCGGAAAATCCGCAATGGCAATAATCAAGCTTGGTTCAGCTACTTCCAAAATAGCAGTCACGCGCTCCAAGGCTGAATGACTATCAATAGGAATATAAGCATGACCAGCTTTGGTCAAGGCCACAAAAGTAGCCAGCATTTCATACTCCTGACCACCGTAAACAACGACGGGTGACTTGGGAGCCAGCCCCAAGCTATCAATCTTGGCTGCCAGTGCATCGGAATCGGCTTTTAGATCTCCGTAGGTATGAACTTGTCCGAGGACATTATAGACAGGGAAATCTGGCTGCGTCTGAGCAAAGTGCTCAATCGTTTCAATCATATCTGTAATTGCTGTGTTTGACATGTGTATGGTACTCTCTTACATTAAAATTCATTGTAGATAAAGCCACCTTGACCTTGACCAAGATAACTAAAGAAATAAAGCAGGGCTACGAAAATCACAAAGTATAGCAATGTCTGCCCTACAAACTTATAAATCGTCTTATATTTCGTCATTTCATTCACTCTTATCTTTTTTAGATAGACATAGATTATTTTACCATTTTATAGAGAAAGATTTCAATATAAAAGCTATCAATTGTGTAAAGTTCTTGTAAGGAAATAAAGAGAAAAAGAGTTACTTCCCTTATCTTTCAAGGATGAAATCCTTTTCAAATTCTATAAGTAAAATTTCTATATATTACTTGACTTTTAGTTCAAAGGGCGGTATCCT
>ERZ773246.489-NODE-489-length-15818-cov-91.7237_pt1 | contig 15818 bp, 13 predicted proteins | sample MGYA00580519_ERZ773246 | MGnify/ENA primary metagenome ERZ773246 (study PRJEB29015, sample SAMEA2738153) | human oral metagenome | biome: human oral; feature: human-associated habitat; material: saliva | place: China | collected 2246 ...
GCGATGGTCCCCGCCGTCGATTCGCTGGCCCGAAGCATCGAGGCCAACCCCGCGGTCGCTCAGGACAGTGCGCTCGCGGCCGCGGCCCTCGATAGCGCCATCGCCGATGCCGCCGAGGCCGTGGTCGCCACCCGCGACCTCCAGTCGCAGCGCGGCCGCGCCTCCTGGCTGCAAGACCGGTCGATCGGCCTCCAGGACCCCGGCGCCACCGCGTTCCTGCGGGCCCTTGAGGCCTGGCGCGACGCATCCACCGGCGAGCGTGGCCCCCGCGCGGCGGTCGTCGAAAACCTCTGAGGCTGCGGCTTAGCAGTTCGGTGAGGGGGTGGGGTTCCCGGTTGGAAACCCCACCCCCTCACTGTTTGGTTGTGCGTCGACGAGTGCGGTCTTGGCGAGTGGAACGCCTTGGCGTTATCGGGCTCTATTACTGCGCTTTATTCCCTCGGCTTTGCCGTTGATTCGCGGATGGTGAGGACGGGGCTGAAGGTCTGGTGCTGCACGGGCGCGTCGGAGCCGGACAACAGGAGTTCTGCGGCCGCCGCTCCGAGTTCGTCCATGGGCTGGCGGATTGTTGTGAGCGGAACGGGCATCTGTGCGGCCAGGGGAATGTCGTCGAAGCCAATGACGGATACGTCGTCGGGAATGGAAATTCCTGCGACGCGCAGCGCGGACATGACGCCCACGGCTAGCAGATCGTTCGCGCAGAAGACGGCGGTCGGGTTCGTATCGTCGGAGGCGGCGCGGGCCTCGGCGATGGCGTCTTCGGTGGCCGCATACCCCGCCTGGGCGGTGTACGACTGCGCGTTGTACACGGTCAACTGGACGTTGTCAGAACCCGTCAGGTGCTGCCAGTGCTCGACGGCGTCCCGTACGCCCGCGAGGCGCTGTACGGATTGGCGCATGTCGGTGGGGCCGTTGAGGAAACAGATTCGCTCATGTCCGAGTGCTAGAAGGTGTTCGATCGCTAGCGCGGCACCCGCGCGGTCGTCGATTGACACGGATGGCAGGCCCTCGGGCGCCTCAGCTGCGTCGAAGAGGACGACCGGTGTCCCCTCCTCAACCAAACGTGTGGCGGCCTCATGTGTGGAGTCTGCGGGGGTGAGAAGAACGCCGCGCACCGCCTGGCGCCCCAGTGCCTCGAGCAGGTCACGCTCCTCCTGCACGGAGGCGTGCGTGGAAGACAGCGTCATGATGTAGCCCTCGCGCGATAGCACGCGCTCCATGGCAGCAGCAGCCTCCATGAAGAACGGGTTCGTCAGGTCGAAGACCGCCACGCCTACGAGCGGCGAGGTCCCCCGCCGCAGGGCCTGTGCAGTCGGATTGGGCTTGTAGCCGAGCTGCGCGATCGCCGCCTCGACGCGCTCACGCACGTCGGGGCGCACGCTGTCGCGCCGGTTAATGACGTTAGACACGGAGCCGACGCTCACGCCCGCAAGAGCGGCGACGTCTTTGACGCCGGGGGCTTTGCGGGGCATTGAGGGGGACGAGGCAGTGGTTGCGTCCTGGGGACTCGTGCCCTCTGGGGTGCGGCGGGGCGGCGTCATGGTAGCTCTTTCGGGAACTCGAGTGATGAAACGTTCATATTGTGGCACCTCCGAGTAGGTTTCCGCTTCAATTTTCTAGGCAAGTTCAAGGCTTCCCTATAGAGTTGACATGCATATTGTCGTGTGGCACACTTTCTATCTATCTGAATCGTTTCATTCCTCGACGAAGAGGTGACCACATGACACGAGAAGCTGAAAGGCCAGTTGTCTCGCTCCAGCATGCCGTGAAGAAGTTCGGCTCCTTCACCGCGATGTCTGATGGGTGTATCGAGCTGTATCCGCACCGCATTCACGCCCTGGCCGGCGAAAACGGTGCGGGCAAGTCGACGCTCGTGAAGGTGCTCGCCGGCATTCACCAGCCAAACTCCGGAGAGTTTTTAGTTGATGGCCAGCCGGTGCGCTTCAAGACCCCTGCTGAATCGAAGGCTGCCGGAATCTCAGTGATCTACCAGGAGCCCACGCTGTTCCCCGACCTGACGGTCGCCGAGAACATCTACGTGGGCCGACAGCCCAGGGGACGCCTTGGCCTCATCGATCACGCGGCCATGAAGCGCGACGCCCAAGATCTCTTTGACCGCCTCGAAGTGCCGATCGACCCCTCGCAGTTGGCAGACGGACTGTCGATCGCGGATCAGCAGATCATCGAAATTGCAAAGGCGATCTCGCTGGACGCCAAGGTTCTCATCATGGATGAACCGACGGCCGCTCTGTCGGGGCACGAGGTCGACCGTCTCTTCTCCGTCGCGCGCTCACTGCGCGATAAGGGAGCCTCCCTCATGTTCATCTCGCACAGGATGGAAGAAATCTTCGACCTGTGCGACGACGTGACGATCATGCGCGACGGCGCCTACGTGTCGACCCGTGACCTGGAGGGAACCACGAAGGCTCAGCTTGTGCGAGATATGGTCGGCCGCGACGTTGATCAGCTCTTCCCCAAGCTGGATGCGCAGATCGGCGATCCGGTCCTGAGAGTCGAAGGACTCACCCGCTACGGAGCCTTCGAAGACGTGAGCTTCGAGGTCCGCAGCGGAGAAATCCTTGGACTGGCGGGCCTCGTCGGAGCTGGCCGCTCCGAGGTCGTGCGAACGATCATGGGCATCGACAAAGCGGACGGCGGCACAGTGACCGCCTTCGGCAAGTCGCTGAAGCTCGGTGACACGGTGGGAGCGATCCGAGCCGGCCTCGCCTTCGTCCCCGAGGACAGGCGCAAGCAAGGCCTCGTCATGGACCTGTCCGTCGCCCGCAACACGGCCCTCACGCTGCGCAGCAAACTCGCTCGCTGCGGACTCATCAACTCGCGGACCGAGCGAGCGGTCGCACAGGAATGGTCCACAAACCTCGAAGTGAAGACGGCCACCCAGGACACCCCCGTGTCCGCGCTGTCGGGTGGCAACCAGCAGAAGGTCGTCTTGGCGAAATGGCTTGCCACCGATCCCAAGATCCTCATCGTCGATGAGCCGACCCGCGGCATCGATGTGGGAACCAAGTCTGAGGTGCACCGACTGATCTCCACCCTCGCCACCAGGGGAGTCGCCGTCATCATGATCTCGTCGGAACTGCCCGAGGTGCTCGGCATGGCAGACCGTGTCCTCGTCATGTGCGAAGGCCGTATCACCGGCGAATTCACCAGAGAAGAAGCCACAGCTGACGCCATTATGACGGCGGCAACCGACCACGAAAAGGCCGCATCATGACAACGACACTGACACCTCCCTCCCGCATCCACGGCTCTGCGCCGGTGAGCCGGGAGTCAGCCAGCTCCTCGTCTGTGACCAAGGTGCACTCCGCATCGAAGCTGCGCTCTCTCCTGTCCATGCGAGAGCTCCCGGTGATCGCGGCCCTCATTGCCCTGGTCCTGTTGACGTGGGTGATGAATCCGCGCTTCCTCTCCGCCCAGGGAGTACGCGACCTCTTCCTCAACGCGACGATCGCTATGCTGATGGCCGCCGGACAGTCCCTCATCATTCAATCAGAAGGCGTCGACCTCTCGGTCGGCTCCATCCTCGGGTGCTCGGCCTTCGCCACGGGCTTCCTGTTCGCGGCTAACCCCGGACTGCCCATCGTCGTCGTCTTCATCGCAGGAATTGTTCTGGGGGCACTGCTCGGAGCACTCAATGGACTGCTCGTCACGCAGGCGAAAGTCCCCGCAATGGTCATTACCCTGGGTACTCTCTACGTCTTCCGAGGAGGACTGAACTGGTGGGCAGGATCCACCCAGTACTTCGCCGGTGACCGCCCCCAGGCCTTCGGTGACCTGGGTGTCGCGACGATCGGTGGCTTCCCGCTGCTCACTCTTCTGGCGGTCATCGTTATCGTCATCGTCTCGCTCTATCAGCGCTACGCCCGATCCGGACGCGACCTCTACGCGATCGGCTCCGACCGTACAGCCGCAGCCGTCTACGGTATCCCCGTAGCCAAGCGCGTTTTTATGGCCTTCGTCGTCAACGGCGCGCTCGTTGGACTCGGCGGCGTCCTCTACGCCTCCCGCTTTAACTCTGTCGGTGCAACGACGGGCGCAGGCATGGAACTTGACATCGTTGCTGCGTGTGTCGTCGGCGGCGTTGCAATGACCGGCGGTGTTGGAACCGCCTACGGAGCCGCCATCGGTGCGCTCCTCCTCACCACCATGACGTCCGCGCTTACAGCTGTCGGCGTCGACAAATTCTGGCAAAAGGCCGTCGTTGGTGCGCTCATCCTCATCGCGATCGTCGTCGACCGAGTCAGCTCAATGCGCCGCCACGAGGCGCTGCGCAAGAAGGGAGCGGATCGCTGATGAGCACCGCGACTCAGACCTCGTCACGTGACCTCATGGCTTCGATTCGACGCGTGTTCTCCTCGCGAGACTCGCACATGACCCTCATCCTCATCCTCGCTATTGCAGTCGCGACCATCCTCATCCCGAGGTTCAGCCAGCCTCGCACGCTCACGTTCCTCACCCTGGACGTGACGGCGACGCTCCTCATGGCCCTTCCCATGACCCTCGTTATGATCAACGCCGACATCGACCTGTCCGTCGCCTCGACCGCCGGCCTTGTCAGCGCATCCTTCGGAGTTCTCGTCCAGTCGGGCGTTAGATTCTGGGCGAGCATCGCGATCTGCCTCCTCATCGGACTGGCGTGCGGCCTCGTCAATGCATTCATGACCGCCTACGTGGGACTGCCGGCGCTCGCGGTCACGATCGGTACGCTCGCGCTGTATCGAGGCCTCGCCCTCGTCGTCATCGGCGACCAGTCGATCTCCGACTTCCCGGAGTGGGCAACCTCCGCGGTCACCGGATCGTTTGGGTCCACGGGCATCCCCTACATGGCAATCCCCGTCATCCTGTTCGTCATTCTTTTCTGGCTCCTGCTGCACAAGACCCCGTACGGTCGAGGCCTCTTCGCGCTCGGTTACTCCAGGCAGGCCGCCGAGTTCGTCGGCATTGACACGAAGCGTTCTCGCGTTATCGCCCTGACTCTGTCGGGGCTCATGGCAGCACTGGCAGGCATCTACTGGACGCTGCGTTACTCCGCGGCGAAGGCCGACAACGTCGAGGGCCTCGAGCTCGTCGTCATCGCCGCCGTTGTCTTCGGTGGGGTCAGCGTCTTCGGCGGCCGAGGCTCGATCTGGGGCAGCGTGTGCGGTGTCCTGACGATCGGTGTTCTCAACTACGCGCTGCGCCTCAACCGAATTCCCGAAGTCATCCTGGTTCTGGTCACGGGCTTGCTCCTGATCGGTTCCGTCGTCGCGCCATCGCTGGTGGATGCCGTCCGCCAACGTCTGGCACATCGAGCTGACACGCGTACCCCTCGCGTCAGCGTCGCACCGGGCGCGGCGAGCGCCTAACAATCCCACAACGAGGGGCACCACGCCCCCGCAACAGGGCGCGTGCGCCCGAAAGGAAAAGACAACGATGTCTCACATGAAGAAAGGTGCGGCCGCTCTCGGCGCACTCACGCTGGCCTCGGCCCTCCTGATGTCCGCCTGCGGCGGTGGAACGTCGACGCAGGGCAGTGAGTCCAGCTCCGGCGGCGATGCCTCCGGTTCGTACGATGTTTCGTCCCAGTCGATCACGTTCATCCCCAAGCAGCTGAACAACCCCTTCTCCGACGTCATGCTCGGCGGCGGCAAGAACGCTGCGGGCGAGATCGGCTTCGCCGAGGTCAACGTCGTCGGTCCGCTCGAGGCGTCCTCCTCCTCGCAGGTCTCCTTCATCAACTCCGAGGTGCAGGCAGGCACGAATGTCCTCGTGATTGCCGCGAATGACCCCGATGCTGTATGCCCGGCGCTTCAGGATGCACGTAAGGCTGGTACAAAGGTCGTCACCTTCGACTCCGACAGCGCGGCCGATTGCCGTGACCTGTTCATCAACCAGGTCGAATCCAAGCAGGTTGCGATCACCATGCTCGACATGGTCTCCGACCAGATCGGCGGTTCCGGCAAGGTAGCCATCCTCTCTGCGACGGCAAACGCCGCCAACCAGAACGCGTGGATCAAGTTCATGGAGGACGAGATCGCCTCGAACGACAAGTACAAGGGCATCGAGATCGTCGCGAAGGTCTATGGCGACGACGATGACACGAAGTCGTTCCAGGAGGCGCAGGGCCTGCTCCAGGCTCACCCCGACCTCAACGCGATCGTCTCCCCGACCACCGTCGGCATCGCCGCCACAGCGCGCTACCTGTCGACCTCCGACTACAAGGGCAAGGTTGTTCTGACCGGCCTGGGCCTGCCCAACGAAATGCGTTCCTTCGTGAAGGACGGGACCGTCAAGGAGTTCGCCCTGTGGGATCCCGCCCAGCTCGGATACGTGGCCGCGTACGCGGGTGCAGCGCTCGATAGTGGCGCAATTAAGGGCGAGGTAGGGGAGAAGTTCGCTGCCGGAAACCTCGGTGAGCGCACAATCGGCGAGAACAAGACCGTCGTCGTCGGTGACCCCGTGCGCTTCAACGCGGATAACATCGACAAGTACGACTTCTGACGTCGTCTCTGACGGGGTTGGTGGGCGCACTCGTTGTGCCCACCAACCCCGCCTTCATGCCGTGAATTGCCTGTCATGTGCAGCGCCCCGCTTGCCAAATGAAACGATTCATATTAAAATAGACACAACCAATTCCCGTTCAACGATGAAGGGATTTCCCATGAGCGATACCCCACCACTGGCCCACACGCTCGCCACGACGAGCCAGGCCAGTCCCCACCGAGCCTGCTTCCTCCTGCGCGTGCGCCCCGAGAAACTCGCCGAATACGCCGACGTGCACCAGCGTGTCTGGGACGAGATGCGCCAGGCTCTCAGTGACGCCGGGTGGCGACACTACTCGCTCTTCCTCGATCCGGACACCGGCCTCGTCGTCGGCTACTACGAGGCGGATGACGCTCGCGCGGCGGCCGCAGCTATGGAAGACCGCGAGGTCAATACGCGCTGGCAAGCCGAGATGGCCCAGTACTTCCAACCGAACGGGGGCGGCAGTGCCCACTTCCTCAACCAATACTTCTACCTCGCCTAATCGCCCACCGAGGCAAAGCCCCAAAGGGACACCCCGGCCTCGTCAATCCACACCCCACACGTCGAAGGAGACGTCATGACCATCCACCTGTCCGACCTGCCTGAAACTGCTCGCACCCTCCTGCGCGAACAGACGATCGAGCTCCCGAGCTGGGCCTTCGGTAACTCCGGAACCCGCTTCAAGGTATTCCCGAGCCCCGGCACCCCGCGCAACGCCTACGAGAAGATTGATGACGCGGCACAGGTCCATCGGTTCACGGGCATCACCCCGCGGGTGTCGCTACATATCCCGTGGGACGTGGTCGATGACTTCTCTGACCTCGCAGAGCATGCGCGCTCGCAGGGCATCACACTGGGAACGATCAACTCGAACGTCTTCCAGGATGACGACTACAAGTTCGGCTCGCTCACGAACTCTGACGAGGTAGTGCGGCGTAAGGCCATCGACGCGCACCTGCGCTGCATCGACGTCATGAACGCTACCGGTTCCGACACGCTCAAGATCTGGCTGGGCGATGGAACGAACTACCCGGGACAGGACTCGATCGCTGCGCGGCAGGAAAGGCTCGCTGACTCTCTGTCCGTTATCTATGAGAATCTGGCTCCAGGCCAGCGCCTGCTCCTTGAGTACAAGTTCTTTGAACCCGCCTTCTACCACACCGACGTTCCGGACTGGGGCACGGCCCTGGCGCACGTAATGGCCCTGGGTGACCGAGCCGTCGTCTGCCTCGACACCGGCCACCACGCGCCCGGTACCAACATCGAATTCATCGTGGTCCAGCTGCTGCGTGCCGGCCGCCTCGGAGCTTTCGACTTCAACTCGCGGTTCTACGCCGACGATGACCTGATCGTGGGATCCGCAGATCCCTTCCAACTTTTCCGCATCATGCACGAGATCGTCTCCTTCGGCGCCCTCGCGCCCACCTCCGGCGTGAACTTCATGCTCGACCAGTGCCATAACCTCGAAGAAAAGATTCCCGGAGAAATCCTGTCCGCGATGAACGTCCAGGAGGCAACCGCGAAGGCACTCCTTGTCGACCGTGCCGCGCTGGCGAAGGCGCAGGCCGAGCACGACGTGCTGACTGCCAACCAGGTACTCATGGACGCTTTCTCCTCTGATGTGCGCCCGCTCCTGGGCGAGCTGCGCGAAGAGCAGGGCCTCGACCCCAACCCGCTCGCGGCCTACGCCGCCTCGGGCTACTTCGAGCGCATCAGTACGGAGCGAGTGGGTGGTCAGCAGGCCTCCTGGGGCGCATGATGACGACCGTCGTCGCTATCGACCTGGGGGCCTCCTCGGGGCGTGTCCTGCGGGGTGTGTTCGACGGCGAACGTCTCGCCATCGAGGAGTGCTCCCGCTTCCCGAACGGGCCGGTCGCCGTTCCTGTGCCTCGTTGTTCCGACGGTTCTCAATCGGGGGGCGAGCCCCAGGTGGCCTACGAGTGGGACATCCTCGCGCTGTGGCGCGGCATTCTTGAGGGTCTGCGCGAGGCCAGCCTGCGCGGTTCCGTGGATGCTATCGGAATCGACACCTGGGCCGTGGACTACGGGCTGCTGGACGAAGATGGGCGACTGATTGGTAACCCTGCGTCTTACCGTTCCGCGCGTTGCGGTGTTGGCGCGTCCGAGGTGCTCAACCGATGGGATTCCTCCTGGCTCTATGAGCGCAACGGGTTGCAATTCCAGCCTTTCAATACGCTGTTTCAGCGTGTGGCCGACCGGGGAGAGCGGCGCGCGGACTGCGCGCGAACGGCGCTCTTGATCCCCGACCTGCTGGCGTACTGGCTCACGGGAGAAGCGCGAAGCGAGCTGACGAACGCGTCGACGACAGGCCTCGTCAATGCCGCGGAGCGCGACTGGGATCCCGAGATTCTCAATCGGCTGCGCGACGACTTCGGGGTGGAACACCTCTTCCCGCCGATCATTGAGCCGGGGCAGATTCTCGGTGAAGCGCGCGTTGAGGGGCTCGAGCTGCGCACCTCGACGGGCGATCCCACCCCTGTTGTCGCCGTTGGGTCGCACGACACCGCGTCCGCGGTTGCGGGGGTGCCCGCCCAGACCGGGGCGTTCGCATACATCTCGAGTGGAACCTGGTCGCTCGTCGGTACCGAGCTCGTTGTCCCCGTGCTCTCCGAGGAGGCTCGGGCTGCCAATTTTACGAACGAGCTGGGCGTGGATGGCATGGTCCGTTTCCTCGCCAACATCATGGGTATGTGGGTGCAGCAGGAATGCCTGCGCGAGTGGGCTTCCCTCGGGGATAATGCGTCGGGCGGTGGTGGCCGAGTCGACTGGCCGCTCCTCGACGCGCAGACTGAGGCAGCCCAGCCCGCGCGTTACCTGCTCGACATGTCCTCACCCGAGCTGATGGCTCCGGGAGGCATGGTAGAGCGCGTGCGTTCGCTGTGGATTCCCGGCCCGGGTGCCTCACCGTCCTCTTCTTTGGGGGGAGATTCCTTCTCGCTGGACGAGGCCGGGGCGGGGCTTGGTGATCCGCAGTCCTCGGGCGTCGATCCCCGTGAGCGAGCAACCGTGCTGCGGGCGATCACGGACTCGTTGGCGCTCGCCTACCGCCGGGCGATACGACGGACTATCGAGCTCAGCGGTAACCACCCTGAAGCGATTCACCTCGTTGGAGGCGGCTCAAAGAATCGTCTGCTGGCTCAGGAGACCGCAGATGCGACAGGAATCCCGGTCATTGCGGGACCCGTCGAGGCCACGGCCCTCGGGAACATGCTCATCTCCCTGCGGGCTATCGGTGCGGCCGGCGGAACGCTGATGGACCTTCGTACCATTTCGCGGGCGTCGTCGGCGCTCGTGACCTATGAGCCGCGCGCTTCTCACGCGCGCCTATGGGATGAGGCTGACGCCCTCCTAGCTGCCCGGCCTTAGCTGACGCGTGCTGATGTGGGCCGCGACTCGACTAGTTCGAGCCGCGGCCCACTCGCATCTGGTGGCTCTCCCGTACGCACATAAGGATAAGTGTTTGGGGCATGTCATTCAACATGCCCCAAACACTATGATAACGAACAGTGTGTCTGGTTTTCCTCGATGGGTCAGGACCCTTGAGACGCAGCCACCTTCTGGCGATAGGACTCCGCTTCCCAGTTCTCGATGAAGCCACGCTCTCGATCATCCATGACGCGCACGCGACCAAGCAGGTTTGCATCCCGAGCAACGCGCATAGCGTCCAGGAAGGTGTGCAACGCGTTGTCCGCGGCCTCGTTAGTGCTGCCTACTGCCGCTACGGCAAGTCCGGGAATGAGAGCAACGATTGGCGCGCGCCCGTGCTGGGCGCGGTGCAGCGACACTTTCGCCGCCACAATGTCCTCAGTGTCGGTTGCTTCCAGAACAACGGGGAATGAACCTGCGTACACGATCTGATCAGGAATCAATGGACCGCCAGGAGCTGAAGCAGACACTGATAGTCCCTCCGTCGATAGTGCGACGCTCGGCGCGGCCACCGCGCGACGGAACGCTTCCGCCACCCGGGATGGCGAACCGGAGAAGGCGGTCTCGGCCTCGTCGATTGCCGCACGGATCGAGGACGTCAGGAAGTTGATCCGCTCGAGAATCGCATCCTTTATCTGGCCTGAAACGATGATGCCGTGATTGCCAAGGAGAGTGATCGCGGGCGGGGGAGTGTTGTGCGTGGCCGTGAACGCGCGGCGGCGCTCGTCGATAAGGTGCGCGAGAGGAATGCCCGGGTCCGTGTAGTCGACCCACAGTGCCTGATCACCGAGGATCTGCTTGCAGAGCTCCTCGCCGCGTGTGTTGCACGTGATGGCGTTGGCGGTCAGTGGGTGCAGGTGAATGACGAGTGGGTCGGGAATGAGTGCGTGAAACAAGATTTCGACGCTGGGGCGGCGCTCGAACGCGCCACGCTGCGCGAGCTGCGCGGCCGCACGAACAGGGTCTTCATCGCTGGGGAGCTCTTCAGGATGTTCGAAGGCATGCAGAAGGGTTGGAATGTCGAGAGGGACCAGGTCTTCCTCGCGCAGGGTTGCGAGCGGGACACCGCTGGGCTTGATGAGGAGGATGTCGCCGTCTTTCGCGGATGAGTTGCCGCCCCCTGAACGCGTGTACTCGGTGTCCGAACCGATCTGGTTGGACAGCTCGATGAGTTGGGAGACGAGGTCTTGAGATGAAGCGGTCATCGGTCCTCCACGATGAGGATGAAACGTTTCATCTAAGGATATTGAGACGGGGTCTGAATGTCAAGACCGGGGCCGTGCACAACTACAGCAAAGTGCTCAGCGCACCGCGCAGGCATAGAGGTGGGGGACCCCCACCCGGGGGTCCCCCACCTCAACAACAAACGCTCACCCCTCCGCTTCGAGGGCTTTCTGTTCCTCGGGCGTGAGCTTGGCGATGCCGATGCCCGTGGCCGCCCAGAGGAGGGCGAAGAAGATGGCGATCCAGTTGGAGATCGCCCAGGGCAGGTAGGCCAGGGTGGCGACGCCCAGGGTGCCGGCCAGCAAGTCCCACTTCGCGCTGTGCGTCCCCCAGCGGGTGATCGTCTCGTCAAACGTCGGAGCCGCCCTCCCCCAGGTCCGCCACGTTCAGGGCAGCCGCCTGCTTCGCCGCCCCCAGGGCGACGTACTCGGCGGGGGAGGGGACCTCCACCTCGGCCCCCAGGATGCCCGAGGCCAGGGCCCGCACCGCTCTCGAGCGCGCCCCGCCGCCGACCATGACCACCCGCTCGATGGGTACGCCCTGCGCGCGCACCGCGTCCAGGGCCCCGCGCATGAGCGTCAACAGCCCCTCGACCGCCGCGCGAGCCACGTGTGCGGGGTCGCAATTCGCCAGTGTCATGCCCTCCAACGTCGCCGTCGCATCCGGCAGATTCGGGGTGCGCTCTCCCTCGAAGTACGGGATCAGCCGCAGCCCACCCGCATCTGGAACTGACAGGGCGGCCTCGTCGAACTCCTCGTACCCCAGGCCCGTCACCCGCCTCATCGCGTCGATAATCCGCGACGCGTTCAGCGTGCACGCCAACGGCAGCCACTGACCCGACGCGTCCGAAAAGCCCGTGACCAGGCCGGACGGATCCGACACGGCAGACTCCGATACCGCCGCGACCACGCCCGACGTCCCAAGGCTCAGCATCGCCGCGCGCGGACCCAAATCCACGCCGAGGGCCGCCGCCGCGTTATCACCCGCGCCCGGCCCCAGGGCAATCTCGCCCCAGCCGCGCGCCTCGTCCCCGTGCGCCACGACCTCGTACGGTTCCGCGATCCGCGGCAGCACGATGCTCTCGGCCCGCTCTTCGTCACAGCGCAGCGCCTGGGCGAGAATGTCACGCCGATACGCCGACCCCGACCGATCCACGTACCCCGTCCCCGAGGCATCCGACCGGTCCGTCGCCAACCCCTCCAACCCCAGGCGCTCAAAACCGCCCGCGATCCGCCACGTCAAGTAGTCGTGGGGTAAGCACACCGCAGCCACGCGCTGGGCCGCCTCCGGCTCGTGATCCGCCAACCACCGCAGCTTCGTGACCGTTAACGACGCGACTGGAACCGAGCCCGTGGCATCGGCCCACCAGGCCTCGCCCGACGAATCCCCCTCGCGCTCCGCGATCAAATCCCGAGCCGCGCCCGCGCTCCTCGTGTCATTCCACAGCAGCGCCGGACGAATCACCTCGCCCCGCTCATCCAGCACGACCATGCCGTGCTGCTGGCCGCCCACGCTGAGCGCCCGCACGTCGTCCAACCCGCCGGCCGCAGCCACGGCCTCGTTCAACGCGTCCCACCAGGCGCGCGGATCAACCTCGGTGCCCTCCGGATGCGGCGCGCGACCCTCGCGCACCACCTCGCCCGACACCGGATCCCACACGACCACCTTGCACGACTGCGTCGATGAATCGACGCCCGCAACGAAAGGCCTCTCGCCCATCACACAACTCCTCGTCGAAGAGACGATCAGCCGATCAGGTGACGCATCGCCTGCTGGTACAGCTCCACGAAGTGGTACTCGCGCTCGCCGGCGGCCTGCGCGTCAAAGTCCTCGTAGGAGCTGCGATCCGCCAGGAAGTCCTCAAGGGACTCGCCCGTGGCCAGCGTGGATTCGCCCAGCTCGGGAACCGACGCAGCCTCGAGCAGCTCCTGGGTGACCGGATCCTCACGGAACGCGCGGGCCTTCTGGGCGAGAGTCAGGTACATTTCGATGTTCGCGCGTGCGGACTCCCACACGCCCTCCATGCCCTCCGTGCGGCTCGGCTTGTAGTCGAAGTGGCGCGGACCCTCGTAGCGCGGGCCACCGCCCGGGAAGCCGTTCTCCAGCAGATCGACCGTGAAGAACGCGCTGGCCAGGTCGCCGTGGCCGAACGCCTTGTCCTGGTCGTACTTGATGCCCGACTGGCCGTTGAGGTCGATGTGGAAGAGCTTGCCCGCGTTCAGCGCCTGCGCGAGCGCATGCGTGTAGTTCAGGCCCGCCATCTGCTCGTGGCCCGTCTCTGGGTTCAGGCCCACGATGTCACCGTGCTCCAGCTGAGCGATGAGGGCCAGCGCGTGACCGACCGTCGGCAGGAAAATATCGCCGCGAGGCTCATTCGGCTTCGGCTCCAGACCAATCTTCAGGTCGTAGCCGCGCGACTTGATGTAGGCGGCGACCGTATCCAGGCCCTCCTTGTAGCGGTCAAACGCCGCATTCAGGTCCTTCGACGAGTCGTACTCCGCGCCCTCGCGCCCGCCCCACATGACGAAGGTCGTCGCGCCCATCTCCGCAGCCAGATCCACGTTGCGCAGGATCTTGCGCAGGCCGAAACGGCGGATCGAACGATCGTTGTTCGTCAGGCCGCCATCCTTGAAGACCGGGTGCGTGAACGTGTTCGTCGTGACCATCTCAATGACGAGGCCAGCCGCGTCGGCCGCCTCCTTCACCTTCATGACGCGGTCGTGACGCTCCTGATCCGACGCATCAAAGTCGAACACGTCATTGTCGTGGAAGGTAATGCCCCACGCGCCGACCTCCGCGAGCTTTTCCGTGTACTCCCACGGATCCAGGACCGGGCGGGTCCCCGTACCAAAGGGGTCGACCGCATTCCAGCCGACCGTCCACAGGCCGAAGGAGAACTTGTTGTCGGGGGTGGTTGTCATGGTGGTGTCCTTTCGAACGTCGGTGTTCAGTTGGAGACGGATGGTACCGCGTCGTCGATGGCGCTGCGCGTCGTTGTGTGGTGGTGGATGTTGGTCCGTGTGCCGTACTCGCGTGTTTGGTCGCGCGGTCGTTGCGCGTCGTGTTCGCGTCGTCACAATTTATTTGTTGTGGGGTAAAACTTAATACCTGTGTGCGCGTTCGTCAAGGCCCTCCGACAAGTCCGCACGACGGGTGCGTCGAAGTGGTGCTCAGTGGCCGGCACGCTGCCGCATAGCAACGAGAACCTGCGCGACAACCTCGTCGATACGTTGCAGATCGGACCAGCGAATACGGATGATGCGCCACCCGGCGAGTTGGAGGAGGCGAGCCCGGCGTTGTTCAGCCTCGATGTTGTCGTGTACTTCCTGAACACTGTCTCCATACTTGATGCGTCCATCGAACTCGATGGCGATTTTCAGACCGGGGATTGCGATGTCGATGAAGAAGGTGTGCCCGTTGCAGCGGACTTCCTCCTGAGTGGTGATCCCCTTGATTCCGGCCAGGATCAACGCGTGGAGAACTCGAGATTCTCCAGGGGACTCACATCCGGCATCTGCGTGGGTAATAACCCATCGAGCCTGGCTCCTACCGCGGCTCGATCGGGGGAGTGAAGCGAGTTCTTGGAGAAGATCATGGCGCGCCTGTTCGGCTCGTTCGCGAGAAGCGAGCTGGTCGAAGCGTGAGTAGCTTGCCAAGCGAGCCATGCCAGCGCACGTCAGCGTGAAGGCCTGCTCCTCTGCAGCGAGCCGCGCGCAGTCGACCAGGATGCGCGGAGCAAAAGGGATAGCGAAGCCGTCTGCAATCTGGTGTGCGGGGAGAGATGTTCGGATGATTGAGGCTTGTCCCGCCGGCATAATCAGCTTGGAACCGATGCGAACCGCGTCGAAAGAGAGTTTCCGTTCTCCGCGATTGTTTGGCGCATAGGCGGTAATCAGCCCCCTGTCGGTATCAACGGGGAGGCCTAGGATCCATCCTGCACATTCGCCAGCCAGAACATAATCGCGCCTTCGCATGGTCAGGGCACAGATGCGTGACCCGCGAATGATTGTCTTTTGGAGCCAAAGTGGGTGGCCTTCAAGAGTTGAAGCAGGGAGGTAGATTCCTCGCGCGATCCTGATGAGTGTTCCTTTGTGGGCTGCTCTGCTGACGCGCATCCGATTCGGGTCCTCCCTTGGGGTGATGAGACATTCTCGGATGGCCCGAAGTGACGGTCGTTCGTTGTCGGTCATGATGTGCTCCCACGGTTGGATTTCACGTGATGATCTGACTGTCTTATTTCATGTCAACTGGTGCAAGTAGTGTGCGATTGCCTGTGGAAAACTCGAAGTGCCGATGCATCCTGGGGAAACCTGATTGTGAAGGGCATTTATTGAGGTGCCGCGCTGCATGCTTGTTACAAACGTCGTCAATCTGGGGAGATTTCAGCACGTCTTTCTTGGCCGTTGTTACAAACGTCGTCAATCTAGGGTGAAAAGTGGCTCATTTCGGCGTTTTTGGCGTTGGAATGACGACGTTTGTAACATGCAGCCCGAGAGACCGACTGAAAATGCTTCGGATTGACGACGTTTGTAACACTTGGCATCTGCGGATGCCGCAAACTCGCGGAACCGCCGCCCCGACACGGTAGCCTGGGTCCATGCCGACCCGTTCCGACAGCGCCA
>ERZ773246.498-NODE-498-length-15639-cov-13.292_pt1 | contig 15639 bp, 8 predicted proteins | sample MGYA00580519_ERZ773246 | MGnify/ENA primary metagenome ERZ773246 (study PRJEB29015, sample SAMEA2738153) | human oral metagenome | biome: human oral; feature: human-associated habitat; material: saliva | place: China | collected 2246 ...
TCTGCTCACGCACCAGCGGCAGTAGCTCTGTGGCCAGCTCATGCACCTTAGAGACAGTGCGTTCAGCCATAATCGCGCTGTTGAGGGGTACCTGCGACCAGGGGTTAGCGGGCCGATCCTTATCCAGCATCCCCAGGTCATAGGCCTGGGTGAGTATCTTGTTGGCGTTACTTAAACCCTGCATGTCAAGGTTAGTTAGGCCGGCAGAGCTGATGCGGGCGCGGGTGCGCGCATAGTTATCGCCGCTAGTGAGCTCCACCAGCTCATCTAGTGCCTCATACACTGACACGTTCCAGGGGTGACGGCGCTTGTGTAGCGCATCCGCGTAGCGCTGCATCCGCCGGCGCAAAGACACCAGGTGAGCGCGGGTGGTGGCGATAGCCTCCACATCCACTTCAGGCACCTTCACGCCCATAGCCTCACGGATAGAGGCTGAAGCGTGACGCCTAAAAGCGCCGTCGACAGTTAAATCCAAAACCAAATCAGACAGGCCAGCATCGCGCAGCACCTGCGCCACAGCCCTCCCATCAGCCCCGGAGGCTGGAACGTGCAGCACATGGCGGCCGCTAGCGGCGGCGTCGGCCAAAATAGCAGCCAAAGTTGCGGGTACATCCACCCCAGGCGGGGCATCCAAAAGCAGCTGGGCACCCGTGCCCACAGCCTCAATGGCGTAGGCCTGGGAAGTATCTAGATCCCCAATGCCGCGCTCATAGTCAGGGTCCAAATCCGCGCGGATCGCTGGCGGCAAATCAACATGCAAAGCGGCGCGGGCGTGATCGTCCCCCAAAGCGGCAGCAATCAGCGGGTTAGTGCGCAGCAGCGGAATAACCGCCTCAAAGTCAGCCAGCAGGCTCTGGCCCGGATGCACAAAAGCACCCACAACCAGGCGCTCGTGATACTCAAAGCCGGGCAGGTACTCGCGCCCCAAACTGGCAATCCGGGTCAAAACCGCGCGCGGCGTGAACCCACCAGGGCTGATAGCGGCGCGAGCAATAGTTTCCACATCCACCTTGCAGCCATAAGCCTTAAGGGCCTTAACCAGCACCGGGTTAACCGCGATGGAAGAATCCAAGGTCAACGCGCTCTGGGCGGTGTCAGTGCTCAGCCGCACTGGGCGCAGCAAAATCGGGGCGTTAACCGTGCGCACCGGGCCGTCGCCCACCTGCTCACTAAACTCGGCCACACCCAACGCCAAATGCACCGCAGCCTGACCAAACTGGCGTTGTAGCTGGTGCGAGCGGGTAGCCAGGGCGTTGAAAGAACGCTGCGCCACACTCAGAGAGGCGTTTTCGCGCACCAGGTTACGCAGGCGTGTAGTGCTGCCGCCGTAAAGCTGCGCCAAGCCCGTGGGGTGACCGTCAGTTAAGTCAATAACCGCCGCATCCAGGAAGCTAACATCGTCAAGGCTGGCTACTTCCCCCAAGGCGTTAAGCTCAGCCCGCCAGGATTTGATGGCAATGTCTAGGGTTTCGTCCAGGCTTAAGGGGGCGACGACGTCGTCCGCGTCAGTGCCGTCCGAAAAGTCTGTGGGGTCTACCTCAAGGCCAGAATGCTTACCAGAGCCAGAAAAACCGGCAGAACCGGCAGAACCAGCTGCGGAGGCGGCGTCGGGAACTGAAGCGGGGGAGGTGGCGCTCGCGGAGTGGGAGGCGCCCGAATGCGCCGATAGGGACGCGTCAGTTTCGGTGGGTGCGCTGGTATCGCTTGAATCTGTGGCGAAGTAGCTCTCTTCCGCAGACGTGTCGGAATTGTGCCTACGATGGCGACCGAAAGAGAAGAAAGCTGGAGTCATGGCCCTAGATTAACTGGCCAAAGTTACCGCTCGGGGCAGGGCGCGCTAAAAAGTTGACTTTTGTTATGGGGCCTTAATGGGCTATAGTCGTGCGTGCCCCTCGTGTGGCGTTATCTCGTGAACTCCCCCAGGACCGGAAGGTAGCAAGGGTAAGCGGGCTCTGGCGGGTGCGCGAGGGGTTTTTGCTGCCCTTTTGCGTGAGCCTGCGTGCTTGGGATTAGCAAAGCGTTTAGAGTTCAGCTGTGACCACTGCTCTGTATCGCCGCTACCGCCCCGACACTTTTCAACAGGTGATTGGTCAAGAGCACGTGACCGAGCCGCTGATGGCTGCTTTGCGTGCGAACCGCGTTAACCACGCCTACCTGTTCTCCGGGCCGCGTGGCTGCGGTAAAACCACTAGTGCTCGCATTTTGGCCCGTTGTCTCAACTGTGAGCAGGGGCCGACGGATACTCCTTGCGGGGTGTGTCCCTCCTGCGTGGATTTAGCTACCGGCGGCAGTGGCTCACTGGATGTGGTGGAGATTGACGCCGCCTCCCACAACAGCGTGGAGGATGCCCGTGAGCTGCGTGAACGTGCCTCGTTTGCACCGGCCCGGGATACTTACAAGATTTTTATTCTCGACGAAGCCCATATGGTCACTAATCAGGGCTTTAACGCTTTGCTGAAGCTGGTGGAGGAGCCGCCGCCGCATGTGAAGTTCATTTTTGCCACCACCGAGCCTGAGAAGGTGATTGGCACTATTCGCTCGCGCACCCACCACTATCCTTTCCGCCTGGTACCGCCGCCGGTGTTGGAGGACTATTTGCGCCAGCTTTGCCACAGCGAAAAGGTTGAGGTGGGCGACGGGGTGTTGCCGCTGGTGGTGCGGGCCGGTGGGGGCTCGGTGCGTGACACCTTGTCTGTGCTTGACCAGCTAATTGGTGGCTGTGACGGCAAGGTTGATTATGAGCAGGCCATTGGTTTGCTGGGGTTCACTGACACTTCTTTGCTTGATCAGTGCGTGGATGCGATTGCTGCCCGCGACGGCGCCGCCTGCTTTGAGGTGGTGCAGCGCGTGGTTTCCTCTGGTCACGATCCACGCCGGTTTGTGGAGGATTTGCTGCAGCGTCTGCGTGACCTGCTGATTTTGGCTGTGGCCGGGGATCAGGCGCAGGCGGCTTTGGGTTCGCTGCCGGTGGATCAGCTGGAGCGGATGCAGGTGCAGGCGCGCGCTTTGGGGGCTGGACAGTTGTCTCGCTGTGCGGATATGTGCGCTGCTGCTTTGGGCACCATGGTGGGGGCTACTAGCCCGCGTTTGCAGCTTGAGTTGTTGATGGCCCGCCTACTGGTGGTGGGTTTGGCCCAGCCGACGACGGCGCCGCACCCCCTGCCTGGTGGCGGCTCTCAGGGTGTGGTTGGGGCCCAGGGTCAAGATGGCGCCGGGCGCGCGGGCCGCGCCCCGGAGGGTTCGGGCCGTGAGGCGGCGCGGGCTGCTTTGCAACGCGCAAATATGGCAATTCCAGTGCTTGCTGAGGCCCCAAGTGGGCCGGGCTTCGGGGGAGGCGTTGGCATGAATGTGCCGGTGGCGCCCAGCGCCTCAGCGGCTGACTCATCGTCTAAGCGGCTGATTAATGAAATGCTGGCTACAGCCACTGACTCAGACCGAGAAAAGTTCCGTGAAACACTGACTGAGCCTATTAAGGAAGTGATGGCAAATTCAGCTAAAAAGGCAGCTGAAATGCTGGCGACAGCCACTGACTCAGGACGGGAAAAGTACCTTGAAATACTGCCTGAGCCTGTTAAGGAAGTGATGGCAAATTCAGCTAAAAAGGCAGCTGAACCGCTTATGTCATCGGAGCTGATCCGTAACCGTTGGGGCGAAGTGCTGGCCAAGACTAAGGTTGCCAGCCGCGTGACTAACGCCCTGGTGGGGGCTAATGCGCAGCCGGGCAAGGTGTTGGGTGAGACTTTCACACTGATTTTCACCTCGCCGGGTCTGGTGCGCAGCTTTAATTCTGGGCGTCACTCGCAAATATTGGCTGAAGCACTGTATGAAGCTTTGGGTTTGCGTCTGCAGATTCAGGCAGTTAGCGACGGCGAAGCTGCGGCAGTTGTTGAGCCCAGCCCAGCTCCCTACCCGCCTAGTGCAGCTAGCGCTAATCATGTAGGTGGCCGCCAAGGCCGTGGCAATGAGTCGACAGGTGGCCAGACAGCGTCTAGGCAACCTGGTCAGGGCACAGAATCAGGCCCTGCGCAGCGCCCAGAATCGCAGCGCCCAGAATCTCAGCGTGCAGACTCGCGCCCTGCGCAGCGCCCCAAGCTGGCTAGAGGCGAAACCACCCCCGCGCGTGAGGCGTCCCCTTCAGCTTGGGACCAACCGGCTCCGGCCAGTTGGGATGAAGACTGGGAAGTAGTGCAAATCCCTAACTCGGGTGGCAATACGGGGCCAACCGGCGGCCAGGCGCCGATGGACCAGGGACCTAGTGACTCAAATAGCGGCACTCCCGCAGGTGGCGCCCCTGCTGGCGGCGTCCCTACCGCGGCTCAGGCTGGTGATCCTGCTAGCATCCCCGCTGGCGACCCCATGGGCGGCCCGCAAACCGCTGGTTCCCCGCAGGTCGGTGGTCAGGACGATTGGGCTGGTGGAGTCCAGTTTGATGCTGCGCCAGGCAGCGCAAGCCCTGGCTTAGCAACGCTAACTGCGGGTAGTGCCGCAATTGCGGCCGCCAGTGCAGCTTCAGCTAGCTCCCACTTGGCGCCAGCCACCCCAATCGCACCCGCCAACCCAATCGCGCCCGTCACTCCTATGGCCTCGGCCGGTTCTAGCGCGGCTGCTGCGGCCCTGGCTACCTCACGCGCCAACCACCCCTCCAATGGCGCGGCCAGCGCAAACACCTGGAAAAGTACCTGGGAGGCCGCCCCGATTCCCACGCCAGACAACTACACGCCAGTGGCGCCAGAGCCTGAACTAGCCACTGTCCACCGCCTGCATCCCCTGCCTGCGCTACCCAATGGGGGAGTACAGTCAGCCCCGGCGCCAGAGGCAGCTCACAGCTGGCAACCCGATCCAGGCGCCTCCAGTCGCATGGCCCAAGCCATCGCCGCTGCAAGAGCCGCAGCTAACGCGGGCGGCGTCGTCGACGATGAAGAAGACATGCCCTCCATGGACGACGCGGACGCAGATGAATCCGGCGCTGTAGGCATAGAAGTAGTCAAACGCCTGCTGGGTGCGAAAGTAATTGAAGAAGTAACCGTGCGGGCAGATGATCGCTAAAGACGTATCTGAGTGTTAAAGACGTGGTGTCGCTGCGATCCATGCCTGGCGCGAGTTGCTGGCTTAGCGCGGCCCCAGCCACCGACCTGCGGCCCCAGCCACCGGCTCGCGCAATCAACCACAGCCCCACACCCCATTAGCTGCCAATAACAACCCAAGGAGACGTAAGTGCCCGCCATTTACGAAGGCGCAGTACAAGACCTGATCGACGAACTAGGCGCCTTGCCGGGGATCGGCCCCAAATCAGCCCAGCGCATCGCCTTCCACATCCTTGGCGCCGACGCCGCCGACGTAAACCGGCTGGCCCAAGCCCTAACCGCCGTAAAAGCCAAAGTACGTTTTTGTGAAACTTGCGGAAACGTTTCGGAGGAAGAGCAGTGCAATATCTGCCGTGATCCGCGTCGTGACCAGGGGCTAATCTGCGTGGTGGAAGAGCCTAAAGACGTCGTCGCCGTTGAAAGAACCCGCGAATACCGGGGCCTTTACCACGTGCTAGGCGGTGCCATTGACCCTCTCAACGGCATCGGCCCAGATGAGCTGCGGGTGCGCCAACTATTGGCCCGGCTGACCCCACAAGTGCAAGAAGTAATCATTGCCACTGACCCAAATATCGAGGGGGAGGCCACAGCAACCTACCTGGCACGTATGCTGACCAGCATGAACGTGCCCGTCTCACGTCTGGCGTCCGGTCTGCCGGTGGGCGGCGATCTGGAATATGCTGATGAAATCACGCTCGGTCGCGCTTTTGAAGGTAGGCGCCGGGTTGAGTAACGCCAAAAAGACGCTACGCGCAGGCTAAAAACAGAAAGGACCTTTATGGCCCTGGTAGTGCAAAAATACGGAGGTTCATCCGTTGCGGATTTAGCGGCAATGCGCCGCGTAGCCGCACGGGTGATTGAACGCCACAACGCAGGCGACACAGTGGTAGTAGTGGTTTCCGCCATGGGCGACACTACAGATGAACTGTTGGATATGGCTGGGGAATTAACTGACAACCCGCCCGCCCGCGAAATGGACCTGCTGCTCAGCGCCGGCGAACGTATTTCTATGAGTCTGCTGGCCCTGGCAATCAATGAGGCTGGCGTTCCCGCAACCGCTTTCACCGGCGCCCAGGCGGGCCTGCGTACCGACGGTAAATACGGTCAGGCATCCATTGTGGGTGTGGTGCCCGAACGTGTGGCGCGCGCCGTGAGGGAAGGCAGCGTGGCGATCGTGGCCGGCTTCCAGGGCCTGGACTACGACACTGACAATGTCAACACGCTAGGTCGCGGCGGCTCAGACACCACTGCGGTGGCGCTGGCAGCCTCCCTGGGCGCGGACGTTTGCGAAATCTATACCGACGTCGATGGCCTCTTCACCGCCGACCCGCGCATTGTTCCCACCGCCCGGCGCATCACCTCCATCTCCAGTGAGGAGACTTTGGAGCTGGCCGCGCACGGCGCCAAGATCTTGCACCTACGCGCCGTGGAGTTCGCGCGGCGCTACCACGTGCCCTTGCACGTACGCTCTTCCTTCTCAGATAAGGAAGGCACCTGGATTCACACCTCCAAACAGGAAGACACCGTGGAAGCCCCTATCATCTCCGGAATTGCGCATGACCGCAGCAACGACAAGCTAACCATTGTGGGTGTGCGTGACCAGCCTGGCTTCGCTGCCCGCATCTTCTCGCTTCTGGCTGGCGCCGGGGTGCAGATTGACACGATCGTGCAGGACGTGGCCACGGCCGGTAACGGCTTCACCAACATTTCGCTGACTATCCCTGAGGGTGACGCCGCCGCCGCGCAGGAAGTGCTAGCTGGCGCCAAGGAGGAGCTGGGGATCTCTGATCTACAGTTCAACCCTAATGTGGGTACCTTGTCTTTGGTGGGTGCTGGTATGCGTTCGCACCCGTGGGTGAGCGCCAAGCTGTTTGATGCCCTGTTCCAGGCGGGCATTAACATTCATCTAATTTCTTCTTCTGAGATCCGTATTTCTGTGGTTGTCGACGACGACCGTCTAGATGACGCTGTGCGTGCTGTTCACACCGCTTTTGACTTGGATGCTGATCAGATTGAAGCCGTGGTATATGGAGGTACCGGTCGATGAGTGAGCTAAATCAGGGTTGCTGCGCGGGGCGCGCTGACGGCGCGGGTCAGGGCGCCAAGCACGACTGCTGCGCGCACGAGGCTGCGGGTGCGGCTGGTGCGGGCGCGGCTAAGCCGGCTTTTGTGGCCGACGGCGTGAACGTTGCGGTAGTGGGCGCTACCGGCCAGGTAGGCCGGGTTATGTGCGCGATGCTGGATCAGCGTGACTTCCCGGTTAAGAGCCTGCGTCTGTTCTCTTCTGCGCGTAGCGCGGGCAGTGTGGTGACTTGGCGCGGCCAGGACATCACCGTGGAGGATGTGGCTACGGCTGATCTGAGCGGCATTGATGTGGCGATTTTTAGCGCCGGTGCTACCGCTTCGCGCGAGTACGCCCCCAAGTTTGCTGCCGCCGGGGCTGTGGTGGTGGATAACTCTTCGGCTTGGCGTAAAGACCCGCAGGTGCCGCTGGTGGTGGCGGAGGTTAACCCGCAGGCCCTGGCGCAGCGTCCCAGGGGCATTATCGCTAACCCTAACTGCACCACTATGGCCGCTATGCCTGCGCTTAAGGTGCTGCACGACGCCGCCGGGTTGCGTCGCTTGACGGTGTCTACTTACCAGGCGGTTTCGGGCTCTGGGCGCGCTGGCGTGAGCGAGTTGGCTGGCCAGGTGCGTGCAGTGGTGGGGCAGGACCTTGAGGGCCTGGCTTTAGATGGCCGTGCGGTTGAGTTTCCCCAGCCTCAGGTTTATGTGGCTCCGATTGCTTTTAATGCGGTGGCTTGGGCTGGCGGCGACGCCGGTGACGGCTCGGGTGAAACCGATGAGGAGCAGAAGCTGCGCAACGAGTCACGTAAGATTTTGCAGATTCCGGATTTGGCGGCGTCATGTACCTGTGTGCGTATCCCGGTTTTCAGTGGCCACGCGCTAGCTATTAATGCTGAGTTTGAGCGTGAAATCAGTGTGGAGCAGGCCCGCCAGCTGTTGGAGAACGCGCCGGGCGTCACCTATGTGGAGGTGCCCACGCCGTTGGACGGCGCGGGTCGTGATGGCACTTTTGTGGGGCGTTTGCGTGCTGACCAGGCCGCCGCGCCGGGTAAGGGCCTGGCCTTCTTCGCGGTGGGCGACAACCTGCGCAAGGGCGCTGCCCTAAACGCCGTGCAGCTCGCCGAGCTAGTCGCAGCCGAGCTAACCGCCTAGCCACCCAGCCCGCTGCGCGGTCCAAACCGGCTTAAACCGGCCAGCTGTGCGGCTGTGTGCTGGTTGGCCCGCAGCCATAACCCGGCTGGCCGCACGCAGCTGCGCTGAAACTGAACCAAACAAGCGTTGCCCGGGGCGATTTTCGTCGCCCCGGGCAACTGTTGTCTTACCGGTGCGTATAAGTTATTAACAACTTGTCATGCGGTTTTCCCCGGAATGCTGCGCTTAGTCTTCTTTGGACTCAATTTCGGGCAAAAACGCTGGTGAAAACACCCGCCCTAGATGTATTTGAGCTTGTAATATGCAGATATGGCTGATCCTCTACTTCCGATAACGCTAGGCGTTGGTGCGTCTTTAGTTAAGGTACTTCTGCAAGCTAATGACTACGCAAGAGAAGCTAACCTTGTTGGGGTTGCAAAAGAAGTATGCGGCATTCTGTCTTGGTGGAAGATCCGTGGCGGTGATGCCGATGACCAACTTGCTAAGCAGATTGCTGAAGTTCTGGCAGATAAGACTCGCGGCATGTATGAGGAGTGTCGTGATCAGGGTATTGATGAGGAGCAGCTAGGGGGTGTTGTTACTGAGGTTGAGATTATTTTCAATAAAGTTGTTGGAAACGATGAGTTACTCTTTTTAGCTGTAAACGATCCTGACAGTTTCTCTGAGGTACTTCAGGGTGATATTGGGCAGCGGCGTAAAAATATTGAATCTCGACTTGAGCCCTATTTTGATAAACTTGTTGAGGCTGCGGTTGATGAGTATGTCAAGCTTGCGCCTTGGTCACCAAAATTCCAGATCGAGGCACTTAAAGACCTTACCAATAAGGTTGAAAAAATTCTGAAAAACACTGCCAAAGAATCGGTTATTTTCGGGAGACGCCCAGATATTGCTGACTCTTATTATATTGAGCGTGAAGAACAGGTACGACTGTACAACCGAGTAAAGAAAGACCCTCGGCTGCGACTAGTCTTGGTTGGGATGCATGGTTGCGGTAAATCGCAGTTGGCTTCTGACCTTGCACAACAGTGTGAGAAGCAGAGATGGAGCCTTGTTGCCTGGATTAACGCAGCCTCTAGAGAATCTGTACAAAGTGATTTGGCCGAACTCGCTCAGCGGCTTCCAATTGATCGAAGTGATGAACCTACTCAGGATCAGTTAATCAATCGTTGTCTTGATTATTTCAAGTCTGCCAACGCCACTGACAGACTTATTGTCTTTGATAATGTTGAAGATATTAACGATCTCACTGGTTTAGTTCCGCGCGGTGACGGCTTGCGGGTGGTAGCTACTACCACAAATGAGTACGGTTGGAAGAACCAATCCTGGGATCAAATCAAGATTGGTGTATTTTCTCGTGAGGACTCAATTGAGTTTTATGAGCAGATGTTGGCTGAGCGTGAGTGGGTGTTGGGTCCTGATCACCCTTATACGTTAACCGCCCGCAACAACCTGGCTGGCGCTTATAAGTCTGCTGGGCGTTTTGGTGAGGCCATTGAGTTGTATGAGCAGGTGTTGGCTGAGCGTGAGCGTGTGTGGGGGGCTGATCACCTTGATACGTTGAATACCCGCAACAACCTGGCTGGCGCTTATGACTCTGTTGGGCGTTTTGGTGAGGCTATTGAGTTGTATGAGCAGGTGTTGGCTGAGCGTGAGCGGGTTTTGGGGCCTGATCACCTTGATACGTTGAACGTCCGCAACAACCTGGCTGTCGCTTATTACTCTGTTGGGCGTTTTGGTGAGGCCGTTGAGTTGTTTGAGCAGGTGTTGGCTGAGCGTGAGCGGGTTTTGGGGCCTGATCACCCTGATACGTTGAATACCCGCAACAACCTGGCTGGCGCTTATAAGTCTGCTGGGCGTTTTGCTGAGGCTATTGAGTTGTATGAGCAGGTGTTGGCTGAGCGTGAGCGGGTTTTGGGGCCTGATCACCTTGATACGTTGAATACCCGCAACAACCTGGCTGGCGCTTATAAGTCTGCTGGGCGTTTTGCTGAGGCTATTGAGTTGTATGAGCAGGTGTTGGCTGAGTATGAGCGTGTGTTGGGGCCTGATCACCCTGATATGTTGATCTGCAACAACCTGGCTGTCGCTTATCTCTCTGTTGGGCGTTTTGGTGAGGCGATTGAGCTGTTTGAGCAGGTGTTGGCTGAGTATGAGCGTGTGTGGGGGGCTGATCACCCTGATACGTTAACCGTCCGCAACAACCTGGCTGGCGCTTATGACTCTGTTGGGCGTCTTGATGAGGCGATCGATGCGTGGGAGGAACTGCTGCCGGACTGTCAGCGGGTTTTGGGGGCTGATCACCCTGATACGTTAGGCGTCCGCAACAACCTGGCTGGCGCTTATTACTCTGTTGGGCGTTTTGGTGAGGCGATTGAGCTGTTTGAGCAGGTGTTGGCTGAGTATGAGCGGGTGTTGGGTCCTGATCACCCTGATACGTTGAAAACCCGCAACAACCTGGCTGTCGCTTATGACTCCGCTGGGCGTTTTGCTGAGGCGATTGATGCGTGGGAGAAACTGCTGCCGGACTGTCAGCGGGTTTTGGGGCCTGATCACCCTGATACGTTGAAAACCCGCAACAACCTGGCTGTCGCTTATGACTCTGCTGGGCGTTTTGCTGAGGCTATTGAGTTGTATGAGCAGGTGTTGGCTGAGCGTGAGCGTGTGTTGGGTCCTGATCACCCTGATACGTTAACCGCCCGCGACAACCTGGCTGTCGCTTATGACTCTGTTGGGCGTTTTGGTGAGGCTATTGAGCTGTTTGAGCAGGTGTTGGCTGAGCGTGAGCGTGTGTGGGGGGCTGATCACCCTGATACGTTAACCGTCCGCGACAACCTGGCTAGCACTTATAAGTCTGCTGGGCGTTTTGGTGAGGCGATTGGGTTGTATGAGCAGGTGTTGGCTGAGTATGAGCGTGTGTTGGGGGCTGATCACCCTGATACGTTAACCGTCCGCAACAACCTGGCTGTCGCTTATTACTCTGTTGGGCGTTTTGGTGAGGCGATTGAGTTGTATGAGCAGGTGTTGGCTGAGCGTGAGCGGGTGTTGGGTCCTGATCTCCCTGATACGTTGAATACCCGCAACAACCTGGCTAGCGCTTATGACTCTGTTGGGCGTTTTGGTGAGGCGATCGATGCGTGGGAGAAACTGCTGCCGGACTGTCAGCGGGTGTGGGGGGCTGATCACCCTGATACGTTAACCGTCCGCAACAACCTGGCTAGCGCTTATGACTCTGTTGAGCGTTTTGGTGAGGCGATCGATGCGTGGGAGAAACTGCTGCCGGACTGTCAGCGGGTGTGGGGGGCTGATCACCCTGATACGTTAACCGTCCGCAACAACCTGGCTAGCGCTTATGACTCTGTTGAGCGTTTTGGTGAGGCGATCGATGCGTGGGAGAAACTGCTGCCGGACTGTCAGCGGGTGTGGGGGGCTGATCACCCTGATACGTTGAACGTCCGCAACAACCTGGCTGTCGCTTATTACTCTGTTGGGCGTTTTGGTGAGGCCGTTGAGTTGTTTGAGCAGGTGTTGGCTGAGTATGAGCGGGTTTTGGGGCCTGATCACCCTGATACGTTGAACGCCCGCGACAACCTGGCTGGCGCTTATGACTCTGTTGGGCGTTTTGCTGAGGCGATCGATGTGTGGGAGGAACTGCTGCTGGACTGTCGGCGGGTGTTGGGACCAGAGCACTCACTGACCAAGCTAGTGGAGAAAAATCTTGAAGCAGCTAAGCGCAAGATGAACCCGCCAGATGCGCCGTCACCAGAAACCGATGAGGACTAAACTCTGCTGGCTCTGTGGAAGGATGGAGTGCAGAGCGAAGCAACTGCTGCCGCTAGTTACTGCAGCTCGCCGTGCTGGTTTGTGGGTGGGCTGCTTAGCGTTGCTTTTCGGCGGAGGTGCCAAATGGTTGGCGTGAAAAAGTAACAGCTCCAAGGCTCAAAACAGCTAGGAACGCTATACATATGCAGATTTCCCAGCTGGGGGCGAGTAGTGGCTTGCTGTTAAACAAGCTCACTCGGATCAGGTCAACCAGGTAAGTGACTGGATTACACCTAGCAATTGTGGCAGCCCAACTAGGGAAAGCCTCAATAGGGTAAAACGCGCCAGCAAAAGTAATCAGCAAGACGCTAGTAAAAGACACAGCCAAAAAATTATTGCGCCTAATTGTTACCTGAGTGCCCAGCATAGCTGCCAGAAAACTAGTACCTAAAAGTAACCCCACACCTGCAAGCAGATACATTGGCTGACCTATTGGCGTATAGCTAACAAAGGGTATAGAGATAACAATAATCACCAGGCTTTGCATCGCTGCCAAGAAAGTCTGAATAAGAGCGTGTGCATTCACGAATGCAGGAAAACCACCGGGAGATAGGCGCACCACATCCAAGCGAAGCCCCTGGATTTCCTCGCGGGCCTCATAGCTTGCACCCTGTATAGCGTTAGTAAAAACGTTTACAACAGCCACTGAGATAATCATGAACGCAACGCCATAGCTAGGTGCTAGGTAAGTTGCTGCAAAGATTGAGAAAAGTGCAGTAGAAAGCAGTGGGCGAGCCAACATTGAAAACGTATCGGTAGGGTTGCGTCGCAAGGTTTGGTAATAGCGGTAAGCAGTAGCACTAATCAAAGTGAACCTCCAAATGCGCCGTCGACCTGATACTTTTTAGTTGAGCGCTTCACCCACGCAACACCAAACAGCAGGAAAATAAAGCTAACCAAAATTCCTAGCAAAGCATGGCTCGGGTTAGAAGTGCGAATAAACTCGTTTAAATGCGTCAGCGGTGACAGCTGGGCTGCAATCCGAGTAATACCCGCAAAAGTATTCAGCGGCCACAACACACAAGAAAATATTACTAGTGCATCAAGAAGAAGATTTATGAAGTGAAAGGTCCGGTTAAAACGAACCTCAAATCCATACACCAAATACACGCAGCCTAGTGAGGTGGGAACAGCGAGCAGCGCATAGCCCAGCATCTGCCACACAACCACCGGGAACCCTAAAGCGAACCCCAAAGCAAACACAGAAACTAGTGACGAAAACAGGTAAAAACAGCAAACTCCACCAGTGTAGCCAGACAGCCAAGGGATAACTGAGCCCTCTGAATGTAAGAAAGTATCCAAACGGCCCCCGCCAGCCAAACCCTGGATAGACACCAAGCATTGGATTACGACGGCAGTAAAAAACGCCCAAACCATATTTGTGTACAAGAAAAAGTTTTGCGTGTCAGACTCAAGATAAGCGCGCCCAAGAAACAACAACGGAAGCACTTCCATGAGCGGCACCACCACTAAAACCCGCAACCAAATTCCCGGCTGACGAGCATTCATGGTCAGACTGTAGCGCATATGCGCAAATAAACTTCTCACTCAGCACCGCCCAAAAGCCAGAAAGTATCAGCAAGCTGAGCGTCCCGGCGAGTGTAAGTTAGCCCCATCTGGTCAAACAGATTCGAGTTGGATAAACCAAAAGCAAGCACGTCAACTTCCACTCCGTCGTCCTGACGAATAACGGTGCGCGCCCCAAGCTCATCATTTAAACGACTAATAACGCTCTGCTTCTGACTAGCTGGTACTTGCAGCTGGTAAACCACCTCTCCAGCGCGCATACGTAACTGCTCAGGCGAGGCGTCAGCCATTATGCGGCCCTTAGATAGAAACAGCACCCGATCGCATAGATCATTAACCTCAGTCATGATGTGGGTGCTCAGCAGCACGGTTACTCCACTGTTTTGCAGGCGCCGTATTACTCCGTACACATCATTTGCTGCCAGCGGGTCTAAACCAGAAGTGGGTTCATCAAGGAAAATGAGCTTCGGGTTGGTGACCATGGCTCGGGCGATGTTGACGCGCTGCTTAAGTCCTGTCGATAAAGTCCACACCTGATCCCCGCTGCGATCAGCCACATTACAAAGCTCCATAGAACGGTTGATCCGCTTAGCGCGCTGTGCCTTGTGGATGCCGTACAGGCGGCAGACATACTCCAGGTTCTCTCGCACTGTTAACAGGCCAAACAGCTGGCTTGAATTACTGGCAAAACCCAGCTGTTGACTCCACTGCTTGGACTTTTTTCTGGGTAAAGGCTTGAGTAGGTCAGCGCTAAGAACCTCTAAACGCTGAGCTCGGGTTGGTACCCATAGCCCACTAATGATGCGTAGCAGTGTTGTCTTGCCGGCACCATTTGGGCCAATCAGGGCTACAACCTGACCGGTTTCAAGCGTCAATGAATCAATCGATAAAACCAGGCGATCGCCGAAAGCCTTATCTACACCACTAAGAGCAGCAATTTGTGTCATACCAAAACTCGTAACCAGTAGCTGCGATGCTGGGTAGGTCTGCCTGCGTCAGCTCGCAGCACTAACGTCTTTGTGATCTAGGTTAGAAATATGGTAGCTGCTTTTGCGGGAATTTTTCAGATTTTGGTGAAAATGTGGGGGGCCACAGTCTGAGCGGCGGGCCAGGTTCTAGGGGTGGGAGTTGGCGACGGCGTCGAGCTAGTCAGGGGCGTAGTCGAGCCTGCTACGGGAGGGTATTGTCAACCTGCTACGGGAACGGCGTCGTCGCCATAAGCTGCGCACAGGCGTAGAGAACTCGCTGGTTCTACTCTGGTTTTTGTGATGGATCGGAGTTATAGCTCGTCTTGTACATCCATATAATTCCGACCAGGCTTTGTACGCTAAACACAATTATCGGAATAAGTATAGAAATAGTCTCGTGGTAAATTCCTTGAAGGATAAAGAGTAAACCTGAATCTGCATAAGCAATGGCTAAGCAAATGACTGGTACTGAACCTGCTCGTTGAACCCGATACCAGGACGACTCTGACTCTAATGCTGCCTTCGTCCTGATTCCCGCCCACATATTTGGAGGTAACTTGTCATTTCGCATAGCTCGCGCCAGACCAGCCAAGCAGAAAGCGCTAACAAACGCTAAGAGTCCTAGACCAAATGAGATGAGCTCATCCATCAGATTAGTCCCTTCCAGACTTAGCTTCACTGCTAGATAGAACCATCTTATAGCATGATGCAAGATGTTGAGTGATTGATGTCTCTACATACATTGAGCACATGGCGGGCGTCGTGCTTAATTTAGTTTGAGCGCTTAGCGTGCGCTCACGCACGGACCAAAGGTGGTCACGATGGATACAAAGCCTGGGGTGGGTGCAGTACGAGGCCCGCTGGGTGCAAGGTTTGGCATCGTGGGCGCCATAGCCCGGCAGAGTGCATATGCCAGGAAGGTAAACATACCAATCCAAGTAATTGGAGACCCAGGCAAATCCTTGCTTGTTAAATATCCAATACCTCGTAGGGTTTTGCTGAAAGCGCGGATTTACATTGCT
>ERZ773246.508-NODE-508-length-15455-cov-14.219_pt1 | contig 15455 bp, 10 predicted proteins | sample MGYA00580519_ERZ773246 | MGnify/ENA primary metagenome ERZ773246 (study PRJEB29015, sample SAMEA2738153) | human oral metagenome | biome: human oral; feature: human-associated habitat; material: saliva | place: China | collected 2246 ...
TCGACGAGTTCAAGGCCGCTGCCAAGACCGCAGCAGCCCAGGGCAAGTACATCTCCGCCTTCGAGACCGATGAAGCACAGTACGGCCTGTCTGCACAGGCAGCTGCAGCTGGTGGCGTCTGGTACAAGGCTGAGAATGATAAGTGGACCGTCAAGATCGACGACGCTTCCGCCAAGACCGTGGCAGACTTCTGGCAGTCGATGCTCGATGACAAGACCACCTTCGTCACCGAGCGTTGGGGCGACTCCTTCACCAAGGCCCTGACCGACAAGACCCTGATCGGTACCATCGGTGCCGCATGGGAAGCACCGCTCATCTCCGGTGATCTGGAGAAGACCGATAACAAGGGTGAATGGGCAGTTGCTCAGCTCCCCGATTTCGGTAAGGGCGCGCTGACCGGCCCCGACGGCGGTTCCGGCGTTGCAGTCATGAAGGGCTGCGCGAACCCCAAGGGTGCAATGGAGTTCAACAACTGGCTGAACACCCAGGTTGATGCTCTGGTCTCGCAGGGTCTGGTCGTTGCGGCCACGACCGGCACCATGAAGACCCCTGATTCGGTCAAGGAATTCTACGGTGGCCAGGATGTCTTCGCTGAGCTCTCCAAGGCGAATGCAAACCTCGCACCTGACTTCCCCTACATCCCCTTCTTCTCGAGCGTGGGCGCGCCCATGTCGAAGGCTGCAACCGCAGCCGGTGACGGCTCCGGAAAGGTGATTGACATCTTCAAGGCTGCTCAGGAGCAGTCGGTGAAGTCGCTCAAGGACGGAAACCTTCCCGTCGCTGAGTAATCGCTAAACGCGGAGGGGTGTGGTTTCTCCGCTCGAGAAACCACACCCCTTTTCACGTCATACAACCCCACATACAATCTGCGAGCAATCGAAGGTGATTGATACATGCAGTCTGATACTCAAAATCGACGCATCAGAGAACGGCACGATGCGCGTACGGGCTGGGCATTTATGGCCCCCTTCTTCATCATGTTTCTTCTGGTTTTTGCCGTTCCGATCTGCGTGGCAATCTACCAATCCTTCTTCCGTCAGGTCGCCAGCGGCGGCGGACTCTATGGCGGCGGCGAACTCACCAACCAGTTTGTCGGCCTCGACAACTTCGTCATGGTCATCACTTCGGGCGACTTCTGGACCGGTATGGGGCGCGTGGTTGTCTACGCTGCCTTCCAGATCCCCTTCATGATCATCTCGGCATTGGTTTTGGCACTGGTTTTGGATTCATTCCTGATCCGTCGGGTCGGCTTCTTCCGCCTCACCTACTTCTTACCCTTCGCGATCCCCGGCATTGTTGCCGCCATGGTGTGGCTGTACATTTACACCCCCGAGCTTTCCCCGATCGTGAAGTTCTTCGATTCCTTTGGAATCCATATCGACTTCATGGCTCCTGGAGCACCAATCCTTGCCTCGATGGCAAATATGACAACGTGGACCTACACCGGTTACAACATGCTGATCTTCCTGGCAGCGCTTCAATCAATCCCTCACGAACTCTATGAGGCAGCCCGTCTTGATGGTGCGACCTCGTGGCAGATCGTCCGCCAAATTAAGATCCCTATGGTCTCCGGAGCTGCCCTCCTGGCAGTCTTGCTCTCCATCATCGGTACGATTCAGCTCTTCAATGAGCCCGCGGTCATGTACTCATCCAACAGGTGGATGGGCAATGCCTACACGCCGATGATGATGGCTTACAACACCATGTTCGGCCAGATTTCTCCCGGCGGCGATGGCCCCGCCTCGGCAATTTCAATCGTCATGGCACTGGTCGCCGGTGGACTGGCCGTGATCTACGCGCTCTTGCAAAGGAAGACCGTCCGATGAGTACCACCATGCGCACGCTGCCCGATGGACGTCAGTACACGCCCTCTCTTGAAGGAATGCCTCCGCGTTCTCTGGCTCCTTCAAAGCTTGCACGAATCATGACGATCGTCGCTCTGACCTTCACCATGCTCTACTTCGTCCTGCCGATCATCTGGGTGATGTTCTCGGCGACGAAGTCAAATGCCGATCTTGCCTCTACCAATGGCTTCTGGTTTGGACACTTCGAGCTGGGAGATAACTACACGAAGCTTATGGGCTGGACTCAAGGCCTGTTCTGGCGCTGGGTCCTCAACTCGCTCTTCTACTCAACAACCGCGGGAGTCATCGGAACCCTGATCTCGGTTGCCGCAGGATACGCGATGGCAAAGTTTGTTTTCCCGGGACGTAATGTCTCGATGGCTTTGATTATGGCCGGACTGTTGATGCCAGTTGCTCTGCTGACAATCCCGCTTTACGTGGTATTCCATCACCTGGGATTGACGGACACTGTCTGGGCAATCCTGATCCCCAGCTGCGTGTCTCCCTTCGGTGTGTTCCTTGGCCGGGTCTATGCGGATTCTTCGGTTCCGACAGAGCTCATCGAGGCCGCGCGCATCGATGGGGCCTCAGAAGCTCGAGTCTTTTTCACGATTGTCTTGCGTCTACTGGCGCCGGCAATGGTGACGATCTTCCTCTTCATCTTCGTGGCAACCTGGAACAACTTCCTGCTTCCCTTGATGATGGTCTCGACGCCTGAACTCAAGCCTGTCACTTTGGGCTTGTACGGCATGATGAGCTACTTCGCTCCGCAAAAGGGCGCAGTCATGCTGGGTGCCCTCTTGGGGGTTCTGCCGCTCATCGTGCTATTCCTTGGCTTGCAGAAGTACTGGCAATCAGGTCTGGCTGCCGGTTCTGTGAAGGGATAGCCGCCCGCTGTTGAGCCACCTTGAGGTGCTGGGAAGGATACGGATATGGACGCGATTGCCTACGGCGGCGATTGGAACCCCGAACAGTGGGACAGAGAAACCAATCGACGCGATATCGATCGCATGGTCCGTGCCGGCGTCAATCTAATCTCCCTTGGGATCTTTTCCTGGGCATCTCTTGAACCCGAAGAAGGCCACTACGATCTGGAGTGGTTGGCGGATCTCATTGATCAGCTCCACAGTGCGGGAATTAGTGTGGACCTGGCCAATGGGACCGCTTCCCCTCCGGCGTGGATGGCTCAGCGCTACCCCCAAACCCTTCCCGTTGATTCACGAGGCGTGCGGCTGGGATTTGGCTCGCGCCAGCAGTACAACCCCTCAAGCGAGCTTTTTTGCCGCAAGGCCTGTGAGTTAACCGAGGCCATGGCACGCCGTTTTGGCGACCATCCCGGTGTCGTCATGTGGCACATTTCGAATGAATACGCCTGTCACACGGCGGAGAGCTTCGATGACGAGTCCGCTGCGGCATTTCGACGCTGGCTCATGGAAAAATACGGGGATATTCAGGCGATCAATCAGGCCTGGGGAACTGCATTTTGGTCCCAAACCTATAGGAATATTGAAGAAATTCAGCCTCCCCGTGCAATGCCTACCTTCTACAACCCCGGGCAAATGCTGGATTGGCGTCGCTTTAGTGACTATGCCTTGCGTTCCCAGATGGAACGTGAACGAGAGGTGATTCGTCGCTATTCTGACCGGCCAATCACGACGAATTTCATGGGGACCTTCCCGCTTCTCGATTACCGCAAGTGGGCACCCCTGTGTGACATCATCTCCGATGATTCCTACCCGGACCCCGCAGATCCTCAGGCTGCGCACGAGATCGCATGGCAGGGTGACGTCATGCGCGGCCTCGGCAATGGTGCTCCCTGGCTGCTGATGGAACAGAGCCCCGGCGCGGTGCAGTGGCGACCCCAAAACTCTCCCAAGCGCCCCGGACAGTTCCTTTTGTGGACCATCGCAAGGCTCGCTCACGGAGCGGATGGAATCCTCCAATTCCAATGGCGCCAATCCGCCAAGGGGTCGGAAACCTTCCATGCTGGGATGGTGCCCCACTCTGGCGAAGATTCGCCGATCTGGACGGATGTTGTGAGCACCGGCCAAGCTCTAAAGTCTCTGGCGCCTATTACGGGGACTCGCATGAGTGCCCGCGCTGCAGTTGTCATTGACTGGGAGAGCGAGTGGGCACGCCACTATGCGATCGGTCCGATTAGTTCTGAAAATCCCACAGATTCGTGGGGGAACTTCGCGCCCGCTAAGTCCTGGCATCAAAGCCTCTGGGAAGCGGGAATCGCTACTGATGTTGTGGGCGTCGACAATGACTTCAGCGCTTACGATCTCATCATTCTTCCCGCCCTCTTCATTGACTACCCGCAGATGACCCAGGCTTTGCATGCGGCAGCTGAACGCGGAGCACACATTGTCATTACCGCGCCCAGCGGTGTTGTTGATTCCCAACTTGGGGCCGTTTTGGGCGGATACCTGGGCTCGCTTTCTGATCTTGCGGGAGTGCGGGTTCTGGAGCATTCAACTCTCACCGGTCCCAGCCAGGGGCGTGTTTATGATGCGCGCGAGAAGGCCGCGAACCGGATTTCTTCCGCAGTAAGTACACCAGCGGCCTGTGATTGGTGCGGGATCGATACCGATAACGAGGCCCTCAAACGAACCGCAGACCTTCTTGGTGGGGGAGCAGCGACAGACCTGCGCAGTGGCCGCTGGGCTGAAAAGATTGCCCCCGCTGCCGGTTTGCAGTGGCAGATTCCCGGGGATTCCTCCTCGGAAGGCGGGCCTGAGTGCGTTGCCTACTTTGATGGCCGAGGCGGTGGCCTCGACCTCGCTGGGCTTCCGGTGCTCACCCGCAGGAAAGTTGACCGCGGAAGTGTCTGGTATGCAGCCGCAGACTTTGATGCGCTGACTCGCTCGGTCCTGCTGCGCTTGTGGACGACCTATACGCGAATTCGCCCCGTGTGCCCAGACCTTCCCGAAGGAGTCGAAGCTCAAGAACGTGAAGGCTTCCTCTTCATTCTCAACCACTCTGATCGTGCGGTTGAACTCGCTGGGATTGTGGGTCAAGATCTTCTCAGCGGAGCTGAGTGTACGGGACACGTTCTTCTTGCCCCGCGATCAGCAATGGTTATTGAACGATAGGAGAAGGCCCGTGGGGGATATCGGCAGCGCGTCTTCAGCTGTTCGCCTCCACGAACTTTCTGTGGATTCGCTTCCCGCCAAGACTCGAATGGTCTTAGAAGGCATCGATCGTCTGCTGGTCTACTCAATTCCGATGCGCCTGCGTTTTCGTAATATCGAGGTACGCGAAGGCCTTCTTCTACACGGTGAATACGGGTGGGGAGAATGTGCTCCTTTCTGGGATTACGACCCGCGGGAATCCTCTACCTGGCTCGCTAGCGCATTGGAAGCTGCCCGAGTAGCTGCCCCCAGGCCTCGGCGCGAAAAAGTGCCGCTCAACGTGACAATTCCGGTGATTTCGGCCGAAGATGCGCGCAAGCGAGTATTCGATAATCCGGGTTGTGCGACTGCAAAAGTCAAGGTTGCCGATGCGCGTTCTGACCTTGAATGCGATTGCCAGCGGGTCGAGGCCGTTGCTGAGGCTCTGGTTGAATTGCACGGTTCGCCTGCGAAGGTGCGCGTCGATGCCAATGGTGCTTGGGATAGGGAAACTGCTCTGACGTGGATTGTGCGCCTGAATCGCGCAGCCCAAGCCGTGGGTGGTTTGGAGTACGTTGAACAACCCTGCATGGCCGTTGAAGACCTTGCGTGGCTGCGGCGCAAACAAGAGGTTCCTCTTGCAGCCGATGAATCGATTCGCCGCGCGGAAGACCCGCTCAAGGTTGCTCGCCTTGAGGCTGCTGACGTCGCCGTGATCAAAGTTGAACCTCTGGGGGGAGCGGGCGCCGTTCGCCAATTGGCAGAGGAGCTGCCCATGCCTTTGGTGATCTCTTCGGCCTTGGAAACCAGTTTTGGCTTGGATTATGCGGCTCGGGTGGCCTGTGCTTTAGATCAGGAACCACGCGCATGCGGCCTGGGCACGGCCTCGCTATTGAGCGGCGATACCGCGGTCTCACCTGTGCGCATAGTTGATGGAAATATGATTCCCACCGATCTTGCTGTCAACGAAAGCCTGATTACGCCCTCAGCACCCGATTCTCAGCTCTGTGAATCCTGGGTGAATCGACTCAATGCGATGGCATCCCACCGTTAAAGATCAAGAATAGAAGTAGAAGTATGTACCCCTCACAAGCTTTGGCTGAGTGCATCATTGATTCCCTGATTGCCGGTGGAATTCGCGATTTTGTGTACTGTCCCGGATCGCGAAATGCGCCCTTCGCCTATGCGCTTGCGCGGTATGACTCTTTGAGTGAGAGCCCGATCCGTGTGCACATTCGCCTGGATGAACGTTCGGCTGCCTTTTTTGCCCTGGGACTAACTCTGGGGGAGAGGGGCGGTGCCCCCGCGGCTCGCGCCTGCGTCATTACGACCTCGGGGAGTGCGGTGACGCATCTGTACCCCGCGATTAGCGAGGCGTTTTACTCTCGTCTTCCTCTTGTCGCTATTAGCGCGGACCGTCCCGCTGAATTGCATGGTGTTGGCGCATCCCAAACCATGACTCAGAAGGGAATTTTTTCCGACCACATCGTGGGAGAATGGGATTTTTCCTCGGACAGCGCTGAATTGGCTAGTGTTCCTGGCCGTATTGCGCGTGCGCTTGCAGCTGCTGCTGGTCATCCTTCCGGCACTCCGGGGCCAATCCACTTGAACTGCGCTTTCCGTGATCCGCTTACTCCCAGCGACGAGGCCGAGGCCTCTAATAGTGCTCAGCTTAGGGAAAATCGCGATGGGGGAGTCGAGGTCTACCCCTCCCAGATTGTGCGTGAACCGAGTGCGGAGGGCGTGGTCAAGTCTGATCTTGCAACGGTTGTGATTGCTGGTCACGGCGCACAGGACTCGGTGTTGCGCTGGGCTGAGCGCTCGCGGGTTCCAGTTTTTGCCGAGCCCATGGTTACCGGTGTGAGCAGTGAAGTCCTCATTCCCTTCCAACAGACTCTGTGCGCGGATTCTGATGTCGTTGCGCGAATCGGTCAGGTTGTTGTCACTGGACGTCCAACATTGTCGCGTCCGATCCAGAAACTTCTAGCTTCTGATAAGCGCGTCATTGTTGTCTCTCCCTATGCAGCGTGGACGGATCTGCATGGCATGGCATGCTGCGTTGTTTCGTCGCTCACCCAATCCGATCACGTGGATACAGTCATCCAAAGTTCATTGTGTGAAGAGTTGTCTGCGCGTGCTCAATTGGTGGCGCGCGGGGTTGATGAACTGGTCAATTCCTATGGTGACGAGCTCAGCGAAATTGGCGTTCTTGATGCCCTGTGGCAAGACTGCTCTCATATTTTCCTTGGCGCATCGAATCCCGTCAGGGTCGCGGATCTCATTGCCGGACGCCACGGCTATGATCCGCAGGGGAATTCTGAGAGTGATCATCGAGCTCCCCAGCAGGTGTGGTCGAGCCGAGGCCTTGCGGGAATTGATGGGAATGTGTCGACCGCTCTTGGCTGGGCGCGCGCATTGGAAGAATCATATGAATGCCCGCCAACGGTTCATGCCGTAATGGGGGACTTAACTTTCTTGCATGATGCCTCTGGTTTGGGAATGCCTCTCGGAGAGGAATTTCCCCGTTGTCGGGTCATTGTTCTGGATGATCAGGGCGGTTCGATTTTTAAGAGTTTGGAGCATGGTCAGCGTGCTTCGAAGGCTGTGTATGAACGCTATTTCGGAGTCGCTCAGCGCGTGGATATCACTGCGCTTGCTCAGGCGTATGGGGCGAAGATTCGCTGCGTGAGTTCAATGCCCGAGCTTCGAGCGATTTTGAATACAGAGGCTGATGGGCTGGAAGTGCTGCAGCTCTCCATTTCGCGACCAACGAAAGATATTGCATTTTTGCGATCGTTGTAGGATGCTAATGTAACGATTTGATAACGAAATGAGATGGGTTGGTCATGAATCCGGAAGAAACCACTCCTCAAGGTGATGCGCGCTTTCAGCCTGACGCGCAAGAACCCGCCCAGCAATCGGCCTCGCAAAGCGGCAGCGTATCTGCGCCGATGCAGCACGAAACCATGCCACTTCCTGCAGTAACTCCTGCCACTTCTGAAAGTGAAGCAGCATATGCTTCCGCTCCTACTCAGTCCTCTACACCCGAGGCCTCGGCAGAAGGCGAAACTCCGGCTGGAGTTCCCGCGGGTCCGACGCCCACTCTTCTTGAGACGCATAGCCCGAGGCGCGGTCCCGGCTGGGGAGCGCTTGTGCTGGCGATGGCCTGCACCGCAGGCCTGGCCATCGGAGGCACCCTGGTCATTGGACAAAACCTGCATTCTTCGGTGACAACACCGTTGGTTAGCCAGACCTCCGCACCAGCTCAGAGTAATTCCGCTGGAACCGCAGTCGATTGGGAAAATGTCGCACAAACTGTGTCTCCCGCTGTCGTCACAATTTCTGTTTCGGCTCAGAATTCCTCGGGAATTGGCTCGGGTGCGATCGTTGATTCCGCTGGAAACATCGTCACCAACTACCACGTTATTTCCTCAGTCGTTGACGGAAGTGGACGGATTCAAGTAACCCTCACTGATGGCCGAATCTACGAAGCAAAGATTGTTGGTACAGATAAGAGCACTGACCTCGCGGTAATCCGCTTGGTGAACCCGCCCTCAGATCTTGTTGCTGCTCAGTTCGGTCAATCCTCTGATCTCAAGGTTGGCCAGCCCGTTATGGCCATTGGTTCGCCTCTTGGTCTTTCAAATACGGTGACGACGGGTATTGTCTCCGCTCTTAACCGTCCTGTTCAGGTGCAGGCTTCGGAATCGCAAAATCAGGACAGCTCGAAAGATCCCTTCGGCCAGCTTCAACAGCAGGGCACTCAGAGCCAAGCGATCACAACGAATGCCATCCAGGTCGACGCCTCGATCAACCCCGGTAACTCCGGTGGCCCGCTATTTAATGAGCACGGCCAAGTGATCGGTATTAACTCCTCAATTGCATCGCTCTCCTCATCGTCGAACTCTGAAGCAGGATCGATCGGTCTGGGATTCGCGATTCCTTCGGACTTGGTTGTTTCGGTTGTCAATCAGCTCATTCAAAACGGAACAGTTGACCATGCTCGATTGGGTGTTACTGTCAGTACCGGTGCCGCGCGAGTAGGAAACGACACCCGTGCGGGTGCGCAGATTTCTGGTGTGAGCCAGGGGTCTGGAGCTGAAGCTGCAGGCTTGAAGGCCGGGGACGTGATCACCAAGATTGATGGGAATACTGTCACTTCGGCGCAGTCCCTGGTCGGTTATGTCCGTCGCTACACGGGCGGCCAAGAGGTGAGCGTCACCTACGTGCGTGATGGTGTTGAAAACACTGCAAAGGTCACGCTTCAGTCGGAGCACTGAGTTAAAGGTTTAAAACCTCGAGCAACGGCCGCATCTTGGTCTGGGTCTCCTCTAATTCGCTGCGGGATAATGAATCTGGCATGATTCCGCAGCCAGCGAAGATCCTCAAGGTGCGGTCGTTGTTCTCTAATTGACCGCAGCGCAGAGCAATGCCGAATTCCCCATTTCCCGCACCGTCAATCCAGCCAACCGGGCCTGAATAACGTTCGCGTTCCGTGCGCTCGTAGGCGTGAATGAGGTCCAGCGCGTCATCAGTTGGAGTTCCGCACACTGCGGCAGTGGGATGCAGTTGTGCTACCGCATCAAGAACGCTTCCCTGCGGGAAAGTCGCGTATACGTCAGAACTGAGGTGAGCGATATTGGGGAGAATCAGTACATCGGGACGTGCGGGCGCTTGAACATCCTGCGCGACAGAAAGAAGCGCGGCTACGACTGACTCAACCGCAAAAAGATGTTCGGAACGATCCTTTAAAGACAGTGGGAGCGAATCCGCATCCTCGGGTTTGCTGCTTCCTGCAAGGACGCGCGAATGGAGTTTTCCCTGGTGAAGGGAAACCAGCATTTCTGGGGTCGCACCAATTAATCCTGCAACGGCGAAGGTCCAGGTTTGGGGATAACGCTGATGCAGATGCTCAACCAAAGCAGCCTGATCAAAGGGAGAGTCAGAAATGATCGTCATGTCGCGGGCCATGACAACTTTTCCTGCCTCTTCGTTGCGAAGGGCATCGATGATTTCATCAACCGCGCCGCACCATGCCTCCTCGCTCATGGCACCTGGGCCAATACTCAGCGTTTCGGCGGGCGGGAGTTGGTGATCAATAACCTCAGCATCAAAAACAGGTTTGTCGCGCGAATCGATTGAGCTCGTCACCAAGAAACGCGCCGAACCGCGAGTAATGATGAGGAAAGTTGGTACAACCAAAACGCGTTCCCCGTCATCTTCAAAAGCACAGGATGCAAAAGCAATTGGAAGGACCGGTAAATCAGGGCTCCAGGCATCGCGCGCACCTTCAGCCCAGTGGATCTGCGCTTTCTCGCGAACTAAATCCCACACTCGCGCGGCCTCGGTGATCGCGGCATTTTCCCCGGCCTCGACAAGAGGAGGACGGTCCTTCCCGCGCTGCCAACGCCACGCTTGCCCCCAGCCGACCATGGCCTCGTCGCGAATCCACGCGCAAACTTCAGAGGCAGGGAGGAAAGAAGTCAATGGAAGATGCCCGTGAGGGGAGGAAGGATCGATGCGCTCAACCCAGCAGTACAGGGTAGGGATCGGCGAAAAGTGTCCGGAGGGCATGGTTCAATGCTAGTGCTTTGCCTGCGCTTCCACTTAAGTGTGCCGATGTGGCGTGTAAATGGGAAAATATGCATATGAGTGAACAGACCGCCTCCCAGCAGCGTCGAGCAGATCTTGGCAAGTCTCAAGATCAAGTGGCCGCAATGTTTGATGATGTCTCTTCGCGTTATGACGTGATGAATGCGCTGCTCAGCGGCGGGATGAATTTTGTCTGGCTGAAGGCTTTGACGAATGCGCTGGCACCGAAGCCCTCGGATCGGATTTTGGACCTAGCAGCTGGTACGGGTGCCTCCTCCGCAGAGATTGCGCGTAGTGGTGCGCGCGTTGTTGCCTGCGATCTTTCCGCGGGCATGATTGAGGTGGGACGCAATCGTCACCCCGACATTGAATTCATCCAAGGCGACGCGATGGATCTTCCTTTTGAAGATCAGTCTTTCGATGCCGTCACCATTTCCTATGGGCTGCGAAATGTTCCAGATCCCAAGCGTGCGCTGGAGGAAATGGCTCGTGTTGTACGCCCCGGTGGGCGACTGGTCGTCTGCGAATTTTCGACGCCGACCTCTGCGCCTCTGCGTGCGGGGTATTCGCTGCACCTCCAGTATGTGATGCCGCTGGTTGCGCGCCTTGCTTCTTCCGATGACGTCGCCTATGACTACTTGGCGGAGTCGATTCGCGACTGGCCCGACGCTCCCGAAGTTGCACACTTGATTGCCGAGGCCGGGTGGAGTGACGTCCAATATCGTTACCTGACGGGTGGGATCGTGGCGCTTCATCGCGCGGTGATGCACTGAAGTTCCGCAGGTTTTTGCTCAAGTAAGGAGCGGGAGCTTCTTGCGTGGGGACTTTGTCAAGACCTTTGCATAAGTGGGGGTAGAGGGCGCATAATAGGGGTGTCAAAGATGACCCCTGAATGGAGCTAAAAATGTCTGCACCCCTACGTGTTGGCGTGATTGGTTTGGGCGCACGGTGCGTCATTGCCGAGAATTGCCACAAAGCCACGATTCCTGCAGAACTGGTTGGAGGATGCGATCCCAATCCCGCGATGCGCCAGCGCGCGACAGAAGTTTTGGGCGATTACCCGTGGTTTGAAACCCTCGATGAGCTGCTGGAACTGGGCATTGATTGCGCAATCGTGACCAGTCCCGATGACACTCACGAAGACATCACCTGCGCGCTCTTGGAGGCTGGGGTTGCGGTCTATCTGGAAAAGCCAATTGCGATCACTATTGAGGGATCTGATCGCGTTCTTGAAACCGCGTATAGGACCAAGACTCCGCTCTACGTGGGCCACAATATGCGACACATGGCGGTTGTGCGCATTCTGCGTAAAGTTGTCCAAGACGGTCTGATCGGTGAGGTCCGAGCGATTTGGTGCCGTCACTTCGTGGGCAATGGCGGTGACTATTACTTCAAGGATTGGCATGCAGATCGCAGTCGAACAACTGGGTTGCTGCTTCAGAAAGCTGCCCACGACATCGATGTCATGAACTGGCTGTCTGATTCCGTTCCCGAGCGTGTCGTTGGCATGGGAGATCTCATGCTCTACGGGAAGCTCAGTGATCGCAGTGGGCAGAAGTCTGATGCGGTTATGAGTGACTGGTTCTCTTTCGATAACTGGCCGCCCGCGTCTCTCACCGGTCTTAATCCCGTGATTGATGTCGAGGATGTCTCCATGCTCATGATGAGACAGACTTCTGGCACCCTGATTTCCTACGAACAGTGCCACTTCACCCCCGATTACTGGCGTAACTACACCGTGATTGGAACCGAAGGCCGAGCGGAAAACTTCGGCGATGGTGAAGGCGGGGTTGTACGCGTATGGAAACACCGCAGTGGATGGGAGCCCACCGGCGATATTGAGATCCCCATTAAGGGTGATGCTGGCGGACACGATGATGCCGATGTTGCGACGATGGATGAGTTCCTGCGCTTTGTTGCCAAGGGTGACCGGACCGATACGACGCCGCTTGGGGCTCGCGAGGCCGTTGCTGCGGGAGTACTGGCAACCAAGTCGCTGCGTGAAGGTTCTGTTCCCTTTGATGTTCCGCGTGTCAGTCCTGAATTGACGAGGTACTTCGAGAATAACCAGGATCGAGGAGCCTGAGACTTAGGCGAAAAGTGGGGGTGGCTGCGGCCACCCCCCAATCTTTTAGAACAAGATCTATTTAGGAGACGATCTGAATAACTTCCGATGCGGGGAGCAATTGCTCTCCGCAGGCGTGGGCTGTAATTTGGTCGATTCCGCGGCACACAGCGCCTTGAACCACCCCGCGTCCGCCCAGCTGAGATACACGGATCTCGGGCATGTGGATCGTGAGTTCTTCGAGGCGTGAAGAAAATTCATCCTTCCACAGATCTGCGGATGCTGAGATACCGCCGCCAAGGATGAGAACTTCTGGGTCAATCGTCAGGATCAGCGCTGCTGCTCCAAGGGCAAGGTCTCGCGCGAATTCTTTGACAATCCGCGTTGCTTCTGCGTCGCCATCCCTCATCCGGTCGCATACCCACCGCGCTGCTGAGCGATGAGAGAGGTCGGCAGGAAGCTGAGAGTGCGTGAAGAAGTGAGCGGGTGTCTTGTACCAATTGAGGTGGGGGAGTGCACCGATTTCTCCGGCCGCACCGGCTGAGCCCCGACAGACCTTCCCGTCGATCATGAAGGACGCGCCAATTCGCGCACCGGCCATGATGTAGACGGCTGAAGAAACATCTTGCGCCTGGCCGAGGTGAGATTCTGCATCCAGAGCGCATTTACAGTCATTCTCAACGGTAACTGGGCGTTTGTAACGCGCCTGAAGCTCTTGAACCATTGGCACGCTCTCCCACCCAGGGAGAGGGCCGCCGAAAGGCATCCTTCCGGCCTCGTCAACGGGGCCGGTGACTGCGACGGAAATCAGCGCGAGGTCGTTACGGTAGGACGGACTTTTCTCGAGGGTGTGGGAAATGGTGTGCTGAACAGCTTCCATTCGCCTTGGAGCAGCTGAAGAAGGGGCCAATTCGGTTTCTTCTGCACACTTTTCTTCACCGCATAGATCGGTCAAGGAAGTTGCGATTCGGTTTGCCCCAATATCGATACCCAAGACGAAACCCGACTCCGAGCGGAAGCGATAACGCTTTGCGGGACGCCCGGTCGGAGGTGAGGTCGGTGGTAGGGATTGGACCCATCCCAAACGCTCAAGATCCGTGATCGTTGCATTGACCGAAGTGCGTGAGAGCCCCGTTGCGGCAGCAATTTGAGAGGACGTTGTGTCCTCAATAGCGCGCAAGTGCGCGAGCACCGCAAGGGAATTCATTTCCCGGATGCGGTCGGGGCCGTAGGTCTGAGTCATGGCTCTCTCTTCGTTGGGATGAGACCAATTCAGCGTAGGCCCAGGAAGGAAATCCTGAGCCTACGCTGATAGGCGAGTCGAATAATTCTGGATACTCGACTGCTGCGACGCCTATCAGGCGCGCGTGCGGCGAATCAGAAGGGCTCCAAGCCCAAGCGCGCCCGCTGCGATTGCAAGAACAGCGCCACCGACGGTGCCGGTGCGTGCCAGCTTAGTCTTGGGGGCTTCTGCACTCTGCTTTTCAGTAGAGGCGCTAGCTGCCTTGGCTTCAGTGGAACCGCCGGGTGTGCTCGAGTCATTGCCCTTTGGTGTGGAGGGCTGAGCCGGAAGCGAGGTGCCCAAAGAGACCGTTCCCAAGCTCAAGTAGCCGGGAAGGGTTGTGCCCATTGCTTCGTTTGCAAATGCCACAGGAACGCCATTGGGTAGCGGATTGACAATCCGAAGGACTGCAGTGAGATCTCCGCTTGCGGGGGCGCTAGCTGCCTGGGCACCACGTTCTCCAGCGCCACTGCTCAGATCAAGCGTGGCCTCGACAGTCGTTGATGATCCGGGCTCAACGGAGGGAAGCGGGGACTCAATGGTCTTGGAAACGACCTTCTCGCCCTTGCTGTTCACCAGCGCGACCTCAATCGGCCAATTCGCGTAGAAGGGGGCGAGGCCGGTGTTGGCGATCTCTGCTTCGACGGTGACGGAGGAATCCTTCACGGTCGTCCGGGCCTTCTTTGCGCTCAGGGTGTAGCCCATGAGAGCGTTTGCTTCCTTTGCTCGCTCCAGGTCTGCGCCCTTGTATCCGACAAGGAAAGCCTTGTGGTTGATGAGCCAGGTGGCGTGAGTGGCCTCGATGGACTTCACCATGTCGAAATTACGGCCCTGTGCCTTTTCTGCTTCCGCACCCGGGCAGTTCAAAGGCTGAGAGAAGATGCAGGTCTGCAATGGCGGGTAGACCTCGCCACCAATCGGAACGTTCTGCCATGCCTTGTCTTCGCCCTGATTCTTCATGTGTGCCATGAAGTGCCAGTCAACATTGTCAAGGGTTGAGTAGGCGAAAGAGTCATCGTGGTAGCCCATGTGGTGGGCCTTCGTTGCCTCGGTGGGAAGGCGGTACAGAATGTGGGTGTCGTTGAACGCGCTGTCCCATGCGGCAACCAGCTTGGCGCGGAATTCGTCGCTGGGCATCCAGTTTTCGCCCTTGGGGTTGTCGGCGCTCACTTCACCGTTCATGGGCCACGTGTGGTCTTCTCCCCAGAAACCGATGAGTCCGGCGGTCAGATAACCCACACGCGCATCGCCGTCATACTTTTCGCCGAGCGCCTTGACGAAGTCAAGCATCATTTCCTGAACGCGGGGGTCATTGTAGTCAGGCGAAAATGATACGCGATTGTTATCAAAGACCGTGTAGGTGCGAGAAGTGTTGATTCCTTCATCGATGAGATACTGCGGAACTCCGGACTTCCTGGTGGGGTAGTCAAGGTAGAAACGGAACACTGCTTGGTGTCCGCGGGAGGCGATGGCGTCGAGCATCTTGTCGACCTTGCTCCAGTCGTAGACGCCCTTTGCGGTGACGACGTCACTGACGGGGAAGTAGGTCCATTCCATCG
>ERZ773246.515-NODE-515-length-15416-cov-21.1976_pt1 | contig 15416 bp, 12 predicted proteins | sample MGYA00580519_ERZ773246 | MGnify/ENA primary metagenome ERZ773246 (study PRJEB29015, sample SAMEA2738153) | human oral metagenome | biome: human oral; feature: human-associated habitat; material: saliva | place: China | collected 2246 ...
ATTTCCGTGCGGTGTCTCGTTTGACTGCGTTGGCTCGTGAGGGCATGCTCGGCGAATCTGAGTAGCCGCCGCCTGACGCTGCGAAACCCTGCGGTGTGAATCCCGTAGCGTGAATGCGTGAACCGCGCCGAAAAGTTTATAAAGTGAAGACCCCCGCCGGATGCTCCACGAGAGGATCCGGAGGGGGTCTTTGTTTGCCTTGGCTAGTCTTCGTTATCAAGCTTGAAGCTTTGCAAGCCTAGCTGGGTGGTGTACACCAGCTCGTAATCGCAGAGTTCGTACGAGTACACGCCTGCTTCGACCTCTTCGAAGGGCAGGATGAGCTGCCCTTCCAGCATGAATGATTTCTGCCAGTTCTCGATGCGTTCCTTTTCCAGCTGGTCGAGCGCGGCGTCGAATCGGAGTTTCCCGCCCTTGATGCGGTGGTTGGGTGCATCTGAGTATTGGTAGGGGAGACGAATCGACGAAGCCGCAAGTTGCATGCTCTGCCAGTAAGTCGGCGGGTCATCGGCTGAAGCCTCAAAGCGGAGAGAATCAGCCTCGTCTGTGCCGTTGATGGATGGCAAGAGTCGGTAGCTTTTAATCGCGCTCTTGGGATTGCCCGGTTGGTTCCGTTCCACAATGATTGCGATAACTTCCAGGGAAGCGTCGGTGTCGCGAACCTTTGCCTCGCCGATTTGTTCGTCAGAGAATCGCTGGTCGTTGGATTGGAGAAGACTCTTCATGCAGTCCGCCATGGTGTACTCACCCTGAGGTGCGCGGAGTAGATAGCCTTTAGCTCGGGCCTTGGCTTGTTCCTTACCTTTCTCGTATTCCTGCTTGGCGTTCTCGTAGACTTCTGACCAGGCTTCAGGAATCTCAGCAGATGCATTTTCCTGATAGGTCTTCTGCACCAGCGGACTGATGTCCGCAGGGATTCGAATCGGTTCACTGTCGAAGTGGGGGAGTAGCTGTGCGTAGCTGCTGAGCAGGATCATCGGCTCATAGACTGCCTTGGATCCACGCGGGAAGTCGGGTGCCCCAACGTGTGAGCCGAACGTTTCAACTCCTCGTACGTAGCACACCGGCATACGGTATGCGGGGGTGCGTTCTGAGCTGCTGCGGCTATCGTGACGGTGCAGACGTCCCATACGCTGAAGCACCAGGTCAACCGGCGCGAAGTCGGTAATCATTACGTCAAAGTCCAGGTCAAGCGACTGTTCGATGACCTGCGTACCCACCACAATGAGGCGGTGCGGGCGCGAAGAATCCTCCCCGTCAGCTTTGCTGTAGTGCGCCTTCTTGCCGAGCTTTGAGACAAGGAGTTCCTCTTGCTCGGCGCGGTGCGTGGCGGTAAAGCGAGAGTGCGTGAGGATTACGTGCTCTTCACCGAACCGTTCACCCAGGAATGCGTGCATTTCCTGGGCTCGTCCAACGGTGTTGCAGATGACTGCGGCGCATCCGTGGTCGTTGGCGAGCGGTTCGAGTACGTTCAGGACGCTTTCGGGACTGTCGTCAATGAGCTTCAATTCGATTTCGGTTTGGTCTACGGGCTGTTCAACCTTCCATTTCTTAGGGCTCCCGTTGTCTTCGGTGGTGAGCGTGTGAATGACGGGGTAATCCAGATCGAGGAAGGGTTCTTCGGACGCTTCCGGCTTAGGTGCTGCCTGAATACCTGCGAGTCGAGCTTTCATTTTCGCCATCAGGTCATTCTGTGATGGGGGAGCAGGAGCAGCTACTTTGTTCGGTTCTGCTCCAATCTTCAGGCCCTTGGCATAGCTCTTCATCAGATCATCACGAGTAGCTGACGGTAGGGTTGCCGACATGAGAATGATGGGCACATTCATCTGACCCAGCCAGTAGAGCGCAGCGGAAAGGTACTTGCTCATGTATGCGTCGTAGGCGTGAACTTCATCAATGATGATGACCTTAGACGCAAGGCCAAGGTGCCGGAGCATCACATGCCGTGCTTGCAGGGCGGTCATGAGAACCTGGTCGATGGTGCACACGACAAAGCTGGACAGGAGACCCTTCTTGGTGCCGCTGAGCCAGCTGTGTCGTGCAAGAGACGTTCCGGGACGCAGCGTTTTTCGGTTGTTTTCTCGCCCGGAGGTAGAGGATTCGTCGAAAATATCTGCCTTGGAGAGCGCCTCGTAGGACTTATTGAAGCGGTTCTTGGAGTGTCCCAGGAACATGGAGTGTGGCTCAATAGGTCCGCCGTGTTCTTGTGCCACATTGCTTGTCTGGTATTTCACCCATTCGATAACACGGTCAAAGAGGGCATTAGAAGTCGCCTGAGTTGGTGCTGCGAAGGCTACACCGGTGCGACCGGTCGCCTGTGCAAGGAACTCGGCAGCGATGAGGCCAGCTTCAGTTTTACCCTGACCCATCGGTGCTTCGATGCACATCATGCCGCCGCTTTGCATGGAGCATGCCGCTTCGACTACGACTTCCTGCATGGGGCGTAGGGTCGGGTTGCTCCACCCAAAACGGGATGCGTAAAGATCTGCTGCGGGGGTATCGGGATTAGTGTCCAGTGCGGCAATCCAGCGCTGTTCAAGCCCGAGCGCCTGCCAACCAATGCGCGCTCGCTGTTCCTGTTCGGCTGAGCCGAAGGTGCCCATGGGGAAGAAATCAGGGTTTGAAGCAATCCAGTCTGACATGATGACGAAACCGGTAATGCAGAACTGCACGGAGACGGGGATAGCCTGTCCGTGCTGTGCTAGCTGCTGTAACGCCGAGGATGCACCGAAACGTTCCAGAGTGATGTCGTAGAGTTCCTGCCAGGTGGCATGCCATTTGGGGGAGAGGCGCTCTAAAATGACATTGCTCAATTCAGTGGATGCAGGCATGTAGTCTGCGGGTGTGCCGTGGTGCGCGCCGGAGATACTCGCGAGAGTTTCAGCAACTTCACTCGGCATGCCTTCAATGTTGCTGGTGAGCAGATGAATGAGGATGCTCTGGCTGTACTTGCTGTGAGGGCATCGCAATCCGCTAGTGGGTGTCACCAGGTCTTCAGGGAACTCAAAATCCTGCTGCTCGATACGCTGACGGTACACGGCGAGGTTTTCGTCGCGTCGTGCATCGAGCTGCCCGGAGAATTCGGGGGTTGCTTTGCCCATGTCATGGGTGGCGGCGAGCCAGCATACAAGTGCGCGAGTATCTTCCATAGAAAGGTGGAGGTGCTCGCTGAATCGCTCCTGCAGGCCCGGGGCGAGCCATGTGTCCCAGAGCCGGGCGGCAACAGAACCAGCATCGAGCATGTGCTGAACGAGGGAGAGGCCGCGGGTAGGGGAGTCCTTGTCTCCTGTTTTTGCCCAGAATGATGCCGTTTCAGGTGTTGAAAGATGCTTAGGGGCGGGTGCCATGATTCTCCTTAGACGGTAGACTAGTGCGTACCTCGCTGCGGTGCGAGGCGTATGTTCCCCGAAGCAGACGGGGATGAGCCAACGCGGTTTTTGATAGTTGGTTTGAGGTGTTCCCTGCGTGAGCGGGGATTCTGCTCTTGTAGATGAGCGTATTAAAAATATATCAAACACGCGATTTAAATAGTAAGTTTTCTTGACTTAACCTTCTCTTCGGTCCTATGATGAACTCAACAAGCCAATGAAGGCTCTTCAAAGAACCTCCTGACAAGGCTTAATTATCTGGCCTACTCTCATTGTGGACCAGATACCGATATTGTGCTCGCTTGTTCGTCATTCGACAGGGAGCTGATTTCAAAGAAGAAAGGAGTGGGAATGGTTGCCAAAGAAGAACCTAGGTTCAATCTTGTAGATGAAGCATGGATTCTTGCCCGGCTTAAGTCGGGCGAAGTGGTTGAGCTGTCTCTGCGTGATTATTTCAAGCGGGTGTATGAGATTGACCGAATTCAGACGGATAACCCGCTGACGGATACTGCAATCTTGGGTGTCGTGCTCGTTATTTTTGCTCGTGCATCCTTCCTTGCAGACAGTATTGACACCTCTGGCGGTTCAGCCCAATGGATCCGCCAGATGCGAGAGCCTGACGCTGATAACCTGGCTGCTGTTCTGGGGTACCTCGAGATTTTCAAGGACCGTTTCTGGCTGGTGGGTGGTGACCGCCCCTTTATGCAGGTGCATGATTTGCGCACGGCAAAGGGAGACACGAAACCTGTTAGCCGTTTGGTTTTGGACTCGGAGAGCGAGTACTTCTCGCAGCGGGCTGAGGCAGCATTGAAGTCGCTAAGCTTTGCCGAGGCTGCTCGGTCTCTCGTAACGCTTCAGGCCTACGACTACTCGGGTATTAAATCTGGTGCAGTAGGTGACCCCCGTGTTAAGGGTGGTAAGGGCTATCCTCTGGGTGTTGGTTGGTATGGTGCCACCGGTAAGGTGATTGTCCACGGCGCCAACATGATGGAAACCTTGCTGTACAACTTGGACTACGAGCAGTTGACCGATAAAGAGTCGTTCGAGAAAGACATTCCAGTATGGGAACGCGCTGAGCCTGATACCGCAGCACCGCGTGCGTACACTGGTGGTCCTGCGGCTCAGTACAAGGATGAGCCGGTGCCGGCGAGCGGCATGTGCGAGATTCTGACCTGGCAGTCACGTCGTATCCGTCTGCATCATGACGGGGAGCGAGTGACTTCGGTACTTGTCTCTAACGGTGATAAGTGGCTTGATCGCAATACCTATACTGACCCTCTGACGGGGTATCGGTACAGCAAGAATCAGTCGTCGAAGACCGAACAGGTATGGATGCCTCAGACTCACGCGGCTGAACGTACCCTGTGGCGTGGTGCTGATGCTCTGCTGACTCGTCTCACCCCGGAATCTGAGAAGCAGAATAAGCCTGCTCTCGTGATTCGTCAGCTGGGTTTGGGAAGGTACTTCCCGACCGATGCGGAGGTGCAGGTTCAGCTGGTGGGTGTCGAATACGGTACCCAGAGCTCCATCATAGAGAACATTATTTCTGACTCGATGACCCTTGAGGTTTCTCTTCTGACGGATGACGGCGTGAGTGCGTCCCAGATGGTTCGCGAGAACATCCAAACCACCATGGACGCGGCAATTGCTCTTGGGCAGTTTGCTGGGCAGCTTCTACAAGCAGCGGGCCGAGAATACGAGTTCCGTGCGGATGCTACCGAAGCTCTCCTGAACCGTATGGAAGATGCTTTCCGCCTCTGGCTTGCAGACCAACGAGCATCGGAAGATCTCGTTGAGAAAAAGAAGGAATGGCAAAGCCGTGTGCGTGCCGTAATCGCTCAAGAATCAGACCTTCTTAAATACAATGCTGGCCCCAAAGCTATGTTGGGTACTTTCGGTAAAGACCCCGCTGGTAATGAAGTTCTCTACAATGTTGCGCGTGCGGAGCGTCTGCTACATGCTCGCCTGCGTAAGATTATCCCCCTGGCTTACCAGGACTCTACATCTCACTCTGACAAGGAGGAAACCAATGAGTGATTACACCGCGCAGGATGAGCTGCAACGTTTCGTCGTGGCAAAAGTGATGCGCCTGTACCACCAGAAAAGTAATGGGGTATCATCGGCCACTGCCCAGCTGGCGCAGCTTCGCCGAGGTGTGGGTGCATCACCCTTCCAGTACCCGGAACTCTTAGGAATCATTCTGGAACAGGAAGATGGTACTGAAGGCATCCCTGAAGAGTACCGCGGCAAGGGCGACCAGCCGAGTAATGCGGAGAGCGCCGCGTACACTGCGCTGACTCTTTTTGCTCTGCATCAGCAGTCGCAGAACCAGCCCATGCACGATGCAGAGGTTTCTTTTGGCAAGGCGGTAGGCAAGTTGGTTGGCGACACCACAACGTCAATGAAGAAGCGTTTTGACTCTCTGCTGACCGCTCAGACGGAGAACGCTCGCCAGCATTACCTGCGTAGCCTGATTACTCTGCTTCGTTCCGAAGGTATTGCCTTCGATTACGGTCGATTTGCGGTGGATTACATGCGTCTCCTGAATCCTGCGACGCGTCAAAAGGTTATGTACCGCTGGAACCGCGACTTCTCCTACGGACTCATCCCTGCTCGCGATGCTGCGAGCAAAACCACTAAGTAACTATTACTTCTGAAAGAAGGAAAACATCATGACTACTTTCGTCGACATCCACGCCCTGCAGACCCTGCCCCCGTCGAACATTAACCGTGACGATACCGGCAGCCCCAAGTCCGCTTTCTTTGGCGGTGTTCAGCGTCAGCGTGTTTCCAGCCAGGCTTGGAAGTCCGTGATTCGCCGCGATTTTGAATCGCGTCTTGACCGCTCGAAGCTGGGTGTACGTACCCGCCTGGTTGCTGACAAGGTAGTGGCTCGTATCTTGGAGCTTGCGCCCGAATTTGATGCTGAGAAGGCTGAAACGGCTGTTGTTGCAGCTTTCAAGGCCGCAGGTATTACGCTCAAGGAACCTAAGGCGAAGGAAGGCGAAGAAGCAGGACGTCCTGTTTCTGGCTACCTGCTCTTGCTGAGCAACCAGCAGATTGACAAGTTGGTGCAGGCAATCATCGAAGCTAACGGCGAGAAGCTTCCCGCGAAGCAGGTCAAGGAAATCCTTGATACCAACCACAGCGTTGATATTGCTCTCTTCGGTCGCATGCTGGCGGATGCTCCCGATTTCAACGTTGATGCGGCTTGCCAGGTAGCACACGCCCTGAGCGTTCACGGTTCCGAACCCGATTTTGACTACTACACCGCAGTGGATGACGTTGTTCGTTCTTCCGATGACTCTACCGGTGCGGGCATGATTGGCACCATTGAGATGGCGGCAAGCACCTTCTACCGCTACGCCAACATCAACCTGGATGCACTGAACGCTAACCTGGGTGATGCTTCTGCAAGCGTTGAAGCAACCCTGGCGTTTGTCCGCGCGTTCATCAATTCCATGCCTACCGGTAAGCAGAATTCTTTCGCTGCACGCACCCTGCCTGACGCGGTTATCGTGACCGTTCGTAACGACCGCCCCATCTCTTACGTGAATGCCTTCGAGAAGGCTATTACCGAGGTTGAGGGACGCCGCGTGGCTGCAGCTCGTGCGCTCGCATCTGAGGCTAAGAACATTGAAGAAGCGTACGGTTACGAGCCGGTCGCTTCATACGTTCTGGCTTTGGGCGACCTCAAGGAAGAACTGGCTGGTCTTGGCGAGTCGGTTTCTTTGAAGGGTCTGTTGGAGTCCCTGGAAGCTCAGCTGACTGCTCTCACCTCTCAGGAGTCCTAATGCCTACCCTGCTCTTGAAGATGAGCGGGCCGTTGCAGTCATGGGGCACTCAGAGCCGTTTCCGTCGCCGTGATGCCGGACATGAGCCGAGCAAATCTGGCGTGATTGGGATGGTTGCTGCAGCCCTGGGGCGCTCGCGTAATGAGCCGGTTGATGACTTGGTTTCGTTGAAGTTCGCGGTGCGTACGGATGCCTCGGGTACCCTGATTCGTGACTATCAGACCGCTAAGAATTGGGCTAAGAACCCGAATGGTGCGGCTTCTCTTTCGACCCGTATGTACCTTTCGGATGCTGTATTTGTGGTGGCTCTGGAAGGTGAACGTGAGCAGCTGGAGACTATCGAGTCTGCACTGAAGAAGCCCGTATATCCTCTGTATCTTGGGCGGCGCGCATGCCCGGCTGGTTACGACCTTGTCCTGGGTATCCGTGAGGAGTCTGCTGAGGAAGCTCTGCGTTCGTTGGAGTGGCAGGTTCCTGAGTATCGTCGTAAGGATTTTCCGAGCCCGGTAGCGTTGCGCATCCTGCGTGATGCGTTGCCTGACGAGCGTGGTGATTTGGTTCAGGATATTCCGGTGAGTTTCAGCCCAGAGTACCGTCAGTATGCTGCCCGTGAGGTGGTTACTGCGGAGCCTCTGGTATTGGAGAATCCTCGAGGACGAAAGCTTCAGGCTACAGCCTCCTTAGTTGATGCAGAATCTTCCGAGAGTCCTGCCGAACCTGATTTCTTGAATGTGGTGGTGGAAGCGTGACGTATCTTTCTCGTTTCATGATTAATCCGCAGCGTCGTGGGGCGTGGAAGTTGTTGCGTAGCCCGCAGGCGATGCATGCAGCCGTGATGGCGACTTTGCCGCCGGATACGGATTATTCTGAGAGCCGCATCCTGTGGCGTTTGGATGAGTCTAAGCATGCTCCGGTTCTGTACATATTAAGCCCTGAGGAGCCTGATTTTTCGGCTCTTGTGGAGCAGGCTGGTTGGCAGAATCGCCCTGGCGAGAGCGCTCATTACGGTCGTTTGCTGGCGAAGCTGGAGAGCGGTCAGGAGTGGGCTTTCCGTCTTGCCGCGAACCCGGTGAAGCGTCACACGAATCAGCAGACGGGTAAGCGTGAGGTGTTCCCGCACGTGACTGTTGCCCAGCAGCAGGCGTGGATTCGTGAGCGTGCTCCGCAGTGGGGATTTGAAGTAATTCCTACTGTTGAGGGTCAGGATATTGAGGAGTGTCCGATGGTTTCTTCTCGTCAGGACCTGGCGTTTGCCCGCCGCAATGCTGAGGGTAAGGTCGGGAAGGTGACTCACCGTAAGGCTCAGTTTGATGGTGCTCTTCGCATCACTGATGTTGAGCTGTTCCGTAAGTCTCTGCTGTCCGGTATGGGCAGAGGCAAGGCGTACGGCATGGGCCTTCTGACGTTGGCGCCTCTGTCCCGCTAGGGTAACGCGGGTGAAGGGCGGGGGACTGTTCTGTGTGATGGTGCCCCGCCCTTTCTTTATTTACTCATACTTTTGTGCCGATGCTGGCACGCTGATGTTCATAGGAGAAGATCATGCAGGGGGCTATTCCTCCGAGCTCGTCTGAGCTGTTTCGTAGTTCTGACCGTTTGAGTTTTGTGTATGTGGAGCATGCGACGATTTCCCGTGCTGATAGTGCGGTGACGTTTGTGAAGGAAGAGGGCGTGGTTCATTGCCCTGCTGCGAGTTTGAGTGCTTTGCTGTTGGGGCCGGGTACTCGTATTACTCATCAGGCGATGGCTTTGTTGGGGGAGTGCGGTACTACGGTGGTGTGGGTTGGCGAGCAGGGTGTTCGTTATTATGCGAGCGGTAAGTCTGTGGCTCGTTCTTCGCGTTTGTTGATTGCTCAGGCGAAGTTGGTGTCGAATACGCGGAGCCGTTTGGCTGTGGCGCGCATGATGTATCAGTGGCGTTTTCCTGGTGAGGATACGAGTGAACTGACGATGCAGCAGCTGCGTGGTAGGGAGGGCGCTAGGGTGCGTTCTGTGTATAGGCAGTGGTCTGAGCGGACTGGTGTTCCGTGGGAGCGCCGTGAGTATGATCCGAATAATTTTGGTGATGGGTCACCGATTAATCAGGCGTTGTCGGCTGCTCATGCCGCGTTGTATGGGATTGTTCATGCGGCGATTGTATCTTTGGGGTGTGCGCCTGGGCTGGGGTTTGTGCATACCGGGAATTCTTGGTCTTTTGTGTATGACGTTGCTGATTTGTATAAGGCTGAGATTACGATTCCTGCTGCGTTTGAGGTGGTTGCTGGCTATACGGAGGGGATGGATATTGGGTCTGTGACGCGTAGGGCGGTGCGTGACCGTATTCGTTCTGAGAAGGTGATGGAGCGGATTGTGCGGGATATTCAGCGGCTTCTGCTGTCTGAGGAGGTTCCTGAGGAGATGCTTGAGCTGGATGTTGTGGGTTTGTGGAATGAGCAGGGTGAGGCTCAGCGCGGTGGCATGAATTATGGGGATGGAGGGGTGAACTGATGATTGTTATTGTTTTGTCGGCTTGTCCGGTGAGTCTTCGTGGTGATTTGACGAAGTGGCTTTTGGAGATTAATCCTGGCGTGTTTGTGGGTCGTGTGAGTGCCAGGATTCGTGAGAAGTTGTGGGCGCGTGTGTTGGAGTCGGGTGGTACTGGTAGGGCGACGATGGTGTTTCCGGCGGATAATGAGCAGCGGCTTGAGTTTCGGGTGAATAATGCGGATTGGGAGCCTATCGATTTTGAGGGTGTGAAGCTGATTTATCGCCCGGTGGTTCGTAAAACGGTGCCGAAATCTGGGTGGAGTAAGGCGAGTAAGTATCGCCGTGCTCGTCGTGGTTAGGAGCGGTTGTTTATCGTGTATTCTGGATGCAGGCTCTGGCTCCAAAGTGATTCTATTTTGCTGATGTAGGGGGTAAAGCCCCATGTCAGCAAGTGTGTTCCCCGCGCGAGCGGGGATGAGCCCTCCGCGGGCGGGTTCACGGTATCCACGACGACGTGTTCCCCGCGCGAGCGGGGATGAGCCCGAAATCACTTTTAAGTACAGCAACGAAGCGTGTGTTCCCCGCGCGAGCGGGGATGAGCCCATGACCACCACCACTTGGCACGACCTCTACGAGTGTTCCCCGCGCGAGCGGGGATGAGCCCCATGATATGCCACCGAGGCGGCTGCAAGCGGGGTGTTCCCCGCGCGAGCGGGGATGAGCCCTCGTCTTCGCGTACACCTCCTCCGTGACTGAGGTGTTCCCCGCGCGAGCGGGGATGAGCCCCATCATGTCGCGCCTGGAGCCAGTGGAGGGCGGTGTTCCCCGCGCGAGCGGGGATGAGCCCCAATTTCCGCCGATGCTTTCGGCGATGGAATTGTGTTCCCCGCGCGAGCGGGGATGAGCCCCGCTCATCGGAGACGACTCGCGCTAGAGCCTTGTGTTCCCCGCGCGAGCGGGGATGAGCCCGGGACCTCGCCAGCTCGCCGGAGAATCCGATAGTGTTCCCCGCGCGAGCGGGGATGAGCCCACGCGGGCCAGCGCCGCGTGGGTGGTGATGCCGTGTTCCCCGCGCGAGCGGGGATGAGCCCTCTTCCGCGCCCATAGTGCGCCGCTCATCAGCGTGTTCCCCGCGCGAGCGGGGATGAGCCCGCTAAGCTTTTCGCCGCGGCTCTCGGCTCTGTGTGTTCCCCGCGCGAGCGGGGATGAGCCCGCTTCGCGCGCGCTCATCTTGCCGTAGCGCTCGTGTTCCCCGCGCGAGCGGGGATGAGCCCGGCTCGACGCTCAGGCCGCGCGCCGCATCACGGTGTTCCCCGCGCGAGCGGGGATGAGCCCTAGCTGCGCAAAATGCGGATGGGACCTCGACGGTGTTCCCCGCGCGAGCGGGGATGAGCCCCGGCGCGATGTAGATGTGGCCCAGCGCGCCGAGTGTTCCCCGCGCGAGCGGGGATGAGCCCGCGCGCACCTTAGTGTCCGAATTGGTGCCGACGTGTTCCCCGCGCGAGCGGGGATGAGCCCCCAAGCCCCGCACCACAACCTGGTGCGGGGCTGTGTTCCCCGCGCGAGCGGGGATGAGCCCAAGGGGGGAACCAGCAAATCAGTTAAGAACACGTGTTCCCCGCGCGAGCGGGGATGAGCCCGGCGACATCCGCAAATCCTCCGCATACGTCGCGTGTTCCCCGCGCGAGCGGGGATGAGCCCAGGGAAACCTTCGACCCCGAAGGCGCAATCAAGTGTTCCCCGCGCGAGCGGGGATGAGCCCTCCCGCCGCGGCAAACGCCGCCTGCCCACCCAGTGTTCCCCGCGCGAGCGGGGATGAGCCCGCGCCCGTGATGGTGTTCACAATGAAATCGAGGTGTTCCCCGCGCGAGCGGGGATGAGCCCTCAAAAAGGCATGGAATCCGGAGGCGATGGTCGTGTTCCCCGCGCGAGCGGGGATGAGCCCCACGAGATGCTCGACTCCCACCTCACAGACCTGTGTTCCCCGCGCGAGCGGGGATGAGCCCCACCGCGCTAAAAATCCGCAGACCGGCGAGTGGTGTTCCCCGCGCGAGCGGGGATGAGCCCCGAGAAAGGAAAAAGCAGATGAGCATCACTGCGTGTTCCCCGCGCGAGCGGGGATGAGCCCACTGTTTTCAAGCTTTCAGAGACAATTCACCCGTGTTCCCCGCGCGAGCGGGGATGAGCCCTATCACCAAGCTCTAAACCACAACCAGCATACGTGTTCCCCGCGCGAGCGGGGATGAGCCCGTTTGCCTGCATCCCCTGTTTAGATGCAAAGGGTGTTCCCCGCGCGAGCGGGGATGAGCCCCATCATCCGCAAGTCCAGGAGAATCCCGGCTGGTGTTCCCCGCGCGAGCGGGGATGAGCCCCCGGCGCAGGCATCCGAGCCCGCGCCCGAAAAGTGTTCCCCGCGCGAGCGGGGATGAGCCCTGGGCCCGCCGCCCTGACGACAACCGCCGCCTGTGTTCCCCGCGCGAGCGGGGATGAGCCCTGTAGACGTGGCCACCGGTGAGGTCGTCATGTGTGTTCCCCGCGCGAGCGGGGATGAGCCCAAGGCCACCCCGACGCAAAAGACCCAATCCCCGTGTTCCCCGCGCGAGCGGGGATGAGCCCCGCGGCATCCCAATGCCAATTCTCCGGTGTGAGTGTTCCCCGCGCGAGCGGGGATGAGCCCGCTACATCACCGCAGACCTTGGCGGCGACACTAACGTGTTCCCCGCGCGAGCGGGGATGAGCCTTCAGGACTGAAAATCTTTGCCAGTGGGTGAACGTGTTCCCCGCGCGAGCGGGGATGAGCCCCCAGCCGCCGCCGTAGGTTTCCGGGCACTTCTGTGTTCCCCGCGCGAGCGGGGATGAGCCCATGCTCGCGTGCAAATTCGCGCGCCTCTGGGGGTGTTCCCCGCGCGAGCGGGGATGAGCCCAAGACAATCGAAATTCCTAGCACTAAGCTTGCGTGTTCCCCGCGCGAGCGGGGATGAGCCCCCCACACGGTATGAGGTGCAGTCTGCGCCGGCGTGTTCCCCGCGCGAGCGGGGATGAGCCCAACATGCGCGTCTCCGGGCGGCCAGCGCCGGGGTGTTCCCCGCGCGAGCGGGGATGAGCCCCTGGCCGGCAATTTCGATAAGGTTGCCGTGTCGTGTTCCCCGCGCGAGCGGGGATGAGCCCCTTGCCCATGTCATCGGTCAAGTCAAGGCTGGGTGTTCCCCGCGCGAGCGGGGATGAGCCCCGACGACTTCTCATATTTGTGCGCGGCGAGATGTGTTCCCCGCGCGAGCGGGGATGAGCCCGCCTGGAAGCAATGAAGACCCGCGCCGCCCTAGTGTTCCCCGCGCGAGCGGGGATGAGCCCCCATTTAACCGGCTTTTTCACAACATCGACGAGTGTTCCCCGCGCGAGCGGGGATGAGCCCGGGCGATTCTGCGGGTGTGGTGGGTTTTCCTCGTGTTCCCCGCGCGAGCGGGGATGAGCCCAATAGCATTCCGATATAGCCAAAGAGTGCAACGTGTTCCCCGCGCGAGCGGGGATGAGCCCCCAGAGAGTCCAGCGCCTTATTCAGATTCGGAGTGTTCCCCGCGCGAGCGGGGATGAGCCCCACCGCCGCTAATATTCGCGCCGCTAACGTCCGTGTTCCCCGCGCGAGCGGGGATGAGCCCATTCATAGAATGTACCTTTCTCTATTAGATTGGTGTTCCCCGCGCGAGCGGGGATGAGCCCACCAGCACAGCAAGCAAAGAAACCGCCTAACCGTGTTCCCCGCGCGAGCGGGGATGAGCCCCCACGCCCGCGCCGGTTACCCCGGTTAGTATCGTGTTCCCCGCGCGAGCGGGGATGAGCCCGCCGCCGGTTCCTCTGCGTACCTAGGGGTTTCGTGTTCCCCGCGCGAGCGGGGATGAGCCCCGGACTTCTGAATAACCTGGCTATCACCGAAAGTGTTCCCCGCGCGAGCGGGGATGAGCCCGTTATCCAGCGTAATACGGTAATCGCCGGTGCGTGTTCCCCGCGCGAGCGGGGATGAGCCCGCCGTATCATTCGGTATGAATGTTACGTGTCTGTGTTCCCCGCGCGAGCGGGGATGAGCCCCTGCGCACCCAGAGCCGACAGAGTACCGGACTGTGTTCCCCGCGCGAGCGGGGATGAGCCCGTCACGCTCGAAGGCCTGGAGCGCGCCTATGAGTGTTCCCCGCGCGAGCGGGGATGAGCCCCTGCGCGGGCGTGATGCGCTGAAGACCGCTGAGTGTTCCCCGCGCGAGCGGGGATGAGCCCGAATCGAGCGGTTGCGCCGTGAAATTGCGCAAGTGTTCCCCGCGCGAGCGGGGATGAGCCCCGGGCGGCGCCTGGATTATCGCAGGATGGAGCGTGTTCCCCGCGCGAGCGGGGATGAGCCCCCATCTATGGAATGGAAGCAAGGTTAGGCGGTGTGTTCCCCGCGCGAGCGGGGATGAGCCCCGGCGGGACTTCACCTAGCGCAAAAAGATACCGTGTTCCCCGCGCGAGCGGGGATGAGCCCTCAATCAGCGGCTCAGAAGCTCCAGAAGTGGCGTGTTCCCCGCGCGAGCGGGGATGAGCCCACCACCTAGTGCCTACGCAGCGAAGCCGCCCGGTGTTCCCCGCGCGAGCGGGGATGAGCCCAACGCACCTGCGCTAACCGGCGTAGCACCCGCGTGTTCCCCGCGCGAGCGGGGATGAGCCCACCTTGCCACTTCTTTAGGTGCTCCAAGGTGTGTGTTCCCCGCGCGAGCGGGGATGAGCCCATGCTCGCGTGCAAATTCGCGCGCCTCTGGGGGTGTTCCCCGCGCGAGCGGGGATGAGCCCAAGACAATCGAAATTCCTAGCACTAAGCTTGCGTGTTCCCCGCGCGAGCGGGGATGAGCCCCCCACACGGTATGAGGTGCAGTCTGCGCCGGCGTGTTCCCCGCGCGAGCGGGGATGAGCCCAACATGCGCGTCTCCGGGCGGCCAGCGCCGGGGTGTTCCCCGCGCGAGCGGGGATGAGCCCCTGGCCGGCAATTTCGATAAGGTTGCCGTGTCGTGTTCCCCGCGCGAGCGGGGATGAGCCCCTTGCCCATGTCATCGGTCAAGTCAAGGCTGGGTGTTCCCCGCGCGAGCGGGGATGAGCCCCGACGACTTCTCATATTTGTGCGCGGCGAGATGTGTTCCCCGCGCGAGCGGGGATGAGCCCGCCTGGAAGCAATGAAGACCCGCGCCGCCCTAGTGTTCCCCGCGCGAGCGGGGATGAGCCCCCATTTAACCGGCTTTTTCACAACATCGACGAGTGTTCCCCGCGCGAGCGGGGATGAGCCCGGGCGATTCTGCGGGTGTGGTGGGTTTTCCTCGTGTTCCCCGCGCGAGCGGGGATGAGCCCAATAGCATTCCGATATAGCCAAAGAGTGCAACGTGTTCCCCGCGCGAGCGGGGATGAGCCCCCAGAGAGTCCAGCGCCTTATTCAGATTCGGAGTGTTCCCCGCGCGAGCGGGGATGAGCCCCACCGCCGCTAATATTCGCGCCGCTAACGTCCGTGTTCCCCGCGCGAGCGGGGATGAGCCCATTCATAGAATGTACCTTTCTCTATTAGATTGGTGTTCCCCGCGCGAGCGGGGATGAGCCCACCAGCACAGCAAGCAAAGAAACCGCCTAACCGTGTTCCCCGCGCGAGCGGGGATGAGCCCCCACGCCCGCGCCGGTTACCCCGGTTAGTATCGTGTTCCCCGCGCGAGCGGGGATGAGCCCGCCGCCGGTTCCTCTGCGTACCTAGGGGTTTCGTGTTCCCCGCGCGAGCGGGGATGAGCCC
>ERZ773246.517-NODE-517-length-15374-cov-56.4078_pt1 | contig 15374 bp, 14 predicted proteins | sample MGYA00580519_ERZ773246 | MGnify/ENA primary metagenome ERZ773246 (study PRJEB29015, sample SAMEA2738153) | human oral metagenome | biome: human oral; feature: human-associated habitat; material: saliva | place: China | collected 2246 ...
CGATCAACCACGACCTGGGCGAGGGCGGCGTCTCCGGCGCTCCGCTTCTGCCCCGAGCGCTGGAGGTTGTCTCCCTGGCGGCCCGTCACCTCGCCGACGAGCAGATTCTCATCGGCACGGGTGGCATCTCGTCGCCCGAGGATGCGCTGCGCATGATCAGCGCGGGTGCCGACCTGGTCGAGGCATTCTCTGCCTTCATCTTCGAGGGCCCGTCCTGGCCGGGCGAGGTCTCGCGCGCCCTCCAGCGCGCGTAAGGGAGCGCCGTGATTATCGAGCTCACCAGCGCGGACCTGGCAGCAGATCCACGCCTGGAGGACTACACGCGCCTCAAAGACGTCAAGCTTCGCTCCAAGATCGAACCGGAACGCGGCCTGTACATGGCCGAATCCGCGAACGTCATCGAGCGAGCCATTCGTGCGGGCCACACTCCGCGATCGTTCCTCATGTCACGGCGCTGGCTGCCCACCTTGATGGAGCTGATCGACGCCGCCACCGGCGCTCCCGACGGCGCGGACGTTCCTATCTTCGTCGCCGACGAGGACGTCTTGGAGCAGATGACGGGCTTTCACCTGCATCGCGGCGCCCTGGCCGCCATGCAACGCCCAGTTCTGCCGAGCCTCGGCGAGCTTCTTGCGACCGCGCGTGGCGGCGAGCCCGCTCGCCGCGTCGTCGTCTTAGAGAACCTCGTCGACCACACGAACGTCGGCGCCGCGTTCCGTAGCGCTGCGGCCCTCGGAGTGGACGCCGTCCTGGTGACACCGCAGTGCGCCGATCCCCTCTACCGTCGATCCGTGCGCGTCTCCATGGGAACCGTCTTCCAGGTTCCGTGGACGCGCCTGAAGTCATGGCCCGGCGACATCGCCACCCTCCAGCAGGCTGGCTTCACCGTCGCTTCGCTGGCTCTGTCGGACGACTCGGTCTCCCTCGACGACTTCGCCGCACTGCCTGCTCTTCAGGGACCGGACGCTCGCCTCGCAATGGTGATGGGCACCGAAGGCGACGGCCTGGGGCGACGCACCATCGCCGCCTCCGACTACACCGTCAAAATTCCGATGGACCACGGGGTCGACTCGCTCAACGTCGCAGCCGCGTCCGCCGTCGTCTTCTGGGCAACCAGGGGCATCGGCGCGCGCTAACGCGTCAACGCATTGCACCGCAGCCACGCGATCGCCGCACGCACCGCAGCCGCACACAACGAGGCCGGAGCTGGAAACCCAGCCCCGGCCTCGTCATCGTTTACTGCGACGGGTCAGCTCATGGATGCCACGATCTCGTCGATGACGTCCACGCATTCTTCCCATCCGGAGACCGCGCGTGTCGCGTAACCGGCGGCCTTGACGGGGTAGTCATTGCCTTCCGGATCCAGGCGGTCGCCGATGAAGAGCATCTCGGAGGCGGGAATACCCGTCTCTTCGACCAGCTTGCCCATGCCGAAGGCCTTGTCGATGCCACGGGTGGTGATGTCGACCGACGTCGAGCCGCCTCCGCGAACATCGAGCTCAGGCACGTCGGGCTGCACTGCGTCGCGCAGAGCGGCCTTCTTGGTGCCGTCCGGGTCCCAGGCGCGCTTCGCGTCGAGCGGAGCTTCCTGGCCCAGGGCCGAGAAGGTGATCTGAGAGCCGCGGTCCTCGATGATGTTGCCCCACGGGTTGGATTCCCACAGGCCAAGCTCGCGCGCGTGGCGCTCAAGCGAAGCGATCGCACGGGCGGCTACCTCGGGGTCCAGGTCGTGGGCGTAACGCTCGACCCAGGCACCACCCTCGTAGCGGTAGTAGCGCGTGCCGCAGGTGGGCATCAGGTGCAGACGAGAGAGTTCCTCGTCCGTGGCGTGCAGATTATCCAGCACCTGAGTGCGGAACTGGCCCATCTGGCCACCGGAAATGATGCACACCTCCACGTGGTCCAGCAGCGAGCGCAGAGCCACGTCCATGCGGGCGGGCAGCGGCGACTTCGAGGGCGCCAGGGTGTCATCGAGATCAAAGGCAACGAGCTTCACGATGCCACCCTACTGCTTCGCAGCTTCGGCAGCTTCGATAGCGCGCTGAGCGGCCTCAGTCTCTTCATCGGTGGGCACCGAGAGCACCTGCAGCAGCACGACGGACGCGACGAGGCCACCCCACACGAGCAGGATCGTCAGGGTCATCAGGGCGATAGCGGGAGCGGTCACTTGGCGCCTCCTTCAATCGAAGCGGTGTCATCGGCGTCGTCAGCGAGAATCTGAGCGACCGCCGCGTGGGTATCCACCGGGCGGTGCTTCCACGGAATGAGAGTGAAAATCAGAGACGCGATCACCGCGACCGCCACGGAACCCCAGCCGAAGATCAGCACGTAGCTCGTCGGGTACTCCCCGTATCCCTTCGTCAGCAGGTCTACGATGGACATCGCCATCATGACGAAGAGAACGACCGGGATGACGATGCCGACGAGGGGCTCCCAGAGCTTGGGGACCTTCACGCTGGACACCGAGTTGAGGTGGGCACGCAGCACCCCGAGGCGGGGGCCGCTCACTGCGCACAGAACCGCGAACATGATCGCCGAGGACACGACGCCAACCGAGTTGATGAAATTGTCGACGATGTCGAGGTTGTTCAGGCCCGAACGGGTTCCGAAGAGCACCAGCGAGATGACGGTTGCGGGGACGCCGAGGACGAGAGCCGAGCGGGCGGGCGACCAGCCGAACTTGTCCTGCAGGCCACCGGAGACGACCTGAAGCAGGGAGAGCAGCGAGGTGACACCGGCCAGAACGAGGGACGAGAAGAAGAGCACGCCGAAGAGAGGCCCACCGGGCATCATCGAAATGATCTTCGGGAAGGTCACGAAGGAGAGGATCGGGCCAGTCAGGCCCTCGACCTCGGAGACGCTCACGCCGCCCTGATGGGCCATGAAGCCGACGGCGCTGAACACGCCGATGCCCGCGAGGATCTCGAAGGACGAATTTGCGAAGCCTGCAACAAGCGCCGTTCCGGTCAGGTTCGACTTGCGCTGGAGGTAGGAAGCGTAGGTCAGCATGATGCCAAATCCCACGGACAGCGAGTAGAAGATCTGCGCGAAGGCAGCCAGCCACACCTTGGGATCGGAGAGAGCACTCCAGTTCGGCGTGAAGAAGGCGTTAAGGCCCTCAACGGCGCCCGGAAGGAACAGGGCGCGGACGACGAGCGCGAGGAACAGGATAACGAGCAGTGGGAGGAAGACCTTGTTAGCCGCCTCCACACCCTTGGACAGGCCGCGTCCGATCACGAAGAGGACGAGAACCCACACGAGTGCGAGGGGAATCATCACCGACCAGGCGGGAGCCCAGGAGAACGTGTCGCCGGGGACAACCTGCAGGAAGGAGTCGGTGAAGAAGCTCGTCGGGTCATCGCCCCAAGCCGCGTTGACCGAGTAGATCGTGTACTGCACGCCCCAGGCGAGGACCGCGCCGTAGTAAACCATGATGACGAAGCAGACGAAGGTCTGGAACCAGCCGATAAACTCGCCGCCTCCGAGGATCTTGCGCAGCGCCCACGGCGGTGAGCCGCGGAACTTGTGGCCGACCGCGTAGTCGAGCCACAGCATGGGGATGCCGACGAAGACCAGGGCAACCAGGTACGGGACCAGGAAGGCGCCGCCGCCGTTGGAGTAGGAGACGCCGGGGAAACGCCAGATGTTGCCCAGGCCGATGGCCGAGCCGATGGCTGCCAGGAGGAAGCCTGTCTGGCCGCTCCACGAGTCACGCGCGCGGGGCGCGGATTTGGATGCGGAGGATGACATGAAGTGAGTTCCTTGCAATCGTGTCTATACGGGATAATTCCCAGCCAGACTAGGGCCGATACACCGCGAAGTCTCCCAGAGTCCACGATACAGAACGTGTTTTTAGCCTCTTTTTGACGAGTTCTTTGCTGATCGGGGTCCGTATGGACACACCGAGAGCAGGACTCATGCCGACAAACCCGAGTTACGAAACAACCCCACACGCATGGAAAACCGCTGCAATTCCAACGACGACTGGCAGCGAGGCAAACGTTGTCACGAGAACCGTTCCCTGCGCGATCCGCTCCCCCGCCTTGGCCCGCGTGGCCGCGATGTAGGCGTTCTGAGCCGAGGGCAGCGCCGCCATGATGGTCACCGACATGAGAGCCGAACCGCTCAATCCAAGGAGGACCCCGACGCCGCACGCGATCGCGGGCTGAAGGGCGAGCTTGCCGACGATGGCACAGGCGGTCGCAGCAATACCGGAATCCCCGGACGCAGAACGTCGGTCCACGAGCGAGGCACCGAAAGACAGCAGAATCATCGGGGGCGCGGCCGCACCCAGCATGGACGTGGACACGTCGAGGAGCGTCGGCATCGGCCACCCCGCCGCAGAGAACATGAAGCCACACACCGCTGCGATAACCATGGGATTGCGTGCAACAACCCGAGCGATGCCGACCACCGACGGGCGCTGCCCCGACCCAACCAGATCAGCCAGGACGAAAAACATCGGGGTGAAGAAACCGAGCTGAAACACCAGGATGGGCACGACCGCAGAAGCATCCCCCAGCACGTAGACGGCGATCGGGATGCCGATATACGCGCCATTATTGAGGGACGAGGCCATGGCCCCCAAGGCGATCTCCCCGCGTGTCAAGCGCAGGAAAAAGCGTGCAACCAGGGCGAAAATGAGTGCGGTTCCCACGCCCGATGCTGCGGCCACGGCGAGCGGAGCCCCGAATACGCCAGACGTCCCCGTTGAGACGATCGCATGGAAGAGCATTGCCGGGGACGCCACCCAGTACGTCACCGACGCAAGGGAACCCGCCGCCTCGGGACCGAGCGCACCCGCGCGACGAGCAACCCAACCGACGCCGATGATGAGGGCGATCGAGAGGACCGACCAAAGAATCGACGCCATGTGAAGAGGAAACCCGTCAGCGCCAGGAGGCCACGGCCTCGTCGACCTTGGTGAGGGCCGATGCGATTGCCATGTGCATGTCCAGGTACTGGTATGAGCCCAGTCGACCGCCGAAGAGCACGTTCTTCTCCCCCGCCGCCATGTCGCGGTAGGCAGCGAGTGTCGATCGGTCCGACGGCGAAGCGATCGGGTAGTAGGGCTCGTCGCCGGGGCGAGCGAAGCGCGAGTATTCGCGCTGGATGATCGTGTTGGTCGCGCCGGCGCGATCACGTTCGGGGTGCAGGTGCGCGAACTCGTGGATGCGCGTGAAAGGCACGTCGCGGTCCGAGTAGTTCATGACGGAGCAGCCCTGGTAGTCGGGCACATCCACGACCTCGGTCTCGAAGTCGAGGGTGCGCCAGCCGAGCTCGCCGGCCTCGTAGTCGAAGTAGCGGTCGATCGCGCCCGTGTAGACAACCGGGACCTGGCCGACGGTCGCGGCCTTCGAGAACGGCGACGAAGCATCGAAGAAGTCCACGCCCGTGTGCACGGTGATGCGCGGGTGGTCGACCATGTTCGCGATCCACGCGCCGTAACCATTCAGCGGCAGGCCCTCGTAGCGGTCCTGGAAGTAGCGGTTCTCGTAGGTGAAGCGCACGGGCAGTCGCGTAATGATGGAGGCGGAAAGCTCGCGCGGATCCGTCTGCCATTGCTTGGCCGTGTACCCCGCGATGAATGCGTCGTAAAGGGAACGGCCGATCAGGCTGATGGCCTTTTCCTCGAGGTTGCCCGGTTCGCCCGTGATCTCGGCGGCCTGGCGCTCGATGAGCGCGCGGGCCTCGGCCGGCGAATAAGCGGCTCCGAAGAACTGGTTAATCGTGCCCAGGTTGATGGGCAGCGGGTAGACGACGCCCCGGTAGTTGGCGTAGACGCGGTGGCGGTAGTCGTTGAAGGCCGTGAATCGGTTGACGTAGGACCACACGCGCTCGTTTGATGTGTGGAAGAGATGGGTGCCGTAGCGGTGCACTTCGACGCCGGTAGCCTCGTCGATCGACGAGTAGGCGTTGCCTCCAATGTGGTCGCGACGCTCGATGACGGTCACGTTCATACCGAATCGCTCCGCGGCCTCGCGGGCAAACGTCAAGCCAAAAAAGCCCGACCCAACAACGAGCAGATCCACGCCACTCCCCTTTCACGGTAGTCAGGACAATGGTAGCGGCCCCCACCTGCAGGTGCGCTGACATGTGATCGACGAGGCCGGGGGGTGGACCCACGCGAAATGCGCGGCTGCGCTCACATATCCTTGTTGTCATCTGTCAGTACGTCAGGGAGGGCCGGGTCATGGTGCGCATCGCCGTCGTCGAGGACGAGGCCGTCTCACGCCAGCTCCTCGCCGACTACCTCGCACGCTACAGCGAGGAAAACGATATCCCCTTCGACGTCACCTATTTCGAGGACGGCGGAGCCATCATCGGTGACTACAAGCCGGTGTACGACATCATCCTCATGGACATCCAGATGACCCACGTGGATGGCATGACCGCGGCGCGCGCGATCCGCGAGGTCGATCAGGAGGTCGTCCTCGTGTTCATCACGTCAGCCGCGCAGTTCGCGATCCACGGCTATCAGGTGGGGGCACTCTCCTACTTGATGAAGCCGCTGCCCTGGTTCGCGTTCTCGCAGGAACTGTCGCGGTGCCTCGAGGCCGTCGCCAAGCGGCGCGGCGCCTCGGTCCTCCTGCAGTCGGGCACGTCGACCCACCGCATCGACGTCGCCGACATCGTCTACGTCGAGTCGATCAAGCACCGCCTGGACGTGCACACTGTCTCCGACACCTACTCGATCACCTCGACGTTGAAGGCCATGGAGGAACAGCTCGCCGGGCGGGACTTTTTCCGTTCAAATTCGTGCTACCTCGTCAATCTCGCCCACGTGCGCGGCGTCGCCGACCAGGAGTGCCTCATGACGGGCGGGGACAGCTTGCGTGTCTCCCGGCCTCGTAAGAAGGCGTTCATGACGGCTCTGGCGAGCTTCGCGGGCGGGATCCACTGACGTGTTCGAGTCCCTGCCAGACATCCCGCGCCTGTTCACCGCCCTGACCGAATGGGGCGCCGCGCTTGTGTATGTCTTCGTCGTCGCGCGCTCGGCGTCCTCCAACGCCCTGAGCCCGAACGCCGCGATCCCCCGCTGGCGCCTCGCCGCTGCGGCCGTCGGCGGCCTCGTGGTGCTCGTCGGCGCCCAGGAGCTGCTCGGCCGTGCTCCCCTGTCCCTGTGGGCGCCGGGCATGATGACGGCGTACGCCCTCGTGTGGTGTGTCATTCGCGTGGGAACCGCGTTGGACTGGCGCTGGGTGACGCACATGAGCGCACGAGCCTTCATCGTCGCCGAGCTCGCTGCATCCCTCGCCTGGCAGGTCGTCGTCTACTCCCACGCCGACAAGCCCTACTGGCACCCGCTGTCATTCGGCGGTTTCACTGCGATCGCGGCAACGTGCCTGGCCGTCGTCTACTTCTTCGAACGACGCGTCTGCCGCCAGGGGGCGCTGCCCGTTCTCCGTTTCGCGGACCTCGCTTCCGGGGTGTTCATCGGCATCGCGATCTTTGCTCTGTCCAACCTCAGCTTCATCTCGACGGCCACACCGTTTTCCGGACGCACGGGGTGGGAGATCTTCTACATCCACACCCTCGTGGATCTGGCGGGCTACGTGATCCTGTTCGCGCAGTTCGAGCGCATCCAGCAAAGCGCCACCGAGCGTGAACTGGCATCCATCCAGGCTGCACTGGATGCCCAGCACCACCAGTACCTCGCCGCCAAGGAGGACATGGAGCAGGTGGCGCGTGCTCACCACGACCTCAAGCACCAGGTGGAGGCGATTCGCGCGGAGCTGGACCCGGGACGCGCCTCTGCATCCTTTGCCGAGCTCGAGTCCTCGATCGAGCAGATCGGACAGCAGTACCACAGCGGCAACGCGGTCCTCGACGTCATTCTGACGAGAAAGGGCCGCGCGTGCGCGGCAGCCGGCATCAACTTCACGGCGGTCGCAGACGGCGCCCTGCTGGGGTCCATGTCGTCGATGGACATCGCGACCCTCTTCGGCAACGCCCTCGATAACGCGATCGAGGCCTCGCGGCGCGTCGACGATCCCGCCAAGCGACTGATCAAACTGGCGCTCTTCCGTCAGGGGCAGATGGTGGTGATCCGGGTCGACAACTGGTTCGACGGCCGCCTCAACACTGACGCCGGTGGGCGCCTCACGACGATTAAGCCAGACACCGTACGACACGGCTGGGGGGTTAAATCCATCCAGTGGACGGCCCGCAAGTACGGCGGCCAGGCGGTCACGGACGTGGCAGACCACTGGTTCACGCTGACGGTTTTTCTCCCGTCCACGAACGCCCAGGAGGACTCATGACTTTCATCGAAACGCCCCGCCTGCGCCTACGTCCCTGGCGCAACGCTGACGCTCCCGCGCTCTTTGAGTTGGCCCGCGATCCCCACATCGGGATGCTGTGCGGATGGAAGCCCTTCGAGCGCATCGACGATGCCCACGAGGCGCTGTCAACCGTCCTGGCGGCACCCGACAGCTACGCGGTGACGCTCGCATCGACCGGTGAGCTCGTGGGCTCAATTGCGCTGCGCATTGACACGGGCTCTCCCGAGGCGAGCGTCGCCGACATCGGCTACTGGATCGGCGCCCCCTACTGGGGCAAGGGATACGCGACGGAGGCTGGGGACGCCATCATCGGCCGCGCGCGGGAGCTGGGCGTCAAGACGATCGTCCTGAAGTACTTCGACGGAAACAGCGCCTCGCGACGCGTCTCAGAAAAGCTCGGCTTTGCGTGGCGAAGCCGCGAGGAGGGCGTGGAATACCCTCTCATTGGCAAGCGCCTCACCGTCCACCGGACGGAGCTTGTGCTCTCCGGACGCTGACGGCATCCGTTAGTTGAAGCCAAGAACCGCAGCCGCGACCTTGTAGCCGCCGCGCACGAGCGTCGGTGACGCGTGGCGCACGAGGCCGGCGAGCAGGTCCTGGCGCAGTCGGTCCGTCGCCTCGGGGTTGATCTGATCCATGGTTTCCCAGATCTTTTCCTTGAGGGCCAGGTGCTCGGGTGTGCCTGACAGCTGGGCCATGACGGAGCAGACGACGGCGTTGATGCGCAGGTAGTGGACCATGTAGCGCCACAGCTTCTCCTCGACCTCGGCGCGCGGGGGCAGCGCGCGGGCCATTGCCTCGTTCACTCGGGCCAGCTGGTCAAGGCGCGTGATCATGACCTTCTCGTTGACGGACTGGTCGTCGCGGCCGATGAAGTAGTGGTAGAGGTCCACGTCCAGGTAGCGGATCGTGGAAATGTAGGGCAGCGGCACGAACGAGTAGAGGTAGTCCACGTAGAACGTGTGCTCGGGCATGACCAGACCGGAGGCGCGCACGACCTCGGTACGCATCGTCAGGGCGTGCATCATGAGGTACTGGTCGTAGCGGCATCGGCGCAGGTCGGCCCAACCGAAGGTGCGTCCGCGAGGCAGAACGTTGCGGTAGCGGATGACGGCCTTGACCGACTTTCCCTGCTTGTCGTAGACGTAGTTGGTGACGAGCAGATCGAGGTCACGCCCGGCCTCGCGTTCCTCGCGCAGGACGTCGAGAACGGCGTTCGTGGCGCGTCGGTCCAGCCAGTCATCGGAGTCGACGACGCGCACATGCGTGCCGGTGGCGGCGGCGAGGCCGGCGTTGACGGCGCCGCCGTGGCCTTTGTTCTCCTGGTGGATGACCTTCACGGAGGGGTAGCGAGCAGCCCACTCGTCGGCGATTTCCGCAGTGCGGTCCTTCGATCCGTCGTTGACGATGATCGCCTCGAGTTCGTCGCCGTATCCGACGAGCGTGGTCAGCGCCCGGTCGAGGTAATCCTCGGAGTTGTAGGCGGGCACGATCACCGTCAGCAGCGGCACGCTCATGGAGTCTCCTCTCGTGAAGTCTGCCAGTAGTCTACTGTGCCGCGCTGACCTGCGCGTCCTCCTGCGTGGGTTCCTGCTTGAAGATCACTTTAAAGATGGGGAAGAACACCCAGAAGGAGATGGCGGCGTTGATGATCATCGTGATGACGTCGGCGACAGTCTCGCCGGCCGCGCCCATCGTCGAAATCGCCCACGCGTAGATCGGGTCCTTGTAGAGGACCTGGAGGGCGGCCGCCGCGATCGTGATGACGACGTAAGCGACCGCGTACCAGAAGGCCGCCTTGCCCACCGACGAGTTGGACTTGAAAGTGACGTTGCGTTGGGCGAAGAAGTTGATGACCTGGGCAATCAGCAGGGTGATCTCGACGGCGAGGAAGTACGCGAGGCCACCGCCCCCACCCACCGACATCGAACCGGCCGGGTAGTCGAAGAGGAAAACCGTGTGCCCGTGCGAGACGCCAACCGGCAGGAACTGGAAGGCCGTATCAACGAGGCTCGTGTGCGCGAAAGCCGCCTTGAACGCCGGCATGAGAACCAGCTGCAGCACCGTAATGCCGTTGGAGAGGATGAAGAAGATGATGAACTGCGCGACCGTCGGGTGCTTGGATTCGAAGTTCTTCCACCACCGGGTAAGAGCCTGCATGAGTGTTCCTTTACGTCAGTTGAGAGTGGCGAGGCTGGGGCCGCGTCATCGGTTCTGGTCGAGTTCGCGCTGGGTGGCCTTGTTGGCACGGGCGTTGGCGATGAAGCCGAGGGCGGCGCGAGTGAGTCCTCGCAGGGGGTGTCCGTTGACGGCCAGAAGGATCGCGTCCACCATGTCGGGGCTTGCCGCGCCGTTACTCATCTTCGCGATGGCTCGGAAAGGCATGTTGAGGACGAAGAGGATGTTGAGGTCCGGGGTTCCTTTCGCGTCCGCCTTCGCTTTGAGGCCGTGGAGCTTGCGTCCGGCGACGCGGGCGAGCCAGGTCTTGGCGCGCGTCATCTCGGACAGTGGGTCGGAGGCGACGAGGTCATCCGCGGGGTGAGCCGTCGGGATCGTCCGTCCCAGGAGGACCGCGAACTCGCCGTTGGTGATGCCGGCAACGTCGGCGCTCAGGTAGTGGCCGAGGGCCGGGTCGATCGGCGAGGGCGTGGTTCCTTCAACCTCGACGGTGGCGCTCAGCGGCGTGTCGGAGACGTTGCGTCCCACGTGGATCGTCCAGGTTCCTGCCTCGGTTTCCCACGCAGCGCGCTGTGTCTCCCAGTGTCGGAACGTGTAGCGGTCGAAGGGAATCGTCACGCTCACCGACTCTCCAGCGCTGACCTCGACCTTCGCAAAGCCCTTGAGCTCGCGGGCGGGACCGAACACGCCACCGGGGGCGCTCACATAGAGTTGGACGACCTCGGCGCCGTCGCGCGCGGAGGTGTTGGTGAGCGTCAGGGTCGCCCCCTCCTCGTTCACTGCGAGATCGGAGTATTCGAAGCTCGAGTAGGACAGGCCGTAGCCGAAGGGGAAGGCAACATCGACGCCCGCGGTGGCGAAGTAGCGGTAGCCGACGAACGGGCCTTCGCGGTAGTACGAGAGCGGTCCGGTCGCCGGGTACCATGCGGCGCTCGGGTGGTCCTCGTAGGAGCGTGCGTATGTTTCGGCCAGGCGCCCAGACGGATTGACGACGCCGGTGAGGACGTCCAGCATCGCGCTGGCGCCTCCCTGTCCGGTCAGGTAACCGTTGACGAGCGCGGGCACGTCAGGTGCCCACGGCATCTCGACGCTGGCACCTCCAGTCAGGACGACGACGGTACGCGGATTGGCTGCGACGACGGCCTCAATGAGGCGATCCTGTCCCTCGGGCAGGCGCATGTGCGGGCGGTCCAGGCCTTCGGATTCAGCCAACTCGCCAAGACCCACGTACACAAGCGCCACGTCGGCGCGCGCGGCGAGGGCAACGGCCTCGGCGATGAGATCGTCGCTCGTACCGCCGTGACGCTCATACCCGCTCGCGTATCCCGCGAGGACGAGGCCGCGTGCTGCCTCTCCCCCGGATTCGAGCAGTTCACGCGGAGCCACGACGCGCGTGGGGTTGACCTGGGAGGAACCCGATCCCTGGAAGCGCGGCGTGTCGGCGAGATCGCCGATGAGGGCGACGCTCGTGCCGGTGCTCAGGGGCAACAGATCGTCGTCGTTACGCAGGAGCGTGATCGCCTCGGAGGCAATGCGCGTGGCCAGCTCGTGGTGCGCCCCGGCGTGAAAGGGCCTGGGCGCGGGCAGCCCGGCGCTCGCGCTCGCGATGTTCAGGACTTCCTGGGCGCGCGCGTAGACGTCGGAGGCATCCAATTGCCCAGCCTCGACGGCCGCAACGATCTGTCGGGCACCCGCCAGGCCGGGCGCGGGCATTTCGAGGCTGCCGCCAGCGCGCGCGGCCTCGACAGCGCTGTTCGAACCGCCCCAGTCCGAGACGACCATGTCGTCAAAACCCCACTCGGTGCGCAGGATGTCGGTCAGCAGGTGCTTGTTTTCGTGCGCGTATGTACCGTTGACGAGGTTGTAGGAGCTCATGATCGCCCGCGGCCTCGCGGCTCGGCAGACGATCTCAAAGCCGGTCAGGTAAATCTCACGCATCGTGCGCTCGTCCACGATGGAATCCGACGCCATACGGCGTAGTTCCTGGGAGTTGACGGCGAAGTGCTTGGGGCAGGCGGCGGTGCCCGTGGATTGGATTCCTTCGACAAGGCCGGCCGCGATGCGTCCAGCAAGGATCGGGTCCTCGGACAAGTACTCAAAGTTGCGTCCGCACAGCGGCGACCGCATGATGTTGAGGCCGGGTCCGAGCAGCACGTCCACGCCAAGGCTGCGGGCCTCCAACCCCAGCGCCTCGCCCATCTCGCGGGCCAGGTCGGGGTTCCAGGTAGCGGCGAGCGCGGAGGCCGTCGGGAAGCAGGTCGCCTTCTCAGACTCCGCGATACCCAGGTGATCAGCATCCCCAAGCTGGCGGCGAACACCGTGGGGACCGTCGCTCATCACGAAGGAGGGAATGCCCGCCGCAGGGATCGGGCGAGAGTCCCAGGCACTCGAACCCGACAGGAGCGCCGCGGCTTGCAGAAGAGTGAGATCGTTGGCGTCCGTCAGTGCTGCGTGTTCCATCGTCGTGAAGTGCCTTTCGTGCTCCATCGCGGGTATCGTCGATGGTTCCAGTGTGGCCCACGGGCGCTCCTTTCAATCGACCGTGCGCATGATTTGTCGTTTGCGCAGCGTATTCTGCACGTGCAAGGACCTTTACGCCCTGGGATAAGATGGATCCCATGACTGACACCGAGGTCCCCACGCGCGGCGAGAACGAGTCCGCATCCGCCCACGCTGTCTTTGTCGACATCGACGGGACCCTGTGCGACTCCCGCCAGCGAATCCCGATATCGGCGCTCGAAGCTCTCGCCCAGGTCCGGGCGCGAGGCCACCGACTCTTCGCCTGCACGGGACGCTCCGCGCCCGAGGTCTACCCGCGCTTCTGGGAGGTCGGCTTTGAGGGGCTCGTCGGCGGAGCGGGAGGATACGCCTGCGTCGGGAACCGCGTGCTCGTTGACGAGCGCATGCCCCGCGAGCACGTCGATGCGTTGACTGCCCTGTGGGAGGACCTCGACGCCTTCTACATCTGGCAGGGGCCCGACCAGATGGGCCCTTCCGAGGGATATCTCGACTTCTTCGTCCCCCGCGCAGGCAAGCATCCCGAGGACTGGATCGAGTACGCCCAGTCGATTACCCCCTTTATCGTGGACATCGACGGTGGCGCATTCACCAAGGTCACAGCATATGTCCCGCCCGAGAAAGCATCAATGGAGCGGGTCACGGCAGCGCTACCGGCCGGCTACCGTGCGATCATCGGCTCCGTCGGCGCAGCGGGCTACGTCCCCTTCGAGGTCGTTCCCGCACATCTGTCGAAAGCAGTCGGCATCCGTGCGATCTGCGACCACGTGGATATTCCGCTCTCTCACACCGTCGTGCTCGGCGACTCCAACAACGACGTCGAGGCCGTGGAGGCGGCCGGCCTCGGCATCAGCATCGGAGACGACTGCGCGGCCCTCGTTGACGTCGCGGACATCGTCGCACCCGCCGTATCCGATGACGGCCTGGCTTGGGCGCTGCGCGCCGCCGGCCTGACGGCGGACGAGCGCACTGGGGGCCGAGGCCTCGGCGATGCACGGTGAGCGGGTCACTGCAGCGCTGGCTGCACCATCCCCTCACCCATAACGTTGCTTTCATGCACCTGTGGGCGGGACAAACCGCCGCAGAGATCGGCTTCCAGGTGGGAGCCCTGGCGACCTCGGCGATCGCGATCAGCCTCCTGCACGCCAGCGAAACCCAGATCGGACTGCTTTCCGCCCTGCAGACCCTCGCATTTTTGCTCGTCGGCTTGCCCGCCGGCGCCTGGGTAGACCGGTGGCGCAAGCGCCGCGTCATGATCGCCGCGAACCTCACGCGCATCACGGCCCTGACGTCTATCCCCCTGGCCTACATCCTCTCGTCACTGACCCTCGTACACCTCATGGTCGTCGCCACCATCCTCGGCCTATCCACCGTCTTCTTCGACGTCGCCTACCAGTCCTACGTCCCGCTGATCGCCTCCAAGCGGTACATCGGCGCGGCCAACGGGCGCCTCGAGGCCTCGTACCAGGTCGGCCTTGCCGGGGGTCCGGGGCTGGGCGGCTGGCTCCTCGGCATCGTGGCTGCTCCCTTGGTCTACCTGCTGACCGCCGCCACCTACGTTGCGTCCACGTGGGCGATCTGGCGCATTCGCACGCCCGAGCCCACTCCTGTGCGCAGCGATGCCACGCTCGGCGCCCAGATACGCGAGGGCCTCGCCTTCGTGCGCGGCCAACGCATTCTCTACCCGCTCTTTTCCTGCATTGCCGCCGCGGCCTTTGCAAGCGCGGGCATCCGGGTGCTGCTGCCCCTCCTCGTGCTGCGCACCCTGAGCATGAGCGCCACGCAGCTCGGCTTGTTGCTCAGCGCCGGGGCGATCGGCGGATTCCTCGGGGCGCTCACCCGGCCAGTGTGGATCGCCCACCTGGGAATCGGGCGCACCCTCGTCATCACCAATATCATCGGCCTTCTCGTGATTGTCGCCCAGCCGGCCTCCATTCACGCCCCGGGCATGGCCGCGTGGATCATTGCCGTGAGCGGCGTCGCCTCTTCCTACTTCCTCACCGTCTACAACGTCACCCAGATGAGCTTGCGCCAGGAAATCTGCCCGCCCGACATGCTTGGGCGCATGAACGCGATCTTTCGATTCGCTGTCTGGGGCGTCATGCCCCTCGGTTCCTTCGTTGCCGGCATCGTTGCCGCCCACACCGGGATCGAGGCTGCGATGTATCTATTCACGGCGCTCGCCGTCGCAGCTGGCATCGCCATGGCCTTCACCCCGGCTGCCCGAATCCGAGGCTCCAGCGCCTCCCCGACTATCTCATAATGTGACGCGCTCGGTGGCCGCAATTGTGCCCATCCGTGCACGGTCGCGATACCATAAGTGTGAGGCAAACCGCAATGGTTTCGGTGACTGAGCCAAGGAGGACACCATGGACACCGCAACGACCCTCGTCG
>ERZ773246.519-NODE-519-length-15360-cov-8.55113_pt1 | contig 15360 bp, 11 predicted proteins | sample MGYA00580519_ERZ773246 | MGnify/ENA primary metagenome ERZ773246 (study PRJEB29015, sample SAMEA2738153) | human oral metagenome | biome: human oral; feature: human-associated habitat; material: saliva | place: China | collected 2246 ...
TTTAACAGAATAAAAATTTTTTCAAGCATAATAAAAGTACAACAGTTTTCCCCATCCAAAACTAGTTGTAAATAAAACGAAAAAAAGCTTTTACTAATAAAAGCTTAGGAGGAAAAAATGACAGAAACAGGAATGAATAGAGTAGATGCTCGTGGTCGTATTGTAGCAGTAGGTAATCTTTTCACTCGTAGAGGAGAAGCTTACCGTGAAATTCGTTTGTTGATTAGAGGTCAGTATCAAGCTAGAGCAATCTACCTTAACTTCGTAATCAAAGATTCAAATATTGATGATGATTTTAAAGTGGGTGACTATGTTGATATTGAAGGACATATCAATTCTTACTTCCGACGTAGCTCTACATGGAATGCAGAACGCTCTCGTACTTATGTTCAAGAATTTATCATTGATAAAATGGCACATGCCGTAACAATTCTTGAAGATGTGTTTGGAGTTAAAGGTGGATTTGCACAACAACGTAATTACTTTAGAGCTGCATATAAAGGTGAAGTAACTCGTGTAGAACGTGATACGCATGACCGTAAAACAGGTGAACCTTTACGCGATAGACGAAATAACAAGGTTGAGTACGTGCGAGTCTTTGTAAGAGTTCCAAACCCTACTTCTCCAAATGGTACAGGTATTGTTCTTGCTCAATATTCTAGCAATATGCGAGTAAATGATATTAAGCCAAAGGTTGGTGATAAAATTATTGTTTCAACAAATATCACAACTGTATCTAAATATATCAACAATACTAGAGCAGAATTCCAAAACTTACAAATTGATGATATGTTAGTAGTAGAAGAAGCTCCTGAACGTGATGCAACAGAAGAATCACCAATTGAATCTACAGAACAAATTCAGTCAGTAGAAAATCAAAATGATGACTCTAAAGACGTTAATGTAGATACTTCAACTTCTGAAACTACAAGTGAAAACATCAAGGTTGTAAAGATGACTTCAACGGCTGATTCTAATGTGCAAGAAGATGAAGAAGAAGCATTAGAAACTTCAACTGAAGAAGATGAAATGTTTAACTAACTTTTGAATAATGAAGATAAAAAGATGTTAGAAATACATCTTTTTTCTATTGTTTTTCACATAACGTTATGTTATACTTTTATCAAGTGATAAATTAATATTTTTCAATAACAAGGAGAAAATCTGAAAATGCAAGTAACAAAAATTAATACAAAAAACTTTCAAGGGTTGAAAGGGAAACATGAGTTTAGGTTCGGAAAAATTACTGCCTTAGCTCAAAAAAATGGTTCGGGAAAAACTTCTTTGCTAAACGCTCTACGATTTGGACTAACTGGCGTAGAGCCTTCAGGTGAGCTTATTACTAAAGGTCAAGAAGAAGTAGCTGTACAAATTGAACTAGAAAATGGTAAATCATTCTTTCGTCAAAAATTTTCTACCAAAGGAAAGAGTTCTCGATTTGGAATTGGTAAAACACTGACCACTCAATCTAAACTAAATGATTTTATTAGTAACGAACTCGGTGGTGTGCCAAATGGTGTTGCCAAAGCGATTTCTTCAGGTGAATTGTTAACAAGTATGACTTCAGATAAGTTTGGGGAAATGTTGTTAAACTACCTCCCTGAAGAAATGACAACTTCTGTAGTCTTAGATAAATTCCCAGATTCAAATGAAAATCAAAAGAAAATTATCTCAGATTTCTTGCCTGAAGGGGAATTTCCTCTTGATGAGTTAAATAAGCTTTATCAATTTGCTTATGAAAAAAGAAAAAATGCGAATGCTAAATTGTCTAATAAACAAGCTGCTTTTGCTAATATGGGTAATGAAATTCCAGAGTTAACACAAGAAGAAATTGAAGCTCAAATTGCTGAACTCATGCAAAAACGAGATGTAATTGTAAATGCGAATCTTGCTATTCAAAATTACAATCAAATTTTACAAGCAATTGAATTAAGAGATGCTCAAATTAAACAGATTGATGAAGAACTTGCTTCACTTACTGGTGTTGAGCATACTGAAGAAGAATTTGCATTAGTGAAACAATCTCTAAGCAATTCTAAGTCTAATCGAGATCAATTGTTCTCTGCTATCAAAACCATTGTTAACGGTAAAGAAGCTCTTGATTTAGCTTTGGAAAATCTTAAAAAGCCAACCTGTCCATTGTCCGACAAAATTGTATGTACTGTGGATAAAACACCTGCTCTTGGTGAATTGGAAGAAAAACGTGAAAAATTTATCGAAGATTATAAGAAGCAAACCCAAGAATTTAAAAAAATTGATAAGCAAGTCGTAGACTTAGAAAATCAATATACAATTATGATGGAAGAACATAATAACTTCCTAAGATTGCAAGATAAGCAAAAACAAAAAGAACAATTATTGAATCAGAAATATGTGTTACCAGAAAAACCTGAAAGTAGTGAAACGGTAGAAGTTGTAGAACAAAAACTTAATCAACTTCAGAATATGTTAACGCTTGTTAAGCAACAAGCTTATAAAGAAAGCTTAAAAGAAGAAATTTCTGCACTACAAGAAGAATGGAAAGATTATGATGGTATTGTTAATGCCTTTGCTCCAAAAGGTGTAGTTAAAGAGTCAATCACATCATATTATATGGATGCATTTTCTGAACCATGTAATGAAAAAGCTAAACAATTATTCCCTAATATGACTGTTAAATTTGTAACTGAGCAAGGCGTTAAAGTCATGGTTGATACAAGTGGTCATGGGGAATATCTTAAATTTGAGTCATTATCAGGTGGTGAAAAAGCCTCAGTGATGTTCTTGTTAATCAGTATGTTGTCATCTTTGTCAGGAATGGGAATCATCATTCTTGATGAAATGAGTGTATTAGACGAACAGGTATTTGCTAACTTAGTGAAATTACTTGTTGAACACCAAGATGAATACGATATGTGCTTGATTGCATGTGTTAATCACAAAGATACTATTGAAACGTTAAATCGCTATCATATTCCCCTCTTGCATTTATCACAAGATGACGAAGCTAATGCTAAGGAAACATCAAGCGTTCAAGAAAAGCAATCTTCACAATCATCAGTAACTAGTGAGGTGTTAAATAATGAACAATCACAACATTCTGAAACATTTGACAATACTTCTGATGAAGTAAATGAAAATGTATTCAAGGTTACACTAGGAACTCACCTAGATGACTTGGTGAATGAAGAAAGTAATCTCAAACAAACAGATGATATTATTGAGATTACAAGTGATAATGATACAACAGCTTCAGAAGTTGAGGATGGTGTAGATTTCAACAATAATAATACATCAGATGTTCACTCTCAAACAGATGACGCTTATGATATTCAAGAAGAAAGCCAAGATACAAATGTGAGTGGAATTGATGAAGTTCCTGAAGAAGTGGAAAACGACATTAAAAATGAAACAAATGAAGATGTTGAAGCAAGTGATGATGTAAACAAAGACTCAGAATTCGAATCTTTTGTGTCATCATTAGGACTAAAACGAGAAAAACAATTCGATGTTGTTCGAGATATTATTGAACACATTGAACGTTCAGATGATGGTAGTTACATTCTCAAAGCAGTCTTGCAAGACATCTCAGACCGTACTGGAGTAAGTAATCCTACAATTTCAAAAATCATTAAAACTTTAGAAGAGGAATGTTATCTTCATAAAGTTGGTCGTGGTTCTTATGAAGTCGATGATTACTTGGCAAATTTCAAAAAAGAAGACTAATTAACAATGGAAGAACAAATTGTGATTAGTGGTTATATAAAAAAGGTGATTTATCGAGATTTAAAAACTGGGTATTCCACCTTTTTATTAACTACTGAAGATGAGCGCTTTGCAAAGCGACATATCGGTGAAAGAAGTACTAATGTTACCTGCTCAGGTATTATTCCTATCCTTCCAAATAAAACACCACTCGTTGTAACTGGGCATTATAGATTCGAAAACAAACCTTTGTTTTTCGCTGAAAAATGCGAACAAAGAAGTAGTAATGATGCTTTTGTTATAGAATTTTTGAAGCAGAAATATTTTTCAGGAATTGGACCTAAAACTATCAATAAAATCTTAAAAATTGTAAATGGGGATGTTTTTTCGTTTTGTTGTCAGGATAATGCTTCAGAAATTCTTATCGAATCAGGTATAGGTAAGCAGACAGCATTACTATTTGTGTCAAAAATTGCAGAATTAAAAAACATGGAAAGCCTGCTCCACTATCTTGTTAGATATGGTGGGGACTTCATGAGTGCTAAGGCGATTTATGATAAATATGAAGATAAATCTATTGAAGTAATCGAAGAAAATCCATATTTATTATCATTTACAGGCTTATCTTATGAAGCAAGAGAAGCTATCGCTAAAGAAAAGGGAGTTAAAACACATGATGATAATCGTTTGAAAGCTTTGTTAGATGAATGTTTGAGGTTGTCTGAATCAAAGGGGAATACTTGTATTCCACTGTCTCTCTTACTAAAAACAGCAAAACTAGTTGAAAATCGCTCAAATATGGGATATGATACAAATCCAATTCTATTGCTATCTTGTATTTTGGAATCTAAAGCAGAATATGCTGTTAGAGAAGGTGATGATGAAATATTTATTTATAAGAAAAGAACTTATGAATTAGAAGAGCGTGCTGCAAGGCATATTATTCGATTAGTCCAAAGCAAAAAAGCTTTTCCAGTTCAAAAATCAAATATTGAAATCATTGAAAAAAATTCTTCTATTACTTATGGTGAAGAACAAAAAATGGCTTTCAATCTTTTTGAATCTAGTGGGATAAAAATACTAACTGGAGGACCAGGAACTGGGAAGTCCACTGTAATAGATGGATTATTGCAATATTATTATCAAATGTTTCCAGAAAACAAAGTAGCTTTATGTGCCCCGACAGGTTCAGCTGCTAAGAAGCTAAGAGATGTTACTGGGATGGACGCAAAAACTGTTCATAAACTTTTAAATGTGAGACCTTTTGGAAAAGAAGAAATACAATTTAAAGATGAATACGATCAATTGGAATTCGATTTGATTATTGTAGATGAATCGTCTATGATTGATATTGAATTGTTTATGATGCTAATGTCTGGTGTAAAATCTGGAGCATTACTATTGTTTGTTGGTGATGAAGATCAATTATCTTCAGTCGGTCCAGGGAATGTTTTACACGATATGATTGATAGTGGATACATTGAAACCTGTCAATTAAAACAAGTTTACAGACAGAGTGGAGATTCATCTATTGTCGAAAATAGTATTAGGATGCGGTCAGGAAGAACTGATTTAATTCAAGATGATTCGTTTGAAATTTTATCAGTTGCTAATCAATTAGAATTAGAGTCTGTAGCGCTTGATGTCATAAAAAAAGTGAACAAAGGGAAACGTTCAAACAATATAAAAGTTTATTCGCCAGTTAGGAACTCAAGATATATAACAAGCACATTTAATATGAACAAAAAACTTCATGAACTCTTTGGTCAAAAAGATGAAGCTTTTCTAGTCTTTGATGGAACAACTTTTACAGTTGGAGACCCTATTGTTATGACGAGTAACAATTATAAAGTTGGATACATCAACGGAGATGAAGGAGTAGTTGCTAACATTATTTCTGATGAAGTGGGTTCGGAAACAATGCTTGTTGAAATGTCTGATGGTACAGAATACGAATTAAGTGGAAGAAATCTTGCTGATGTGGAATTAGCCTATGCGATTACAGTTCATAAGTCGCAGGGGGCAGAATGTGATATTGCAATATTGCTTTTACCGAAAACTCCTCAAAATATGCTTGAAAGAAGTTTAATCTATGTAGGAGCTACTCGTGCCAAACAAAAAAATATTATCATTACTGAAGAAGATGCTTTGTATCAAGGGATTTTAAACAGTAAAAAGGCAAGTAGATTTAGTGGTTTGAATGCACAAGTGAAGTCAATAATTAGCTAATAATATAAAAATAGGATGGAGTAAGAATAAGTATGGATTTGAAAAAAATAGCTGTTCCCGTGCGAATGCTTAATAAATTAAAGAAAAAGAGTATTCATACTGTTGAAGATTTTCTTGAATTCGAACCAAAAAAATATCATAAATTCGGAGAGCCAAAAACAATTGATTATTGTCAGCCCAATGAATATTGTCCTGTATTAGTAAAACAAAAATATGTGAAAAAGAACTTTTCTCAAACAACAAAGAGAAGTTATCTTCTTTTTCGTTTCTTTGTTGATAACGATGAAAATGGAAGAGCTATCAATGCTTTTCACTTTGAAGAAAATTTCAACCTAGAAAAGTATAAGCAATATAATGGGAAAGATTTAGTCGTTTGTGGTCGAATTAAATTGATGGATGATGGTTCTAAAGCTATAGATGACATTTGTAGTATTGCTGAGTTATCTGAATACGAACCTTATGTTCATATTGTTTATCCTAATGTAAAAGGTGTTAGTGATGAAAAAATGGCAGTTCTCAGAGAGAATTTGTTAGATATGCAAGCAGAGATTGTTGAACCTAGAGCGTTAAGAATATCTAATTTAAACTTGTTGTCATATCCTCAAGCTTTAAAATCATTGCACTTTCCAAAAGAAGGACGTGAAGTCTTGTTGGCAAGACAACGTTTGATATTCAACGACTTGCTCTATTTCAACTTGTCTTTAAAATCAAGTATGGTTGAATTACCTAAAGAAACAACAAAACATTTTTTATCATGGAATAAAACACAAAACTTTATATCAACTCTACCATTTCCATTAACTAAAGGAGAAGGAAGTCAACAGTCTCTTTTGAATGAAATCTTTACTGATATAAAAAAAGGAAATCGTATTGATATGTTGGTTCAGGGGGATGTTGGATGTGGTAAAACTATTGTGGCCGTGGCTTTGATGATGTATGCTGCTGAAAATGGATATCAATCAGTATTAATGGCTCCTAGAGATGTATTAGCAAAGCAACACTTTGAGGAAATCAAAGAATATGCTGACAAAATGGGATTTAATTGTGTCTTTTTAGGTGGAACATTAAAAGTCAGTGAAAAGAAAAAAGTTTTATCGGCTATAAAATCAGGTGAAGTAGACTTTATTGTAGGTACTCATGCTTGTGTAGCGAAAGATGTTGAATATCACAATTTAGCAACTGTTATTGTAGATGAGGAACATATTTTCGGTGTCGAACAAAAAGAAGCTTTGGTTCAAAAAGCGAAAGATGGCGCTCATAGCTTGTATATGTCTGCAACACCGATTCCTAGAACAATGGCTACTGTTATGTATGGGGATCAAAAAAAGATTCGAATTATAAGTAAAAAGCCAGCAGGTCGTTTGCCAATAGATACAATTGGTGTTAAAAATAGAGATAAAGCTTTTGCTAGAATGGAAAAAGAGATTGCTAGTGGTCATCAATGTTATGTTGTTTGCCCTGCAATTGAAGAAAAAGACAATGTGGACTTAGTGAGTTTAGAAGAAGCTGAGAAAGCCTATAGAGCTTATTTTGAACCTAAAGGTATCCGAGTGGGTGTTGTTAATGGTAAGTTGAAAAAAGAAGAAGTAGAAAAAAGTATTGATGATTTTACAAGTAATACTACACAAATTCTTTTATCAACAACTGTAATCGAGGTTGGTGTCAATGTACCAAACTCAACGGTAATGGTTATTGAGCAAGCTGATAGATTTGGATTAGCTACTCTACACCAGTTGAGAGGACGTGTTGGACGTAATTCATTGCAAAGCTATTGCATCTTAGTATGTGAAGATGAAAATAATCAACGTGTAAGAGTAATGTGCGAAACTAACGATGGATTCAAGATAGCTGAAGCAGACTTGCAGCAAAGAGGTACTGGAGATTTGATTGGGACTGCTCAATCAGGAGAAAATAAATATATTGACAAAATGTTAAATAACCCGATTCTTTTTCAAGAAGCTGAAAAAGTAGCTGATTATTGTTTAGAAAATAATTTAGGCCATTTTTTAATGAATAGATACGAAGAACATTTATTGCTAGAATCAGAAACTCCAAAGAAAAAGCGCTCAACAACAAATAGAAAAAGGAAAAAAGAAGAATGAAAAACGGAACTCATAAGTACAATGATAGAGTTGAAATTTGCATCCCTATGCAACCAATTACGAAAAAGAATTCTCAAGAAATCAGATATAGAACAATCGTAAAAAACGGGAAATATAAAAAAGCACCATACATTGTACCTTCAAATCAGTTTACACAATACCAAAAAGATGCTTCATTCTTTTTAAAATCGCTTCATATTGATTACCCAATGAATATTGAAGCTCATTATTATATGAAAACTCAAGGAGTAGTAGATTTAAGTAATCTTCATGAAGCAATTCATGATATAATGGTTAAAACAGGTGTTATTGTTGATGATGAAGCTTATTTTATTGTAAGTACAGATGGAAGTCGAGTGCATTATGATAAGGATAATCCAAGAACTGAGTTAATTATTACACCTGCTGAACCAACATTTCCGATGAGAAAAGGACTTAAAGAAAAATTTCAAAAAAACGATAATGGAAAACAACGTTCAATGAAATTGAGTGAACTTCGGAGAAATAAGATAAAAAGAGAGTGAGATAGCAAAGTTGAGTCGTCTTGAAAGAGTATTTTGGGTAGTTTTGGGATTTTTGTTTTTTATAGCTTCTACAGTAATTATGCGTTTGATGTATTTGGCTATTAAATCTGTGGAAAATATTCCAGAGCGAACGCCTTTGATTTTAATAATGATAGTCTTTATTGTTTTATCTATTAGTTACTCGTTGTATATAATTTTTTTAGGTTTAAACAAAAAATTTAAATGGAATTACAATTTTTGTGTCTTAATGGCTAAGAAAATGGCTAAGAAAACAATGCAATTTCTTTTGGTATTGTTTCGAATTTTGAAGGAAACGATATTATGGATTAATAGTGAAATAAAAACATTAAAGGCAAAGAAAAAATAGTAGAAAGAATAGTAAAAAAAACGATAGAAATAATATATATTTCTATCGTTTTTATTGAAAAAAGAGGTGTTTTTTGGTATACTAATTAGTAGAAAGATAACATGTAAATAAAGGAAATAAAAAATGAAACTAAATATTGAAGAAAATAAACAAGAGTATATCAGACGCTTTAAACATTATCTAGGACATAGACAAGGCGCTCAAGATTTATTAGATTACATTACTAGTCCAAATGTAGATTTTTTCACTGCGCCTGCATCAGTTAAGGATGTATTGGCTTTGCCAGGTGGTTCATGTAAATATACTTTAATGTTACATGACGTTTTGGATGAAATGTTCTCAACAGGTGCATTTTCATATACAAAGTTGTTTAAGGATGATTATGGCAAGCCAATGGTGACAGATGAGATGATTGCAGCTGTCGCATTGCTCTCAGGATTAGATAATGTAAAAATGTTTGATGTTGAATTAAAGAACAGAAAATCATACGATCCTCAAGTTATTTTGCGTATGCAACAGCAGGGTGAAGGTGTTAAATTGGATGCAAGAGGGCAATATGTTTGGGAGCAATATGAGGCATATGTGTATGACGACAAAGCACCGCTTGGTACAGGGGTTAAAGCATTAGCTTTTGCAGAAAAAATCAAGCTTACTTTAGAAGAACGTTTGGCGCTACGATGGGGACATGGTGGTAGTGGACAAGATAAAGGTGCAATGTACTCAGCAAAAACTTCTAGCATCTTGACAATTGCAACTCAAATTGCACATGAAACTGTTTATTTCTTGTTAGCTAACCAAAATTATATTTCCAATTATATTGGTAATTATGGCGTTTCTAAACGTTTGGGAGCAAATAATAGTAATACGAGTACGATTCAAAAAAATACTTCTCATAACGAGATTGTATCCAATAATAACTCATATTCACAAGGTTACACTGTCGAAAGTATTGATTTAACAAATAATTTTGAAAAAACAGTTCCTTTTAAACCAGAATCAGATGTATTCAATAATTCATTCAATAATTCCAAAGAAATTAAAACGAGTGCTAATACGGATGTATTGGATGAGTTTGATGCTAGGATGGGATTATCATCAACTAAAAATGATACTGATAACGTGAAAGAATTGAATGCCCCAAAAGGTAACAATGTTATTTTAAATAAGTCCCAAATGAACAATAATATTACTAATCATAATAGTGTTCAGAATTCAAATCAACAAAAAGACAACGTTGTGCCTATTAGCAATAATAGTAAATCAGAAAGTAATTACGAAAAAACTTTTGAAGAATTTAATAAAATGATGGGAATCTAATAACGATTTCTGACGTATGTAAGTAAAAAAGAGAATAGATATCATTCTCTTTTTTTACTAGCTATTTATTCGTACATACTATTTTTAGTGAAGAATTGAATCATTGGAGTAAAAAAGATTAATTCTTTAAAATTTTAAGGAGGAAATAAAAAATGAACAATAACGATAAATTGAAAGAACTTAGTGTATTAGATATAACTGCATCAGGATATGAGGGGTTGAATTATAAAACGGAAGTTTTAACTGTGGATGAATACATAAAAGAAAAGAGCGATCCATATTATGCAGAGTTTTTAGTTTTACCAGATGGACGAATTATCCCTGCTGAACCGAGTCATAGTATTGTCTTGGATAGTCTATTATATTATTTAAATGATGGACATTTTAGCCTTTCACCTACTTGGTTAGTAGAAGAAAGGTTGTATTATACAGGGGCTATTACTTGTTGGCGAGAATTTCAAAATGGTTTTTCTGAATTGACAAAAGCTCAAGAAATCACTCTTGAGAAATTAGAAAATGCAGAAATCATTATAAAAAAATATTTTTGTTATAACGAAGAAAAACAAGAATTCTTTTTAGAAATAAAGGATGATGCTCGTAAAAAAGCTATCGAGTTTGAAGAAAAAATGAAGAAGAGTTTTTAAAAATAGAAAAAAATGTCATAATAGTAATATCAATATTATTGAACCCATGGAGACTGACATGCTTCGTAGGTTATTATTTTATTGATAAACTAAAAAAATATGCGCCTATAAGGCAAGGAGGAAAAAATATGTCATTTTTGAAAAAAGTAAAATTTACAGCTCAGGCCGTAACAAAAGTTACAGGTAATGCGGTTTCGAATTTTTCAAGTGAGATGCAAAAACTTGGTGAATTGAGTGCTTTACAAAGTGACCGAGACAGCAAATATGCTGAATTAGGGAAGGCTACTTTCGAAGGCGATGTTCAGCGCCAAGAAAAGCTAATTGCAGAAGTTGCTGAATTAAATGAAAAAATTCAGCTCATTGAATCACGTGTTGAATCTGAAAAATCATCTGAAGAATCTAAAACTTCTTTCTCATCAGAAGAAGTTAATGGTGATGTAGATGAAGTTGTAGATGAAGTGGTTGTTATTGATAACACACCTGAAGTTGTTTCTACTAATGATTCTGATACTAAAGAGTATTAAGAATAAGGAATAAGAATAATAAAAAAAGAGACGCAAAAAGCGTCTTTTTTTATTTTGATAGTTATGGCATAATAGATATAACTGCAATTGAAGTTATAGGAGTTCTTAAAGGATGATATAAAAATCATTGTAGACAATAAAATAAAAGGAAAAGCCTTGAAGGTTTTAGGAGGAAATAAAAATGAAAAAAGTTGTAGACAATTTAAAGGATGCTGTTAATATTTTAAAGGGGCATTCTAAATCTTTAGGTAAAATTGCAGAAGATCAAATGCTTCTGCTGATTGAAACAAAAGCTACCAAAGAAGACTTTGTTGCTTTCACCGAGGATGTGAGAAGTATAAATGCTTCTTATGTGTAAATGATAATGACAAATAAATAAAAAGAGGAGGAAAAATGGCAAGGAAGTTTAAAAAAACTGATACAAAACCAAGTGATTTGGTTAATGCTGTATCTGTTTTATATGTTATTGCCACAGCAAGCAGAATAAACGATAAGCCTGCTGCTGAGATTCTAGCAGAAATTAATAACGCTAAAACTTTGAAAGAGAAAGAAGATATAGCTTATGTTAAGTATGGTCTTCCTAAAATTCAAAAGTTAAAGTCACATAAAGAAATTAGTATAGAAAACTACACTAAAGAGAATCTTACTTCTCTAAGTGGAGACTACGCTTCTTTATGTCCATTCCATGCAGACACTCATGTAGGTTCTTTTGTTATTACAGCAAAAAAATCAAAAAATATGTGGTACTGTTTCGCATGTAGCAAGGGTTCTAGCCCAATTGAATTTGAGATGGAATATTACGATCTGTCGTTTAAAGAAGCTTTGTATCACCTAAGTTATAGATTAGGTTTTACAAAAAGCTTGAAAAGCATGAAGGGCTTGAAAAAAGATGCTACTATAAGTAATTTTAGTGGTAGTCTTATTGAGAAAGAAACAAAGATAGTAGATGCTGATATCCTTAACGGTGTCTATAGAGCTGTTCAAGAACTATGCCCACTTTCTGATGCACATAGAAAACATTTGTTGGAGGTGCGTCATTTGAACGAAAATGATTTAAGTAATTATTTCACATTTCCTGACGCTCAAACCGAATTACCTACAAAGGTTTATGAGCATATCAAGAAAAAAGTGTATGAAACGTACACTGGGAAATCCATTGATGAAATAACACCTGAAGAACAGCAGGAATTGATGAAGTCTAAAGTATTAACTAGACTAAGAAAACAATTACCTTATGTTCCCGGATTCTATCTTGATAAAAGCGATAAGAAAAGACCAAAAGGTTTTATTGCTTGGGTTAAGAAAAATGGAATTGGCTTGATTGCTAGTGATAATAATGGATTAGCAAAAGGGATTCAGGTGCAAAATATGGACCCTAAAAAAGAAGGACCTAAATATTTGTGGTGGTCTTCAGGTGATACACAAGATATGGAGAATTCGGAGGGAGGTTCTTCTCCTGGTTCTCCAGGTGGCGTTATTTTCCCTAAAGCTGAAAATGGGGTCAAATCAACAGAAATATTCGTTACCGAAGGAAGATATAAAGCTGAAGCTATTGCTAAACAAGGTTACACAGCTATATATGTTTCGGGGGTTGGAACATGGCGTAATATTATTCCTTATGTTACTGAAATGATTGGTGACAGCAGAAGGATATATGTTGCTTTTGACTCAGATTCTATGGGTAATACAGGTGTTCAAAATCAATTGAAAAACCTTTCATTAGCTCTAAAAGAAATGTCTATTGATCCATTGTTAGTTCTTTGGAGAAAGGAATTAGGAAAAGGATTTGATGACATTTGCTACAATGATAATTTAAGAGGTGATTTTAAAACTTATATGTCAATTATGTCTTTCGATAAGTTTGAAAGAACGTTTAACATAGTTTTAAATTATGTTTTAGAAAAACTTGGCGTAAAAAAAGTTTCTGAAATACCTCAAGAATTGAAAGATGGTTTTGGGAAAAATATGCAGTTTTTCATGGAAGAAAAACTAGAATTGCCTAAAGCTGTTTTGAATAATCAATAAAAGAAAAGAAAAGCATTTTTAATTAAATGCTTTTTTTATTTTGCTAAAAAATAAATCTATTAATACTGTTTTTGATTTTAGTCTTCTCATTTGTTAAAATAAAATTGTATTTTTTTAATCATAATCAATGGAGGTTTTTTAGAAATTTATGACTTTTAATTTAAAACGTACTTTCTTAATGTCAGCTGCTATTTTAGGATTAGGTGTGGCAACAATGAATAATACCACAAATGTTAAAGCAGAAAATATTAAATATGACAATGTTTACGGTGCTAATCAAAATTATCGAAGATATGAAGCAACTGATATGACGTCGAATAATGCAGATGTAATTAGCTCTAAAGAATTTGATTCAACTGCTAATGAAGCTTCGGATAATTCGTATGTATCTGTTAAACAAAATGGTTCTGTTAATTTTGTTGCTAAAGAAGGAGCAGATGGGTTAACTGTAAGATATACTGTTCCTGATGGTAGCACTAGTAAAATTAGTGTATTAGTTAATGGTAAAAAAGTTAAGACATTTAATTTAGATTCAAAATGGGCTTGGCAATATGTGGACGGAGATAATGTGTATGATTCTCCTAGAGAAAATGGACATGCTCGTTTTAGATTCGATGAAGTTCATGGCTTTTTTGGAGTCCATGTTAATAAAGGCGATCATGTAACTATTCAAAACGAAGAAGGCTCTCTTGGTTTGGATTTTGTGGAGTTGGAAAATGTAGAAGCACCTAAAAAACAACCTGCTAACAGTATCTCTTTAGCTGATTTTGGGGCAAAGTCAGGTCAAGATAGTACTCAAGCTCTCAAAGAAGCTATTAAACAAGCACGTGAAAAACATAAAGTTTTGTATATCCCAGAAGGTCAATATTTAATAAATGATAAAATTGGCATAGATGGAGATGGTTTAACCGTAACTGGTGCAGGTATGTGGTATACAGATTTGCATTTTACAAGTAATGAAGCAGGTAAAGGTGGCTTCAATATAGGACACGATTCCAACAATCTAACTTTTAGTCATTTTTCAATGAGTTCCGAATTGACATCTCGCTATCAGCAAAATGCACAATATAAAGCTTTCGCAGGAAGTTTGGGTAAAAATTCTAAAATAGATAGTTTGTGGATAGAACATTTTGAATGTGGGGCGTGGATAGGCGATTATGCTAATGCTCACGATATGAAATATACTGATGGTCTAGTTATTGAAAATAGTAGAATTCGAAATAATTTGGCAGATGGTGTAAACCTTGCACAAGGGACAAAAAATTCAGTTGTTCGAAACTCAAATGTTAGAGGTAATGGGGATGACTCTTTAGCTTCATGGGCAAGTATCGCTGATGGTACGGAATCTGCAATAACAGAATCTAATGTATTTGAACACAACACTATTGAACTAGGTTGGCGTGCAGGTGGTATAGGAATTTTTGGTGGCAAGAATCACAAAATAACAAATAACCTTATTAAAGATAACCGTGGGGGTGCAGGTATTCGCATTTCAACGGTATTTGATGGGCATAACTTTGATTTGAATGATAATGGTATTGAAGTTAATAACAATCAAATCGTTAAATCTGGAACAACCAATGATTTTTATGGATTGAAGCGTGGAAGCTTTGACTTTGAAAGAGTAAAAGGTGATATCCGCAATATAAGACTAAATAACAACAATATTGTTGATGGCGTTGTTGATGATGTAACTAAAAATTTTGAGTTGACCAATGAATCTGTAAAGATATCAAATAATACACACTCTAATGATAAGGCTATCCAAAATATCAACCAATTAACTCATCAAGAAATCTCTGAAAAAGAAAATTATACACTTTATTATTTTGACGGAGAACATGAGCAAGATGGGAAAGTCGTTCGTTATTGGACACCGAAATCTAGCAATATTAAGATTGAATCTTGGATGACTTATTCAAATAGTAAAGGTAAGAAAGTATA
>ERZ773246.529-NODE-529-length-15248-cov-3.02857_pt1 | contig 15248 bp, 14 predicted proteins | sample MGYA00580519_ERZ773246 | MGnify/ENA primary metagenome ERZ773246 (study PRJEB29015, sample SAMEA2738153) | human oral metagenome | biome: human oral; feature: human-associated habitat; material: saliva | place: China | collected 2246 ...
GATGGAAAGAATTACTACTTTGATAAAAGCTATGGTCTAGCAAAAAATGAATGGGTTACTCTTTCAAATGGTGTAAAACGTTGGGCAGGTCCAGACGGAGTACTGACTGGATTCATTTCTCCCGAAGGGGTCTTCTCTACAGATGACGGTTCGCAGCCAACAGGAACGGTACATCTTCCAGGATTGACTGTAAACGTTGGCTCTGACCATAAAATTAAGACGGGATGGTTAAAAGAAAATAGTAAAGATTTTTACTATCTTTCTAATGGTGCACCAGCAGATGGATGGCTTAATATTCATGGAACTTGGTACTATTTTAGTTCCAATGGAGAAAAACAAACTGGTTGGATTAATTCAAAGGGCAGTTGGTACTTCCTTGATTCTGACGGCAAGATGAAAACCGGATGGATTAAAGATAACGGCAAGGACTACTATCTCAGTAATAATGGTTCCATGCAAACTGGTTATGTAACCTGGGCTCTATTGGTCCGGTGCAGACGGCGCCATGGAGGAGCAACCTTGCTACTACCCTGATATGTATCGTTATGCGCAGAACTATTACAGTGCTACTAACTGGCTTATCCAGATTGATACTACTGGCAATCGCTTTGCTGTATACAGGGGCTCACACGGCAACTGGGTTGTTTGGTACGAATGGCAGTGCACCACAGGAGCACCAGGTATGTGGACCCCTCATGGTCATAGATGCTGGTACTACACAACCATCTCTGGCGAGTACCTCATCCACTCTATCCTCTACAACTCCGACGGCTATACTGTCCGAGATGGTAGACTTGGATACAACGGCTCTCATGGTTGCGTCCGTCTTGCAACAGAGAATGCTAAGTGGGTATATGACAACATTCCTTATGGAACTAAGATTGTTATTTGGTAATCCAAACAACTATGAAGCTCTATAGTAATAAACCCCAACTCATATTGAGCTGGGGTTTATTTGTTAGCTTATAAAATGTGGTTACGCAAAATACTTTACTTCAAAATCCTTAAATTGCTCTGGAGTAGCGTTTTGATCTACCGAGAAGGACTGTGCAACCGCTACCGCCTGCTGTCTTCTGAGACCAGCCTTATCCTCATCTCCTAGTTGCTCATAAACGTGAGAGAGCCTGTCGAGGGCATACACCACATACTCTGCAACTGAATCAGCTACGCCGGAGAGCAACATCATGGTTACAAGAGAGTCTGGCGAAAGCGCAAGGGCAGTCTCTGGGCTTAAATCAATAAGCTCTGCAACAGCTGCCTCTACCCCATCAAGTGACTCTTCAGTTTGAGCCTCTAAAGCATTTCCCAAACCTGCTGTGACCGTTGAAGTAAAGTCATCGATTACTTCCAAAATGTAATCTCGTTGAAGCATTTTGTTCCAATCTACTAGTTAGTAGGAACAGGAATACGTAAGTGATCAAATGCAGCATGCGTTGCCTGTCTACCCTGAGGAGTTCTAATGATAAGCCCTTGCTGCAAAAGATATGGCTCATAAACATCTTCAAGTGTAGACGGATCCTCTGAGACTGCACTTGCAATGGTTGTGAGACCAACGGGACGTCCTCTGAACGTCTCACAAAGCGCCCGTAAAACACGCACGTCCATTACATCTAAACCAAGCTCGTCAATCTCAAAGAATGAAAGCGCCTCTGAGGCTACCTGCCAGGTAATAGTACCTTCAGCTTTAACTTGTGCGTAATCTCGTACGCGTTTTAGCAGACGGTTTGCCAAACGCGGTGTTCCTCTTGATCGAGAAGCAATTTCAGCAGCACCCTGCTCATCAACTTCTACATCAAGAATGTTTGCCGAGCGCATGACAATAGTCTGAAGCTCAGGAACAGTGTAGTAGTCAAGGCGATAAGAAATACCAAAACGATCACGCAAAGGACCAGTCAAAAGTCCGGTTCTTGTTGTTGCAGCTACAAGAGTAAAGCGTGGAATATCAAGCCTGATTGACCTTGCCGCAGGACCTTTGCCAATAACAATATCTAAGAAGAAATCTTCCATTGCTGGATACAGAATTTCCTCAACCTGGTGATTAAGCCTGTGAATCTCATCCACAAAGAGGATATCTCCCTCTTCAAGATTGGTGAGAATTGCTGCTAAGTCTCCTGCTCGCTCAATTGCGGGACCAGAGGTTGTATGAAGCTTTGAGCCCATTTCTCCTGCCAAAACACCTGCAAGCGTTGTTTTACCAAGGCCTGGAGGGCCAGAAAAAATAACGTGATCAAGCGGTTCATTGCGACTTTTTGCTGCCTCAATAAGAACACGGAGATTAGATTTAACGCGCTCTTGACCAAGATACTCATCAAGATTTTTTGGTCGCAAGTTTCTATCTTGCTCCAGGTCCTCTGCCTGAAGTCCACTAGAAACTACACGTTGAGTAGTGTGTCCTGGAAATGGAGCTGGAGTAGACGACGACTCAAATAAGTTATCTGCATCTGCTTCCCACATTAATTACCACTTCCCAAACGCCTTAGTGCATATCCAATAGCAGCTTCAATTGTAATAGCACCAGCCTCTTCATACCCCTCAAGAGCAAGCGTTGCTTCCTGAGAAGTAAAGCCCATTCCAAGAAGAGCCTCAATAGCCTCTGATTCTACAGAGGTTACAGCAGGTTTTGGAATAGCAGCAAAGTCTGCAGGAGACGTAAGACCAACAAGCTGCTTAAGTTCTGCATCTTTTGCGAACACATCAGAAAGTTCAATTACTAAGCGCTCTGCCTTCTTCTTACCAAGGCCAGAGACGCTCTTAAGACGATTTCCGTCATTGGTGGCCACAATAACCGCAAGTTGCTGTGGCGTAAACGTAGAAAGCACAGAAAGAGCCAGTTTAGGACCTACTCCAGAAATTGCTCGCAAGCGATCAAAGAGCGCACGCTCTTCTCGCGAAGCAAATCCAAAGAGTTCCATTGAATCTTCTCTGACTACCATACGAGTTAAAACGGTAACACCTGCTTCACCCGCTTGTGGAAGCGCAGCAGCTGTTGAAGCTGATATACCCAGCTCATAACCAACGCCATTAACGTCGAGAACAGCAACTGAAGGAGTAACGGATACAAGTGTGCCCGTAAGCTGGACAATCATAGTTGTATTCTTCCCTTTCCAAGCAAGGTAGTTCTTACAAGATTAGCGTGACAAACTGCAGCAGCTAAAGCGTCAGCCGCGTGATCTGGATGAGGCTGATGGTCCAAGCACAATATGTTTTGAACCATATACATAACCTGCTGTTTATCAGCAGCTCCTGTACCAACAACAGCCTGCTTTATCTGCATTGGAGTATATTCTCCAACCGTAAGACCTGCTTTAGAACAAGCGACAATAGCAGCACCGCGAGCATGTGCAGTAGGAATAGCGGATTTAACGTTTTGTCCAAAGTAAATGCTCTCAATAGAAAGAGCTTCTGGTGAAAACTTATCTATAACCTCAACAATCTGGTTATAGATTCTTCCCAAGCGCATATCTATTGGTTCATCTGCGGTTGTAGTTATGCATCCATAGGCGCGTGCACGGCATTCAGAACCCCTTGTCTCTACAATTCCCCATCCAGTGTGAGCAAGACCAGGGTCTATTCCAAGAATTACCATTGCACCTCCTAATATAGAACGTTCGTTCTATATTATCACAGAGTATGCGCAAACGATGCAACTAATTTTCTGAGAAAGGACCTCTCCACATTTTGGGGTCAACCATGCCAATTTGTGCATCAGATTCTTGTGCCAGCTCTTTTAAAAGCTCCAGCATATCCTTAAAGCCCTCCTGAGCCTCCGCTGGATCAACTGACAACTCAGGCAGATGCATAGAAGCGCCTTGAATTTCTCGCAAAGAATTTCGCAAGGACTCTACCAGGTCAGATTCGGAAGCCTTTGTATCTCTAATTTTGTCCTGCCAGACTGATGCATGTGGAATTTGCGCGTTTGTGAGGCTCTTTGAAGACATTTCCAGAACCTCAGTGGTATTTCTACGATCTTTTTGGCGAGCGTGGAGCATAGAAATAATTGCTTTGACTTCGTCAACCTTTCCCATTTCTTCCACAATGGCAGAAATGCTCTTATTCCACTCAAGATAGCTGGTAAGCACGTAATCAACAAACTCGATGCGCTCTTGAGGCGTTGGCGCAGCATTCTCCAACCCATCAGTTACAACCTCAGAGATATTCTCGAGAACTGCATGGTCAATAGCTGGCGAGAAGGTATTTCTTACCCTTGCAAGGTCAACAATATCTGCATGATACATATCTCCCAGAGGCCACAGAGAGTGTGCGCTAGAAATCTCTGTTCCTTTGAGCGCAAGAATGGTTTTATCGGCAGTCTCAAGCGTTAAATAATTGTGCTGGTCAGCGTATGCGTAGCCGTATGCACTCACCAACTTTGCGTCGGTCAATGTCGAGAAAACCGTGCTATCCACAGTAACTTTATTAACCCGAAGTCTTGCGGTAAGCAACTCCGCAGCGCTTGTTACTCGAGAATCTTTGTTTGGAAGCAACAGTACGTGGACGCGCATAGGACCTAAAGCGTCTGAAGCAAGCGCAACGGTAACAAGAGAATTGAGCGAGCCATCAACTGCAATAAACACGCCGTCAAAGCCAGACTTTACCGTGTAGTCTCGCACTCCTGTAGCCAATACACCCCAGGTAGTAAGCGCGCTGTTATAGACACCCGCAGTATCTTCTCTATCAAAGTTCTCGATAGTATCTTGGTCAACCTCGCAGACAACCATATCTTCTGAGAATGAGGATGCTTGTTTGACTAAATCTCCTGAAGGAGACAAGAAGAAGCTTGAACCACAAAACACCTGGTTACCATAGGCGCCAACAGCGTTTGCAGCAATGAGCCAGCTATCAAACTCCTCAACATCTCCCAGATAGCGGCTTTCTGCCACCGCCATGCCCATGGCGGACGACGAATCATCAACAGCAAAGCCAAAATACGGCAGGTAAATGACAGCATCTAACGAGTCGTCGACATCTTGCCACGCGTCAAGATCGTCGTAGGTAAAAGCAACGCCAAACGTAAGGCCGCCTGCTTCAAATTTTGCGAGCTCAAAGGTATTCTCGCCAGATGTTTGTGCAGAGCTAGCAGAACGAGCAAGAGCGCTCATGTGCGCTATCTGGGCAGTCAATTTTAGCGGGGTTACGGCTCCGTTTCTAACAAGAAGAGCCTCGCTCGCTGCACTTCCATCAAACTCTGTTACAACAGGAATAAGGGCCGCAATTGGAAGCTTTTCTGAAAGCGAATTGATAATCTCCGAGAGGTCTGCAAAAAGCCCTTCTATGTCAGCCTCTGGCACGCTTAGCAGCCCTGTAAGAGTTGGCGCAGGATAAATGACTAGTTCAGCACCTTGCTGTTGAGCTCTCTGAGCATATTCCAGCATGGTCTGAGCGGTAAACTCGAAGTCTCCGGCCTGAGTATTCATTTGTGCAACTGCTATGCGCATACCATTCCTATCATAAAGTGCTTAATTTGTTTTTACCCAAAAACAAACAGGTGTAGTAAGAAAAAACGGAGCTGCAGGTAGCAGCTCCGTTCAGATTCACAGATTAGTCTTGCTTGTTGAATAAGCAACCAGTCTTAGAGAGAAGCCTTCCAAAGACCATGAAGGTTGCAATACTCATAAGCCTCTGCCTCAACACCCTCTTCAAGAGTGAAGGTAGCAACTGGCTCCTGGCCAGGCTTTAGCTGTGCAAACTGAGCGCCATTCTCAGAAACAAGAGCAATGAACTCAATGTAGTGCTCTTCGAGCATTGGATGAGCAACCTCACCAACACGGACGGTAACGGTGTTGCCCTCGCGAGTAACAAATGGAACGTGCTTCTCAGCTGCACCGTCAGTAACGCCAGCCTGGAGAAGCTCAAGATCTGCTGCCTCTACGTTGCCTGCGACACCGTAAACAACAGCGCCTGTCTCCTTGTTACGATAAAACTTTGCGTCGATCATTTTTTCTCCTCTCACGACATCCGAAGATGTCAGAATTTCTTAGTAAGTGCTACTTAAATAGTAACAGTTATTACTTAAGAGTAACCTGCAAATTTAGAATCGACAAAATCTAAACAATCTGTGCGTATCCGCTTTGGCCAATAAAATCTTTGAGCTCCGTCAAAAGAACCATGCTACGTCCATCAATTCTGGTAGGAATTTCCATGCGCATAACATCGCCCATGTCTGTTTCTACCCTAATCTCAATACAGTCCATGCCTGGATAGCGCGAGAAGATCTGTCCAAGTGTCTCGATAGCCTGTCTTTGAAGTTGAGAAGCAGGCATATGAATAACGAGTGTCTTTGGTGTGTTGTTAGCACTGTTAAGCTCAATAGGATTAACTTCTTGAGCAATAACCTGGTCTCCTCTATCAGAGCGCTCAAGCTTTCCAAGAACAGAAATGAAGATGTCGCTCTGGCTCTCACCAGTCTCTGGATCAACATCTCCAGCAAGAAGTCTTGCAGCCTTCTTGTAGAGCTTAGGGAACATGACAATAGTGACGCTACCCTCCATATCTTCAAGCGTAACAATTGCCATTGGATCGCCGTTTTTAGTAGTGCGCTTCATAACATTAGTAACCATGCCCGCAAAGCGAATAGGTTTACCTTCTGGAACTTTGAACTGCTGAGACATAGCACCGTTAGGAAGCTGAACCTCTACATTCTCTTCAATTTCTGCAAGGGCATAATCTCTGCTCTTAGCAAGGGCATACTCATATGGACGAAGCGGATGATCAGAGACATAAATACCTAAGACTTCGTACTCTTTGGTAAGTTTGAATCGCCTATCCCACTCAACGCCATCTGGCTCTGGGACACTATCACTAAAGCCGGAACCCTCTACCTCTGCAAACATATCAAACATAGAGAACTGGCCAACAGCCTTATCTTTTTGACGCTTAGTGGCAGCATCGATAATGTTTTGTGGGTTGTTCTTATCCACAAAGCTCATCATCTGCATACGGGTATAGCCTGTTGAGTCAAAAGCTCCTGCCTTGATAAGAGCTTCAACAACGTTGCGCTTTGCCTGGCTCGCATCAACACGATCGACAAAATCGTGAATGTTGGCAAAAGGGCCGCCCTTTTGGCGCTCAAGCATAATGGCTTCACCAACACCGGCTCCTACGCCGCGGATTCCTGCAAAGCCAAAACGAATACCCTCTTTAGTAGCCGTAAAGTCTTTACCGGACTCGTTAATATCTGGCGGAAGAATCTTGATGCCCTCATGACGGCAAGCGCTTACGTAGTGAACAATCTTATCCGTCTTGCCCATGTACGAGGTAAGAACTGCTGCCATAAACTCATGTGGATAATGCGCTTTAATCCATGCGGTCTGCATAACAAGAATTGCATAGCCAGCAGAGTGAGACTTGTTGAATGCATAAGATGCAAACTCAAGAACATCGTCCCAAATGCTTTCTGCAACCGAACGATCAAATCCATTACGAACTGCGCCGTTTTTCCAGTGAGCCTCCATGGTCTCATCAGTACCGTCATCCCAGTGCTGGACAACTTCCTGCATGAGTTTGATCTTCTTTTTTGCTACTGCTTTTCTGACCTTATCAGACTCGCCTGCGGTAAAACCAGACATCTTCATAGAAATCTGCATAACCTGCTCTTGGTAGACCATGGTTCCGTAGGTTTCTTCCAAGATATCGTGAAGACGTGGATCGTAGTCTTTGACTTCTTCTCTACCGTTCATACGGTTGATATAGCTGGTAACCATACCTGCGTTAAGAGGACCAGGACGATATAAGGCGATAAGTGCGACGATGTGCTTATATTCTGTTGGCCTCATACCCTTAATGGTTGCAGTCATACCTGCAGACTCAACCTGGAAAACACCAGCAGTTCTGCCTTCTCTAAGAAGTCTATAAATTTCTGGATCAGTAAACGGAATGTTATCTACATCGATATCAATACCGTAGTTATCCTTCACATTTTTGATTGCACGAGAAATAACCGTTAGAGTTCTTAGCCCCAAGAAGTCCATCTTGAGAAGACCCATGTCTGCGACAGAGTGTCCCTCGTACTGCGTAATCTCTACGCCGCCCTTGGTATCTACCTTGGTAGGAACGTGGTCATTAACAGGCGTAGGAGCAATCAAAACTGCACAAGCATGCACACCCTCACCACGATGCAAGCCCTCAATAGACAGAGCAGCATCAATGATTCTTCTCGCATCAGGGTCATTCTCGTACGCATCTTCAAAATCAGCGGAATACTGATCAGCGCCTTTTTGTCCTTCTTGAGCCTTATGAAGAACAAATTTAAGGTGAGCGTTAGGATCCCCTGGAATCATCTTAGACAGACGCTGTCCCATATAAACGGGGTAACCCAGAACGCGGCACGCGTCATTTATTGCCTGTTTTGCCTTGATGGTTGAATACGTAATAACATGAGAAACACGCTCAGATCCATAAATCTGACGGACGTGCTCAACAACCTCAAGACGACGCTCATCGTCGAAGTCCATATCAATATCTGGCATCTCTGAACGCTGCGGAGACAAGAACCTCTCAAACATGAGGCCATTCTCAAGAGGGTCGAACGAGGTAATATCCATAGCGTATGCAACAATAGCGCCTGCTGCAGAACCACGACCAGGGCCTACGCCAATACCATTCTCTTTTGCCCAGCGGACATACTCCTGAACAATCAGGAAGTAATCTGCAAAGCCCTTTTTGCAGATAATGTCATATTCATACTCAAAACGGTCTTTAACGTTAATCTCATTGATGACGACGTTTTGCCAATCATCTCCATAACGTCTTGCAAGACCAAGTTCACACTCTTTTCTAAAGCGTTCCTCTGAGGTCTCCCCCTCTGCCAAGTCTGGGAACTTTGGCAGGTACATATGGGTCCAGTCCAGCTCATAGTTGCACTTATTTGCAACCTCAATGGTGTTCTCGATAGCTTCTGGACACCACGAGAAGATCTGGCGCATTTCTTGCTCACTCTTAAGGTAGAACTCGCTGCCTGTCATGCGCTTGCGGTTCTCATCATCAACACGAGCGCCTGAACCAATGCAGGAAGCAATATCTTGAACGCTTGCATCCTCTTTAGTGAGATAGTGGTTATCGTTGGTAGCGACTACTTTAATACCAAGGTCATGACCCATCTTTACAATGCGCTCAGCAAGGGTTCTATCGGTATAGCCGCCCCAGCTTGGATCAGACAAGCCGTGATCTTGAATCTTGGTAGATTTTTGCCCAACGCTCTGCTTCTTCTGGGCGACCTTGAAACAACATACGAGGAATGATGCCAGAAACACAAGCTGAAGTGCAGATAATTCCCTCGTGGTAGCGCTTGAGCATCTCAAGCGTAGTGCGTGGCTTGTAATAGAACATATCTTTTGAGCCAGCCTCTGACATCATTTTCATCAGATTGACATAGCCAGTCTCATTCTTAGCAAGCAGGATAAGGTGATACCGTACCTGCTTAGTGCCCTTCTCAATGCAATCATCAAGAATGAAATAAGCTTCACAGCCAAAAATTGGCTTAATAAGTGGAGAAGGCTTGTTTGCTTTGACTGCTTCAATATCATGCGTTTGATTCCAAATTTGAACGTCAGAAGCCCACTGAGCATGAACCTTATCATGCTCACCAGCATTGGGATCATCTGCAAGAGGCTCTTCTAGATCCCAACCCTTTTCAAAACATTCCACATCATGGCACCACTGGCCAAAGTCTTTAAGCGCCTCATTGTACTTACGGCATGCAAGGTCAAAATCTGGAATTCCAAAGAGATACCCATGATCAGTAAGAGCAAGTGCTGGCATACCAAACTCTACAGCTTTACTAACCATGTCTGGGACACGGCTAGCTCCATCAAGAATGGAAAAATCTGAGTGGTTGTGGAGGTGAACAAATGCCATCTTTTTCTACGCTCTTCTCTTTGTGCTTCAAAATTTGTTCTTTTACCAAGGGCTCTTAATTTCTTTGTATAGTGTAGCCGATTCGCCGGACAATAACTACTAATACAAACATATGTTCTATGTGCTAATACTTCTATTACCGCTGGTAGATTTGATAAAAATATTTTCTCGCCAATTTAATGACGTCACAAAATCTCTCTTAGTTGGTGTGGACCATCTGTTCAAAATTTTCTCAAAATAAAAGTTTCAAACTGGTAACTCTTAGACTAGGGACCTCTTAATTGGGAATATAGTTTTTGTATTACCTATTCCAGTTAAGGAGATCATATGGATGAGATGAAAAGCATTTCCTTTGACGACATTGCAGCGGCTCAGAAGAACTTTGAGTCCGACCGCGCTCATACTGTAGCTAAAAATGCTGCTACCAGCGCTGGTGTTAGAAAAGCAGCTCGCGTACCAGAAGGCGTTGCCCTTAATCCTCTTACTTTTGATGTTGAGGTAAAGCAGGGTGACCGCACTAATCAGAAGCGCTCTGGTCGTTGCTGGATGTTTGCATCACTCAATACGTTTAGATATCGCATCATCAAGAAATACAACCTCTCCACTTTTGAGCTTTCCCAGGCATACCCACTGTTCTGGGACAAGATGGAGAAGTCCAACTGGTTCCTTGAGAACATTCTGGATACCCTTGATGAGCCTCTGAACGGCCGTCTTGTATCCTTCCTGCTTACCGACCCAATTGGCGACGGTGGCCAGTGGGATATGTTTAAGAGCCTTGTAAAGAAGTACGGCGTTGTGCCAAAGAGCGCTATGCCAGAGACTGCTAACTCTTGCAACACCCACGAGATGGACGCGTATCTCACCCGCTATCTTCGTAGTGCTGCCAAGCGTCTTCGTGAGACCGCAACAGCTGGTGAGTCTCTTGAGTCTTTGCGCGAGATGAAGAAAGAGATGATGGAGGACGTCTATACCCTGCTGGTAACTTGCCTAGGTCAGCCTCCTGTATCTTTTGAGGCACGCCTGCGCGATAAGGACGATAACCTCGTCCTTTCTGGTACTTTTACTCCTCAGGAATTCTTCGCTGAGACTGTTGACATGAATCTTGATGATTACATCTCAATCATCTCTGCACCAACCGCAGATAAGCCTTTCAACCACACCTACACCGTTTCTCGCTTGGGCAACGTTGTTGAGGGTGGCGGCGTTCGTTACCTCAACCTTGAGATCCCTGAACTCAAGCGCCTTGCTGTGGCTCAGCTTAAGGACAACCTTCCTGTCTGGTTTGGTTGCGATGTTGCTCAGTCCTACCTTCGCGAAGAGGGCATCATGGACACCCGTGCGCTTGACGTTGACGGCCTCTTTGGCTTCCCTGTTGAGGGCGCACTTGACCGTGCTGAGCGCCTTGACTACGGCGAGTCTCTGATGACTCACGCAATGGTTCTTGAGGGTGTTAACTTTGACGCAGAAGGCAACACTACCCTCTGGAAGGTTGAGAACAGCTGGGGTAAAGACCACGGTCGCGATGGCTTTGATACCATCTCTGACCCTTGGTTTGACGAGTACGTCTACCAGATTGTTGTTGACAAGAAGTACCTCACTCCTGAGCAGCTCAAGACCTTTGAGACCGAGGAAGCAACTGTCCTCGAGCCATGGGACCCAATGGGCTCTCTGGCAACGCTTCGTTAAGACGCAAACCATCTGGCGAGAAGATCGATCTTCTCGCCAGGTTTTTCTAAACGCTACAAACAAAAGGAGCCGCAATGGCTGATCAGACCGTAAATCCACAGTGGGCAAATGAGGAAACCGCTGCATTTAGCGCAGACCGTGCTAACCGCGTTGCTCGCAACTCCGTAACCTCTATGGGCGTTTCCGCAGCTGCTCGCGATATCACCACCATGCGTACCTACGCTGATACCTACGGTGTTGCTGTTGCAAAGACGGGTGACGTCACTAACCAGCGTCAGAGTGGTCGCTGCTGGATGTTCTCTTCTTTCAATGTGCTTCGCCAGGAGGCAATCAAGAAGCTTGACGTTGATACGTTTGAGTTCAGCCAGGCATACGGCATGTTCTACGACAAACTTGAGAAGGCTAACTCTGCACTTGAGTACATCATTCAGACCGCTGACCAGCCAACCGATTCTCGTGTTGTCAATACGCTTCTGACCGAGGGTATTGGCGACGGTGGCTACTACTCATTTGCCATGAGCTTGGTTGAGAAGTACGGCCTGGTTCCTAAGGATGCCATGCCAGAGACTGCTTGCTCCAAGAACTCCACTCAGATGGATGAGCGCATTGACCGCCTGTTCAGAAAGAGTGCTGGCGAGCTTCGCGCATCATACGCAGCTGGCAAATCTCTTGATGAGCTCCGTGCGCTTAAGCAGGAGCAGCTCAAGGGCTTCCACCAGATTCTTTCCGTCTGCCTTGGTGAGCCACCTCTGACCTTTGACTTCGAGTGCAAGGTTGGCAAAAACGCACAGGTAGATAAGGCTAAGCTCTCCCCTGTTGAGCCAAGTAAGGCATCTGACAAGAAGGACGACGAGAAGGACGAGGAAGGCACCCAGATTCTTCGCGACTTTGGCATTACTCCTCTTGAGTTTGCTGAGCGCTATTGTGGTGTAGACCCTCGCGGCTTTGTCCAACTGATTTCTGTTCCAAGTAAGAAATATCCTTACGGCAAGGTATATCACCCAACCTTCATCGATACCGTCTTGGGCGGCATTCAGACGCGCTTCCTAAACGTTGAGCCAGAGGTCCTTGAGGCAGCTACCATTGCTTCTTTGAAGGATGGCAACCCTGTCTGCATGGCCTGCGACGTTATGCAGGAGTTCCCTCGTCACAATGAGGACTTCAACTACGTTCTCTCAACCGACACCATGGATTACAACGGCCTCTTTGGTGTTGATTTTGACATGGATCGCTCCTCAATGATTGAGAACTATGAGACTTCCCTTACCCACGCAATGACCTTCCAGGGCGTTGAGCTTGATAAGGACGGCAAGGCTAAGCAGTGGCGCATTGAGAACAGCTGGGGTAAGGACTCCGGTAAGGACGGCTACCTCATCATGAGCGCAGACTGGTTCCGCCTCTACGGTGGCGAGGCTGATGTTCGTCGTCAGTACGTTCCAGAGGACCTGCTCAAGGTTTGGGACGAGGGCGAAGATGTCCAGATTGATTTCTGGGAGAACCTTGGCTACTCCCTTGGTGGCCGTAACCGCAAGTAAGGTACGCGCAACCACAGCCTACTACGCACGCACATAAAAGGACCTATGGCCGGCACAGAATTTTCTGTGCCGGCCTTATTGGTCTATACTGAAAAAAGCTTAAGCTTATTTAGGAGGCTCTCATGAAATACATTTCAAAAGAGCGTGTCATTTTACGAGCTACCATCCTAGTGTTCTTTCTATTAATCTGGTATTGCGATTCCAGGGGCATGCTTCCAGAAAATGGCCGCACTATCCTTACTATTCTTTTATTCGGTATTTTTTGGTTTATCGAAGCTAGGTTTATTAAACCCACTAGAACAGATCAAAACGTGCCGCAGAGACCTTAGCTGTAATCTTTCCGGCACTCAGCTCCCGCAATGCCTCTGTAAACGCTGCTTCTTCTCCGCACCTAAAGTCTATGGCGAGAAAAACGTCCACACCAAACTCTGTCGTTATAACCTTGCCGCCGGTATCTGAGACCAAGCGCTGAATCTGCTCATAAAGGTTATACGGAACAGACAACTCCACCCTCACAACCTGCAGCATTTCTTGAACAGCAGATGCTTCCTCAGCAGCAGCCAAAGCCTTTTGAGTTGCTGCCGTATACGCACGAACAAGCCCACCAGGACCCAAAAGCGTTCCACCAAAGTAGCGTGTGACAATGCAGCAGACGTTCTTAAGCTCCGCTCCGCGCAATACCTCCAGCACCGGCATTCCCGCCGTTCTGGAAGGCTCTCCGTCGTCGGAAGCCCGCTCTGTGCCATCCTCCAAGATCCATGCAGGCACATTATGACGAGCATTGTAGTGCTTCGTCCTCACCGTAGCGAGAAACTCTTGCACTTCTGACTCTGTTTGTACATGACAAAGCTGAGCTATGAAGCGGCTCTTTCTGTCTTCAAAGAGACCTTCCGCAACAAAGCCCAGTTTGATTGTCTTGTAGGATGTGTCAGACATAGAACAGCTATACAGTCGCAGTTATGCGAGTACACAGACCTTCTCGCCAGCAGAAACTGACTGGTCAGCGGAAGCAAGAACCTCAACGTTGCTGTACTCGCTAGAATTGGTTATAGCAAGAATAACCACCTCAGGATGACCCGCGTCCTTAACCTTATCCAGGTCAAACGTCATGAGTGGCTGACCAACCTCAACGCGCTGATCCTGCTCGACAAGAGCAGTGAAGCCGTCACCCTTCATCTCAACGGTATCAACGCCCACGTGAATCAAGACCTCTTCTCCAGAATCGGCCGTGATGCCAAATGCGTGAACAGTTGGAGTAGTTGCGGTAATAGTGCCCGAGACTGGCGCGTACACAACGCCCTCAAAGGGCCAGATACCCAGACCCTGACCAAGCATGCCACCTGCAAAAACAGGATCAGGAACGTTCTCTAACGCAACAACCTTTCCGCTCGCTGGTGCATAAATTGTTTTAGCAGTGTAATCAGAAACAGTAAGAGCCTCTGGCGCAGCTGCCTTGGAAGATTTCTTGAAAAGATCAAAGAGTCCCATGGTAGTCCTTTCGTTTTTAAGCCTCTTTATCATAGCAGCATTCAAAGAAGCTGCTGTTGCTTTTCATGAACACAGCGTGCCAAATTACGTCCTTCTCCGCTCTTCTCCGCTCTTCTCCGCTCTTCTGCGCCTCGCTTCGCTGAACATACGGCGAGAAACCCGCATCCTTGCAACATCTCATTTACTTGGAGATTATTTGACTTCGGAGCTTCTAGCCTTATGAACGTGATACAATCGCCCATGCAAAGTGGACCAGACAACCGCGGAGTGCCCGTCCAGCTAAGTGGAATGGCGCTATGAGGAAAGTCCGGGCTCCACAGGGCAGGATGCTGGCTAACGGCCAGGCGGGGTGACCCGACGGAAAGTGCCGCAGAAAAGAAGACTCTCACCTGCGCATTCGCGTAAAGAGAAAAGCTGAAACGGTAGTGTAAGAGACTACCAGCATGCTGGCAACAGCGTGGCTTGGTAAACCCCATCCGGAGCAAACGCAAATAGGAGCGCTATGGTGTGGCCCGCACTGCGCTCGGGTTGCGCGCTAGAGGCCAGTAGCAATGCTGGTAGTAGATAAATGGTTGTCCGCGACAGAACCCGGCTTATACGTCCACTTTGCCTACTGAATGCAAATCCCCCGTGCACTTTCTGCGCGGGGGATTTTGATTCTGCAGCGTGTTAGCGTCGGCTTTTAGG
>ERZ773246.541-NODE-541-length-15205-cov-94.8646_pt1 | contig 15205 bp, 13 predicted proteins | sample MGYA00580519_ERZ773246 | MGnify/ENA primary metagenome ERZ773246 (study PRJEB29015, sample SAMEA2738153) | human oral metagenome | biome: human oral; feature: human-associated habitat; material: saliva | place: China | collected 2246 ...
AGGAAGCCGCATAACGGCTACCATTAAACGCGTCCAAGTTTCGGGGCGCAGTTCATTCCCTCCCCGCCGGGACTTTCGTATAGTGTGCGAGTAAAGGAGGTAGCCATGGCCGCACGCGAACGTCCCGTGACGCAGTCCGACGTCGCCAGAGCGGCGGGCGTCTCCCGAGGCCTCGTCTCTCAGGCGCTGTCCGGTGGTGGTCGCATGAGCGAGGCAACGCGGGCTCACATCCGCGAAACAGCACAAAAACTCGGCTACTACCCGCATTCCGCAGCAGCCGAGCTGGCTGGTGGACATTCGAAGCGCCTCGTCCTCATTCTCCCGTACCTGACCAACCCGTATTTCGATGAGCTCTCCAGCAACCTGCGCGTTGCGGCATCCGCGCGCGGCTACTCGCTCATCGTGATGGTGTCGGACCTGACGAGGTCGTCTCAGGTCGAGCGCGACACGATCGCCGAAGCGATCGGAATGCATCCCGCCGGCATCATTTTCATCGGCACGTCGCAGTCGACCGACGAGCTTGTCACTTTGTCGCGCCGCGTCACGGTCTGCACGCTGGATCGCAGCGTTCCTGACGGTACGATTTGGGCGGTTCGAATCGACGAGGCCGCAGCGGCCCGGGCCATCGTCTCTCACCTGCTCTCACAGGGATACCGGTCCCTGTGCTACCTCTCCCCTCCCCCGTCTCACCGGGAGGCCATCGTGTTTGAGCGCGTTGCACAGTGCCGGCGGGCCGCTGCACGCGAGGGCATTGACCTGCACGAATTGGATGGCGCCGACGTGGAGGCGTCCGTCGCGGCCGCGGCAAAGATGCCGACTCCCGCGCTGATTGCCTTTAACGACATGGTCGCGACGCACGCCGCGACCGCCGCCTACCGCCACGGCCTCGTCCTCGGGAGCGACCTGGGCATCGTCGGCTACGACGACATCGACCTGGCACGACGCCCCGGCTTCGAGATCTCCTCGATCAACCAGAATCCGCAAAAGCTCGCGCAGGCGACCGTCTCATCGGTGCTCTCTGCACCCTCTCATGAGGCGACGACTCTGAGCACTGTTCCCCGCCTGATCGTGCGTCAATCTTCGACTCGGCGAGGCGCCTAGCCCTTTTCGTATGTCACCCCTTGTCCTCCCCTTGTCAGGACAAAGAAATTAGGCTAGAGTTTGTCATGCCAAATGGTAACGCGCGTTTTCAGAGCCGATGCGCGCTTTCCCGCAATGTAGCAAGGAGCAGCCTATGACAACACGAAAGCCTCTCGGCATCGGTGTCATCTCTTTGGGTTGGATGGGACGCCTTCACTCGCGTGCCTACGCCAACGTCACGAAGCATTTCCCCGACCTTGAGGTCGCGCCCCGCCTGGTCGCGGCCGCCGACCCGGTCCCCCAAGCACGCGAAGACGCCCTCGATGTTCTCGGATTCGAGCGCGTGTACGAAGACTACCGAGACCTACTCGCCGACCCCGAGGTCGACGCAGTCTCCATCGCCTCCCCCAACTTCCTGCACCACGAGATCGCCCTGGCCGCCATCGAAGCCGGTAAGCCCTTCTGGATCGAAAAGCCGATGGGCGTGAACGCCGCACAGTCCCGAGAGATCGCGCTCGCAGCCGAAAAGGCGGGCCTCGTGAGCGCCGTCGGCTTCAACTACCGCCACACGCCAGCCATCGAGTACATGCGCTCCCTCGTGCGCGACGGCTCGCTGGGCCGCATCACGAACGTGCGCGTGTGGTTCATCGCCGACTACAACTCCTCCCCGCTCTCTCCCCTCACGTGGCGCGCATCGCGCGAGAAGGCCGGCGCCGGTGTCGTGCCCGACCTGATGAGCCACGGAGCGGACCTGGCCCAGTACGTCGTGGGCCGCATCGACTCGGTCAGCGCCATCACCGATACGTTCATCAAGGAGCGCCCGATCCCCACGAAGATGGGTGTGGGCCACTCCGGCTTTGAAATCGGCGACGAGGTCGGACCGGTCGAAAACGAAGACTATGTCGCAGCGCTGGTGCGCTTCGACAACGGGGCCGTCGGCACCCTGGAATCGTCTCGCGTCAGCGTCGGCCCGCGCGCCGAATACGTTGTCGAGGTGTACGGCACCGAGGGCAGCGTGCGCTGGAATTTCGAGCGCTTCAACGAGCTGGAGGTGTGCATCGGCGACGGTGGCCCCACCCACGGCTACACGCGCGCCATGGCCAACCCGGCGTGGGGCCAGTGGGCTCACTTCCAGCCCGCCATCGGCACCTCGATGGGCTTTGACGACATGAAGGTGATCGAGGCGCAGCAGTTCCTCTCCTCGATTGCCACCTCCACCCAGCTTGCCCCCTCAGCCGCGGACGCGTGGTGCGCCGCGGAAGTCGACGAGGCAGTGGTGGCTTCCGCAGCGGACGGTGCCTGGCACACGGTCCCTCGCGTGTCGGCCCCCACTACCTTCGATCGGTAATTACCCTGTTCCAACAACGTAGTTAAGGAATTCCATGTCCAGCAAAAACCTGTCGCTCACGACGGTGACACCAGCTCAGCTGCATGACGCAGTTGAGAAGACACCCGCGTCCGGGCCCCGCCGTGGCGTTTTCGCCATCGCCGCCGTCGCCACCCTCGGCTCCCTGCTCTTCGGTTACGACACGGGCGTTATCTCCGGCGCACTGCCCTACATGTACATGCCCTTCGGTGCTCACGGCCTCGGCCTGACGGCTCTGGAAGAGGGCGGCATCTCCGGCGTTCTCCTCCTGGGTGCCGCATTCGGCGCCCTGTTCGGCGGTATCATGTCCGACCGCTGGGGCCGTCGCCACAACATCACGCTCCTGGCGATCCTGTTCTTCTTCGGTGCCGTCGGCAACGCCATCTCCCCCAACGTGTGGGTGATGTACATCTTCCGCGCGATCCTCGGCTTCGCCGTTGGTGGCGCCTCCGCCACGGTTCCGGTCTACCTCGCTGAGACCGCGCCCAAGCGCATCCGCGGTGCTATCGTCGCCGTCGACCAGCTGATGATCGTCACCGGCCAGCTCCTGGCCTTCTCGATCAACGCCCTCATCGCCACGATGCGCGGCGGCCCCGAGCTGACCGTCACCGCTGACCCCTCGGGTCTGCTCCCCGCCGAGTACATTGGCCAGACGATCAACTTCGACACCCTGGCCCTCATGCAGGCCTCGCGCGGCGGCACCCTGAGCACCGCGCAATACCACGAGTTCCTTTCGCAGCTGACCGTCACGGCAGGCAATGGTGACACGTGGCGCTACATGATCGTCCTGTGCTCGATCCCCGCCATCGCCCTGTGGATCGGCATCCGCCTGATGCCCGAGTCCTCGCGTTGGTACGTGGCCAAGGACCGCCTGTACGAGGCAATCGGCGCTCTCAAGCGCGTGCGCAACGAGGCCGTCGATGGCCCCATCGTGGATGAGCTCAAGGACATCGTGGCCGTCCACCAGGCCGAGACTGCCAGCGAGCACAAGGGCTTCGGCCACGTGTGGCGCACCCCGTGGCTGCGCAAGCTCATGATCGTCGGCATCTTCCTGGGCACGACCAACCAGCTGACGGGCGTCAACACCGTCATGTACTACGCCCCCAAGGTCCTGCAGTACGCGGGTATGGATACCTCCTCCGCGATTGTCGCCCAGGTCGCTAACGGCGTCATGTCCGTGATCGGCTCCGCCCTCGGCATCTGGTTGATCCTGAAGTTCCGCCGCCGCCAGATCCTCATCGCCGACGTCATCGGCGTGGGCATCTGCCTCCTCGCGATCGCCGCGGTCTTCCAGTTCATGATCGCCCCCTACATGAACGCGCAGCAGACGCCTCCGGCGTGGGCCGCCTACGTCATCCTCGGCCTCATGGCCGTGTTCATGCTGATCGTCCAGTCCTCGAACGGCACGATCGTGTGGACCATGATGGGTGAGATCTTCCCGAACAACGTCCGTGGCGTCATGAACGGCACCGCCGTCTTCTGCCTGTGGATCGTCAACGCCATCGTCGGCTGGACCTTCCCGGTCATGATCGAGGGCCTGGGCGGTGGCCTCACCTACACCATCTACGGTGTCGTCAACCTCGTGGTTGCCGTCATCCTCTACCGCGTGATGCCCGAGACCTCGGGCAAGTCACTGGAGGAGATCGAGAAGGAGATGGAGGAACGCTTCTCCTGATCGATGGGGCGGGGGCGCTAGGGCGTCCCCGCCCTCCTCTCACCCCTTAGTTTGTCTGAACAAACATCCATTTTCTGATAGAATTACACCCACCGGCACACTGGCCGATGCAACACCGCGACTCATAGGAGAGCTGCAATGACTCACGTCTACGATCCCGCAACCGCGATCAATGACCCCAATGGAATCACCTGGGGTATGCACCCGATTGCGTGGCGTAACGACGACATTCCCGAGGTCGGCGAATGGAACACCATCGACGTCATGTTCGACGACCTGGCCGAGGCCGGATTTGCTGGCACCGAGGTCGCCGGCTGGTACCCCTCGAAGGAAGAGACGAAGGAAAAGGCCGACGCCGCTGGCCTGAAGATCGTCGCCCAGTGGTTCTCCAGCTTCATCGTTCGCGACGGCGTCGACGCCGTCATCCCGGACTTCCGCGCCACCTGCGAGTACCTGCAGTTCCTGGGCGCGACCCGCGTCGTCGTCTCCGAGCAGACCGGTTCGGTGCAGGGGATCCGCGATATCTGCATCTTCGAGAACAAGCCCGTCCTCAAGGATGAGGAGTGGCCGGTCCTGGCCGAGGGCCTGAACAAGCTCGGCGAGATCGCCCACGAGTACGGCCTTGACCTGGTCTACCACCACCACCTGGGTACCGTCGTCCAGACCAAGGACGAGACGCTGCGCCTGCTCGAGCTGACCGACCCGGACAAGGTCTCCCTGCTCTTCGACACGGGCCACGCATTCGTGGGCGACGGCGACGTCATGGGCCTGCTGCGCGGCGCGATCGACCGCATCAAGCACGTACACTTCAAGGACGTGCGCCCTGCCAAGATGGAAGAGTCCCGCCAGGCCAAGCGCTCCTTCCTGGACTCCTTCCTCGCCGGCATGTTCACGGTTCCCGGCGACGGCACCATCGATTTCACCGAGCCCTACGCCTTCCTCGTTGAGCACGGCTACAAGGGCTGGATCCTGGTTGAGGCCGAGCAGGATCCGAAGATCGCTCCTCCGCTCGAGTACGCGCACATCGCGCGCGACTACGTGAAGGGCACGCTGCTGGGTCAGTGAGCAGCTTCGCGCGGTTCCTCAACTTCCCGCGCGAATCATATGGGGGTGGAAGCGACTCGTTCGTTTCCACCCCCGCTGCTCTCCAGCGGCGTGGCACGCAACATGCTGCGCGTGACGTACGCTCCCACTGAGGTGGTTCGGCGTAATTCTCTCTCCCTAGCCTGCAAGGAATGCTCATGGATCTGTCGACGCTGACTGCCCTCACCTGGGTCGCCCTCATCGCGGCCGCAGCCCTCACCGGGCTGGCGAAGACCGCCGTGCCAGGGCTGGCCTCGGTCGCTGCGGCGCTCTTCGCCCTGGTACTACCCGCGAAAGAGTCGACGGGCGTCATGCTCGCCCTGCTCCTCATCGGTGATACGATCGCCCTGTGGGCGTACCGGCGCGACGCAAATACGGCGGTCCTGCGGCGTCTCGTCCCGTCGGTACTGGCCGGCGTGGGGCTCGGGGCTCTCCTGCTGGCGGTGACCACGCAGGCGCAGATGCGCCGTGCCATCGGCGCAATCCTCCTACTCCTCGTCATCGTGACGCTCGCGCAGCGCCGTTGGGGGCCTCCGCGCGTCAGCCAGGGGCGCGTCGCTCGAGCCCTCTACGGGACGCTCGCGGGTTTCACGACGATGGCGGCGAACGCGGGCGGGCCGGTGACCTCCATGTACTTCCTGGCCTCACGCTTCTCGGTGAGCGAGTTCCTGGGCACCACAGCCTGGTTCTTCTTCACGGTGAACGTCATCAAGGCGCCATTCACGATCGGCATGGGCTTGCTACGCCTCGAGCACTTGCCCCTCATCGGGCTGCTGGCACCCGTTGTCCTTGGCTGCGCGTGGGCGGGGCGCAGCCTGGCAGCCCGCATCCCCCTGCGTATCTTCGAACCCCTCGTCATCGCCACGACGATCGTGGCAACGGTGCCGCTGCTCCTTTAGATCAAGTTGCAACCGCTTCATGCAGACCAGTTACCGTCGACGTAAGTGTCAGTGAACACACACGGACGACACGACTCACGCCCGTACTCTTAATAGGCGTTTTACCCCAACAGTGGGGCGATGACTATCTCCACAAACTCGCATTCTGATACAGATCACGAGCGCAACGACTAACAATGTCACCATAAATTCCATCAGGATTTCTTTTATCGGAGATCTGTTTAAGTTCCGCGAAGCAGGAATCTAGAGTGCTCGAAAAAGAGGAATCACCCGGCTGATTCCGCCCCCTATGATCACGCGTCATCAGGGTACGGATTGTGTCATCCGAGAGTTCCCCCCTGATCCAGTCACACGTTCGAGATAGTGCCTCGCAATCAGTCAATGGCCGTTTCGACTGCTCCTGCGTCACCCCAAAGCTCATCTTCACCTTGTGAAACATCAGCGTAGAAAAGATTCGTTCACATTTCCGCACCCACCTTGGCCTCTCAGTAACTTCCACCACCACAATCGCAGCTAGCACACACCAAGGAACTGCTTTTTGCTCTGCTATGTCATATATGTCATTCCATATATCGTCCCCCACATCCTCACGCACCAACTGCAATCGGTTACGCGAACTTAAGGTAACAGGATTACGGCTCACGGTCCGCATCGCTCGATAGACAAGCGCCACGAACAAAACAGTCCATGCATCAGACACAAACTCTCGGGGCTCCGGGACGAAACTTGCCAGGTAAGAAGAAGACAGCAATGAAATAGCGCCTACAACAAAGGAACCAATGATCTCTCCAGTCAGGATAAAACAATGGAAAGGCGCATCCTTCATTCCGCTTTTGATCCGTTCAACCAACGCTCTACCTGATGAGAGACACACGAACGAAAACACACACGCAAAATAAGTAACCCAATCATATAGCATCAAACGATGTGCAGTGACAACGACGCCAAGGGTCACAACGAATACTGGAATAGTTCTAAAACCAATATACTGAGCGGCGATTTTTCCCCGGCTACGCTCAAGCTTGGACACACTATAGGTATATGATGCAGGCTCTTCTGTTTTGATCATCGAATAGAAACCCTTGAGTAGCATTCCAGCGAACGCACCCAAAACGATGGACAACATTAAACTCAGCATTCAACACTCCTTATCAACGTGACTTACAAAGCAGAAAAGAACATGCTTCGCCACACCGTCAGCTAGTCACATTTCCTCCACCATAAGCGATGGCCGATGTGTTACAAATCAACATATCACGAAATGCAAACCTTTTCGTACAAGCGCGTCTCTCATAGCAACGTCCAGAGATAACGCTCCACTTGCCCCGAGGAGTACCTTCAACTCTTCGAGCGTGTAATGCGAGGAACCCACCAGGAAGGTGCCCATCGTGCCCACGTCTGCGAGGTCAACGCTCGCGCGAGCATCCCAGTCGCGCCGATACAGGAACAGCTGCGTCGCAAGGCGAGATAGCTTATCCGGCTTCGGCACGTGCGTCACCAGCCGCCCACTCTTCCAACCCACCTCGAGGTAGAGCCACCCCCGCCGGGGAGTTCACCATCTCCAGGGAGAATTTCGGGCAATACTACGGAGATGTCTCCATCGGATCCGTCAACTAACAACCAGGCATAAATAGCTGGCTACGTACCCGTGCAACAGACAGCTGATCGTTGTCGGCGACGCCATTCGCCAACCTGATCGACAGATTCGGAAAACCAACAATAAGTACGCTTCGCACGGAGAGCACAGCCGGGCTTACCTGCGTTATGCTTGCGGTCACGTGGAAGCCCGGCGTGGTCACTCCCCCTCCCGGGATGCGCGCGAAACTGAGCCAGGGAGAGTCTGCGCCGCTCAGCGACGTCGGGACCTTTACCCTGGTCCGCATAGAAGCACCCCTCGATGGCGATGTTGTCCCTCGGCCGACCATTCTTTTCGAACCCGATCCGCGCCTCATCGAGACGGCTCGACGATACACTGGAGCCAACGGTCTGTTCTTCCCCGACACGATCGACGATGGGAGTTACTCATGACGAAGCGTTTCGCGTGCGACACAGACGAAATGAGGGCGCTGAATACCAAGCATGAAGCGCTGCGCTCCGACTTGGACAAGGTCGTCGTACCGCCGAAAGGAGCGGCGTGGGGCTTTTCCGTCGTGCGTGGAGGATACAAGGAGCTGGCAGAGGATTGCGCCGAGCGTCGCGAGATCATGCAGGAGTGGTGCACCCGCATGTCCGAGGCCATTGAGGCGACCTCCCGCAAGTCCGAGCAAGCAGACGCAACCTGGGCAGAGGTCATCAAGGATGACCGCCTCACCTCCCTTTCAGCGCTCCGGGGTCGCGCGACGCCGCGCCCTTCCCGTGAACAACCACAGCGGCCGCGGAACTGGCTCGTAGGCACAACACGACGAGGAATCACACGATGGTCACTTTGAGCAGACTGGAAGAAATACACGACTTGCGAACGGCCTGGCCCCACGAAGCACTCGATTTCACCCCGTGGCTCGCGCGGGGCGAGAACATTACCCTCCTGTCCGACGCCATTGAGATTGACATAACCGTCGACGAGGTAGAGTCCTGCGTCGGTGATTTCAATGTTGACATCTTCGCCTCGGAGACCGGCACGGACAGAACAATCATCATCGAGAACCAGCTGGAGGACACCGATCACGACCACCTCGGAAAACTGATCACCTACGCGTCTGGAAAATCAGCGGATGTGATCGTCTGGCTCGTCAAACACGCGCGCGAGGAGCATCGCGCTGCGATCGAATGGCTCAACAACCACACCGATGAGAACATCGGCTTCTTTCTGTGCGAAATCAAGCTGTTTCGCATCGGGTCATCCGAACCAGCCGTGAAATTCGAGGTTGTCGAACGGCCCAACGATTGGACCAAGGAAGTCAAGAAGACGACAGTCACGAATGCCAGCCAGCAGCTACGCTACGACTTCTGGGCTGCATTCCAGGACTACGCCTTTCAGAACACACGCTTTTCGCGCAGCTTCCGCCGTCGCAAGCCCGCGAAGGACTATTGGATGAGTTTCGCCATCGGCTCGTCTGAGTGCCATATCGAAGCGTCACAGATCCACAAGCGCAACGAGCTGAGCGTCGAGCTGTACATCGACCAGAATAAGGAGCTATTCCGCTCGCTCTGCGCCCTGAGGGAGACGATTGAAGCCGAAGCCGGCCTGAGCTTTGATTGGCGGGAGCTCCCGAACAACAAAGCAAGTCGCATTGTCGTCCATAAGAGTGTGGCGTTCGACGATAGGGCCCAGTGGAGCGAGCACTTTGACTGGATGATCGATGTCATGCTCGCGTTCAAGAAGACCTTCCCGAAGTACCTGTAGCCACCGAGACCATTCGACTGAGACAGCTGGTCAGCCAACCTCTCAGCGTCCCTGACGACAAGAGGGGCGGCACGAGCCCTCGCTCGCGCCGCCCCTCCGTCAGCTCACGCCCGTGGGGCGGTAATGACCAGTGGCAGAGCATCGCCGCGAGCATCGCTCGGAGGCTGCTCCCCCGCCTGCAGGGTCAGGCTCTGCCCATCCCACGAGCACGTCGCGCCCGGCGTCAGAATCGTGGAACGCGAGTAGTCGAATCCGCTCGGCAGACCCGACACCTGCATCACGGACGCATCCGCCACAACGGCGACGTGGTCCTCGTGAACGAGGAGGCGGACCCAGGCCTCGTCTCCTGCGGACTGCGCGGTGACGACCTCGAAGTCCTTGGCCGACAGCGCACGCACGCCGCGCAGCTCCTCGCCGTACAGGTCATTCCAGGCACCCAGGCCCTCGAGGCACTCACGCTGCTCGCGCGGGATCGTGCCATCGGCACGCGGACCCACGTTAAGCAGGAGTCGCCCACCGCGCGAGACCACGTCCACCAGGTGACGGACCGCGGCCGCGCCACTGAGGTACTGGTGCTCGCCCTCTGCACGGTTGTAGCCGAAGGACAGGCCGACGCCTCGGCAGTTCTCCCACGGCTTGCCGCTCGTCTCAGAGTCGCCCATGTGCTGGTATTCGCTGGTCAGGTAGTCCGCGTGGACGCCGCCGTAGCGGTCGTTCGTCACACCCTCGGGGCGCGCCGCGTAGAAATACTCGAAGAGCGTCCCCAGGCCGTAGGGGCCGAAGTCCTTCCCCTCGTCCGGCCAGTCGATGTCATTCCAGATGACGTCGGGCTGGTAGCGGTCGATCAGGTCGCGCACGTGCACGAAGCAGTAGCGCGCGTAGTCGGCGTCCTTCGGGCGGCACAGGTCCTTGCAGTCGTCCTCGGAGAGGATCGGACGCGCGGGCCGGTAGTGCCAGTCCAGACCACCCGAGTAGTACAGGCCGACCCGCAGGCCCTCGTCGCGCGCGGCGTCCGCGAAACCGGCCACGAGGTCTGTGCACGGGCCTCGGCGCACGGTGTTGCGCGTGCCCGTCTCAGGGGCATCCCACAGGGTGACGCCGTCGTGGTGCTTGGTCGTGAGCACCGCGTAGCCGGCACCCGCACGGTGGAAGAGTCGCATCCACTCAGCCGGATCCCACGCGTCGGGGTCCCACGCATCCAGGAACGCGTCGTACGAGGCCGACCCGTACAGGTCCTTGTGGCGCAGCGCGGCCGGGGAACCCGGGATACGAATCGTGTTGAAGTACCACTCCGCGTAGGAGTTGTGGGTGAACCAGGCCTCCCAGTCCTCCTCGACGCCCAGCTCCCCGTGGTCCTCGGCCCACGCGGGGACCGAGTAGGGGCCCCAGTGGACGAAGATGCCCAGCGGGGCGTCCTCGAACCACTGTGGGGTCGGGCGGGACAGCGAACTCCAGCGCTCGGTATCGGTCATCGTGTCACTCATGTTTGTCATCGTCCTCCGAAGGCGCCCAGGGTGACGCCCTTTTCCAGCTGCTTCTGCAGGAACACGACCAGCAGGATCGACGGGATCGTCGTCATCGTCACCGCGGCCATCAGCGGGCCCCAGTCGGTGCCGCGCTCACCCGAGAACATCTGCAGGCCCAGCGGGATCGTAGCCAGCGACGAATCGTTGACCACGATGAGGGGCCACAGGAACGCGGACCAGTAGTCGATAAACGCGAACACGCCCACCACAGTGATCGGAGCCTTGAGCAGGGGCAGCAGGATCTTCGTCAGGATCTTCCAGTCGCTGCAGCCGTCAATACGAGCCGCCTCCTCGAACTCGAGGGGAAGGGACATGAGGAACTGCCGGATTAGGAACGCGCCGAAAGCGCCGAACGCGAAGGGCACGATAAGGGCAAAGTAGGAGTTCACCAGGCCCATGCGCTGCATACCGATGTACAGCGGGATCACGAGGACTTCCTGGGGCAGGACGAGCGTGCCCAGGAACAGCATGAACAGGTGATCGCGACCCTTGAAGCGCAGACGAGCGAACGCGTAGGCGGACAGAACCGACACGACGACCACGAGGGCTGCGCCTGCCAGCGAAACGATGAAGGAGTTGAGGACAACTCGGCCAAACGGAATAGAGTTAAGAGCAGACGGATAGTTATCCCAGGCGATTCGACTGCCGGTCGGACTCAGGCTGAAGACCTCTGTTGTGGGCTTAAGGGAGGTCGCGACCATCCACACGAAGGGGAACAGGAAACCGACCGCGATAATCCCGAGCAGGACAACCGAAATGATCGTGGAAAGACGCTTCTTGTTATGCATCGTAATTCACCCACTTCTTCTGGCCAGCGAACTGCAGGGCCGTCACCGTCATAACAATCACGAAAAGCACCCACGCCATCGCGGACGCGTAGCCGAGCTTGTCGAAAGAGAAACCGTTGCGGTACAGGGCCAGCACGATCGTGTTGGTCGCCTCGCCCGGGCCGCCCAGCGTTAGGAAGTAGGGCTGAGCGAAGACCTTGAAGGCGCCGATGATCGTCATGACCGTGCAGAAGAAGACGGTCGGGGAAATCATCGGGAATACGACCTTGAAGAAGCGCTGAACGCCGTTGCAGCCGTCGATCGTCGCGGCCTCGAGCACCGAGGTATTCAGGCCGTTGAGGCCTGCCGTGAGCACGACGATGTTGTAGCCCAGGCCCTGCCACAGGCTCATCATGAGCAGCGAACCCATCGCAAGAGCCGGGTGGTTCAGGAAGGGGATGTGCTCGATCCCGAAGACGGCCAGGGCCGAGTTGACCACGCCGTTGTCGGAGAGCATGAGGCGCCAGATCAGCGCGTTACCGACCATCGGGGTGACGACCGGGATGAAGAAAATGACGCGCAGGACTCGGCTGAGCCATTCGGGTACGCGCTGGAGCCAGTAGCTCAGGCCGATCGAGATCACCAGGTTCAGCGCCGTGTAGCAGGCGGCGAACACGACGGTGTTGCGCATGACCGTCCAGAACGCCGGGTCCTCGCCGCTGAGCATGCGCCGGTAGTTTTCCACTCCGATGAAGCGGCCGCCGCCGAAGATCGACCAGTCGTAGAAGGAGATCACGAGGGACGCGATCAGAGGCAGGACGATGAAGAGAAGGAAGCCCATCATTCCGGGCGACAGGTAGACGAGGGCGCGCAGGCCATCGCCCCGCCGACCCTCAGCGCGCGCGGAGTTTTTGCCGCGCTTGGAGGCCTTCGCCTCCCCCGCGCCCGCCGCGCCCGAGGGCGCCTCGCGACCGGGTTTCACAGTGTCAACGCTCATAAGCTATGCACACCTTTCCGTCGAATGTCAGTGGGTTCCACAGTCCCGCTCACGCCGCCGTTAGCGCTAACGGAAAGAAACCCACGAAACGAGGCCGGGGAACCGAGAAGGTAGCCCCGGCCTCGTTCATGGTGAGCTGGGATCAGCCAGCGGAGTTCTGCAGATCGGTGAGGATATCCTGAGCGGTCTTGGTGCCGCGGAAGCCCTCAGGCGAGTACTGCTGGAAGGACGTGTTGATCTGGTTCCACGTCGTGGTCGTCACCAGCGGGGTGCCATTCTCAAGGAGGACGCGAACAGCCTCGGCGCTGTCCTCGGGCTTGTTGGCCGCCCACTTGTCCATCGCGGACTCGACGGAGGGGACGGTGCCCTGCTTGTCAGCAACGGTGCCGATGACCTCGGGGGTCACGAGCTGCTTCAGCACGTCGAAGGCCGCCTGCTTGTCCGGGCAGGACTTCGCGATACCAAAGCCGGAACCCTGGATGACCGCACGGGGCTGACCCGTGGGGGTCGGAATAACGGCGACGCCGAGCTTATCGCCCAGCTCCTTCTCGAAGGAGCCGTACATCCACGGGCCGTCCACGATCATCGCAGCGGTGCCGGAGGTGAAGGCGGTCTGCGCGGGGCCATCGTTGTCGGCGGCGTTCGGGGCAACCGCAACCTGCTCCTTGTGGACCAGGTCAAAGGCGAACTGGACGCCCTCGACAAACTTGGGATCCGTCAGGGTGTTCTTGCCGTCCGCAGAAACCTGGCCGCCAAAGGCGATGCCGAAGTCGCCGGGGGCGTTACCCAGGAGGAGCGGCTTGACGGCCATGCCGTACTTACCATCACCCGTCAGGGCCTTGGCATCCTTGAGGAACTGCTCGGTCGTGTAGGAGGTCGAGGGGGCCTGCAGGCCAGCCTTCTCGAACATTTCACGGTTGTAGTACAGGACGTCGGGCTCAGCGTCGTAGGGCAGAGCCAGAACATGTCCGTCCACCGTCATACCCTGCATCATCGCAGCGTTGTAGTCGGAGGCCTTGATGCCGGCGGCTTCCATGTAGGAGTCGAGAGGCTCAAGCAGGCCGGACAGCTCCTGCGCACGGGCGGCCTGCGTGGTGAGGATGCAGGGCGCGTCCGAGGCAACCATACGGGTCTTGACCTTGGTCCAGTAGTCGTTGAAGGCGGGGCCGTCGAAGGTCAGGGTGAAGTTGGGATCCTTCTCCTTGGCCGCGTCGACGAAGGACTGCCACTGGGCGCGGTCGTTGTCCGTGGAGACCCAGGTGTACATCTGGTGGACCTGGTCCGAGCTAGCACCACCGCCAGAGCTGGCGCTTCCCGAGCCGCACGCACCTGCGAGCAGGGCGAAGGCCGAGGCGGTCGCACCGAGTGCGAGGAACTTGGAGATAGTGGGGCGCACGATGCGCTCCTTCCTTGTCAGGGCACCGGGACTTCCAGTGGTCGCGTCGCCTCTCTGTAACGCGTTTTGGGGAACGTACCCTCAAGTGCCGTCTCTCGTCATTGAAATTGACAGGACAACTATACCATTCCCTAACCTGGGCACACAACCCTAATTTTAACTTTAATCACATTCGCCCATTAACTCTGACTATCCTATGAAACTTCGTAAGAACGCAGGCAACAGGGTTTTCAATCGTTTGCGTCAAACTCTTGCCTGTCTGTCACTCATTCAGCTGGATTAAAGAGGGATTTTAGTCTGCGAGCACCCCCTTCAGCGCCTCATCCAGGGAAATTTTCGCTCCAGCGAGCATGCCTTCCAGGTTCTCGAGCGTGTAGTGCGAGGGGCCCGCCAGGAAGGCGACCATCGCGCCCACCTCTGACGCGTCCACGCCCATGCGCGCCGCCCACGCACGCTTGTAAAGGCGCAGCTGAGTGACGAAGTAGGCGACCTTGTCCGGCTTGGTCGTGGCGGTCACCGGGCGGCCACTCTTCCAGTCGACGACCAGGTAGCGGGGCCCATTCCCGCGCACACGCTCGAACACGGCGTCGATACGGCCCTGAACGGACACGCCGCCCACCTCGACCGAGAAGGCCTCCTCAATCGCGACGGCACGGTAGTCCGCGAGCTCGTCCGCAAGGAACGCACGGAAATTCTCGCGCAGCCGCTCCAGGCGCTCGCGTTCGCCATCCGTCAGTAGGGCCTCATCCGCCCCATCGTCGCCGCCAGCCAGCGCGCTATCCTCCCCCATGCCCACACCGGCGCCCGCAGTGATCTCCGAGGCCGGGTCCGCGGAGGCCAGGTGAAGCTCACGCTCCACCCACGCGTGAAACACCGTGCCCAGCGCAGAGAACGAGCTGGGACGCGCCGGCATCGGGCGGCGCATATCGCGCGCAAACTCCTGCGCATCTTGCAGAAGCGCCGACACGGACGTCGCGGGAACACGCTCGGCCCACAGGTCCACGACCGGCGTCTCCAGCCCCAGGTGATACTCCTCGATGAGTGCGACCGTATCGCGCACCGCGGGGTCATCC
>ERZ773246.542-NODE-542-length-15202-cov-2.66059_pt1 | contig 15202 bp, 28 predicted proteins | sample MGYA00580519_ERZ773246 | MGnify/ENA primary metagenome ERZ773246 (study PRJEB29015, sample SAMEA2738153) | human oral metagenome | biome: human oral; feature: human-associated habitat; material: saliva | place: China | collected 2246 ...
CCGAACAGAACGCCATCTACAAGATGGCAAGGGACGGCCAAGCCGCCAAGGATTCTGTGATGTTCGTCACGCACGCGCCATGCATGATGTGCGCGCGGTCTATTGCCACGTGTGGCATTTCTAAGGTATACTATGGCCATGCGTACAGGGATTCGTCTGGCATCGAGTTTCTGTCCAAACTTGGTGTTGCGACCGAACAAATGGAGATTGGATCATGGGAGTAAACAAAGAAGCACTTGCGCGCCTTAGCGCACTTGCATCAATCGTTGATTGGTATGGTGAGACGGTCGAGGAAAATCTGACGCGCTGCATCAAGAAACTGGATGACTACCTCGTTGAATGGGTCTATGAAGACGCATCGTGCACCCTGACGTATGTCGTGGCTGGCCAAGATTGGTCGGTGCGTCGGGTGGGCTTTGATATGTCGTTCGACCACATCACCGAAGACGAATTTCTGATGGTGGTCATCGAACCATGGGAACCAGTCGCAACCGTCGCCGCTGGTGGCGAAGACGAAGCACGGATCATCAAGGGATTCACCCATGGTCTGCCACTGCTTCTGAATATTGGTGGTGTGCGTCCCGCCGTCCGTCTGTATGGCGATGAAGAAAGTGTCGTGGTGGTATACCTTGGGTATGCTGCAACGAAGGTTTTCGTCATGAAATCCAAGGAAGATGCTGAACAGATCATCCAGCGGCACATTGGGACGATCCTTGAGGCAGCCTTCGACAAAATCGAAAATTAGACCCTATAAAACAAGGGGTCAAATGCGCACTTTTCATGTTTTTGTTCGTTGTGTGGTGGAGACACCACCGAACATTGTCAAAATCGGTTTTGTTCTAAACCCCCTTGATTTGCAGTGTCAAAATTTGGACAAAAGAAAGGCCCCAAGGATCGCTCCAAGGGGCCTAATTTGTTTCTACCATTCTTACTTTCGCTTCTGAACCGTGATTGAATGCAATGCAATCACCGCCTCCAATTCGCCAATCCGTTTGTCACTTTCGCGAAGCTGATGCATCAGACTAATGTTCTGTGCGTGCACCTTGTCCAGTTGCACACGGGTATACTCAAGCTGTTCTGAAAGCGCCTTGACTTGCGCCATAAGCGTTTCAACTTGCATCTTGTGCATTTCCACATCGTTTCGCCGCTCTTCCTGTTCCGTCTTCTTGTATCGCAGATACGTTCCGACGCCCAGAAGGAAACAAGCAACAAAGACGCCAAAGCCTTGGGGTAGTAGTTCAAGGAGTTTTGCTCCCTGAAAGATCATGTCCATCTGGTTCCCCCGTTAGTTCCAGCGCGTCTTGACAAAACGCCAAACCACGCTATAATGCCATGACGTTGTATTTATGAACACATGAACAAACTGTTAAAGGAGTTGACAATTGTTCAAGAAAACTTTACATTCTGGCGGTAAGGAAATGACCGTCGGGCTGGTCGGAATGCTGATCTTCATCGGATTCTTCGTGCTTCTGACCGCTTTCGTCCTCACCCAACTTTGGGTGACTTTCGGTGTATTCGGCATCATTCTGTTCGCACTTCTGACGGTTTCCGTTGATGTTGGCGGCAGAACCTATGAACTCCCGATCCCACACAATGTCAAGTTGTTCTCGCTACTGACCATCATCGTTGTTGCAGTGATAGTCAATCTGATCAAGGGGTAATTGCAATGAGCGTAGTTTCCACAATCCAAGCACTGGCCGCAACAACGTCCAGAACAGACAAGATTGCCATTCTGAAGAAGACGGACAAGCTCTTCCAGCGGTTCCTCGTGGCAGCCTACGATCCAGTGGTGTCGTATGGCGTCATTCAGATGCCAGACGCCCATGGCGATCAAGATACGCTGGAAACGGTTTCTGGCTTTATTCTCGACGAACTGCTTCCGAATCTGGCCAGCCGCAAGCTGTCTGGGAAGGCCGCACAGATGGCCATCGAACAGGTTCTTCTGAAGCTTAGGACTGAAGATGCGGATGTGTTGAGAAACGTTATCAGGAAAGACCTACGGTGTGGGATCAACACTGGCACTATCAATGCCGCAATCAAGGGCCTGATCTTCGAACCGCCATACATGCGGTGCTCGCTGAAGGACAAATCCAACATGAAGAAGTGGGATTGGTCGGAAGGTATCTTCAGCCAGACGAAGGCTGACGGGATGTTCATCAATGCCATTGTCGGCGTCGATGGTGTTCAGTGGATGACACGCAACGGCCAAACGTTCCCCGAAGGTTCGTTGGGAAAGGTTCTCAACTCCGAAGCACTGCGGGTTCTGAAACCGAACCACGTGTACATGGGTGAACTGCTGGTCATCGATGGTCTGACCGTCCTTCCTCGTGAAGTCGGGAATGGTGCCCTGAACTCTGTTCTGAAAGGCGGTTCGTTCGAACCAGACCAGCAACCGATTCTCAAGGTGTGGGATGTTGTGTCGGTGGATGAATGGCGAGCTGGTTCATCCAACTACGTCTACAATCTGCGTCTGGCCGATTGCAAGTTGATCCCCGAAAGTCAAGTCATTTCCGTCATTGACACGCGCGTTGTGTATGACATGCAAGACGCCATGGCCCACTATAGGGAACTGGTTGCCAGCGGCGAAGAAGGAACCATTCTCAAACACCCCGATTTGCTTTGGAAAGACGGCACTAGCAAGGATGCAGTGAAGCTGAAGGTTGAGGCTGACGTTGACCTACTGGTTGTGGGCTTTGAGCAAGGCAAGGGCAAGTTTGCTGATATGGTGGGAAGTCTGACATGCGAAACGGCTGATGGTGGCATCCGCGTTAATGTGTCGGGGTTCACGGACGGCATGCGGAAGCACATCACGGAAAACGTTGACCAGTGGATCGGAAACAAGGTCATCACCGTGCGGGCAAACGATATCATGGAAGCAGACCCCGTGTCTTCGCTGTTCCTGCCACGGTTCGTTGAAGTGCGCGAAGACAAAGACACACCAGACACCACCGCCAAGGTCTTCGAAATCTTTGCCGCCGCTTGTCGCTGACGAACGGCCTTGACAAACGAAGTGGTTTCCTTCAGAATAGACACCATCGAAACAAACACCACTGGGTGCTACGATGCAAATCAAAGAAAGCCACTTCCAACACTTCATCCAGCTGAAAGACGCCATCAAGGCGCAAGCGAAGGATACTTGGATTGAAGAAGGTGATGACGGATGCATCTGCTGGGATCAGGGAGAATGGTTCCTGACTGTGAAGAAGGACGGTTCCGAACAGGAAATCAGCTTCCACCCAGCAGATGACAAGAACATCGATTCCGTCTGGGTTGTGACGTATCTTCCCTTCCGCGGTTCCATGGAATACACGCTGAACCCCGAAGAGTTTCTGGAGAAGCAACTGTGAAGAAAGCTTATGTGACGGTTGGTATAAGCGCATCTGGGAAGAGCACTTGGGCGCGCGAGAAAGCCAAGGAAACTGATGCCCAGATCATCGAGCGCGATTGCATCAGGAAGGCCATGCTGATCAAGGCGGGAATCAGTCATGATCTGGACTGGTCCCAGTGGCGGCACGGCTGGGAACGAGACGTTACGAAGACATGGGAAGGTCTGCTTGATTCTGCTCTGCAGTCTGACCGTGATATCATTGTTTCTGACACGAACCTGAATGGGCCGCGGCGCGCCGTACTGATTCATACACTGGCCGAAGCTGGCTTTGATGTAGAAGAGAGGGTCTTCGACACTCCGCTTCAGACGGCCATCAGACGCGACCGTTCAAGGGGCTTGCGCTCCGTCGGACAGGATGTTATCATGAAGCAATATGTGCGGTTCGCCCAACAGTTCAAGCCGCAATACGTCTACACCAAAAACTACATTCCGACTGTGGTTCTGTCTGGTGTCAGTGAGAATCCGTTTGAAGGCAAACTGGTCGGGCTGAAAGTTGGGAACGATTCTCAACGCGCACAGTTCGCTTCACCCACAAGCAACAAGGAAGAGCAGCGGGACTGGCTTGAAAATCTGCTTGACAGCGGTGCATTCAAAGCGTATACTGTTGAAAGTGTCATCGAGACCGATCCGATTTCGGCGGTCATCTGGAAGTCTCGCGGGTTCAAGAACGTTTTTCATCAAGTCTAAGGAGTATTCGTCATGTTCGTACAAAAAGAGTATGTTCTCGCCCGTCTGGGGCAGATTCTCGAACAAATCGAGAAAGTGGAACCAGATTACATCGCTCTTGAAGGCACGCCGACCGCCTTCCGCGATATCAAAACGAATCTGAAGTACCTGATTGGTGACTTACACTTTGCACCAAACAGCAAGCGCACAGATGATCTTAAATCGGGGAAGACGTACTACTTCCACAAGCGGTACATTGACTTTGAACGTAAAGAAAACCACCTTGTCCGTCGTGTAAGTGCCACTGGTGGTCTGTGTGTAGGCGCCAAGATCGTCGGCGACACAATCCACTTCGGCTTCTGTGTCACCCCCAAAGACGAACAGTATGACAAAGCATTCTCGCGCGCCTTCGTTGACCGCGAACTGCGGGACCCGACGATTACGGAGAAACTTCCGAAAGAAGTCGGCAACATTCCTCAAATGCTTGAAGCCGTTCTCGATGACCTTCTGTGTGATCGCGGCACGTATCGCTACACTGGCCAGCGGATTGAAACTATCAAACGTGTTTACAAAGAGGTGAGGTGGTAATATGGACGTTCAAACCAAATTTCGGATTCTGAAGCTGATCCTTGAAAACTTCGGCTTCACGGACTTCATCAACCCCCACAAGCGTGAACTTGGTCTGGTTCGCTACAACCCAGATAACAACGAACTGGAAAGCGTGGCCGAAAGCCCCCTTGGTGGGGCCGAATGGACGATCTGCCAGTTTCCATCTGGTCTGATCCGTGCCTGGGGTCTGCGGCACATCGAACAGTTCGAAGAAATCGATGTGGGTGGCGCAATGCCAGTGGTGCTTCAGACGGCGGAATTCTCACTGAACACCACTGGTCTGCAGCCGAAGACGCTTCTGGCAAACGGTAAGGTGTCCTACGAAGCTGGCAACCAAAGCTTTGATCTGGCCATCATCGAGGTTGGTGGGCGAGAGTATCTGCAGTATGTCAACCATGAACAAGACGAACTGTTCATCTGGCAATCGGATACGCCACTGTTCCTGAAAGATTTGGCTTCACTAATCACGCAGGCAAACAAATGATCATCATCGACCATCGTTTGAACCGAATCGACAGCAAACGGTTTGATGACTTGTATCAGGTCATGATCGAAAGCGGCTACAAGCAGAGCGGGGAATGGGAATCGCCCAGCACCACACTGTTGCTGTTCGACATGTTCGGTCTGGGTGAACTGTTCGCCGTCTTCGTTGAGACCAAAGAGAAACGCGTATTTGTCTGTGGTGTCGGGCCACGTGGTGCAGAAGAAGCGATCGAGACGTATAGTGCAGATGAAGACGTAACGATCAGTGCTTGTGAACGGGTCCTTGAACGCAGCGAATGATGCCAAAGGCCGTTTGTCTTCCCGATGAACGGCCTTGACAAAGACGCCAACCTAGTTCAGAATACAACCATCGCAGCAAACAACCCGCATATACGGCCCAACCAAAACAAAGGAACAGCCAAAATGAGAACGTTTCTCTTCATCGTGGTGGTCATCGGTACACTGGCAACCCTGCAAATGTGTATGTTTGCCAAAACGGCAAACTACTACAAGGACACGATCAACGAACGGGCATACAAAACGCACAACGCAATTGCTGATGCGGTTCTGAATGCCCAAGAAACGCTGCAGTACCTGAAAGAACACAACTAATCAATTCGGGGTAAGCAAATGAGAACGATTCTCGAATGGAAAGAAGTGAACGTTGCCCCGAAAGGCAAGAAGCCCGTTCTTGTGCACCATGTGAACAAGGTGACGCATACCGAATGGGAGGGCGCCCGCAAAGACTTCAATCAACGGCTGGAAGGTGTTCTTGGGTCTGGATACCTGACAATCGATTCTCGCTGGGGTGAAGCTGGCAAGCTGATTGAGCACTACCGCACCAAAACTGGTGATGTGGTAGTCCACAACGACGGAAACGGAACTACTGTGTACGCAATGGGTGAAAAAGAAGCCACAGAATATGTGGCGACGTGCTGGGAATGGATGGAGTAATGATCATGAGCGAAGTTAAAGCATACTCGATTACGGGCGTCAGCCCAAGGCACGTTGTGAACGTCTTCGAAGCACAATGCGAAGACTTCTTTGATGGCAACGTGAAGACCGAATGCATCTTCACCACTGAAGCCAACGACGATTCGTGGTGCGTCACATTCTACCGTCGCTACGATGGTCGGAAAACGACGTACGGGGTTCTGGCTGAAGTGCAGACGGGTGAAGGGCACGGCGAATGGTTCAACACCTTCCGCGTAGCCGAACGGTTCTCCGACGCATTGCGGGCTTACAACCTACTGGTCTCTGATCTAACTGAAAACGGGGTGAAAGCATGACACCAGAACGCTTTGATGAGATCGTTTCTGAAATCCGTAGAAACGGCCAAGAATTCACAGTTGCCCAGAAACGGATTCTGATTGCCGCCCACAACCTGCAACGGGCCGTGCCGAAAGTCTACGACGGCATTACTGGTCTGTATGTCGGCCACGATCAAGCATACGATGTTCCGTACATCGGTCATGTGGTTGCGGAAGGCGTGACTGTACGTCTCCCCAAACGGAACTTCGTGTTTGATGGTCTGGATGTGGAATCATTCATCGAAGATGCCGAACTGATCGGTCCCGATGAATGCTGAAGTAAACCGACGCCTGTCGGACCCGACAAACGGTCTTGACAGGCGTTTTCGTATGCATCATAATGGCGTCACTTTCAAGCAACGCGCTAAGCGCACAATCGGAGTAAAGATCAAATGTACACCTTCAACAGCACCCAGCAAGCCCAAGACACCTTCAACTTCATCCTTGGCCGTCTGCACGTACTGTTTCAGGATATCGTCGTACTGACGGAAGAACAGAAAAATGCACTGTACGCCAACGCTTCGGTGACGCCGAATCTCGGAAAGGCAGCACTGGCCGTCCATCGGGGCCGTCGCGTCATCTTCGGCGCGGATGATGTTGATACCAAATCGTACTTTATTGCGGCCGAAAATGGGGAATGGGTTGTTAGCATGATTCGCGCCCTGAACGGCGTAACCACCGTCTACTATGACGGCATCACCGAGACCGCGTTTGAGCTGACCTTCGGCGGAATCTGACGGATAAACGGGGTTGACAAAGACAGTCAACCCCTTCATAATAGCATCACTGTCAACAAACAACGGCGTTGAAATGAATACCTTCAGCAAAACCGAGAAAGCCAGAAGTTCGTTTGAAGCAAAATTCGTCGTGCTTCACTTGATGAAACATGAGAAAGTGGTTCTGACAGACGAACAAACGGATGATCTGATGATCAATGCTTGCATCGTCCATTCGGAAGACGTGTTTGCGGGGGTTGATGCCCACGGCAACAAAGTGCTGTTCGGTTACGACAGGGAAGACGGCCTGTCCTTCATCTGTGATGAGCGGGTGATGTGGGTGGTGTCGAAAGTGGTCGCCAAAGACGGTTCGTCTACGGTATACTATGACGGCATCAAGCAAGAAACGTTTGATGAAATGTTTCGTCGGTGAATTGCGGCAAAGAACATATACAGGTGGAGGCCATGAAAACGAATGACAGGTGGGTAGATGTTGCATGTGAGGGTTTCTTTCTGTTTGGGGTGATGATTGATGTCATTGACGGGTTTGTGCTGCCTTATGTGGCAATTGGTCTTATCCTCTACCCGATCTTCATCTGAAACATCCAGGCTGTCCGACGGGCGGTCTTGACAAAGCAGAACGATGCAGTCATAATACAACCACTTCAACAAACAACGCGGTGTCCATCATGAACAACATGAACCAGTTTCAACTGATCGAATCGAAACTCGAAAAGGTGGGCGGCTTCTTTGGGATGCTCTTCATGGCGACAATGGTTCTGCCAATGGTGATTCTGGCCGTATTTGAAGGTGTCTGCAAAGTCTTCCAAGCCGTGGGGCAAGAAGTCGCCAACCGTCAGACCGACGAACGGTCTTGACAAAGACGCCGAACTAGTTCAAAATACAACCATCGCAAACGATTCGGAGTAAACACGATGGAACCGATGATTGAATACGCACTGTGCTTCGCTGGTCTGATGATTGGGCTTGTTGCATCAATCCACATCCATACAGAAATGATCATCAAACGAACGCGTGATGAGATTCTGAACAACCCCGAAGCAGTCTTCGGTAAACTGGAGGTATAATGATGGAAGTCTACAGCAGAATGGGCCACATCGTGAACGATGACTGGTTTCGGACAGAAGAAGAAAGCAAGGAACGCTTCCAAGGGATTCTGAAGGCAAACGGACTGGCTGGGTTCGTGCTTCCCCTTCGCAAAGCACGGATCAAAGACGGATTCCAGCTGCAGTATTACAATGATGGTGTCTGGTCGGTTCTGGTCAACAGCAAAGACTTTCAAGTTCTGATGGTCTGCCAAGACGAAGAAGAAGCGGACGAAGCGTATAGCAAGTGGGGCAAACAATGAAGAAGTGCACGATCATCACCGACGGTCGCGGGGCCGTCGAATGCCCAGAAGAGCAGTATTCGGATGCACTGATCAACGCGATGGGATCGTATCCCATCATCGATCGGGCGGAAGGGCGGAAAGGCGGTCTGTACTACTGGCGCGTTCCGACCATCGCGGATACACCGATACACTGCATTTCGGTGGAAAATGAAGAAGAACGGCGGTTGCACATCACCGCATTCAAATGGCAATACGATGTTGCTAGATTCGTGGCAGACGGCATGATTGGCCTTGACAATTCCGAACGAATCGAGCAGAATCTCAAATGGATTGAACAAGTAAGGGGCAATGACAATGTCTGATACAATTCGGATCGTGCAGGAAGGCAACCGTCAGCAGTGCGTCTACGGGGTGGATTGGGAACGCGGCACTTGGGAACTGGGCGGCATGAAGTACAGTCTTGAGTTCAACGGCAGCACGCTGCACTATGATATGATCCCGTACGAAGACTGGCAAGATCAACTGAATACGGTTGTGGCTGGCATCAGGAAGAAAGAGGTTGAGTTTGACTTCACCGCAGAGGAACGGGAAGTCTACAACAAGTTCTTCACCGAAACCGACCCGCGGGAAGTATCTTCCTTCATCGGGAAAGAAGAAGATTCGTATGTCGAATGGTGGGCTGGTATTCAGCCGAACGGCAATCCGCTGTATATGATTACAGTGTTTGTTGGCGGTGAAGTTTCACCAATCATCGTCGATACGCGTGATAACGCAGAAGTGGTGTTCCTCGAAGAATGCCGCAAACTGAAGGAATCGGAGTAAACACAATGGACGCACAGACGCATTTCAACCTGTTTGAAACCACGATCCATACCTACGGTGAGTATGGCAAGCTTTGGCCGTACCTACTGGACGAACAACCGAACCAAACACGCATTACTAACCTTGTGATGGGCTGGAAGGTTACTGCGGTTGCTGGCGAACTGCGTTTCACTGGCATCACGGAATCGGAGTTTCTGGCGGCAGACGTTCTTCCGCCCGCACTGCGGGAAACTGAAACCACCGACTTCGACCGTCTGGCGAATCTGATTCTGGACTATGGCCGCAAGGTTGACTTCAGCCGTCTGTCGCGTCCTTGCACCATTCTGGCTGACCAGTATGCGCTTGAAGCCATCTATAGCCTGAATGGTGTCTTCTACGGTGAATCCGATTCGACGTTCGTCATCTTTGATCGGCTTCTGCAATGGTCGGTTGTGATTTCTTCCGCAAACGAAAGCGATGTGCAGGAACTGAAAGGTATTGACAAAGCTGGCTTGGGTGTTGTATACTCTTCCATGTTGTCAACACTGGAGTAAACAACATGATTTACACGCTGGTTCTTTCCGCTGGTCTTCTGTTCGGCCCCCACTGCGAAGACGGTTGCAAGGTTCTCACTGGGGCTGATACACCGCCCGCTGGCAAGTACAGTGCGGCACAGATGTTCGGATACAGGGGGATTGGTTTCCATGCCGACGGAGTGGGCAAAATCTTCGCGATCCACCCCACTTGGACTACGGTTCGTGAACGGATTCTGGTAGAAGGTGAAGCGAAGGACCGTCGGAACGTCACCGCTGGTTGCATCAACATCTCGGACGCAGACTTCCGCAAGCTTCCGAAAACACGGTTTGAACTGATCATCAAGGAATGAACCAAATGAAAACGATTCTGATCGCCGTGGCGGCACTGGTTCTGACTGGATGTGCGTTCAGAGGCTGCACTGGCTGGCTGTGTACATTTTGACGCCCCCACAATCGACACTTGATCGATTCACGGTTGAGCAGCACTAATGAAAGGCGCCCTTCGGGGCGCTTTTTTCTTTTGGTAAATAGATAAGACTTAACAATTTAACCCTAGGTGCCGTATGTCCAGAACCCGCCCCGCCTCACGTGATGAGTTTGTTGCCTACTGCCTTCGCCGTCTTGGCGCGCCCGTTATCCGTATCGATGTAGCCCCAGAACAGGTTGAAGACCTTGTTGATGAAGCAGTCTACAAGTTCCAGTATGAGCATTTCAACGGTTCCATTCAGGCTTTCCTTCCTTTCACTGTAACCGCCGAATCGAAGGCGAAGGGTTTCCCAGTTGACGAATCGATCATCGGCATTCAAGAAGTGCTCGATTCTGGTATCGTCGGCGGTTCCAGCAAGTTCAGTCTTCAGTATCAGCTTACCGCACCAGCATACGAGTATGCTCTGAAAGGCGGTGGTATGCTGACATACATGCTTCAGATGCAATACCTGGAAACGCTGAAGATGATAGCCGCCAGTGGCAAGGCCCAACGGATGCGCTACAATCGCCACATGGACCGCCTATTCATCGATTCGGTGAATCTAGAAGTCGGCCAGGTGTACATCGCTGAATGCACCGTCGCACTGGACCCAGACGAACATACCCAGATGTGGAATGATCCTTTCCTGAAACGGTATGCTACCGCCCTGATCAAGCGTCAGTGGGGCAACAACCTGCGGAAGCTTCAGAACGTTCAGCTAATCGGTGGGGTCACCATCGACGCCCAACAGATTCTGACAGAAGCCCAAGAAGAGATTGACAAGATGCACGAAGAAATGCTTCTGGAACATCAGGAACCGATCCTTCAGATTCTGATGGGGTGATTCATGGCAACCAATCCGTACTTCAATCACGTAACCGCAAGGAATGAACAAGACCTGTGGCATTCCCTTGCGGAAGAAACCGTCCAGATGGCTGGCATCGATGTTCAATACATCAAGGCCGACACGGTTCAGGGCGAACACTATGATGACCTGTTCGGTGAGAACCGTTTTGAGAAGCTATCCAAAGCAGTCACCATCGAAATGCTACTGAAGGATTTCGAACAGCCGTATGGTGGGGAAGACCTGTATGCCAAGTTTGGCCTTAGCCAACCCCATCAGGCGACGTTCATCGTCGCCGTCCGTCGGTTCCATAAGGAACTGGGGATGCGGCCACGCGAAGGTGACTACATCTTCATCAATCTACCTGATGTGCTCGGACCAAATGACATCCTCCGCATCCATTCCGTCGATTCGAAAGACGTGCAGTGGAAAGCCCTTGGCAGCCCCGTGTACTACTACATCAAGTGCGAGCGCGCCAAGTATGCGCATCAGGAAGTGGATACATCCGTACCAGAACTTGATCTGTCTGCCGAGATTCATTCTCAAGTAGATGCTAACGATCAAACGGACCCGCTGCAAGACCTGACTAACATGTTCGTTGACTTCAGCGAAAAGAACCCGTTCGGAGAACCATAATGCTTTCATGGCCACCCTTTTACCACGGACACTTTAAGCGCTACATCACCGTTTTCGGCACCTTGTTCAACGACATTTCGATCGTCAGGAAGGGTCAGAACGGCAAGGAAAAGACGGTCAAAGTGCCACTATCGTTCGTCCAGCGTGATAAAGTGCTTGAACGGTTCCGACAGAACCCAACGCTAAAGGAAGCATGGAACAACTCATTCCCTCGGATGACGTTTGAACTGGGTGGTTCCCCCGTCTACAACGGTCAGCGGAAGGAAAACTCGGTCAACTACCAAATGAAGAATCTGGGGAACGGGAAAGCGTCCATGCAATTTACCCCAGCGCCATATGATATCAATATGGTGCTGTCTGTCTTCAGCAACTACTTCGAAGACGGCTTGCAAGTGGTGGAGCAGATTCTACCATTCTTCCAGCCAGAATACACCGTTCGTGCGAAGGAAATCCCAGAACTGGACATTGACCGTGATATCCACATCGTCCTTAACTCCGTGACGATGAATGACAATGTTGAAGGCAGCTTCGAAGAAGGCCGTCTGATCGAGTGGTCGCTAGACTTCACTGTCAAGGGGTTCTTCTTTGGGCCGCTGCAGACGGACAAGAACCTGATTACGCGGGTGGATGCCAATACGATCTTCAAGTGGCCGAAGGACGGTCCAGAAGATTTTGATGTGAAGGTGCACTTGGAAGGCAACCCCGTCACCAGAGACATCACGTCAGAGATTATAGAGAAATGACATGTTTGAAAAACTAGAAGAAACGTTTGGTGTGGTTCCTGCCACCATTGACGTGATTGATGATAACGAATCTCAATTGGCCGTCGTTGAAACGGAAGACGATGAAAGTGCTGACGTGAAACAGGCGAAAGCCGACAAAGCGCTTGTTCGCGAGACCTACATCAACATGCTTTCACAGACTGGTAATGCTCTGGAAGTGCTAACCCAGATCGCCCGTGGCACGGAACATCCGCGGGCCTTCGACACCATGGCCAATCTCATCAAGACCATCACAGAGACCGCGGGGAAACTTGATGAAATGGCTGATAAGGTGCTTGGAACCAAAGCACCAAAAGCAAAAGGGGATGCCCCTGCGGACACCCCCTCTTCTACGGTGAATAACAATCTGTTTGTCGGGTCTAGTGAAGACCTGATGGCGATGATTCGTGGTTCCGCCACCAAAGAAATCAAATGAGAATTACTTCTTCTCAATAAACATCTTCTGCCCCGCGATATGAAGCAGTGAACGCAGCGCTTCCGTATCCACCACTTCAGAGGCCGTCTTCACGACGTAGCTATATTCCTGATAGTAATCACTATCATGGATATGGATATGTTTGGAAGACGGCCTTTGTCGTTCATCGGACCAGAAACCGTTCACGTGTTCCGTGGCTGGCTTCAGTTTCACTGTAACCCCAGTGGTCGAAACCGTAGCGGCACTGTATGGTGCGTTTTTGAGAATAGTTATCGCTTGTATGGTGTTCATGTCTGGTGAGAAGGTCGGGGTGATGGTGCAGCCCTTCCCTTTCTTCGTTTCCCAGACTTCCCGACCGTCCTTGCTGGTGTAGCCAAACCCAGAACGGATGAGTTGCAAACCAGTCACCGCACCAGAACCGTTCACTGCCGTCACACGGGCTTTCAGACCAGAACCAAGTGCAGCACCACCCCACGTTACCACATCACCGACAGCGTATCCTGTTCCACCAGCTTTGACGGCCACCGAAACGCCCTTCCCATACCGCACCTTATCAACACGGAAACGAAGACCACCAGCAGTAAATTCGTCGCCATCATTCCAGACGGGTTGCGACGTAAACGATTCGACCGCGCACTGTTGAACAACGGTAAAAGGACCGAACGCACCGCCGATGGTTCCAGTCACGTCTTCAATGACCATTTGATAACGGTTCCCATCTTTGGTGACTTCCGACACAGAAAAAGCAGAATCGCCTTCCTCGAACCGTTTCCACTTGATTTGGTCTTCCGTCAGTGACGTTTCGACCAGAAGCACGCGCTGGGAGTTCCACACCGCATCACTTGGCTTGAAGACCCGTTCCTTCGGATATTCCACGGTGGCAGATTCACCAGTGGTTGCGCGAAAGTAAATGTCAACCGCTTCTGGTGTCCCGCGAAGCTGATAGAATTCTTTCAGATGCTTTGCGAAGTGACGAAAGTCACCGATCATATTCGGCGGGACGTTCTTCGCATAGCTGTTCTTGTAAATGGGTAGCAGTTCGTCGATGACAAGATCAATGTCGTTCGCGCCCTTCAGGGCAGCGAACCCAAGATCAGCCCCTTGTTCCGATTCCCAGCGATAGTATGCATCTAGGAAAGCACGGAACAGGGGGTAATCTTCATTGACGAACGACGGAAGGATTGATAGCTTCTGTGCTACCTTCGCTTCTACATTCGTTTTCATACCGTCTTCAGTTCCACCGTAAGGTTATTCTTGTTCAGCATGATGGCAGTCGCAAAGCCTGCAATCAGATCGTCATTCGCTGGGGTGGCGGTGAACATAAGTTCCGTCGAACCGATGTTGCTGGTATCAAGACGGATTTCACCAGTGGCATAGTTGACCTTCCCGACCGTCTTGTCGTTGATCGACAGCACGCCAACCGAACCAGCGGGTTTGTCGATGATCTGATACATCTTCCCGTCCTTCTTCCAGACTACAGGCGTTGACTTGATGGTCCCAGGTACCAGAGCGTTTTCATACGAACCGACCAGTTCTTTTTCACGGATGGGGAAGTCAATATTCATGGTGTAATCGATCCTTGTGCCAGCGATGGCACGTGAATGGTTTTGAATCAGTGTTAGAAGTTCCGAATAGTGGAAGTCGGTGTCAAACGTCCCAAAGCCATTGTCAAAGTAGCCCTCAACCAAAGCCCGAATCTGGGAAGACAGTGCGCCCAGAGAAACGTTTGTGGTGCTGCGAAGCGTTGTTGTGACGGTCATGTTCAAACGAAGGAATTTCGGATCAACCACCACTGGCTGAATCCCGATGACCGCCCGTTCCTTGATCTTCCGTTCAATGTCTTTCTTATTGGCAGAAGTCAGCTTGATTAGGTTCTGCGGGATGATGCAGACGAAAACCTTGCCAAACTGCGGTGGGTTCACTTCTTCGCCACCCCAAACCGAAACCGACTTGGCATACGGGTAGACGTCGTTCGCGACTGCGGCAAAATCAGATTTAGTGACAGCACGGTTGTTCGACTGGAAGAACCGCGGGGCGTTCAGCTTGATTTGGTTCGTCGTTTCTGGTGCGGCACCCCCATTTGATTGCTGTACAGTTCTGATGGTAATGTCACCATTCTCATACCCAGCGAACGAACCGACCAGAGCGAATCGAGAAAGGTTATTGGCCGCAGGTCCTTGGGTTTCCAGATACTCGACA
>ERZ773246.543-NODE-543-length-15173-cov-2.83166_pt1 | contig 15173 bp, 20 predicted proteins | sample MGYA00580519_ERZ773246 | MGnify/ENA primary metagenome ERZ773246 (study PRJEB29015, sample SAMEA2738153) | human oral metagenome | biome: human oral; feature: human-associated habitat; material: saliva | place: China | collected 2246 ...
ATGGCATCTCATTGATGGTTATCGTGTGAGTATCCTCACCGCCCGTTGAGCCCGCGGGGAACTTCTGTGACTGAGCCAGGAGAAATACACCATTGAGCGCTTGCCATGTGCCGCCAAGAAACGTGGATGGGTCAGTTGGCTTGGTAGATTGATAAATCGCGCCCACTGGGAACATTGCGTCCAAGAGGTCGAAGTTCTTGGCCAAGTCTTTAATAGTCTGAACAGTCTCGTCCGTGACGTCAGGCTTCGTGAGACCCAGCCTTGGAGTCTTTGTGCTCATTAAATGTCCTTCCAATCGAAGTCGAGCGTAACTGTTGTGTTGTTGTGCGTCTCTGCATCATCGACGTACGCATGCTCGCGCCATGTTCCACGCATGTCCTGCCACTTCTTACCGGCAAGGCTGGACCACTTCAGACCCTTGAGTCTGTTCTTTCCAGCGCGGCCGACGTATGCCAGGCTTGTGCCGTCAAACTTCTCCCATGTAAGTCCCGCATAATCGCGCCAGATGGCCGTTCCGTAGTCCGGCGTAGTATTCACGGTTACGCGGTTCTTTCCGTTATGCAGCTCTAAGTCGCGGTTTATCCACACACCCGGCTGAAGGTCAACGGTTCGTCCGTTGATGTTGACCAGCGCACGCGCCTGGCATGTGATGGTCGGAACCACCGCATGAGCAGGTCCGTCGATGATGTAGGTCTTGCCAAGCTCACCGTCGAGCTCGTAGTGCATGATGCCGCGCGACTTGTACGGGTCTGCAGTGATTGTTAGCTTGATGGCCGCCGTCTCGTCGTAGAGCGTCTGAGAGGTGACCTCGAAGCGCCCTGTGTAGGTATAACCCTCGTCCCATGACAGAGTAAACTCCAGTCGCCTACCGTGAAGCATGTTACGCAGTGCGGTCAGCGTCGTCTCAACGCTTGACCAGTCGTGTGTGTCGAGCGGCGAGAGTGTGATGGTGATTGTTCGCTTGTCAAACACCGGCGCGCCCGTCAGCCACTCAGACAAGTCCAACACGCCATCGCGTCCAGGGATAGATACCGTAGACGTTCTGGTGGCTGGTGGCTTGTCTGCGTAGTTCGTGACCGCTAGGCGGTAGGTGGCGCAGAGAGGCACTCCATCCACAACAACCTCATACGTGTCTGTTAGTTCCGTCATCTGTTTGCCACCACCTTATATTCACCGAGGTTTGAATCCACATACGGCGAGACGATTGAACCGACCGTCTGGCCATCCATCACAACGCGCATATTGCGTACATCTTCACGCAGTCCAGTAATCTCACTAATCAGCTCGTCGTCACCCTTAGAGTTGTTCACGGCGTCGCTGATGTAGCCTGTGAGTGTGCTGATTGGTGCGACTGCTTCGGGTCCTGCTTCGCCGCCAATCATGGCCTTGTTTCCGTTCATGCCGAACATCAGAACACCGCCGTCGGCGTACCATTCAATGCCCAGGCTTGGGACTGATGGTGGCGCGAGCGAGAATGTGCCGGAGATGCTGAAGTGTGGAAGTTTAATCTTTGGGAACTCAAGATGAAGACCGCGGAAGAATCCACTGATAGCGTCCAAAGCTCCGGATACGGTGTTCTTAGCGTCGCCCATGACGTTGCCAATCGTGCTCGAGATACCGTGGAAGATGTTGCCCACTGTGGTCGAGATACCGTTAAACACTGCCTGGAACGTTCCGGCGATTCCGTTGACAATGCCGGACAGAGCAGACGAGAGGCCATTCACGATGCTCGTGACGGTTGTACTCATGCCCTGGAACACTGACTGTGCGCCATTGGCGGCCATCTGCCAGTTGCCTGTGAAGATGCCAACAAACACGCCGATGACCGTCTGAATCACGCCGACCGTGGTCTGAATGATTCCGGAGATTGTTCCCATAACCGTCATGACGATACCGCCGACAACCTCAAACGCTGCACCGAATACCACGGACACGATTGTGGCCACTGTGGTAAGCGCTACGCCCAAGTTCTGCAGAACCGTGTCAACAAGTGGCTGACAAGCTGCAGCGAACTGAGAAATGGCGTCCCTTGCTTGCTCAATGTATGGCGATAGAGTTTCAAACGCTCCGCCAACAGCTTCGCCGAACCCGCTAAATGCTTCAACAATGAGACCAGCGCCCGTGCTTAGTCCGTCAAGCGCAGGCTGCAGGATACTCATAACGAAGTCGGCCACTGGCTGCATGGACTGAAGCCACGCGTCAAATCCTCCGCCAGTGGATAGGTTGGTGATTGCATCTGCGAGCATCTTGATTAGATCCGCCGCACCGTTGACGACAACCGCGAACGCTCCGCCGAGCACCTCAACGATTGAGTTGAGCACCGGAACGATGGCGTCTATTGCAGCGCCGAAGATTGGCCCTAGGGCGTTACCAAGCTCACCAAGTGCACTCATAAGATTGCCGAGCGCTTCTTGTAGTGGTGGAGACACCGCAACCAGTCCGGCAAACGCAGCGATGGCGATTCCAACGGGGCCACCTAGCGCGCCAAGCAACCCAGACAAAGGACCAAGCAAAGCACTAAGCACTGGGATATTGGCGATAACCGGAGCAAGGCCACTGAGAGCCATAGCACCAAACGCCGCGGCGATAGGCGCCACAAATGTCGGAATATTGCCGAGCTGCTTGCCCATGGCGTCAATGGCCGGTGCCGCTTGCTTGAACGCATCAACCAACACCTGAATGGCCTGTGTGAAGATTGGAGCGGTCAGACGCGACAGAGCGGCGCGAACGTTAGCGAATGAGCCAGCCAGTGTGTTGCCGGATGACAGAGCCGCTTCGCCTAGACCGATGCGCATGGCTTCCGAGAATGTATGGAAGTCAATCTGGCCCTTGGAGACCATGTCGGAGACTTCCTTGGACGTCTTGCCAAGGTATGTTCCAAGAAGCTGCAAGACCGGCACGCCGGAGCTTGAAAGCTGCAGCATGTCGTCACCCATCAGCTTGCCACGTGATGCGACAGATGAAAAGATGACGCCGATATCATTGAACGCTCGACCAGATGCCGCCGCAACATTCGCGACAGACTTCAGCGTGTTGGTCATATCCTCGCCGGACTTAATGCCAGCTGCAGAAAGCGTCGCCGCCGCCGTTGCAGCATCACCCAGGCCAAACGCCGTGCCACGTACTGATTGCGTGGCAGAGTCCATAATGGATTCAATGTCCTGGGCGTCATGACCAAAGCCGGCGAGCTTCTTTCGCGCGTTGTCGATGTTCAGCGCGCGGTCGATGCCGCCCTGGATGGCCATACCAGCAACCGCAGCAATTCCCGCCTGGCCTACGCCAATAAGCGAGCTCGTGATTTGCTGGGTGTTAGTGCGCACTGCGTTCCATGCGTTAGTCAGTCCGTTTCTGGCGCTTGTCGCGATGCCGCTGAAAATGTTCTGAGCACGCGACCTAAGCTCTGCAAACGATGACTGCACGCTGCCAGACGCGTCGCCCATGCTGTGATCCATAGAGCGCGATACTTCCTGCGCCTTGTTCTGGATCTGACTGAGTGAAGACTGCGCCTTATTTACGCCGTCAATAAAGCCGTCAGCATTAACGGTTAATTTAGCGGAGAGTGTATAGTCACTTGCCATATATACCTCCTCTCATGTTTATTTCTGTTGATCCGATAGAGCCTTCTCAAGCGCGGCCATTTTGTCGCGCGCTTCTTTTGCGCTCATAGTCTTTTTGTCCGGCTTGTTTGCTTCAACCCACAGAAGCTCAGGCTCTTCACTCTTCTTCTTGTAGCCATTGGCGAGTGCGTTAGCTATTGCTTCATTGAGAAGCATCTGTTCGTATGCAACACGGTCATGCTCAGCCACTTGAAGAAGGGCAATCTGAGCCGCTGTGAGCCTGTTAAACTCGTCCGGCGTCCACCCAAAGCGAACAGCCGCCCACGCCCACAATGCATCACGCTCGTAGCCTGTCAGTGGCTTCTGTGGCGCTTCTTGTGGTTGGTTGGCTTGTTTTTTGCTTGTGGACGGTCTGACCCAGCGCGGGCTCAACAGATCTATCGGAATAAAAAACCGCAGTCCTTCATGAGAGCGTCGCTTACAGCTTCAAGCGTCTGAGCGTAGCCATGCTCCTGCAGGTACTTTCCAGCAAGCTCAATGGCTTGTGTTGGGTTAACCCATGCACTTTGGCCACTCTCGCGGATGCCATACGCAAAGAGGGTCTTAGTCTCGCGCAGGGTTGGCTGAGCGGTGAACACGGAAATAATGCTTTTGTTACCAATCGCACTCTCGGCCATCTCCACACGCTTCTCCGCGTAGAGAAGCTCGTATGTAGTACCGTCAACCTCGAAGGTAAAATCTGCCATTTCTTACTCCTTAACTAATAAAAAAGGGGCAGCCGAAGCTACCCCGTGAGTTGTGTTTGTGGACGCTTATCGCCCTGTTGGCTTGGTAATTGCCTTAGCCTTGGCGGCTGCGTCAATATCGAACCACGTCCACTTGCCTGTGCCTGTAAGAGACACAGACGCGGTGCGTACGTCATCGGTTGGTGAGTCAGCCTCGTACTTGGTAACGATGACAGCGCCACCACCGATTGGCGTGAAATCTGTATTGTCCAGGAACTCCTTGACGCACAGAATAGTGCCGTCGGCAAGTGCCTGGCGGAACAGTTTATCGCTCTCAGCGTCCTTGACAGCCACCGTATCAACGGAAACCTCAAAGGAACGAGTAGATGCGCGATTAACCTTCCAAGCACCACGAGAAGACTTTGTGGAGACGCTCGTAGTATCAGCGGAAAGCGATACCTTGTGAGACTTCTCGCCAGCGATTGCGAGGAGTTTAGAACCGTCAGCGCTGAATACGCCGAGAAGGACCTCTGCGCCGTTTACAGCGTTCACGCCACCGGCGGAAACGTCGCAATATGCACCACTATCGAATGCAGTTGAATCTGGCATAGTAATGCCCCTTTCTACTTAATAATCAGACCATAGGAGACGACCACCTCAAACGGCACAACCGCGTGCCATTCTCCTGTCTCGTCTCGCTTGATTGTGTTTAGACCGTTATCTGTTTGACGGATAACCTGGAACGGACAAGCCAAACTAATTGGCTGGCTCATGGCTTCTTCTAGAGCCGTCACCATCTTGAATATTTCCTCGCGCGTCTTAGACGGCTTAGAGATTGCGTGAAGCTCGATGGTGTAAACATCCAGCCACATTGTTTTAGTTTTGTCCGGACGAACTGAGAGTGCGCCGACGGAATAAAGAGGAGAGGGTTCTTTATTCGCGTCGGTCACACATTTAACGCCCGTGCCTTCTTTGACACGTGCCACAACCGCCGCGACAAAGTCGTCAAGCGGGAGTCGCCTTAGTGCTTGCCTCATAAGCCTTTACTCCTTAGATACTCACCGCACCGCTTCTTCAGAACAGCGCGCGCCGCCTTTATCTCCGTAGCGAAGAAGTGCTGGCCTTCCACAAAGGGAGCCTTTAAGCGCTTCCCAATCTTCGGAACGTACTGACCAACGTTTTGGCGGTGGCCGTACTCAACATGTGGCGCGTACTCGCCTGTATAGCCAATCTCTCCTTCGCCACCTTTGACACTCTGGCGAATGGATCCAATCAACTCGCCCGTGTCTCTCGGTGTGGTTGCGCGTAGGTCTTCGGCTATCTCATTCACGGTGCGCTTCATAACAATTTCAGGCTTAATATTTGCGAGCTCCTTCAGTGCATCACCAAGTCCGCCATCATCAAACTCCAGGCGAACACTAGGCATACGCATCACCCTTTAGCTTCTTCAGCGATAGAACACGGCGGCGGCCGAAGTCACTCACATGTATAACCTCGAAGACGTCGCCAGCGTCAATCACGGGGAAGCGTACAAGAGACGCGCGAAGAGCAAGCTCGGCAGGAACTATCGTGATAAGCGTCAAATCACACGCCGTGTAATCGTTGCCTTCGTTTGCCGTCTCAACAAGTGACGCGGGGCATACCCTCGCCCGAGTGGTTGTAAGCACCCGGCGCGAGAGCACGCGATTGCCTAGTTTGTCGCGCGCGTCGGTGTCCGCGAGTTCAATCAACTCGCACATCCGCCACTTCATACAAACCTCACCTTTGGGAACTGCAGGGCGGCGGTAGTGTCCGCCCTAGCAATCTCAGCCAAGGCGGAAAGCTCCGCGGCATACTCCGCGAGAAGGTCGTCCACAAACTGGAGGGACAAGGTTCCGCCCTGTCCCTCAGATTCCTGTGTGATGCCTTCGTCGAATCTGCGATTCACCGCCTTGATGGTTGCATCAACCACAAGGGACTCAGCTGTGGTGGGCAGCGTAGATACGCCAACGCGCAAACAGATGCGGTCCGTGAGCGTATGCGTGACCTCTTCCAGCCACTTATCGCTCGGCTTATCATCGACCGCTTCGAGTCGTGTCTTGACACGATCTAATACGCTCATACGCTCACCTCCTTACTCGTGAATTAGGCGGTTGCCTTAATCTCTGCCTTGACAACGCCGTCGGTAATCTCTGGGAAGATCTTAACGCCGGACATAACCAAGGTGTCGCAGGTTGCGGTCTTGGTGTCGATGTTGTGGGTGATACCAACGAAGCCAGTAGCGTCGGAGGTCAGGCCGAAGGTGGATGCAAGGTCAGAACCGTTTGCTGGGACATATGCCAAGTTGAGGTTCATGGCTGCAGTACCGAAGATGGAGCCTGCTCTAACCTTGGAAGAGGTGATTGCAGTACCCAGGCCAAGGAAGTCCTTGAGGTAAGTAATACCTCCAGCGTTCTGGGTGGTTACGGTTGCAGTGCCGAGGTAATCAGCAACGTCGAGAGGGTTGACGAAGAAGACGAATGGATTAGCTGCGTCGGTATCGAATCCGTCATATCCCTCGAACTTAGCGGTCAGAGTTGCCCAGAGGTTGGCCATAGCTGCCTGAAGGGTCTTGCCGTTCTTTGCTGCAGCAGTGGTGGTTGCGATCAGATCGCTACGAATGCCGTTCTGGATGGTGCCGATAAGCTGAGCGTCTGCTTCGTTGATTGCACGGTCGCGGCCACGAAGCTGAATAGCCTCGGCGGAGGTTACGCGGCGATACTTGTTGAGCGGAAGCTCGATGGTCTGGTCAAGCTGACGCTTGATGTTAGACGCTGGAATGGTGTCACCCTCGGCAACGACGCCACTCTTGACATCCTTCACGAACTTGTAGGTCTTGATGGTGCCGCCCTGTGGTACTGGGATAAGGTTGGTAATACCGAGAGCCTTCTGAAGCTCCTGGATGCCCTGGGAGAATCGGTTGACGTAATCAATAGAAATCTCAGGAGCGATGTCAGTCTTTACGGTAAGTCCTGTTTCTGCTGGCATAATGTGCCACCTTTCTTAGTGTTAAACAAACAATCCGATGTTGTCGCGGATGGCTGCCTGGCGAGCGATTGGGTCCTTGATGGCCAAGATCTCTTCTTTGGTCATCGTCTTAGTGGCCACGCCTGCCGCAGGAGCTTTGCCCGCGAGCTGTTTCTTCACGGCATCTTCTACGGCCGCCGTGAAAGCCGTTGAGAAAGCGTCAACGGACGCCTTTGTTTCCTCTGCAGTCTCACCCACTAAACGTGCGAGAATGTCATCACTGACCGTGATACCTTGCTCAGAGAGTTGACGACGAGACTCGGCCACCATCGCGTTTACTGTGTCGCGACGCTTGTATTCGTCAAGCTCCTTTTGGACCTTGTCACGTTCGTACTCTGCCTTTTGCTGAGCATTCATCTCGGCCAGTTTTGCAGCTTCCTCAACCTTTGCGGCTTGCTGCTTTTCCCACTTCGCGAGACGCTTGGAGACAATCTCGTCAACATCAGCGTCCGTGTACTTTGGCTGCTGTTTGTTGTCCTGCTTTGGCTCTGTCTGTGTGGTGGTCGCACCCTCGTTAGCGCCCTCGTCATCCACTACAGGAGCTTGAGCTTGCTTGGTCTCCTCTGCGGTCTCTGTGGTTGTTGCTGCGTTAGTTTCTGCACCCATTGTTTTTCTCCTAATCCCCGGCGCTCCAAGGCGCGTCGGCGTGCCTTTTCTCCTTAGCTTTTAGCGACATCAAAGCTTGGTCGATGCATTAAAAAAGCGACCGTCTAGTCGCTTTCAATACACAGTTCAACAATTTTCTCTAGTACATCATCTGTGGGACATCCTCGGCAACGCATGAGCTCGCGCTCCCCTGCGTCCACAACGCACACCGTCGGAAGGTGAGTGATGCTCTTCGCGTCCCTGGACCTCGGTGAGCTATCCACGTCGATAATCTCGTACTCGATATCTTCTTCAGATAAAGCCGGCACTATACGCTTGATAGTTCCGCGGCAGATGCTGCACCACTCGGCCATGTAGATCACTACTCGCGCCATATTCTCACCTCCTTGGCGGTCTAACAAAAAAGCCACCCGGAGGTGGCTCGTGAAAGCTGGTTGATTGACGAAGGTTAAACTTCAGCCGTTAATCGTTTCCAATTCTCATAATCTTCTGGCAAAAGGTGCTCCTCCATTGGAGCACTTCCGGCCATTTGCTTTACATGCTCGATTGGATATTTTCCTTCGGCTGGCATTATGTACAGCCTAACGCAGCACATTTTATTTAAGTCTGCGTCAAGATGTCCGGGAGTGCGATACTTGTTTAAGATATCTAAACTGATATCCATATTTCAGCCTCTCCTTACAATTACTTTATATAGTAATTATACCCATATCGTTGAGCGTTTTCCATCAGCCATTCATGCTGAATTTCTTTAAGTATCTTTTCGGCTTCAATTATGTTTGCATCATAGAACGGTATATCAAGAGCTTGATAATGTTCCAGCCAATAATCGTAAGAAACATCTTCCCATTTAGCTCTTGAAAACGAGTCATAATCTTCCACGAATTTGCGCCCAAGTTCAATATTTGCTTCATGAGTACGCTCAAGAACAAATTGCCTTTTTTCTCCCTGCGTTTCTCTTGCTGTGTTCGACTTTAGTTCATATTCAACTAAAACATTGATATCTTCAGGGCTAAACGTACCTCCGACACGTGTCGTGTGAGTATGAACTGCATCAACATTGTGTAGAGATGTTTGACCAAAATCAGACAGAAGTTTTAATAAATCTTCTTTTGGCGGCATGCCTACATCATTTACAGTTCCGATGCCGCTCCATATCTCCTTACCGTCAAATATAAGTGATGCCTCTTCTGGTTCACCGAAAATACGAGAACGACGGCCGGCGGATACTTTATAACCTGCTTTCTTCTTTGCCGCTTTCTCCGCCTGCCTTTGGCCAAGCTCCTCCTGCTTCTGTTGCCACGCGTCCCAATCATCCACAGCGGGCACAATCTGGCATCTGCAGTATGGATGGAGTGGTGGGAAGTTTACGCCCACTTGCATATCCTCGAAACGGAATGTAGATCCATTCACGCCTTCGCACTCTTCACAGGCGCGCTCGTCATGTACCACCTCGATGGTATAAGAATCAAAGCCTTCACGCTTCAACTCCTCAACCTGCGCCATGCGTGAGACGTAGGTTCCCTCGGTGTAAACCAGGCGCATGAGAGACGACTGTGGAACGTCCACAAAACGCTTCTCAAGAGCCTTCGCAATACGTTGGTACGAATCACCGCGTGCGAGTGCCTTCGACATGTCCTGCGCCACGTAAGACGCGAGGGTCTCCGTGTTGTCCCAGATGCGCTGAGAATATGAGGTGTTTCCCGTCCACACGGTATCAACAAATCGGCGAACCGCGTCAGAGTCCATACTGTAGAACGACCGACCAAATCCCATCGCTTCAGCCGCTGTGTTCGCACCGCGTAAAGACTGGCGCATGATGTGATTGTCAATGCGCTGAACCACATCGCCCGTTGCTTGGTAGAGGTGCAAGCGTGCGGACGCTTGTAAACCTTCGAGCCTGTTCAGTTGGTAGATACTCTTACGCACATCCACAATGGACTGCATATCCGGGTGCTGGCGTAGTAACTCGTCACAGTCACGGATAAGAAGTTCGCGGTCTTTAGGGTCCATCGTCTCCATAAGGCGGCGATATTCCAGGACGCCGTTCTCGCCATAGCGCTGATAGTACTCCGCAATCTCGCGGTTTAAGCGGCGGAGCTCACTCTCGTAGGCGTTATGGACGCGTAGAGACAGAGCGCGTTCATCTTTCTCCATCGCTGCGTCAGCGAGTGTTTGGCGCTTGTGCCAATACGAGTCCATGTTGCTCCTTACTTATTGTTTTCGTCTGTACGGGCTGGAACCATCTGCGCGGCCTGCTCGGCGCGTTCATCAGCAATGCGCTGCATCTCAGCCTGTGGCGAATCAACGCACGACAGAACGGAGAGCTGCGTCTCCTCGGATGTAATGCCGGAGAGGTTGCCCGCAATCTGAGACTCTTCGAGCAGGTTCGATGGTAGGTTACGTGTGAAGGTGGCGCGAACAGTGGTCCATGCCTTAGCGTCTAGGCGTGTGTTTCCTGCGTAATTACAGAGCAGCTTCCAGCGTCTAGAGAGCGAACGGCGAAACTTCCTCTGCTTTACTACGGCGATATCGCTCATAGCCTGCAGGCGATACTTGATAGCAATGCCGGAGCTGGTATCGAACTTCTCGCTTGAGAGGTCTGACACCATCGACAGAACGAAGATAAGGCGCTCCACACGATCAATGAAGTTCTCCTGCGTGCCGTCCGCGTCAGGCTTAGACAGAAACTCAACGATGACGTTTGCCGCGTCCCTAGAGTCCAGGTTGATAATGCGCGAATCCCTCAGACTCTGCAGTGTCTTCTCGTCCAAGCGCGCGCCGAGAATCTTTAGGTATGCGTCAGCGTAATACTCGACATCGTTGGCTTTCTCGGAAATGGCTTTGTTGTACGCGTTGATGAGCGACATAACACCTTCAAAGAGTCCCAGGCGCTCCTCATTGTCTACATACTCAACCACAGGCACATCATCAAAGCCATGGATGACAGGCTCACCGAAGATAACCTTCGAGCCATCCATAACAAACGGCGTCTCGAACATTGAGTCATAGAGTGTTCCGCGAAGCGTGTCCTTCTTGTCATCGAAAAGGTTATCGTCGAGCCAGAATCTGACCGCGTAGATGATGTCATTCTCTACCGTGTCATCACGCACAACGAAACAATTCAGCGGTATAACGGAACAAGAACGCGCGAAGGCGTCTTCGTCACGCCACATCAGCTCATAGCCTGCGCCATAGATGTCCGCCAGCTTGGAAAGCTCTGCGTCTAAGTCATCGGAGTCATTAACCGCACCCCATACGTCCAGATACTCCGCAAATGCTTCATCGTCTGCCGTTGTGCGAATAGGAACGCCCAAGAAGTAGCCGACCATGGAGTCAACAATCTGCTTGGCGAAGTTGGCCACAAGCCTGTTGTCTGGCTTGTATTCTGCCTTCTTCTCTTGGTGCAGAATGTCGTGGTCACCCTCGTATGCTTTGCGAAGGCTGGCCAAGCGGTTAACCTGCTTCGAGCGATAGTCCACCAAAAGCTTGCCAAGAAGCTCCGCGGTCATCTGTGTGTCCTTTGGTAGGCGGTAGCCGCCCCTTTGCTCAAACGTGGAAGCGTTTGCTCCCTTAACGTCAGCACCCACTAAATGCCTCCTCTAAATAGTCGAATGGTCGGCGCATTGTCATGTAGACGAATAGCGCATGAGAGCGAGTCAGGCGCGTCATCGTGCTCCGCTCCCTCGGTGAAGTCCATGACTTCATTCCAATAATCGACGCTCGCTTCGCGGACACTTTCAAGCCTGGACAGCTTGGACCAAGTGCCGCGGCCATACGTCGCAATCTTGATGAACTTGTTTGCGGTCTCTGAGTACGTGTGGACGGGCAATCCGTAGCCGTCGAGCTTGTCGGCCACGTATCCTTTATCCGCGTTCTTCTCCATGTACACCGTGCCAAGTCTTAGCTCGCGGTGAAGCTCCAAGATGCGCACCATGCACCTGTCAACATGCGTCTCGCGATACAGTTCGCCGTGAACGTAAGCTTTATCGTCCATCCACTTAATACACGTGATTGCCGTACCGTCTGAACCACCATAGGCCGCGTCCACGTGCATGATGCCGTCATAGAGAAGACTCTCGTCTTTGAAGGTCTTACAATCGCCCTCGAAGACTACGCCCTCCTCTGCCACATGTCGTAGTTCATAGTTAGCCGCAAAGAGTGAGTGCGTCATCGACGCCTTTAGTTCTGTGGCAGCGTCCACACTCACGAGCCCTGTGGTGTCCCATGGCCACTTCTCAGCGGGCGGCATGATCGTGAACGCGTCGTCTTTGTGCCACGGGGTTCCCGTGTTGATGATGCGTCCGCCGCGGTTCTTGACGTTCTGAAGCTCGCGGTAAATCTGCTTCGTGCGCTCACGCTCAGCACGGCTCACGCGGTCACGCAGTGTGACGATATCGTCCGTGAAGATGATGTCCCAGTGCTTACCAGTAAGCGAGCCGCCAATACCGATGCCCGTCAGCTGCGGTGAGCCGGAGACGTTGCACGCCAGGCTTGTCGAGATTGCCGTAGAGCTTGCCGTGGTCAGCTTCAATGGTTGGCTGTAGATGCTCTGCGCAATCTCCTGGGTGAGCGGATGCTCGACCATGCGTTTGACTGCCGCGAGTACTTCCGCGACGTCATTCTCACCTTTGCGTTGAAATCCCACGGTCAAGTCTGGACGAATGATGAGTATCAGCCACAGAGCCACCTCGACGCAGGTCGTCTTGTATGAACCACGGTGAGACTGAAGCGTCATATCGCCCTGGCCAAACACCATCTCATGGATCCATCTGTCGTGGAGTCCTTCGCGCAGAAGGTCATAGCCAAGCTCATGCGCCAAGCGCACAGGGTGCTTGGACATAAGCGTTGCGAGTGCTCTATTTGTCTCCATCGCTCTCTACCTCATCGAGCAAACTCTTAAACGCGGCGCTAGCTTCCTTAGCGTTGGCGGACACTTCCATCTGCTGCACAGGCTTCTGTCCGGAAGAATCGCGAACGAACTCAGCCGCGCGCACGTCTCCTTCGAGCGCCTGGGCGAGCATAGCAAGCGCCATAGCTTCGCTGGCGGTCACGTTCTTACCTGTGAGCCCTGCGATGGTGGACGCCTGTGACAGCTTGCCTGGCTTCATCGGCATGGCCAAGAGATCCAGAAGCGTCTCGCGAATCTCGCGCCTGCGCTTCTGAACCGCGTTAGACTTTGCGGCGCCCTTCTTGCCTATCTCGCTCAGCTCAGCCTTGGTGCGCTTGCTGTTAGGCGTTAAGTTCTTCGCCGCGTTCGGATTGTTTAGTCTTGCCATCTAGCTCCCTAATAATTTCCAACTCACGCTCGGAGAGGTCGAATGCATACTCTTCCACTCGTGCCTCTGCTCGTGCCTCTGCTCGTGCCTCTGCTCGTGCCTCTGCTCGTGCCAGCCTGCGCGTCATATCGCTCGACAAAAGAAAGCCAGCACCATACATCGCTTTTCGCAGTGGCTTCTGGCTTTCAAGCTGTCGAATGAAATACGTATCAGATTTGGGAATCTCTATCGTTTCGCCTTTGCTGGATAGTCTTCCTAAGCGCGTGGCCATAAGGACACACTTGGGATAATTCAGCTTCGGTTGCTGGGCGCTTTCTTTCTTGCAAGCTTTCTCGAGTATGTCCTTCAACTCTGGCGTGGTGATTGCCGCGTTGACCGTGTCGAGGTTCGTAACAAATGAGGTGCGCACCTTGGCGCCGTTAGCGTATTCAATGTTTGCAAACGTGCATACCGCGCAATCAATCATGTCGCGCATGAAGATGGTGAGCGAAGGCGCAAACAGAAAATACTTGATGCCGTGCTCTGTGTACCATCGACGAATGGACGCCAGGATGGAGAAAGGCGGGTTGTCTACAACAACGCAACCCTCTGGATATTCCTCGCTCTGGTAGTCTCCGCCTGGGCGGAATGGCCTCACGATTGGCGCGTCGCCTAGATCGTACTTATCGCGCACCCACTCAAGCACAGCGTCATACACCGCGGGGGGGGGGAAGCAATCGTCGGTGGTCAGTTTTGGCTTGAACTTCTCAACGAATGCTTCATAGTCTTCGAGTTTTTCCTTGCTTGATGACGATACGCCCATTTGTATAAACCTCTTCACTTATGCATAAAAATGAATATTGAGCTAACAAAAAAGCGCTCTCATTTCTGAGAGCGCCCGAGTCGCTTTGTTAACTTTCGTACATTCCTACGGTATCAAGATAGCACGTTTTAATATGAATATAACTGTAAGATTATGCACGATTTATGAATATTCTTCTTGCTTTATACACAGCTTAGCAATACCCACCGTGTCTGTAAACTCCAAAGAACGTTCACGCAGCTTGAACGCTTGACGCATGGAAACGTGCGCCCTCTTAGCCGTCTCCGCCCACGTGTAACCTTCAACGAAGTACAACTGCATCACGAGGGCCGCATCTTGGCCGAGTGCTTCGCCGATTGTGTTGCATGCGGCGTAACCGTCAAGAATGACGCTCTCCAATTCGTCTAACAAACCCTCTAGAAACGCCTGTGCGCTCATCTCCGCTATGCTTACGCGTGCCGTCGGGTCAGAAGTCGAATTCTTCGCTCCTGAACCTCCTGAAGCCTTTAGAGGCTCTCTAACGGCGTTCAGCCTGTTGCGCGCGCTTTCGATGTCTTTCGCGGCCTGCCTAACACTCTCCCACCATTCCAGCCCAGTCATGCCACTACCTCGCCTTTTCCTATAATTCCTCGACCGAGAAATAGATGCCCATGGTCTCAGCGTAGCCTTTGTCGAGACTCTCGCTGCAGATAAAACGGTCATCTTCAATTATCCCACACCTGGTCAGACAGTCTTCAAACGTCTTCAGCATGTTCGACATGTCCGGCTTCTCCGTCATGGGGGTGCCATGCGGGTGCTTAGGGCTCGCGGGGAAGCACCACTTCACCACGCAACGCAGAGGTCCCGTGAGCGGCTGGAAATTCTCCGACACCTTCGTGACCGACTTCAGCCACACACAAATCAGATCCTCCGCGGTCTTCAGCTCATCGGACTTCCGGATGGCGGCGTGCATTCCTTTGCCACCGCCCACGATGTACGCCACAAGGGCGTTATGCGTCACGCTAGGCGGCTTCATGGGCAAGAATGCCGATACACGCCTCTTCGCGTCTTGTGCGGGCTCTGCGTGGCTCTCACGGCCGAGCGCTCTACTTCTTGGGTCAACCACATCAATCAATCTCCTAATCGTGAATCTCAAAAAATGAACCGCGCCAATTACGCG
>ERZ773246.545-NODE-545-length-15142-cov-24.7342_pt1 | contig 15142 bp, 16 predicted proteins | sample MGYA00580519_ERZ773246 | MGnify/ENA primary metagenome ERZ773246 (study PRJEB29015, sample SAMEA2738153) | human oral metagenome | biome: human oral; feature: human-associated habitat; material: saliva | place: China | collected 2246 ...
CAACCTTCTTGCAAGGTTCTTGGAACTATGAACGGATGCAAAACTTGGGTTGGGCTTACTCATTGATTCCAGCTATCAAAAAACTTTACACGAAGAAAGAAGACCAAGCGGCTGCTCTTGAGCGTCACATGGAGTTCTTCAACACTCACCCATACGTAGCTGCTCCAATCATCGGGGTAACTCTTGCACTTGAAGAAGAAAAAGCAAATGGTGCTGCTATTGATGATGCCGCTATCCAAGGGGTTAAGATTGGTATGATGGGACCTTTGGCGGGTATCGGTGATCCTGTCTTCTGGTTTACAGTTCGTCCAATCCTTGGAGCTCTTGGTGCATCTCTTGCCTTGACAGGTAACATCCTTGGCCCACTCATCTTCTTTATCGCATGGAATGCGATTCGTATGTCCTTCTTGTGGTACACGCAAGAACTTGGCTACAAAGCAGGTTCTGAAATTACCAAAGATATGTCTGGTGGGATCTTGCAAGACATCACTAAAGGGGCTTCTATCCTTGGGATGTTCATCCTCGCTGTCTTGGTAGAACGTTGGGTATCTATTAAATTCGTCTTCAATGTTTCTTCTGTCAAATTAGACGACAAAGCTTATATCCACTGGGATAAACTTCCTGAAGGATACAAGGGTATCCAAGAAGCCTTCGCTCAAGTTGGTTCAGGTCTATCTCAAACACCTGAAAAAGTTACAACTTTCCAACAAAACTTGGATTCATTGATTCCTGGTTTGATGGGATTGCTTCTTACTTTCGCTTGTATGTGGTTGCTTAAGAAGAAAGTATCTCCAATCACTATCATCATCGCCCTCTTTGTAATCGGTGTCTTGGCACACGTTGCTGGCTTGATGTAAGCAAAGATCAACAAAAAAGAAGGTTTCGACCTTCTTTTTATTATGATATAATGGAATGAATAGCAATACAGGAGGATCTCATGGCTCAATCATTGAATAAAACCGTTGAATTCCATACTACAGGGGTTTCTTACCTTGGAGTGGGGGGAAAGGTTGGAAAAATCCTAGTCGGGAATGCCGCTTTTGAATTTTATGCGGATGCTAATGTTGAAGACTACATCCAAATTCCCTGGCAAGAAATCGATCAAATCGGAGCCAATGTATCCGGACGTAAAATTAGCCGCCATTTTGAAATCTATACTAGAGAATCAAAATTTCTCTTTGCTTCAAAAGACTCTGGAAAAATTTTAAAGATTGCTCGGGAACATCTAGGAAATGATAAAATTGTCAAACTTCCTACATTGATCCAAACCATCACGGCTAAAATTAAAAATCTATTTGCAAAATAGGATCTTTTCTTGTATAATAGACGCAAACGGATAAGTAAGTTAAGAGGCTCTTTCAGAAAGTCTGCGGTTGCTGCGAGCAGATAGAAATCTTAATTGAAATTCTACCGTTTCTTTAAAATACAATATTGAATCAAGTGCACACCTGTGAAGTTGGATGGAACCGTGGCTCTGCCACTCCAACACTCTAACAGGTGTGTTTTTTGTTAAAGGAGAAGCTATGTTAGATATTAAACGGATTCGTACAGACTTTGATGCAGTTGCTGAAAAATTAGCGACACGCGGTGTAGATGCTGCCATCTTGAACGAAATGAAAGAAATCGATGCCAAGCGTCGTGACATCTTGGTCAAAGTAGAAGGCCTCAAGGCTGAGCGTAACACAGTATCTGCTGAAATCGCCCAAGCCAAACGCAACAAAGAAAATGCAGATGATAAGATTGCTGCCATGCAAACTCTTTCTGCAGAAGTCAAAGCACTCGATGCAGAATTGGCAGAAATCGATGCGAAATTGACAGAATTTACTACAACCCTTCCAAACATTCCTGCTGATAGTGTACCTGTTGGAGCAGATGAGGATGACAACGTAGAAGTTCGCCGTTGGGGAACTCCTCGCGAGTTTGACTTCGAACCAAAAGCTCACTGGGACCTTGGAGAAGACTTAGACATCCTTGACTGGGAACGTGGTGGTAAAGTCACTGGCGCTCGTTTCCTCTTCTACAAGGGGCTTGGAGCTCGCTTAGAACGTGCTATCTACAATTTTATGTTGGATGAGCATGGCAAGGAAGGATACACAGAAGTCATCACACCTTACATGGTCAACCACGATTCTATGTTTGGTACTGGTCAATATCCAAAGTTCAAGGAAGATACTTTTGAACTCAGCGACACCAACTATGTCTTGATTCCAACTGCCGAAGTGCCTCTGACCAACTACTACCGTGACGAAATCATCGATGGCAAGGATCTCCCAATCTACTTTACTGCCATGAGCCCTTCTTTCCGTTCAGAAGCAGGTTCTGCTGGTCGTGACACTCGTGGTTTGATCCGTTTACACCAATTCCATAAGGTAGAAATGGTCAAATTTGCCAAACCGGAAGAATCATATGAAGAATTGGAAAAGATGACAGCCAACGCTGAAAACATCCTTCAAAAACTCAACTTGCCATACCGTGTCGTTGCTCTTTCTACAGGAGACATGGGCTTCTCAGCTGCTAAGACTTACGACTTGGAAGTATGGATCCCAGCACAAAATACCTATCGTGAAATCTCAAGCTGTTCAAATACGGAAGATTTCCAAGCACGTCGTGCCCAAATCCGCTATCGTGATGAAGCTGACGGTAAGGTTAAACTTCTTCACACCTTGAATGGTTCTGGATTGGCTGTTGGACGTACCGTCGCTGCTATTCTTGAAAACTATCAAAACGCAGATGGTTCTGTAACTATTCCTGAAGTCCTTCGTCCATACATGGGTGGAGCTGAAGTCATCGCACCAAAATAAAGTTTTAAAAAACTGAGTCTTGCAAATTGCAAGCTCAGTTTTTTAATATTTACGAAAACGTTGGTAACGTTGCTCTAGAAGTTCTTCGAGAGGCAAGGCTTGTAGCTCCTTCAATTCTGCTTGGATTTCCTTCTTCACTTGAGCTAGTAATTCGCCATTGGAAAAACCATGCTCCGGAATCACCTTGTCTACAATGTCCATATTCAACAACTCATGCGAAGTAATCTTCATCAATTCAGCTGCTTCCATGGCACGGCTTCCGTCTTTCCAAAGAATAGAAGCAAACCCTTCTGGACTCAAGACTGCATAGATGGAGTTCTCCAGCATCCAGACCTTGTCCGCTACAGCCAGAGCAAGGGCGCCACCTGAGCCTCCTTCTCCGATGATAATTGCAATAATCGGAACCTTTAAATCACTCATTTCCATGAGGTTACGCGCGATAGCCTCACCCTGTCCCCGTTCTTCAGCGCCAACACCCGGATAAGCACCCGCGGTATTGATGAAGGTTACTACTGGACGACCAAACTTCTCCGCCTGTTTCATCAGACGCAAAGCTTTTCGATAACCTTCAGGGTGGGGTTGACCAAAGTTTCTACTTAGGTTATCCTGAAGATTCTTTCCTTTTTGAATCCCGACAACCGTTACCGCTTGATCTCCAAGCCAACCAATTCCACCAATCACTGCACCGTCATCTCGGAAATTCCGATCTCCATGTAGTTCGATAAAGTTTTCAAAAATTCCATGAGCATAATCAAGAGCTGTCAAACGTCCTTGGTCACGAGCTTCTTTAATAATTTGTGTTATTCTTGTCATTACTTCCCTCCATGAAAGGCTAACAAGTCTGCGATTGTTGAACGCATATCACTACGCTGGACAATCACATCCACAAAGCCATGCTCTTGTAAAAATTCAGCCTTTTGGAAATTATCCGGCAACTGTTCCCGCACGGTTGACTCAATCACTCGACGACCTGCAAATCCCACAAGGGCTTGACTCTCTGCAATGATGATATCCCCTTCCATTGCAAATGACGCCGTTACCCCTCCTGTTGTTGGGTCTGTTAGAACGGTAAGATAAAACAAGCCTGCTTTTGAGTGTCTTTGAACAGCTGCAGAGATTTTAGCCATCTGCATCAAACTGACGATTCCTTCTTGCATCCGAGCACCACCAGAAGCTGTAAAGAGCACGACTGGGAGCTTTTCTTCTGTCGCCAATTCAAATAGGCGGGTAATCTTTTCACCGACCACAGAGCCCATAGAAGCCATGATAAAATTGGAATCCATAATACCAAGAGCGACTTTATGGCCCCCGATTTTTGCAGTTCCTGTTAAGACAGCCTCATCAAGCCCTGTTAATTCACGAACAGTCGCCAATTTCTTCTTGTAGTTTGGAAACTTAAGCGGGTCCTTGGTCTCAATACCCGTAAACAGTTCAATAAAGCTTCCTGGATCAATCGTCAATTGAAGCCGTTCTACAGCAGAAATACGGAAGGTATACCCACACTTAGGACACAGACGTTCACTTCCTAGATCCTTTTGGTAAATGGTATGTTTACAGCCCGGACACTGAGAAAACAACTCATCTGGAACCTCTGGTTTCGGCTGAGGTGCTTCAATGGCCGACCGATTGGGATTAATTCGAATGTACTTATCTTTTTTAGAAAATAAAGCCATCAACTTCTCCTTACTTGGTAAAAGAACTTTGTAATTGTGCGCATTCATTCCTTGTGAAAATGAATCTCACATTTACAAAGTTCAATGCTTATTGATTTTTCTGATAATTTGGTAAAAATTTTTCCATCAGAAAGGCGGTATCGTAATCACCAGCAATCACATTCGAATCTGAAATCAAATCCAATTGGAAATCACTGTTGGTCATTACACCGTCAATTTCCAACTCATAGAGGGCGCGTTGCATCTTCATCAAGGCATCGAAACGATTCTCTCCATGGACAATGATTTTGGCAATCATACTATCGTAGTAAGGTGGAATCGTATAGCCAGGATAGACTGCAGAATCCACGCGCAAGCCAACCCCTCCACTTGGAAGGTAGAGATTGGTGATCTTTCCTGGACTTGGTGCAAAGTTAAAGGCAGGATTTTCCGCATTGATCCGGCATTCAATGGCATGACCGGAAATCTGGATATCTTCTTGACGCACAGACAATTCTTGGCCTTCAGCAATCTTAATTTGCTCTTTCACGATATCAATTCCTGTGACAAATTCCGTCACGGGATGCTCAACTTGAACCCGAGTATTCATCTCCATGAAGTAAAATTCACCTTTTCCTTCATCATAAAGAAACTCAATCGTCCCAGCATTTTCATAACCAACAGATTCGGCTGCTCGGACGGCTGCAGAGCCGATTTGGTCTCGAATCGTCTTTCCAATTGCAACGGACGGGGATTCTTCAAGAACCTTTTGATTGTTTCTCTGAAGCGAGCAATCCCGCTCACCCAAATGAACCACATGTCCAAATTGGTCAGCTAAAATTTGCACCTCAATATGACGAGCAGGATAGATGACGCGTTCTAGGTACATCGCACCATTGCCAAAGGCTGCCTTAGCCTCTGTTGAAGCAGATTCAAAGGCTGGAACCAGGTCTTCTGCCCGTTCCACTTTACGTATTCCTTTACCTCCACCTCCAGCTGAAGCCTTCAACATGACAGGATAACCAATCCGATCTGCAACCTTCAAGGCTTCTTCAGCAGAATGAACTTCTCCATCTGATCCTGGAATAACAGGCACACCTGCTTTAATCATTTGCGCCCGGGCATTAATTTTATCTCCCATCATATCCATGACAGATCCTGATGGTCCGATAAACTTAATTCCGACTTCTTCACACATGGTTGCAAACTTCGAATTTTCACTTAAAAATCCAAAACCTGGGTGAATGGCTTCTGAACCAGTTAGAACTGCCGCAGATAAGACGGCATTCATATTCAAATACGACTCTGTTGACTTGGCAGGCCCAATACAAACTGCTTCATCCGCAAGTAAGGTATGCAAGGCTTCCTTATCAGCCGTTGAATAGACAGCGACTGTTTCAATTCCTAATTCACGAGCAGCTCGAATAATCCGGACCGCAATTTCACCACGATTCGCGATTAAAATTTTTCGGAACATAGAAACCTCCCTAGTTACCAATTGCAAATGTCAGGGTTCCGCTAGCAGCTAATTTCCCGTCGACTTCCGCTTTTGCTTCCACGACCGCAATCGAGCCACGACGCTTAACAAAGGTAGCCGTCATCACGAGCTGATCTCCCGGAACAACTTGTTTTTTAAATTTAACCTTATCCATTCCAGCGTAAAAGACTAATTTCCCTTTATTTTCTGGTTTGGACAATTCTAAGACACCGGCAGTTTGTGCCAAGGCTTCCATAATGAGAACACCTGGCATAACTGGGTAGCTTGGAAAGTGCCCATTAAAGAAGGGCTCATTGATCGTAACATTCTTGATGGCTACAATCGTATCCTCGCTTGTTTCAAGGACGCGATCCACCAATAACATAGGGTAGCGGTGCGGAAGAGCCTCTTTAATAGCTTGAATATCGATCATTTAATCCGCACCAATCCTTTCCCAAACTCAACCATTTCTTCATTTGAAACAAGGATTTCCGTTACAATTCCATCCCTTGGTGCAGGAACTTCGTTCATGACTTTCATTGCTTCAATAATCAATAGAGTTTGGCCTTTTGAGACGCTATCTCCAACCTGAACAAAGGCTGGTTTATCTGGACCTGAAGCTAAATAAGCTACACCGACAAGAGGACTTTCAACTACTTCCCCTTCTGCTGCCACTGCTGGAGCAGCTTCTGGAGCTGGTACTGAAGGAGCAACTGTTTCTTCTGCAAGAACAACAAGGCTCTCAACAGCGGGTGCTGTTTCCTGAACTACAGGAGCTGGAGTAGCCGGTTGCAGGCTGGCTACACTGCCAGAGTTTTTACTAAATGATAGCACATCAGTTGCATTTTGATAGGTAAATTCACGAAGACTGGATTGGTCAAATTGACTCATTAAGTCTTTAATTTCTTGAATATTCACTTTATCCCTCCCAACGTTTAAAGGCTAAGACAGCATTGTGTCCTCCAAATCCAAATGTATTGGAAATAGCATAAGAAATCGGACGCTCTTGGCCTTCACCAAAGATGACATTGGCTTCAATATAATCTGATAACTCTTGTGTTCCAGCAGTTTTTGGAACATATTGATGGCGAATTGCTTCGATCGTTGCAATGGCTTCAACTGCTCCTGCTGCTCCCAAGAGGTGACCTGTAAATGATTTTGTAGAAGATACTGGAACTTCTGTACCAAATACAGAAACGATTGCACCACTTTCTCCTTTTTCATTTGCTGGAGTAGAGGTACCATGGGCGTTGACATAACCAACTTGAGCTGGTTCAATTTCTGCCTCATCTAAAGCCAACTTCATTGCCTTGATAGCTCCTTGGCCTTCTGGATGTGGAGAAGTCATATGGTAGGCATCACAGGTATTTCCGTAACCCACGACTTCAGCAAGAATGGTTGCACCACGTTTTTCAGCGTGTTCCAAACTTTCAAGCACCAACATTCCTGATCCTTCTCCCATTACAAATCCATTCCGATCTTTATCAAATGGAATAGAAGCACGAGTTGGATCTTCTGTTGTTGAAAGAGCTGTTAGGGCTTGGAAACCGGCGATTGCAAATGGCGTAATAGAAGCTTCTGAACCACCTACCAACATCAAATCTTGGAAACCAAACTTAATAGCGCGGAAAGCATCCCCAATCGCATCATTTGAAGAGGCACAAGCTGTGTTGATTGATTTACAAATTCCATTAGCTCCAAAACGCATCGCAACATTCCCAGATGCCATATTTGGCAGAGCTTTTGGAAGGGTCATTGGTTTGACACGTTTTGGTCCTTTTTCATGCAAACGAATCACTTGATCTTCGATTTCTTTGATGCCACCGATACCAGAAGCAACAATAACACCAAAACGATCTTTATCAATTGCCTCTACGTCTAAACCTGCATGATTCACAGCTTCTTGAGCTGCATACAAAGCATATAAAGAGTAGTTATCAAAGCGATTTGTATCTTTCTTGATAAAGTACTTATCAAATGGAAAATCTTGGATTTCAGCTGCATTATGAACAGCAAAGTCACTGTGGTCAAATTTTGTGATCGGACCAATTCCAATCTTTCCTTCTTTTAAGCTATTCCAAAATTCTTCTGGAGTGTTTCCGATTGGAGATGTCAAGCCATAGCCTGTTACAACAACACGATTTAATTTCATTTCAAAACCTACCTCTTTTTATTGCATGGTTAAGCCACCATCAATTGCGATGACTTGCCCTGTTAGATATTCTTGAGTCGCAAGAAAGACTGCAACATCTGCCACTTCTTCTGTATTTCCAAATCTTTTCATTGGAATTTGAGCGAGAGACATTTCTTTAATTTTTTCCGGAAGTCCTTCTGTCATATCAGACTCAATGAAGCCCGGAGCAATGACATTGACTCGAACATTTCTTCCGGCTACTTCACGCGCTACCGATTTAGAAAAACCGATTAAACCAGCTTTCGAGGCAGCATAGTTAGCTTGTCCAACATTTCCTGTCAGACCGACAACACTCGACATGTTAATGATAGCACCTTCACGTGCTTTGGTCATCGGTTTTAAGACTGATTGTGTCATATTAAAAGCACCAGTCAAATTCACCTTCAAGACTTGCTCAAAATCTTCTTCCGTCAATTTTAACATGAGCTTATCATTGGTAATCCCAGCATTGTTGACAAGAATATCTACTGATCCAAGTGCGTCAATCGCTTCCGCCACCATTCGCTTCGCTTCCGTAGCTTGGGATACATCCCCAGTAACGCCAACAACTTTCACACCGTAAGAGGCAAATTCATCTACTAGGCCTGCTGGTAGTTCTCCACGACTATTTAAGACAATGTTGGCACCTTTTGAAGCAAATTTATGAGCAATAGCCAATCCAATGCCTCGACTTGAGCCAGTAACAAATACATTTTTATTCTTTAGTTCCATAGTCACCTCATCTATTCGTTCAGTAGGGCATCAAGGCTAGCCTGATCCTCAACATTTTTTGTTGGAAGAGTTTTATCGATTTTTTTCAAGAAACCAGTCAAGACCTTACCTGGACCAATCTCAATCACTTCATCCACTCCAAATTCTTGAATCGTCGCAATCGAATCATAGAAACGAACGGGCTCCATCACCTGGCGAGCCAATAATGTTTTGATTTCATCTGATTTCATAATCTGCGCTTCTGTATTCCCAACCAAAGGTAAGGTAAAGTCCTTAAAAGTAACTTTTTCAAGTTCAGTCGCTAGTTTCTCACTAGCAGAAGCGAGTAAAGCTGTATGGAAGGGACCAGAGACATTGAGTGGGATTAGACGCTTAGCGCCCGCTTCTTGTAATAATTCAACTGCATAATCTACAGCTTCAACCTCTCCACCAATTACAATTTGAGCAGGGGTATTGTAGTTTGCGGGGGTAACAACTCCCTTCACAGAAGCCTTCTGGCAGATTTCTTCAATCAAGGCAGGATCTGTATTCATAATTGCTACCATCTTCCCACTTCCAGCAGGTGCAGCAGTTTCCATAAATTCACCCCGTTTAGAAACCAAGGCAACCGCTTCTTCAAAAGAAAGAGCGCCCGCAGCAACTAAAGCAGAATATTCTCCTAGAGAAAGACCCGCCACAATATCCGGTGTAATTCCTTTTTCTGCCAACAGACGATAAATAGCAACTGAGGTTGTCAAAATAGCCGGTTGGGTATAGCGTGTTTGATTGAGCTTTTCTTCGTCAGAATCAATCAATTTTCGTAAATCATAACCCAAAATCTGACTTGCGGTATCAAAGGTTTCCTTGACAATTGGATAGGTTGCATACAAGTCACTAGCCATCCCCAATTTTTGAGCACCTTGACCAGCAAATAAGAAGGCACGTTTTGTCACTGTTCTCTTCCTTTCCTTTACTTGTTAGAATTTCACATCAGCCCAGCGAGCTGCTTCTTTCTGAATCACCTTAGCAGCCCCAAGGTAGATATCTTCCAAGATTTCAGCACAGGTTTCTTCTTTGCTTACAAGACCCGCAATTTGCCCCGCCATGACAGATCCGTTATCGACATCTCCGTCCACAACAGCATTGCGAAGTGCACCTGCACCAAGTTCTTCAATTTCTTCTTGAGTCTTCTTACCAGCCAAGAAATCTTTTTCAGCTTGGTTATAGGCAGAAGCCAATTTATTCTTAATCGCACGAACTGGATGTCCAACAACCGACGCAGACACCACTGTATCAATGTCCTTAGCTTTCAAGATTTTATTCTTAAAGTTTTGGTGAGCATTCGATTCTTTAGCAACGACAAAGCGTGTTCCTACTTGAACAGCATCTGCTCCAAGCATGAAGACCGCAGCCGCTCCAGCACCATCTGCTACACCACCAGCACCAATAACTGGAATAGAGACAGCTTCGACCACTTGACGAACCAGGGTCATGGTCGTCAATTTACCAATATGCCCTCCTGCTTCCATTCCTTCAGCAATCACAGCATCTGCACCTAGTTTTTCCATCCGTTTTGCTAAAGCTACTGAAGGTACAACCGGGATAACGGTAATGCCAGCTTCATGGAAGCGATCCATGTATTTCCCAGGATTTCCTGCACCAGTGGTAACAACTTTAACCCCTTCTTCAATGACCAAGTCAACGATGTCATCCGCAAAAGGAGAGAGGAGCATGATATTCACCCCAAAAGGTTTGTCAGTAATGGATTTGACACGATCAATATTCGCTTTGACAACTTCTTTAGGTGCATTTCCTCCACCGATGATTCCAAGACCACCCGCATTGGATACAGCGCCCGCTAGATCACCATCAGCGACCCAAGCCATACCACCTTGGAAAATTGGATATTTAATATTTAATAATTCTGTAATTCGTGTTTGCATAGTACCTTCCTCATTTTCGCTTAAGTAATAGTTTGAAAGCGGTTCTTTGCTTTGAGCGTCAAACTATTACCTAAACAAGAGAGAATATCTTTCGATACTCTCATCCATTATTATTTAGTTTTCTCTTCTACGTAAGCTACAAGGTCACCTACAGTAGACAATCCTTCTTCAGTTTCAATTTGAATGTCGAATGCATCTTCAATTTCTGAAATCACTTGGAACAAATCCAATGAATCAGCTTCAAGATCTTCAAAAGTAGACTCAAGTGTTACTTCTGATGGTTCTTTACCAAGTTCTTCAACGATAATTTCTTGTACTTTTTCAAATACTGCCATGATTGGCCTCCTTAAAATAATTAAAAATTTTTAAAATGTGTTTCCACATATTTAACTAGATTGTAACAAGAAGTGAGCCCCATGTCAAACCTCCACCAAATCCAGACAGAAGAATTGTTTGACTTCCATCCAATTTGATCAGTCCCTGGTCGACACACTCCGATAATAAAATTGGAATACTTGCGGCACTAGTGTTACCATATTCCATCATGTTTGCAGGAAGTTTTTCCCGATCAACCCCGATTTTCTTAGCCATTTTATCTAGGATACGGTCATTTGCTTGGTGCAGAAGAAAATAATCAATCTCCTCAACAGGCACTGGAGCAGCTGCTAACACATTTTTAATACTCTTAGCCACATCCCGAATAGCAAAATCAAAGACTGCTCTCCCATCCATTGACAAATATTTTTTATCTTCTTCCTTATCAGAATATGGTGAAGATAAACCAACAGATGATGATTGAAGAACCTCTCCACGGGAACCATCTGAAAACAGACTTTCTGCTAAAAAAGTTTGTTGCTCGGAAGCTTCCAATAAAACGCCACCAGCACCATCTCCAAATAAGACTGCTGTTGTCCGATCTTCCCAATCGATCACTTTCGACAAGGTTTCACTTCCGATAACAATTCCTCGTTTGTACTGTCCAGAGCGAATAAACTTTTCAGCAGTCGCAAGCGCAAAGACAAATCCACTACAAGCAGCTGTCAAATCAAAAACAAAAGCTCTAGAGGCCCCAATTTTAGCTTGAACGCGAGCAGCTGTAGATGGCATCATAGAATCCGGAGAAATTGTTGCAACAAAGATAAAATCCAACTGATCCGCATGTAAACCACTCTTTTTAAGTAAGCGACGAGCTACTTCCGCAGCTAAATCGCTGGTTGATTCCGACTTGGATATATGTCGCTTCCGAATTCCCGTCCGACTTGCAATCCACTCATCGCTGGTATCCATCCGTTCAGAAAGATCTTGATTGGAAATCACTTGGCTAGGCGAATAATGGGCTACTTGACTTATTTTTGCAAAAGTCATTATTTCAACTCCTCCAAGAAACGATAAAGGTTCTGCAAACCTTTTTGCATCACTTTCCGTTCATCTGGAGACATCCCATCGATAATCTGATTGACCATCCGCTTGTGAAATTGTTGGTGAAGGCGATACAAGAGCTTTCCTCTTTTTGTCAAACTCAAATGGACAACACGACGATCAACTTCAGATCTGGTTCGTTCAATATAACCTTTTCGTTCAAGATTATTTAAACTGGTAGTGACTGTACCTAACGTTACCATTAACGAACGCGAAATATCACTTGGAGTTGCGTTTGGTGTTGAGCCGATCACATCAATTGTGTGCATTTCCTTAATAGAAACATCATTAAAACGACTGCTACGTAGACTAGTTTCTTCGATGACTAATACGTTGTTAAAAATGGATGTAAGATAATCATTGACTAGTTGAAAATTCAAAAACCACACCCCCTATTCATTACTTTGATAATCGAATTTTATCAAAATTCAAACCAAATAGCAAGACTCAACAACAAAAACATAAAAATTTTACGTTTTTATTTTCCTTGGAATTTTGGACGCCGACGCTCTGAATAGGCAATAACTCCCTCTTTGAAGTCTTCTTTTAGAGATAGATTTCTTTGTAACCTCAACTCAATTTCGGCATAGCAATCCCAGTCAGTCAACATACTAGACCATGCCAACTCCTTAATCGCAGCAAAAGAATTGTCTGAGCTCCGTCTTAACTTCATGAGAAGTTGGTTGACAGTCTTTTCTAATTTCTCTACTTCAGAAACCTTATAAACAACGCCATATTCTAGAGCCTTCTCAGCACCTAATGGTTCACCAGTCATCGCTAACTGACTTGCTCTACTCAAACCAATCGCTCTTCCTAAAAGGAAAAGACCACCAGCATCAGGAGCTAAACCGACTCCCACAAAGGCTTGAATAAACTTAGCTTTATCAGAAGCAATACAAAAATCTGCCGCTACTGCCATATTAGCAGTTGCTCCTGCAACCGCACCATCTGCGACCATGATCACCGGTTTTGGAATTTGCTTCATCCTTTTGGAGATTTGATTAACCAATTCCGCAATTTGCGTTAAAGAATCGATATCATCGGCATCGACAGCCCGTTTCATCTCTGCTAAATCACCACCGACTGAAAAAACCTTTCCGACTGCTTTAAATAAAATAAAACGAACGTCTGCGTTCTTCTCAGCTAATTCTAATGCTTCAAGAATTTCCTGACACATTGGAATGTTAAAACCATTTGAAACCTCAGGCCTATTTAAAATAATAGATGCGAGATCCTCTTCTACAGAAAATATAATCGTTTCGAACACCATAAGGCACCTCTTTACTAATTAGCTATTCAAATTATTTGATAGTTGAACTTGTTTATTTTTATATTATTTTAGCACAACTACTTTGAGAAGTAAATTACATTTTCATAACAAAGTGTCTCAGCCGAAAGACTCCCTTGATAACAGTGGTATTTTAGTTTGTAACAAGGCTCTATCTTTGGTATAATTTAAAGAAAGTTGTGTAAAGGAGTCCACATGAAAGTAGTTAAATTTGGTGGTAGTTCATTAGCATCTGCTACCCAGCTAGAAAAAGTATTCAATATCGTTAAAGAAGATGAAACCCGTAAATACGTTGTCGTCTCTGCCCCAGGGAAACGAAATCCTGAGGATACAAAAGTTACAGATGCCCTCATTAAGTATTACAAAGAATATACCAACGGAAAAGATACTAGTCAAAGTCAAGAATGGATTATCAATCGCTATCGTTCTATTACAGAGGAGCTAGACTTGGACGAGGAAATCATTGAAGAGATTTCTAGAGATATCAAGTCTCTTGCAACACTGCCCAAATCCGATAACACCTTCTTATATGATACTTTCTTGGCCGCTGGAGAGAACAACAATGCAAAACTAATCGCAGCATACTTTGTAAAAAAAGGGTTAGATGCAAAATATATTCATCCAAAAAATGCAGGTATTTTTGTAACAAGTGAACCTTGCAATGCTCGTATTCTCCCTTCTAGTTATGACAAGATTGAAGAACTGATAAACCATAATGAGATTTTAGTTATCCCAGGATTCTTTGGAATTACAAAAGAGGACCAAGTATGTACATTCTCGAGAGGAGGATCTGACATTACAGGATCCATTATCGCAGCCGGAGTTAAAGCAGATCTCTACGAGAACTTTACGGACGTAGACGGTATTTTTGCAGCCCACCCAGGAATCATTAAACATCCTCATTCTATTCCTGAATTAACCTATAAAGAGATGCGGGAATTAGCCTATGCTGGCTTTAGTGTCCTCCATGATGAAGCACTTGTTCCTGCATATCGTGGAAAAATTCCAATGGTCATTAAAAACACCAACAATCCAAAACATCCAGGTACCAAGATTGTGCTGAACCATACCGATGAAAATGTTAAAGTTGTTGGAATAGCAGGAGATTCTGGATTTGTCAGCATTAATACCACAAAGTACCTAATGAATAGAGAAGTCGGTTTTGGTAGAAAACTATTACAAATTTTAGAAGATTTGAATATTAGTTGGGATCACATGCCAACTGGAATTGACGATTTATCGGTCATTCTACGTTCGAAAGAACTAACCCCAATTAAAGAACAAGAAATCCTAAAACATTTAATCCAAGACTTACAAGTGGACTATGCAGAAATCGAACATGATCTTTCTATTATCATGATAGTAGGAGAAAATATGAAAAATCAGATCGGTGTAACTGCAACAGCTACGAAAGCTTTATCAGAAAACAACATTAATATCCAAATGATTTCCCAAGGATCCAGTGAAGTTTCTATCATGTTTGTAGTTAATCAAGAACAAGAAAAACAAGCCATAAAAGCTCTATACAATGTATTCTTTAACTAAAAAAAGGTTCGAAAGAACCTTTTTTACTTATCTAATAAAAAAGAAAAATAAAAAAACCCTTTCGGGCACTTACTCCGCCAGTAGGACTCGAACCTACGACATCATGATTAACAGTCATGCGCTACTACCAACT
>ERZ773246.547-NODE-547-length-15133-cov-63.0485_pt1 | contig 15133 bp, 5 predicted proteins | sample MGYA00580519_ERZ773246 | MGnify/ENA primary metagenome ERZ773246 (study PRJEB29015, sample SAMEA2738153) | human oral metagenome | biome: human oral; feature: human-associated habitat; material: saliva | place: China | collected 2246 ...
CAGGCCGGCGGCGCTCATCGCCTCGGGTGCGGCGGGCGGTTCGGGTGCCGTCTCCGGCTCGGGTGCCGTCTCCGGCTCGGGGGCAGGCGCGGGTTCCGGCTCAGGGGCGGACTCACGCTCCGCTTCCGGCTCAGGAGCAGGCTCGAACTCGGGGGCAGACTCACGCTCCGCTTCCGATTCAGGAGCAAGTTCGGTGTTTTCCTCCGACTCGAACTCGGACGAGGCCTGGGCGGGTTCCACGAAGGCGGCACCACGGTCGATGGTAGCGGTGCGGTCGAGGGACTCAGCCGTATGGATCGGTGGCTCGACGGCGTCGGCGACGACGTAGAGCTCGCTCGAGGTCTGTTCGAGGTCCTCGGAGGGCACCTCGTCCTGCGCATCATCCGTGGCGTCCTTGGGCGCGTACGGATCGGGGGCGGTGCGGGAGGCACCGGGCAGCGAGACGGGTCCGTTGCTGGTGGCCGCGAGGAACTGGGCTTCGACGGCAGCCAGGTCAACCGCAGGCGCGTGCGTGATCGTAGGTTCGGGCAACTCTTCGCGGGCGTCGCGACGGGCGCGACGCTCGTGATCCGGGATATCCGGGTTGATGAGGAAGCCCATCGTATCAACGGGCATCGATGCGAGGGCCTCAACCTCGTCGAGCGCGCGACCGATGCGGATCTCGCCGGCCTCGACGCGGTCTGCGGCGGGCACCATCCACGTGATCTCGTCACCGTCAATGATGGTGGCCTCGAACGTCTGCCACTCGCCCGGGTTGAAGGGCCAGGCCCAGATCGGGTCGTTCCACACCTGCTCGGTGATCTGGCCGGCGGCGCGCATGCGCAGCTGAATATTGCCGAGGACTGTCAAGTAGGGTTGTTCGCCCGCGCAGTCGAGGAGCAGAACATCGCCCTGCTCTGCCTGCACGTGGGAGAGCCATGCCTGGGTGTCAGCGCGCCCCCACACGACGTCGGCCGCGGAATCCGCGAAATCGAGCGGCACCAACGCCGCGCCGAGGGGTCCGGTGACGAGCATCGCGCCCTGTCCGCGACACAAGAAGCGTCCAATCTGAAGCATCAGTCACTGCCTTCTCTACGAGGAACCCGGCGCGCTGTCTGAATCGACGCCGGACGTACTGGTTGAATCATCCGATTCATGACGTTCGTTGTCAATGTTACTCGTGATTCTTTTCCTGCGTAGACTACTACGGCTGTCGTGTTGTCGCGAGTGCCCGCTTCGAGGCTGGCTTTCACGAGTGCGTCAGCGGTCCCCTGCGGCCCATTGCCAGCAGCGACAATGGCCTGGATCTGCGAATCCTGTAGGACGCCGTGCACGCCGTCTGTACAGATGACCGCGCGGTCGCCTTCCTCCATCGGCATGATGGTGTAGTCGGCTTTCACACTTCCGGTTTGTCCGGCACCCAGCGCCTTGGTCACGACGTTGGCTGGAGGAATGACCTGGGGCGCGCCGGAGGTCGCCGCCAGATCGCGAGCCTCCTGCAGCGCGGAGTGGTCGTGGGTGAGCTGGCGGATGCCGCCGGCACCGACAACGTAGGCGCGTGAGTCGCCAACATTGAAGGAGAGCCAGTAGGCACCTTCGGCGGTCCACAGGACCATCAGACCGGAGAGTGTCGTGCCGGGGGCACTCATCGGATTGTCAGCAGGTGCCAGGGAGGCCACGGCCGTGGCGGCTGCGTCAATCGCGACGGACAGATCGACCAGGTCGACGGGACGGTCTCCGAGTCGATCAGGACTCAGGAACTCCTGCAGTGTGAGGACGGCCTGTGACGAGGCCCGGGCACCGCCGAGGTGGCCCCCCATCCCATCTGCGACTGCGAAGACGGGCGAGACCGCCAGCCAAGAGTCCTCGTTGTGTGAGCGGACCGGACCGACGTCGGTCGACGCACCCCACAATAGTGGAGCACGCTCGGCATGTTCACCCTGAGCCATCTACCTTTGTCCTTCTCGCTACGTTGTGCGCGTGGGATAGCGCGTAACGCATTCATTCTACACGTGCATCATTAATGGTTACACAAAATGGACCGCAATTCGCCCTGGTCAGCCACGCGCTGGAATACGCTACACGGGTGGTCAGGGAACAGTTTGACAGGCCCTCACAGGCTCGGACATACGGCCCGAGGAACGCGACACCGTCGTGATTTCCATGCAGTTTTCGCCGCTGGCTCCATCCACGCTCACCGTCGCCGCCTCAACGCTGCCGCGCGTCGTGCCCACGGGGCTGCTCCCCTCGTAGGAGTACGTCACATCCGCCGTTGCCAGGCCCTCGGGCACACTCCACGTCCACGTCACCTGGCCGTCGGCATACTCTCCTGCGAGCGAGGTGACCTGCGGGGGTGCTGCTCCGAGGGGGTTCTCCGCGTTCGTCGACGCACTCGTCGTCTCTTCAGCAGGGGCGATGCGTGTGAAGGATCCTTCGCCCCGCAGAATACCGACCACCAGCCCAGCGCCAATCACCGCGGCCAACAGAGCCAATCCCACCGCGGCGACGGGATTCAAGCCCCGCTTGGAAACGTCAGGATCGTCGACCGTACGACGGGCCGAGACCTCGGCCTCCTCCGTCGAGCGATCGGCCTTCCACGAATCAGCCACGGCCTCGACGCCGCCGGAACCCGCCCCACCCTCGAAGGAATAATAGGATGATGAGCGCATGCGCGTGTCGTCCGGGTCGATGGTGGGGGCACCACGCGGGCGCGTATTCTGGTCGCCAACAGAACCGGCCGAGGCTTTGGAGCGCTTCTCCTTGATTTCCATCTCGGTGCGCGCGTAGCCCAGCTCTTGTTGGACGCGCTGGAGGCCCTTGCCGAACTCCAACGCCGTGGGGGTGCGCTCATCCGGGTTGATTGCCATCGCCGTGCGCAACACACGCTCAAGCTCCGCCGGCGCGTCCGCGCGGCCCAGGCCTCGCATGCGGCCCCGCTGCACGCGGTTCGCGATCGACGCCGCTGAGTTATCCCCGATGGGATCCTCGAAGGGGCTGCGGCCCGTGATAAACGTCCACATCGTCGACGCGAGCGCCCACACATCCTGCGTCGGCACGGCCGGCGAGTTCATGTCCTGCTGCTCCGGGGGTGCCCACAGCACCGAGAACCCGTCAAACGCGCCGACCTCCAGCTTGCCGATCTTCGAGGCGACACCGAAGTCCGCGAGGACCGGCTTCCCATAGGCATCCAGCATGATGTTCGACGGCTTGATGTCGCGGTGCACGTAGCCTTGGCGGTGGAACATTTCGACGACGCCGCACACCTTGATCATCGTGTCCAGCGCCGTCTCCAGCGACATTGGCCGCGCGCGCACCTGCGTCAGCAGGTCAGCAACCGGGCAGTACTCCATCACCAGGTAGGCGCGGCCGTCGGAGGTCGTGCCCACGCCGTGCAGCTCCACCACCGCGGGGTGGCCGGCCAGCAGGGTCATGGCGTCAGCCTCGCGGTGCAGCTCGAGGGTGCCTCGCTCGTCCCCTTTCGCGCGCACCACCTTGATGGCCACGTCGCGGCTGGGCAGCTCCTGGCGGTACAGGAACACGTCGGCGAAACCACCCTGGCCGAGTGGGCGAACCCACCGGAAGCCGGGAATCTGGGGGCCACACGTGCCCGCGACCGCTGAACTCACTGGTCGTTCTCCTCCTGCATCGTGCGCGCAACTGCTGCGCTCAACCGCAGCTTACGGCGCATTCGCAGGCTTCGCAGGGACAGCGCGCGACGCATGCGCGCAAAGAAACCCGCGTTCTTGCCGACCTGCGAGCGCAGCGCACTCACCTGCACCCACGCGTCACGCGCGCGGTCGCGGGAAGCGCCGTGAGACGCGAAGTCCGCGACGTCCGCATAACGGGCGATCACGACCGGGGTGGGAACGTCGTCACCGAATCGGCTCCACCCGTCGATCACATAGCGGCCCTTGGTCGCCGAGGCCTCGTCGAACTCGACCGAATCGGTCGAGCCGTCATCGCCATGGCGCACCGCACCCGTCACCAGGCTGAAGGGGTCACCCGGGTGCTCGCCGAGGTTCCACTGGGAGGCCAGCGACCAAGCGGTCTCCTGGCGGGTGCGTCCCACCTCGATGGTCAGGCCTGAGTCGGCGGCCAGGTCCACGACCTCGTCCCACGAGCCGATCAGCGCGTTGGCTGCGGCGGCTCGGCGGCGGTGGCGTCGACGTGCGGCCTTGTAGGCCAAGATCGTCAGAGGCGGCACCAAGATCAGGAGGATGCTGCCCGCGACACCGGCGACGACGCGCCAGGGGAAGCTCTCATCTGGTGTCTTTACCGGGTCCGCGTTCTGGTCGCGCATCGACGGCGGCAGCTCGGCGGGAGCCTCCGGGGGCTCCGGCGGCTGGAGGACCTGCGGGCGCGGTACACTGCGAGGCTTGGGCACCTGCGTCTGCGGCGTGTGGTCACGCGGAGGGGTGGGATCAAAGACGGCCCAGATGCCGTCTCCGAATTCGACCTCGACCCAGGCGCGGATGTCAGATCCACGCAGGGAAGCGGCACCGCCCTGCGAGCCGCCCTCGGGGTAGGCACCCATGACGACGCGAGCGTTGATGCCCAGCTGGTGGAGCATGAGGGCCATGAGGGCCGTGTATTGCTGGTCGTCGCCGATCAGGTTCTCGTCGCTGGAAATCATGCGCTCGAGGCGGTCGGCGCGCACGCCGGGACGCGAGAACTGCGTGTTTTCGTTGAGGTAGTAACCGTAGGTCGACAGGTGGTGCTCGATCGCGCGCGCGGCGGCCAGAGCCGTCGACGCATTCTGCGTCAGATCCGTGGCCATCGCGCCGATGCCCTCGGGCACATGCGTGTCCTTCGACGTGTTGGGAGCAACTGAGAGGGAGGATAATTCCTCGTCGCGGATGGGTTCGACGAACGTGGTGAGCACGTCATAGGTCATCGTGCCCGCGCGCCCTGTCGTCAGGGCCGCGTTCCCCCACGTGTCAACAAAGAGGCCGTCCTTTTGCGTGTCCGCTCCGGTGCCGGAGAAAGTAATCTGCGAGGGGATTCCTAGGACGGGTACCCACGGGCCGGACAGGCCGTTGGTTGACACGGTGACGGTTGAATTGCCTTCGGCACGCCCAGGGATCGCCGTCTCGACGGGGATGTAGCCGGAGTGGCCATCCCCTCGGTTTTCCGACATGCCAAAAGTGGTGCCGTCGTAGACGTCCATCGCGGCGATGCGCACGCGCTGGTTTTCGGGCAGGTCGGAGACGGTAATAAGCGTCTCGTCCTTCAGGTCGGTCGTGTAGTGACGGAACGAGGCCATCGGCGAGGGGTACGCCTGGATGTCCAGCGGCGGCTCCACGAGGTCGCGGCCAACGACGCGCGCCCTGGACTCGCCCAGGTAGGAGGCGGCAGGCAGGGCCACGCCCACGGAAATTGCGAGCATGAGTGTCGCGCCGAGAATGCGCCTGCCCACGTAGACCGTGGAGCGAGAGCTGCGCCCGAGGGTATTCTCTGCCCCGGCCGCGCCGGAGCGGCCCACCAGGACGTCCTGCCCCAGCGTGATGCGCTGGTACTGAGCGGCTGCGGCCCACCACGCGCCCAGGAGCGCCCACCACAGCAGGACCGCCCACACGGGCAGCGCGTGGCCTGACAGGCCAAAGAAGATGGCGATCACGCCCATCGCGACGAGCGGGATGGACCCCAGGATGGCGCGCCCAGCACGGGCGGTGATGAGGCCTGAGAGCACGGCGAAGAGAAGGCCGCTCATCCACGGGACGAGGCCGGGGCCCGAGTATGCGGACACGGGTGCGGTCAGCGTCAGCAGGTCCTTCCACGCGCGGAAGGAACCCAGGACCATGACCTGCAGGGTCTTGCCGGTGGGCAAGAACCCGAAGAGGGCCTCGGCGCGCAGGGCTGCGGCGCTCCCAAGCAGGAAGTAGGCGACCAGGACGGACAGGACCGTCGTGAGCATATCCCAGCGCCACTTCGTCGACGCGTAGGCGATGAGCAGGCCGCAGGCCACGCCCGCGCCCGCCGCGATAGCGCCCACTCCCCCGCCGAAGACGGGTTCGAAAGCGGCGACCGGCCCGGCGAAGAGGACCGCGAGGACGAGCAGAGACCACATCGGCAAGCGCGTGCGGATTGTCGCGAAGCGCTCCGTAATTGTCAACAGGCGACTGCGCGTGGTCCTCGGCTTGGGCATGTGCGCCTCAGAGCGCGCGCCCGCGAGGGCGTGTGCTGCCGAGGGCTGTGTGGGTTCATCCACCGAGCGGCGGTCCGTCTTAATGGGAGAGCCGGGGACGGCCTCGCCCTGAGGATCGACGCGCTGGGCGCGGGGCTTGGTGTTCACGTTGCTGCTCATGCCAGACCCCCGGCGACGATAATGCGCGGCAGGTCATCCAGGGTTGCACAGTCGAGGAGGACTCCTCGGCCGAGGTTTCGGCGGGCGCGCGCTTTGTTCACGCCGATACGGATGATGGATACGGGCACGTCGATGGGCGCCAGGCGAGCCAGGTGAGCGGCGTCCGAATCAGTTGTCTCGGGGCCGACGATGAGCGTCAGTGCGGAGACTCCGGGGCGTTGAGCCACGGCCTCGCGCACGCGCAGCGCCAGATCCCCGAAGGAACGGTGCGAGATTTCGGACAGGGAGTCCAGGAGGCGCATGGCGACCGAGGACGGCAGCCACTCATCGGTCGTCGTCACCGACACCGGGCGCGAATCGCGCAGGTTCGCCAGGCCCAGGGAACCCGCGACCGACACGGCGGTCTCGAAGGAATCGTGGTCCCACGCGTCGCGGGAGGTATCCAAGACGATGACGTGGTGGGAACGGTGGGTCTCCTCGTACTGGCGCACGATGAGCTTGCCGAGGCGAGCGGTCGACTGCCAGTGCACGGCGCGGCGGTCATCGCCCGGCTCGTAGTCGCGCAGCGCGTGGAAAGACACGTCGGAGCTGGAGAGCTTACCGGTGGACACGCCCTCGACGTCCAGCTGGAAGCCGGTTGCGTCGAAGGGGACGCGGACCGTACGCGGGTGGACGTGCAGGACGACGGGTTCATCCCAGGAACGCACGCGGCGCAGCAGGCCGAGGGCATCGGAGCGCACGGAGCGCGCAGGGCCGACATTGATGAGGCCTCGGTGACGCGAGGAGATCAGGAACATCTCGTCCCACGTCGCGTGCGCCCCCAGCGGAGGAACGACGAACTCGCCCGTTCCCGTGCCGATCGGCAGTTCGATGATGCCTGCGCGCACCGGACGGGCACGCTCGTTGCGCACCACGAGCTCGCCGACCGCCGTCTGGCCTGCGACGATACGTTCATTGGGCACCCGGATCGACACGAGGTGCGGGGGCTTCCACGCCACGCGCGTGGCCGCGAGCACCAGGGCGATGACGCCCGCGAGAGCGCAGGCCAGGGCCTCGACCCACCGGAGGGTCGCCGCGAGAATCAGAGAGACCGCGACGAAGAAGACGAGCGCCCACCCGGTGGGCGTCACTAGGTCGGCCAGCGCCTTCAGAGGGTGCTGACGGGAGGCCTGCGCCTTACGCGGCGAGACCATCGTTGCATTGTTCGAACTCTTCCCTTGCATCGTCGTTTCCGGTCGGCGCGTTACGCGCCCACCGCCGGGGCAGGCACCGACGTCAGGGCACGCTGGATGACACCCTCAGCGGTCGCGCCGGAGAACGCGGCGTCGGGGTCAACGATAATTCGGTGCGCCCACACGGGCACGGCCAGGGCCTTGATGTCGTCGGGCAGGACGAAGTTACGCCCCTGCGCGGCCGCCCACACGCGGGCGCAGCGCACCATGCCGATGGCGCCACGGGTGGACACGCCCAGCAGCGAGGACTCGTCCTCGCGGGTCGCCTCCGCCAGCGCGGCCACGTAGTCGAGAACGGCACGGTCGGTGTGGTTCGCCGAGGCCAGGGCCGCCCAGGCGACGATGTCCTTGCCCGACAGCAGGGGCTTGAGGTTCTTCGAGCGGTCGGGCGAGGCCGAGCCGTCGAGGACGTCGATCATCGCGGAGCGCGAGGGGTAGCCGATCGAGGTCTTCATGAGGAAGCGGTCCAGCTGGGCCTCGGGCAGCGGGTAGGTGCCGGCCTGCTCGACGGGGTTCTGGGTCGCGATGACCATGAAGGGCTGGGGGGCGGGGCGGCGCACACCGTCGACCGTCACCTGGGCCTCTTCCATGACCTCCAGGAGGGCGGACTGGGTCTTGGGCGACGCACGGTTGATCTCGTCGGCCAGGACGATCTCCGCGAAGACGGGGCCGGCGTGGAAGACCCACTCGCCCGTCTTCTGGTTGAACATGTTCACGCCGGTGATGTCGGAGGGCAGCAGGTCGGGGGTGAACTGGATACGCGAGTGCGTGCCGTCAATGGTCGCACTGATCGCGCGCGCCAAGGCTGTCTTACCGGTTCCGGGAGCGTCCTCGAGCAGGAGGTGTCCGCCCGCGAACATCGTCGTCAGCGCGAGGCGCACCGCCTGATGCTTGTCCAGGACCGCGACGGACACGCCATCGACGAGGCCCTTGAAGACCTGGGCGAACCTAGTTGCATCTTCGATGGAAAGGGTCATGAGTTGTCCTACTGTCTCTCTCGTTGCTTGAGTGGGTGAAAGTCTTTTGTTTTATTCGCCTCGGCAGTTCTTCACGACCTGCCGCGCATTCAGTTCTCGCTCGGTGATCGACTCCGTAAGGATACCCGGTATACTCGGCGTCCCCTGTGAGAAGCGGAACTCCGTGTTTTGGGACGGCCGTCCAGTCGCCACCGTGCAGACGAGCGTCTTGCCCCGCTGGAACTGCGAGGCACGCGAGGCCGTCAGGGTCATCGAGCCACACTCTTGGCCGTTCGGGCAGGCGGTCATCCCGGTGAAGGATGCATCGATCTCGTCAACCGATTCACCCGTCGTAAACGTGACCTCCGCCTTTCGGTGCGCCCCGCCGGTACTGACCAGCTCGACGACAGCCGTGTACTGGTGGACCGGCTCAAGAGGCGACACAGTCCACGATGTGATCGGGCCATTGAATGTCTGCTTCGTGCCCGCTGCACCCTCGATCCACACGTTGGTCTCCTTGACGGAGGTACGTTCAGGAGGGGTCCACACGATTGTTGCGCTGTTGGTATGTGGCTTGGCGGAGACTTCAAAGAGCGGGATCGGCGAGCTGTCCGGCGGCTGAGGCTTTTCCTCGTCGCCGCCGTTACCACCGCCGCCGTTACCACCGCCGCCGTTACCACCGCCGCCGTTACCACCGCCGCCGTTGCCGCCACCGCCGTTGCCAACTATGCCGCTGGCTAGTGTCGCCGGACTCCACACGTAATCATTCGGCCCTCGCTTACCACGCTGGCAGAAGTAGTAGGTCATCATGGAACCCGAAGGAAGCGGACCGAGATCGAAGTCGGCACGGTCGCCGTTATTGAAGCGGACGGGGTTACCGGGCGCCATGCACCCTGGCAGGCTGTCCGCGTAGAAGAGCTCCAGGTCGTTGACCGTGTAGCCGTTCCCCTCCTTCAGACGCGCATTATTGATGCGGATCGTACCCGCGGCATTGTCGGAGGTGGGACCCAACTGCGGCGCATCCGGGGCCAGGGGAATCGTCTTTTCAGGCTGCGGAGTCAGGGTAACCACAGCACCCGCAGATGGCTCGGAGTCTCCAACGGCACTGTGCGCCACGACCACCACCGTGTAGGTGAGGCCGTTCGTCAGGCCCGTGAGTGTACACGTGGTGTTGCCACCAGCCGGGCACGGCACATCCGATCCACCGGCGACGGAAGCGATCACCGTGTAGCCGGTGACCGGGGAGCCGTTCTCCTTGGCCGCAACCCACGTCGCCCTGATGGTTCCGTCGCCGGCCTCAAGGTGAGGCACGCCGGGAGCACTCGGGACGTTGGAGATGGTGATGGGGGCCGAGGGTGCCGAACGCTCGGACTCGCCCTCCGCGCTGACCGCAATCGCAGTAAAGGAGTAGGTCCTACCTGTGATCAGGTCGCCGACCTCGCACACCGTACTGTCACAGGTGGCGACCTGCTTGCCAGTGTCGTCGAAGAGCCTGTAGCCGGTGACCGACGACCCGCCAGACTCGGAAGGCTGGAAGGTCACGCGCGCACCGCCCTTACCGGTGTTTTCGGCGCGCAGATTTGTGGGAGGATTCGGCTTACCCGTCACCGTGACGGTGATCGTGCCCTGGACGGCACGCGAGGGGTCGGCCAGCTTGTCGTTGACCTTGAAGCCGACCGTGATCACGCCGGAAGAGCTGGGCGTGATGGACACGGTCGTACCCGACGAGGAGACAGTCGCCTCACCCGAGGACACGAGGGCTCCCTCGAGGGTGATCGGCGCGTCCGGAAAGGGGTTCGTCGCAGCCGACGCCACGTCCACGCTCACGGTCTGCTTCACCTTAGTGGTCAGCGTGTAGACGGGCACCTGGATCAGGGGCTTGACCGACGCGACGACCTCAACGGGGATCTGGGCCGACACCGTGTGGCCATCCTCGTCCGTGACGCTCACGGCGATCGAACCGGCCGACCCCTGCGCGGTTCCCTCGGCGGCCGTGACCGACAGGGTCGCGCCCGACAGCGAGGCCTGAATCGAGTTCGGCGCAGAGTCCATGGTGTAGGTGAACGTGGAGGTATCCACACCCTCGGGGTCGCGCACGGCCAGCGCCAGGTTCTGCACCACGGCCTCGCCCCCGGCCTCGACACGAATAGCGGTCGGGGTGAAGGTCGGCGGCTGGTTGACCGTGGCCTTGATGCGCACGGGCAGCGACAGGGAGGCGGTGAGCGTCCCCGCGTCGGAGGAATCGCCGTCCGCGACCTGGATGAGGAACGCGGAGTTGCCGCTAAACGCGGCGTTCACGTTCAGGGTCAGCTGCGTGTTGGAATCAGCGACGACCGAGTCGAGGCCGTCCTGGGCCACAGGACTCGACCCCTCGACGAGGCGCGGGCTGCGTCCCGAGCGAGTAATGACGTAGTCCGACAGGTTGATCGTACGCGAGGTGCCCGCGTCCATCTCGATCGGCAGATTCGCCGAGCTGAGGAACGGCGCGGTCGAGTCGCGACCGGGGACCCGGACAACAGCCGAGTTGGTCAGCCCATCGCGGTCGGTGATCGTGTAGACGACCAGGCGCGTGGATTCCGAGGTCGGAATCAGCAGGTTCGAGCCGGAGACGGTCACGCCGGCATCGGCGGTGGTCAGGGTGACCTCGTCGATACTGCCGTCGGGGTCTTCGTCGTTCTCGAGGACGTTGACGGACACGGCGGAGCCGTCCGTGGGCAGCGCGTCATAGTCCACGAAGTCGTCGCGGGCAACGGGTGCCTTGAGGGGCGCGTCATCTTGGACGTAGACCGTCAGGGTGCCGCGCGCGGAGCCGCCGCGACCGTCGCTGACCGTGTAGGACACGAGGTAGGTGCCAACCTTGGAGGGCGTGTGCACCTGGACGGTCGTGCCGGATCGGACCTGCGGGTCGAGTTCGGGCGTGGCCGTCTCGAGGCTGTCCTTCTCGAGGGTGAGCGGGTCGCCGTCAGGGTCCAAGTCGTTCGACAGGACATTGACGGTCACCATGCGATCAGGGCGCGTCAGGACGGTGTCGGGCACCGCCACCGGGTTCTGGTTCAGCGAGGGAACAGGCGTAACGGCGACACGGACGCGAGCCGAGGCACGCGCGCCCTGGCGATCCTCGACCGTGTAGGTGAAGGAGTCAGTGCCGGACTCCGAGGCGTTGGGCGTGTACTCAATCCACGTGGCATTCGCGGTCGCCGAGCCCTTCTGCGGCGAGGAATCCACGCCGCGCAGGGTCACCGAGTCGCCGTCCGGGTCGATGCCGTCAAGCGCGACCGGGATGCGGGTGGTCTGACCAGCCGTGGCCCACGCGGTGATGTCGCGGGGACGCGGTGCCTGATTGTGGTCGGATGCTGCCAGGATCTCGAAGGTGACCGTGCTGGAGGCGCGGTTACCGGCGGAATCGATGACAGAGTAGGTGACATCCATCGTGCCCGGGGTGTCCCCCGCCTCGAGACGCACCTGGTTACCCGTCACGAAGGGCGTCCCCAGGGCGGAAGCGCGATCATACTCGAGCGTCGACTCGACCTGCAGGTTCAGGCCGGCCGGCGAGCGATCATTCGCCAGAACGGAGACCGTCCCCACGTCGCCGACACGCACCTTGCCTCGATCCGGCTTGAGGACCGGCGGCAAATCGGTGCGGTCAGAAGCACCGGGAATGACGGTCACGCTGGCGCTGGCGCTGCCCTGCCCGTTGGACACCGTGTAAGAGAAGGACACCGTCCCTTCGATGCCTGTCGGCGCAGTCACGCGCAGCAGGTGGCGGTCGATGAGGGCCACCTCCAGGCCGGGCACGGACGAGGAATCAATCGACGTGATCGACAGGACTCCACCCGTCGGGTCGTAGTCGTTGGCCAGCGGCGCAACCAGCACGGACCCGCCCTGCGGCAGGACCGCCGTATCGTTCTCGGCAACCGGGGGCAGCGCAACGGTCTCAACGACCACGACGCGCACAATACCCAGCGTCGTCGCGACGCCGTCGGAGACCGTGTAGGCGAAGGAGTAGGAACCCGGGGACGACGCCACGAAGTCAATGGTCCCGCGTTCCAAATCCGGCGTGATCGACGCACCCGAGGGCGCACCGGACACAGCGGCCAGCATCAGCGGGTCGCCGTTGGGATCAGTGTCGTTCTTGAGCGGATCCAGAGTGAGAGTCTCGCCCGGGTGTGCCAGAAACAGGTCGCCGTTCGCGACGGGCGGCAGGTTGCCGGCCTCCTGGACGTTGACAATGAGTTCGCCGCGCGTCTCAGCGCCCTGATCGTCGGCGACGGTCAGCACGACGGTCTTCGGACCAGCCGCGGAGCCTTCCTCGGTGATCGTCATCGAGCCGTCCTCCATGAAGGACACGTTCAGACCTTCGGGAGCCTCGGCATTCTTCAAGAACAACGGGTCGCCATCGGGGTCACGCCAGTCGGACAGGGCCTGATACTGGATCTGCGCGCCCTGACCGATCTTGACCGACGACGCACGCAGCTGCGTGGGCACCTCGTTCTGCGAATAGGGGTGGATCGTCACCTGCACCCGCGCGGAGGCGGTCGCGGTCCCGTCCGTGGCCTCGTAGGTGAACGACGTGGAACCCGTCTGATCGGCATCGACGTCCACGATCTGCAGCGCGCGACCGGAGCGCGCGACGGCCACAGAACCCCATGCGGGCTGGCTGGTCGGGCTGGCGGTCAGCACGTCTCCGTCAATGTCGGAGTCATTGTCCAGGACCGGCAGGATCGTCGAACGGCCCGGGCGGATGCCGAATTCGTCATCCACGGCCTCGGGCGGGGTGTTCTCCTCGCGCTTTTCGGGGTCGGCAATCTCGTCCGTCAGCTCCGGGCTGTCCTGTTCGTCCTCGGACTCCTGGAGCTGGTTTTCGACCTCATCCCAGTTGTCCATGAGGACCATGTTGGAGTCGGGCAGCCATACGTTGCCCTGCGCGACGTCGTTGAGGACGATGGCCTTACGGTTGGTGCGGAAAACTATTTCCTGGGCGCTCTTGAGCGTATCGACGACTGTCTGCTGGTTGTTGGAGGCGTCGTCGCACGAGCGCATGAACGCGCCCGAGCCCATCCACGCGCCGTAGGAGCAGCCCTCGTGGCGCACGGGTGCTGCGGGGATGCCGCTGGGGGATCCCTCGGCGGCGGGGATGATCGTGGGGGCACTGCCCTTCAGGGGGATCCTCACCAGGGACGAGGCCGTGGCCAGGAGGACGGAATCGTACGCCGGTCCGGCCTGCTGGAGGACTCCGCCCGCCTCGACGCCTGCGGCGCTGAGGTTGAGTGTCTTGCCGCCGGGCAGGAAGAGGGTGTTCGAGGTGGAGTCGAGGGCGACGACCTGGTCTCCGACGGCCGTCATCGACAGCGACGCGTCTGCGGGGATGCCCTCGATCACGGAGGTCTTCGCTTGATCGACGGCACCCTGCCGCTTAACAGTTGTGAGGGATCCGGAAGAGGACAGGGAGTAGACGGTGCCGTCCATGCCGGTGACAAACGCGCTCGCGCCCATGTTCGAGGCGACGGCGGCATTGTCAGAAAGGTTCGCCGGGCTCGGCATGGTGGCCGACGTCGTCCACAGTGTGCCATCTGTCGCATTCAGGACGCCCAGGACGTCCCCACCCTGCATCGCAACCGAACCGGAGGGAAGGGCCGTCGGGGACCCCAAAGCGACCTGGGTAACATTGACCGGCGCAACAGTAAGTGAGGACAGGTCGGACACCGTAACAGTTTCGCCAGCCTGGCCGACATCGAAATTGCTAGCCTCGGTGCGCAGCGCACCGTCAAGGATGCGGGCCTCATAGTCGAGGTGACCGACCATCTGCTTGGACTTATTTGTTACCCAAATTCCGCCATCATTGACGTTTACCTGCGTAACTTCCGCACCCTTATAGATGACGCCAGCGACGCAGAGCGCAACAACAACCAGCATGAGAACAAGCGCCGGCAGGCGTCGTCTTGCGCTGGTCAGGTTTCGGCGCGCTCGAGCGTTCATAGACCCTCTCTCGATCAATGATTAGTGCCTCGCAAATAGTGTGGCATGAGTTCGCAAGACGTTCATAGTTAATGAGAATCTATCAGAGCCACAATTACTTGACAACCAGAGAGCGACCCGCCGTTATTCGACGGGCCGCTCCCACAGAGGCGAAGGTTTGTCAACCTTAGACAATTGGTGAGTAAATCACTCTCCGTTGAAGGTAAAAGTCCGTTCCTTACCCTCTCCAGTGACACCAACCGTGACAACCTGACCAGGTTGCAGCTCTCCGAAAAGGATCCTCTCGGACAGCGCATCCTCGATTTCGCGCTGGATCGCGCGACGCAGCGGACGCGCACCAAGCACCGGATCGAAGCCCACGTCAGCCAGCAGCTCGCGCGCCTCGTCCGTCAGTTGCAGACGCATATCCTGCGCCTCCATACGCTTGGCGAGCTTCGCGATCATCAGGTCGACAATGCGTGCAATCTCCGGCTTCGTCAACGGCGGGAACACAATTGTATCATCAACACGGTTGAGGAACTCCGGACGGAAGTGCTGCTTGAGCTCCTCCGCAACCTTCGACTTCATGCGACCATAATCATGCGTCGAGTGATCCGCGGTCTGGAAGCCCGTCAGCACGCCCTTATTAATATCGCGGGTACCCAGGTTCGTCGTCATGATGATGACGGTGTTCTTGAAGTCCACCT
>ERZ773246.550-NODE-550-length-15122-cov-65.3245_pt1 | contig 15122 bp, 15 predicted proteins | sample MGYA00580519_ERZ773246 | MGnify/ENA primary metagenome ERZ773246 (study PRJEB29015, sample SAMEA2738153) | human oral metagenome | biome: human oral; feature: human-associated habitat; material: saliva | place: China | collected 2246 ...
TTCATATATTTGAACTTTATCTTCATAAGTCAATTTCATAATAAAAACACCCCAAGTTAGATTTTTTCTGTCTAACTTTTGGGGTGCAGTTCAATTGAGCTTTTTTTAGTATCATAAAATTCCTGAAATGGTCTTAACAATATCACGATTGGCATCAACATTATGCACACGGACAATCTGACAGCCCTTGCTAACAGCATAGCCAGATAGAGCAGCCGTTCCCTGATCACGGTCCTTAGCTTGGGTATTTCCACCTAGTAGGTAGTTCACAACACGCTTACGAGAAATCCCAAAAAGAACAGGATAGCCCAAGGCAACGACCTTGTCCAAGCCTTTTAGCAGGTCAATATTGTGTTGGACATTTTTCGCAAAGCCAAAGCCTGGATCAATCCAGATATTGTCCTTGGCCACACCTGCTTCCAAGGCGGCCTGGGCACGTTGACTGAGGAATGTACAGACATCTTCTGTGACATCATTGTATACTTCTTCTTTTTGATTATGCATGAGAATAATCGGCACATTCTTTTCAGCTGCTAAAGCTAGCATCTGACCATCATAGAGTCCTGCCCAGACGTCATTTAGAATATCTGCCCCTGCTTCAAGAGCAGCTCTGGCAGTGGCTGTCTTATAGGTATCAATACTGATGAGCACATCATATTTTGCCTTGATAGCCTGAATAACTGGCACGATACGAGCAATCTCTTCTTCCTCAGTTACAAATTCTGCTCCTGGTCTTGTAGATTCGCCACCTACATCAATAATAGCAGCCCCCCGGGCAATCATACGCTCAACCTGAGCCAACGCATCCTCTACAGTGTCAAAATCGCCACCATCTGAGAAAGAATCAGGGGTGACATTCAAGATTCCCATAATACAGGCCTTACCTGCAATCTCATGTTTGCCAATAAACATCTTAACTCCTAAAAATCACGCATCAATGAAAGAATTTCCTTGCGTTCTTCACGGTCTTCTTTATAAAGGCCCTTAGCGACAGTTGTGATTGTCTTACTTCCTGGTTTCTTAATGCCTCGCATGGTCATGCACATGTGCTCTGCTTCAACCATGACAAAAACTCCTCGAGGATTCAGAGCTTCTTCAAGTGCTGTAGCAACTTGATCTGTAAGACGTTCTTGCAACTGTGGACGACGAGCAGCTACTTCAACCGCACGCGCTAATTTGGAAAGTCCTGTCACCTTGTCTCCACTTGGCAAATAAGCCACATGGGCCTTACCATAAAATGGAACCAAATGGTGCTCACACATAGAGTAAAAAGGAATATCCTTGACAAGGACAACTTCGTCATGGACTTCTGAAAAGACAGCTGTAAATTGATCCTTAGGGTCTTCATTTAGACCTGAAAACATTTCAGCATACATCTTAGCCACACGTTTTGGTGTGTCCAAAAGTCCCTCACGCTCAGGATTTTCACCTAGAGCTTCCAATAGTTGATAGACTGCTTGTTCTACTTTTTCTTGATTTGCCATAATTACCTCTTGCAACGTTATAATACTATTTATTATACCTTATTTTGCTGGATTTTTCTTGCAAAAAATGAGATTTCCTAGCTACCTAAACCTCAAAAAAAGCGAAGACCACCTTTCATATAGAGGTTATCTTCGCTTATATTTTTTAGTCTTTCAAGTGGTAAGAATAAGATGAAACCACAATATTCTCACGCCATTTGAGATAATATTTCAATCGTAAACTCATTTGGTTGTGAAGCATGGTTTGCCATGATTTTTTAGGTACAAACTGAGGAATCATGACTGTCAAAGTCGCATTATCCTTCTCAGCTTGAGTGGCGACCTCGTCCACATACTGAATGGTTGACTGAGTGATTGAGCTGTATGGTGATTGGATATGAACCATCTCAATTTCAGGGAAATATTTTTTAAACTCTTGTTCAGTTTCCTTGTCCTTGTTCTCAGTATCCTTAGTAGATACATGCATGGCGATAACCTTGTCACCAATAGAACGTGCATAGGAAATAGCTCCGATATTAGCCTTGGTAACATTCCCAACGAGGATAAGAACAATATTTCCTTGATAATGGTGTTCTTCTACCGCTCCATCAATACGCAACTGTTGAGCAACACCATTATAGTGTTTTTTAATCTTAAGGAACATCCACATCAAGATTGCAATAATTGGGAAGAATGGCCAGATATCTCCTAAACGGAAAAGGAAGAGAATGAGAACGATAGCATAACAAATGAGGGCACCCAAGATATTAGCTAAAGAGTGTTTCCAGAATCCCTTACCATATTCACGAATCCAATGGATAACCATCCCCGTTTGAGAAAGAGCAAATGGAATAAATACACCGATGGTATAAAGCGGAATCAACCGTTCCGTATTTCCTCGGAAAATAAACAAAAGGGTAATGGCACCAATTGCAAGTGTCAAGATCCCATTAGAGTATCCCATACGTGCCCCTTTTTCAAGGTACATGTGAGGCATGTATTTATTTTTCGCCATATTAAAGGACAACATCGGAAAGGCTGAAAAACCTGTGTTAGCCGCTACTGCAAGAATCATGGCAGTAGAGAATTGGAAAACGTAAAATAGAATACTACCAATCCATGACTGACCGAGAATTTCTCTAGCCATTTGTGACAAGATGGTTACTCCTGCATGAGGTGTAATACCTGTCCACCAGTTGAGGAAGGTGATTCCCGCAAACATAGCCCCCAAAATGCTAGACATGATAAAGAGGGTTGAAGCTGCATTTTTGGCCTTAGGTTTCTTAAAGAAAGGCACCGCATTAGAGATAGCTTCTACCCCTGTCAATGAGGCAGAACCTGAAGTAAAGGCCCTTAAAATAAGAATCAATGACACACCTGTAATTGGTTGTCCTAAATGTGCTGTGGCTGCGTATGGCATATGACCCGTTAAAATTTGAAAGAAACCAAATCCCAACAAGAATAGCGTCGAAACAATGAAGAGATAAACTGGTATCATCAAAGATTTTGCCGATTCACGCATTCCCCTAAGGTTCATAACCATCAAAACAAGCACCAAAATCATTGATATTTCAAGATTGAAAGGATGCAGGAAGGGAAGGGCTGAAGTAATGGCATCTGCACCTGAGGCCACTGAAACAGCAACCGTCAACATGTAATCGACCAAAAGACTACCACCAGCTATCAAGCCAAACTTAGGAGACAGATTTTCCGTCGTTACCATATAGGCGCCACCACCTTGAGGATAGGCTTTGATAACCTGTCTATAAGAAATGGTAAGACTGGCCAAAAGGACGAGAACCAAAAGTCCAATAGGGATTGACCACCAAATAGCCGCACTAGATACAGCTGTCAGAACCAAGACGACCTGCTCTGGACCATAGGCGATAGATGAAAGTGCATCACTCGACAACATGGCCAAGGCCTGAATCTTGGACAATAAGTGTTCATCACCACTATCATCATGAGTTAAAGGTTCACCGATTAAAATGTTTTTCAGACGTTGAAACATTGTGATCTCCTTACTTTTAAAACATACGAGGGCTATTATACGCCCCTAAATGTCATCTTTCAAGTCTTAACCATCACTTGCCTGCTCTAAAACCCATTTTCTGACCTGAGAAATGAAGTATAGAGATCCCGTAATCACATAAAGTTTCTTATGGTCAGTCGTCACATGTTCTTTAATCCATGTTTTGAAATCTGGTACCTGCTTATAAGCCTCTGGGTATTGATCTAATTTAACACTGTTTGGATAGTCAAAACTCGTTACAGTCAAGTCACCAACCGATTTTAGTTGGGCAAGCATGCCATCAATAGGCTTGGTGTCAATAGCCGCAAAGAGAAGTTCAATCTCCTTATCTGCATATTCTGATTGCAACAAGTCAATCAAAACTTTAACACTCTCATTATTATGAGCACCATCAATCATGAGATTAGGTCTTAAAAATTCTGTTCGACCTCGCCAATTGGCATGAGCCAGGGCATGCTTTATAAGTTCAAGAGTTACTTTAGGATAATCTTTTTGAAGCAATAAAGAAGCCATGATAGCCAAGCTAGCATTTGCTACTTGGTGTTGACCGGCCATAGCCAAGGCTATATCATCTAACCTTTGCTCTCCATAGGTAAAATCAAAGGAATGGCTTGACCCTTCAGCTGTGAAATCTCTCCCCAGCTCATAGGTCTTAGAACCTTCTTCACGCGCCTTCTTCTCGAAAACATCTCGAACATCAGTACGGTCAGTCGCATAAATAAAGGGAGCCCCATTCTTCAAAACACCAGCTTTTTCTGCTGCAATTTCAGCATGGGTATTTCCCAAAATAGCCTGATGGTCCAAACCAATCGAAGGACATAGGACTGCCAAGGGCTTAAAGAGATTAGTCGAATCATGAAGACCACCCATTCCAGCTTCAATGAATGCGATATCCACAGGATGGACCTGACCAAAATAGAGGAACATCAAGACTGTGATAATTTCAAACTCTGTCGCATTTTCATGCTCTGTCTCTTTTGGTAGACGTTCAACCACAGGCTTCACACGATTAACCAGGTCAAGTAAGTCCTCTTCTGAAATCATCTGACCATTAAGAGAGATTCGTTCCTTGAAGTCAATAATATAGGGTGAGGTAAAGGTTCCAACCTCATAACCTGCCTGGGTAAAAATGGTTTGGAGGGCATTGACTGTAGACCCTTTGCCGTTTGTTCCCACGATATGCACAGCCTTGAGATTATCTTGTGGATTTCCCAACTCTTTAAGCATCCAAGCCATACGCTCCAAGCCAGGCTTGATGCCAAATTTTAATTGTCCATGAATCCAATCCAACGCTTCCTGATAAGTCATAATTACTCCTTTTTTGGCTAATGCTTCAACTTAGTCATTAAGCTGACCTCTAAACTAGATTTCTAGTTTTTCCTTGAGCTTAATGCTTTGACGCTCTTATTATACCAAAGACTCCTAGGTATAACCAAAATATGCAAAAAAGGCAACCCTAGGGTCACCTCTTAAGCTTTCTCTTTTTCGTCAATAACAAGACGAACTTTTTTACCTTGAGTAGGTACCGAATAGACAATCGCTCTTATCGCCGTAATAGTACGTCCTTTTTTCCCGATAACACGCCCAATATCGGCTGGGGCAAGATCAAGATGGTACTCCAAAAACTCAGGACCGTCAATAATTTTGATGGTCAACTGATCTGGTGAAGCAATTAAAGGTTTAACGATAGCGATAATAAGATTTTCAATGGTATCCATAGGCTAAAAAATTATTTTGAGAATTTTGATTCGTGGAATTTCTTCATAACGCCTTCTTTTGAAAGGATGTTACGAACTGTATCTGAAGGTTGTGCACCTTTAGACAACCACTCAAGAACACGTTCTTCTTTAAGTGTTACTTGGTTTTCTTCAACGAGTGGGTTGTAAGTACCAACTGTTTCGATGAAACGTCCATCACGTGGAGCACGTGAATCTGCAACGTTAATACGGTAGAAAGGTTTTTTCTTAGAACCCATACGAGTCAAACGGATTTTTACTGCCATTTTTAATATCTCTTTTCTTTAGTTTTTTATTATGGTGGGGGCACTTATCGCCCCTCGACCTTAACTAGTATACCATATCATTTTTATGTGTCAAGAAAAAAACTTGACAGACTTAAAATTTCTACAAAAAAAGTTAGAGTCAAACTCTAACTTCCTTTTCGACTATTTCTTAGTTGTAGTCTTATGATTTTTTTCATAAGCTACCTTTGCTTCAGCATATTCAGCTTCTAAACCCTTAGCAGCTGCCTTCGACACTTTCTCGTAAGTATCACGACTGGTCAACTTGCCATCCTCGTTGTAGGTAGAAACAACCAAGGTATCTTTATTTACAGTATAAGACTTGGTGCGTTTCCCTTTACGGTAGAGTCGGTAGTTATCTACGTTATCCGAAATATAGTAATCTACTAGATTCTTATCTGCATTTGGATAAAGTTGCGAGACAACTTTAGTCAACTCACGCTTAAATTCTGAAACTTCCTTAGTATAGGTGATCGATTTATTCCACTGATCAACAACTTGATATTCCTTCAAATAATCTGAAGCTGTAAAAGTAGGCTGATCCTCCTCACCTTTTTTATAAAAGTAAGAATGTGTTTGTAAATTATTAGACTGATCAACTTTAAGGAAAGAGACGTAAATTTCATCTTTATCTTCATGTTCTTTCAGAGCATTGGTTAACTTTCCAGAATTTTCGTCCAAGACCTTAGACGATTTTAATTCCCAAGTCCCCTCAATGTTCCCCGAAGCATTACGCCAAAAACCGTATACACCACCAACAAGCAACATCAAAACAACAGCAACAAGACTAGAAATCAAGGCTCCTTTGCCCCAATTTTTGGCCTTTTGCGATTTTTGATTAGCGTTTTGAATCGTTTCTAGAAGACGAACCTGACTTTCCAATCTCTTTTCTAGTTTGGCAACTGTCTGTTCTTCCTTAGATTTAGCTTTAGCAGCTAATTTTTCAGCCTTTTTCTTATCACGAGCAGCTTGACGAGCAAGCTTCTTAGCTGCTTTTTCTTCCTTATGATCAAGTTTTGTCAAATCCTCAGACAATCCAAGATGCTGTGCTTGGTTACTGAAAACTGGAATAGATTGATTAGGCTCACTCGAGGTATTAACAGAATGATTTCCTGCATCTGGACGGGTTGGCGCATAACTTGCCAAACGCTCCTTAGCCTCTGCGACGCGTTTGCGTTGTTCCTCTTCTTTTTGAATATCCTCAGCCTGACGGCCCGACTGAATGGTTCTTACTTGACCAACAGTCTCTTGAGATAGGGCCTTTCTCTTTTCTTGGGCCGCATTTGCCATAGCCTCTTGCGCGTTGTCACGCTCTTTCTGAGACTGGGCTAGTGCTCTGGCAGTTGCGGTTCCTTCTTCAAACTGTTGGTCAGCTGATGATTCTCCTTGATCAGCTACTTGGTGAGCCTCTGCACCTTCAGAGAGAACAAACTCTCCTCGTTCCAAGGCTTCTTTAAAGTCGATTGGTCTTGGTTTTCGGCCATTCACAGCCTCAAAGTACTCTAACCATTCGTCTTTCAACATAATAAATCCCCCTGAATTAAAAAACACATGATTAACTTCCCTATTTTACCATACTTTTTAACATAAAAATAGGGATTAACAAGAATTCTAAAAATTCTTATTAAATCCCCATTAATCTTCTTTTGGTGTAATAGACAATAATTGGACAAAACGGTGTTGTGCTGATTCCGTTTCAAGCGTGACATTATCATATCTAAAGAGAATCTCTTCGATATTTGCCAAGCCCAATCCTCGACCTGTTCCTTTTGTTGAAAATCCTCTTTGTTTCAAAGGAGCTACATCAATAGAAGCTTCCTTAGTTGAATTCTCAACAACAATAACGGATTGATTTTCCATCTTAAAGATAGCGATAGATAATTTTGGTTCATCTGCTAATACAGTAGCTTCTATAGCATTATCACAAAGAATGGATATGATTGTAATCAAGTCGAGTGGACGCATATCTGTGAAGAAGACGCCCTCTTCAACCTCAACATGACATTGAATACCTTTATCAAAAGCTTCGGCTACTTTAGATGACAACAGACTCTTAAGCGGCATGTTGGTCACACGAGTTAATTTTGCCAAATCAAACTTTTGCTGCTTCAAATCTGATGCCGAATCTTTCAAGACACTATCATAAATCATCTTGATTTGGTCGATGTCTTTCATCTGAATGGCTTCATTAAGCGAAATCATAACATTAGTATAGTCGTGACGGAAACTGCGTAACGTTTCGTAAAGACTTTCGACTTGTTCAGAATACTTCTCTAGGTCATCCAAGTGACGACGATTTTCTTTTCTTCGCTCATTTTCAAAGTACTCATCTGCGTATCTATTGACACTGTAAACAGCATAAAGAATCGCTATATAGCCAATCAAGGTTATAATATGGCCAGCATAGTACAAATCAAAGAAACGCGAAGCCACAACTACGGAATAGTTCATAATCACATAACTAATCAAAACAAAGTTAGTGAAAAACATTATCCGACCAAATTTGCGATCTCGCTCCAAAACCCTCAAATATTTAAAATCAATATTAAGAAGTTTGGAAAGAGCGACAAATGTTGGAATAATTAAAAGGTCAAAGAAAATGAAATAAAGATAACTTTTGTTAAGGAAATCCGATGTGATACCAAATCCCGGCATCAAAAAGTAGGCATAACCATTAAAAATCAAAAGATAAAGAACAAGAGGATAGAAGGCATAAAATGCCAACATATTGGTGGTTCTTTCCTTGCCATAGAAATATGCATAGAAAAGAAGGTAGAACGGTGTCATAAAGGACAAACCGACATTATATGACATCCCCAGTATTCCCCCTATACATTCAACCAGGAACGCAATAGGAAGGATCATACGTTGTACCTTGACCAAGCTGGTCTTTTCGTAGATCCACTGTATGACAATGAAATGCAAAAGATATTCTAATGCAATTTGCAAATTGAGCATCATTTAATGGTTAGCCACCTCCTTCTAGTAATCTTAAATAAGCAGTAAAAAGCCACATTACTATTTTAGCACACTTCCTGCTATTATATGAGATAAAATTGAATAGTTATCTCGAATTTCAGAAAACTTTCAATAATGATTAGAGAAGAAGGGGAAAATCTGAGCCTTAACGATTTTTCAATCGTTCCAAAAGTTCTTTTTTACGTGTCCGCGATAGGAGGCATGACTCGTCTCCCTCAAAGAAGACCATATTAGCCGTACGATCCACACTTGTCACATTACTCACATTGACAACAAAAGAGCGATGCGTTTGGAAGAAAATATCATCCAATTTCGCTACTTCTGCAATTTTTCCATAGAATTCTACTAGATTTGACTTGGTGTGAGCGATCAACTTATGTGGCACAGGGGCTGTTTCAATGTATAAAATGTCATCATAAGGAATATTAACATCATTTTTATCCGTTTTTACCGTCAGACTCTGTGCCTTGGTTTCTTGCTCAACCTGCGAATACGCAAAATCTAAAAGTTCTACCAAGGCTCTCTTAAGATCTGCATCTTCCATGGATTTATCAACAAAGTCCAGAGCTTGAATCTTATAACGGAAGGTCAAGGGCATAAACTCAGAGTAGGCTGTAACAAAAGCGATTTGTGCTTTCAAGTCTTCCTTACGGATTTCAAGCCCAATATCTAGTCCCTGCTTCGTTTGATTTTTAAGGTCAATATCCAAAAGATAAACCATGGATTTACCCGAACCTCTATCAGCATCTAACAAGTCCTGACCCTGCTCATAAAAGGTAATCCCATCAACAACGGCCTTCGACTCCTCAACTGCTTCGTCCAATAAACGGCTAACACGATGACGCTGCAAGGCATCATCTTCAAGGACGATAATAGAAAGCATCTTATTTCCCTCTTTCTTTCTAATATACTTTAATATACCTATTTAACATTTTATCATAATTAATCGGAGAATATTCCTTTTTTTACAGCATAAAGTCTTTTTAACTTACCTCATTTCATTTATAAAACAATTGTTATCTTCTTGTCACTTTATCTTCATTTTTAGATGTTATCATGAGAGCTGTTTTTGTTTTATATTAAAAAGGAGAAAGTTATGTTACGTTCTTTTAAAACGCAAGGGACTAAGACAAAGACCATCTTAACCCTTGCAACTGTTGGTATCATTAGTGCTTTTCTTGTGGGAAGTCCTCAGCATGCCTCTGCGGATCAAACCTATGTTTCAGATCCTAACCAGGCTATGACATTTTCTGAACTTGAAACAGCTACAAATACCAATACCATCACTCAAACAGGTGTATCTAGTGAAACACCTACTACTGTGACTACTGTGTCACATACCTCTGTGGATGATATTCATACACATGAAAATGACTATGAACAAACGCCCACAAATACTCCGACTTTTGAGGAATTGAAACAAGATAGTCAAACAGCTAGCAGTACTGTCGACAGCCAGACTGGTAGCAAAACCTATGAGACTAGAATTCCGACAAATACAGATAGCAATCATAAGGCTGTAGAAAATCACTCTGAACCAAAGACCGAAACTGTCGCTCAAGCACAAACCTGGTCAAAAGATGGTGCTACATGGGTATCAACAGAAATTAATAATGGTAACGTTCATAAGATTCTATCTACTTATATTCCAAAACCATTAACACCTTCTACAAAACCAACGACAACAGCTACACCAAAACCTAAACAATCAACTCCTGCTGTTAGTCAACCTAAAAAACCAGCCACAGTCGCTAACAAACCTACAACACAACCTAAGAAACCAACGGCTGTTGTAAACAAACCAGCGCCTTCTACAACAACACAACCTAAGAAGCCAACAACGACTGTCACTAAACCTACAGCTCCTAAAGCTACTCCTATCCAACCTGCTAAACCAGTGGACCGAGTTGCTCAAGTATGGCAAAAGAATAACGAACTGGTAAAAGAGAATTACGACACTCCTCACTGGTCAAGTAAGGAAGCAACAGTCTTCATCAATGCTAAGAATCCTGAAATCGTGAATGCCTACAAACAAGCTATCACTTCTTGGAATAACACTGGTGCCTTTAATTTCTTGCTCACTAACGATAAACAAAAAGCTAACATCATTGCTGATGAACGTTATGAAGGTAATGTAGCAGCTCCTCTTGGGGTTACCTACTCTACTTACTACCTCCCAACTAAGCAATATAGTAATGCTACTGTTTACTTGAACACCTTCCATGTTCAAAACAATTATTATCAAAAGAATGGTGGAAAACTCCTTAACACTGCGCAACACGAATTAGGCCACTCAATTGGACTTGAGCACAACAGTGCTGTTGCCTCTGTAATGGAACCTAAAGGTGGTAAGACAAGTATCCAACCAGTTGATATTAACAATGTTAAGAAACTCTATAGCAAGATTTAAGTTCTTACACCATCACTACAATTTATAAGCAGACCTATCAGGTTCTGCTTTTTTGATACAAGTGAGATGACCATTCAAGACCAGAAAATGACTGTTCATGATTTTTTCTTACATATTTTAAAAATATGTAAAGTTTTCTCCATTTTTTTTGGTAAAATAGAAAATGTAAAGAGAGACCGGATGAGTTAGAAAACTCAACTTTGTTAGTTTTTGCTCATTATTCTCATAAACAGAATAAAAATAGTCTAGGAACCCTTCTTAACATTTATACCTATCTTCCCCAAACACTTTTCCCCCATTCCTAGATTTCCAGATCTCTCCTAATAAAGAACGTCTAGCAACAGCAGCTAGGCGTTTTTTAGTGTAGTTAAAGGACATAGTCATCGATATTATCCCAGTAGATTTGTAAACACTCAAAAAAATTTTCACAAAATTACCATTCAGGACCAGAAAATGACTGTTCATGATTTTTTCTTACATATTTTAAATATTTGTAAGTTATCTCTCAATCTTTTTGGTACAATAGATAATGTAAAGAGAGACCTAATGAGTTATAGATAAATGTTTTATCATTTAAAACTTATTGTTCTCATAGACATTTTCTAAATAGTCTAGGAACCCTTCTTAACATTTATACCTATCTTCCCCAAACACTTTTCCCCCATTCCTAGATTATCAGATCTCTCACAAGAAAAGCGTCTAGCTCACCCGGCTAGGCCTTTTTTCTTTTTCCATACTTTTGCTATAATAGAGCCATACCGTTTGAAAGGAACTCATAAAATGACTATAGATCAGCAACTTCTTTGCTACAAACGTTTACCAAACTGGACAGCTACAACACTTCCGGAAATGGTGACGCAAAAACACAATACTAAGGTGGGAACTTGGGCTAAATTGACCATTCTATCGGGATCTCTTCACTTCTACGAATTAGACGAAGAGGGAGAGGTTACTGCAGAGCATCTCTTTACCCCCGAGACAGAGATTCCTTTTGTTGAACCACAAGCTTGGCATCGCATCGCTGCTGCTTCAGATGATTTGGAATGCTATCTTTCTTTTTACTGTAAACCTGAAGACTACATGGCTAAAAAGTATGATACTAAAGCCCATTCCGAGGTTCTTGAAGCAGTCCAATCTGGCCATATCAAACCTGGTCGTACCCTTGACCTAGGCTGTGGTCACGGTCGTAACGCTCTTTATTTGGCATCTCTTGGGCATGATGTTACAGCCGTTGATGTTAATAACGAAGCTACACAACGCATCCAAATGATTGCAGATGAGGAAAATTACAATGTTAGAGCTGGCTACTACGATATCAATGCTGCTGCTCTTCCTGAGTCTGAGACCTTTGATTTCATCCTCTCAACAGTCGTCTTTATGTTCCTTGATCCCGATCAAATTCCAGCTATTATCAAGAATATGCAAGAGCGTACTGTTGTCGGTGGTTACAATCTGATTGTTTGTGCCATGGACACTGAGGAGCACCCTTGTACCATGCCTTTCCCATTTACTTTTGAAGAGGGTGAGTTGAAAAACTACTATAGCGACTGGGAGTTAGTCAAGTATAACGAAAATCTTGGTCACCTTCACCGTTTAGATGAGCATGGCAATCCAATCGCCCTTCAATTTGCAACCATGTTAGCTAAGAAGGTTAAATAAGAGCGAATGGCTGTAAAAGAGTTGAGCACAGCTTGACTTATCTTCAAATTAAAAACTAGGATTCCAACTGGAATCCTAGTTTTTAATTGTTTACAATATCCGCATATCCTGATTTAAGGTCTGCGTTTTCTGTTTCTTTGACATAATACACGCCACCATTAGTAGTTGGTGAATAAAGAACAAAAGGAGTCCCATCTTTTTTAATGGTAAAGAAATAACGGTGAACAGATACATTTTCCCATCTCTCGTAAACGGAAACAATGGTATACTCAGAACTGCTATTACCATTTGCAGCATAAGTAGCATCCACAGTCTGGTTATGGTCCGACATCCAACGGATAGGCAAAGAAGAAGCCTCATTGGTGATTTCTTTGTATCCAGGCTGATTCATCTGATTGCCCCAAGAAACCATCAAACTAGCAAGTCGACTAGCTTTGTCATTGGTCCAACGTGGATTTTCAGTATAGGCTTCCTTAGCATGGTTAGCGTCAGGTGTATCAATACTTGCACTGCTAGATTCACTCGTCTTCGCATTTTCGATTGATGACGTACTTGGCTTGGCATTAGCCTTATCTGTCGATGAGAATATCGAGCTAGCCACTGTGGCAGACGACCTAGTCTGTTTGACGTTCTTCATTGAACTAGAGACTAGAGTCAAGCCAATACCAACGACGATCGCTACTAGAGCCCCCAGAAGAATATAGATATAATTATAATTTTTCGAGATTCCAATAAGGCCAGACTGATAAGCTAATTGTAGTTCATCAGGTTTCGGTTTACGCCCTTGAACTTGCTCAAAACGACTTATCCATTCTGCTTCTGACAGCTTTCGCATAATTTTCCTCTTCTCTTTATCAATTATCTTCCATCCTATCATAGAACAGTGATGATGACAATAGTAGAGAGAACTTGAGGTTTACCTTCAAGCTATTATCCTTTATTTTCAAAATAACGACGAACAATCGGCGCCACTTCTTCACCATAAAGTTTAATAGCCTTTAGAACATCTTCATGTGGCATAGAACCAATTGGGAGATGAAGCATGAAGCGATCTAGCTGTAAATCCTCAATAATACGAATGATTTTTTGAGCAACGTGAGCAGGGTCCCCAACGAACATGGCTCCGTTTGGTCCAACACTAGCATAGTACTGCTCTTTAGTCATTTCAGACCAGTGCGGGCGATCCTTAGCAATGTTATCCACTGTTTGTTTTGTTGGATAAAAATAATTCTCTATCGCTTGGAAATTATTTTCTTCAATCCAACCCCAAGAATGAGCAGCCACCTTAAGTTGTTCATCCGAATAACCATTTCGAGCACCGATTTCCTTATAAACCTCAACTAATTTTGCAAAGGCCTTTGGATTTCCTCCAATTGTAGCATAGGCAATTGGCAGACCTTTTTCCGCAATTTGAATGGTCGACTCAATGTGACCACCTGTCGCTACCCATAATGGAAAATCATCTTGGACTGCTCGCGGATACACAGGGCGATTGTCAACAGATTGAGTATGCTTACCTTGCCAAGTTAAATTCGTTTGCTTTTTCACTTCCAGAAGCATGTCTAGTTTTTCATTGAAAAGTTCATCATAGTCTGAAAGATCATAGCCAAAAAGTGGAAAACTCTCAACAAAAGAACCTCTACTCGCCATGATTTCTGCACGACCATTTGACAGAGCATCAATGGTTGCATACTGCTGATAGACACGAACCGGGTCAATAGACGACAAAATGGTTACTGCACTAGATAAACGAATCTTCTTGGTATTCACAGCACCTGCTGCAAGAACAATTTGCGGTGCCGATACCGCAAAGTCTTCACGGTGATGCTCTCCAATCGCATAAATGTCTAGTCCAACTTGATCCGCCAATTCAATTTCTTCAACGAGGTCTCGAATACGTTGGTCATGAGAGATAGCTTTTCCAGTTGATTCTAGGAGAGTTGTTTCTCCAAAAGTTGAAATGCCAAGTTCAATCGTCATAAATCTTTCCTCCAGTAATTCTTTTATTTGTTATGAGAATACATTACAAATAATTAGTGATAATTATAAATAAAAAAACCTAAGACTCTATTTTCGAAGAAAAGCTAATAGGGTTAGGCAGAAAAGTAAAACTAAAACACCCACAACTAGTAGGAGACTAATCTTATAGCCTAGGGGATTTCTAGGATTTAAACTGGTTCCAACGCCATACCTACGGAGGACAAATAAGGGTTCTGAGGGAGATTGCTTAAGGTTGTAGCCTAAGAGAGACCTTAAGTAAAATAAAAAGTAGACACTCATCCCTGGAAAAATGACAAGTGGAAGAATAATTCCCTGTGACCACCAAATCATGATTGTAAGAATGATTTGTATCAACAAGAGAACCCAAAACATGTAATAAATGTATGATTGCTTTTTCATTAATATGTACCTCTCAATCTAAGATTAGTATACTCCTCCTAGCTTCTCTTATCAATCCCATAACTCGCCTGACACCTTATTTTCTGCTACAATAGAAAGGAAGTATTCAAAAAAGGAAACTGTACACATGAAATTAATTTCTTGGAATATTGATTCCCT
>ERZ773246.554-NODE-554-length-14988-cov-10.5296_pt1 | contig 14988 bp, 8 predicted proteins | sample MGYA00580519_ERZ773246 | MGnify/ENA primary metagenome ERZ773246 (study PRJEB29015, sample SAMEA2738153) | human oral metagenome | biome: human oral; feature: human-associated habitat; material: saliva | place: China | collected 2246 ...
TTTCATGGAATAGTTTTCCGTCTTGGATAAACAAGATGCGGTTGCAAAAGCTGGCAGCGACTGAATCGTGGGTCACCATGAGAATGGTGGTTTCTTCCGCTTGATTCATTTCGGATAATTTTTGCATCAAAATGCTCGCATTTTTTGAATCCAAAGCTCCTGTGGGCTCATCTGCAAATACAATCTTAGGATCTAAAATCAAGGCACGCGCAGCAGCTACCCTTTGCCGTTGACCACCTGATAATTGAGATGGGAACTTATCCAGAAGTTCAGAAATATCTAGATATTGGGAAAGCAATTCTAACCGAACCTTGCTTTCGTTGGCATCGACCTTGTGCAAAGACAAGGGGAGTAAAATATTTTCTTTGGCTGTCAGATTGTCCAAAAGCTCAAAATTTTGAAAGAGGTAACCAATTTCCTTGCCACGATAATCAGCTAACTGACTACCTTTTAACTGACCTAAATCTTTTTCTTGCATTTGAATGGAGCCGTCAGTTGGTTTGATGATAGTAGCGAGACAGTTAAGAAGGGTTGTTTTCCCAGAACCACTGCTCCCCATAATCCCTAAGAACTCACCTTTGACAACTTGAAAAGATATACCGTTCAAGGCTTTGGTGATATTCGGCTCTTTTCCATAATACTTTTTTAATGATTCTACTCGTAAAATTGTTTCCATGTGAAACACCTCCATCTTTTGTTACTTTCATTATAATATGAATCAGAGTAGAATAACACTTACGGATGATGTAAGAAATCTTTATCATTAGGTTATTGGAGCTATACTTACTATATTATAGCATGGTTTTAGGGATTTAAAAAGGATGGTGATAAATATCGTGCTCCAAGTGGCTATGACCTCACTCTCGAAGTAAAAACAGTTGAAACAAAGAAAGGTGACTTTGGAGGAGATGAAAAAGAAGACTACGATGTTAAGGAATACCGAATTGTTGATCACAATCATCAAGAGAAAACCTTTAACTATCATGGTCTCTTAACGAGTCAGACAGATGAAAAAGGCAATAAAACAAGCTTTGATTATAATGAAAATTACCAGCTGGTCAAGATTACATCTCCTACAGGCTTGGTTTATAGTATCACCTATAATACAGATGGCTATATTGGTGCGATTCAAATCCCTAATGGCTCAACTTTGACCTATGAATATGACACGAATGGTCATTTGATTACCTATACGGACGCTATGGGAGTTCCTACTCGTTATGAATATGACGATAAGGGACGTATGACAGCCTGGTATGATGGAAATGGGACCAAGGTTATCCAAAACGAGTACGATGAGGAAAATCGTGTCATCAAGCAAACAGATGGTGCAGGTGCTGTTTCAACTCTTTCTTATAGTGAAGGTCAGACAATCACTACCGATGGAAATGGCAATCAAACCGTATATACTTACGATGAGCAATATCGCACAACTGGCATTCGCTATGCCGATGGAACTAGTGTCTCAAAAACGTATGATGACAACAACCGTCTGTCAAGCGTGACGAATGAAGCGGGGCAAACAACTAGCTACACCTATGACAGCAATGGCAATACCTTGACAGAAACGCGTTTTGATGGTGCGGTAAAAACTTCTAGCTATGATGAGAAGAACCATCTTCTGTCTTTGACCGATTTTAGTGGTGCCTCAACAGCTCATGCCTATGATGCAAATGGCAATCTAATCCAGACGACATTACCAGATGGTTCTAAGATTGCCTATACTGTCGATCAGCAAGGACGCATCTTATCTACTACAGATGCGGCTGGTCATACAACTTCCTTTGCCTATCAAGGTGCGAATCTGATAAGCATTACTAATCCTTTAGGAGGCATATCAACCTTTACCTACAATGCACACAATCAAGTCACTAGCATTACGAATCCTCTCGGTGGGACCAAGACTTTTACCTATGATGCAGAAGGTCGCAAGCTGAGCGAAAAAGATGCCGATGGTGTTGGGACGAGCCATACTTTTGACAAGGCAGGTCAAGTGACAGCTGTGACAGAAGGCAATGGTAATACGACTACCTTCACCTATGATGGTTTTGGACGTAAAATCGGTGCTTCGAATGGAGAAGGTGGAACCTATAGTTACACCTATGATGGTGTTGGAAACCAGCTTTCCGTGACTGATGCAGAAGGACACACTACTAGCTATACATATGATAGTAAGGGTCGTTTCCTAACAGAAACCAATGCTTCAGGGCAAACAACTACCGTTACTCGTGATGCGTTGGGACGAATTGTCACTCGAACCAATGAAGCAGGTAATAGCAGTAGCTTGACTTATGATGATAGAAACAATGCCGTTAAAACTATCACAGATGCTTTAGGTCAAGTTACTCAAAATACTTATGACGCAGCAGGAAATATAACCTCAGTTTCTTACCCAATCGGTACAAAGGCAGAGACTACTTATGATATCATGGGTCGTGTGCTATCTTACACCGATGAAGCAGGTCAGACAGTGACCTACACCTATGACAGTGTTGGTAATAAACTCAGTGAAACTAAAGAGAAAAAGACTACCAGCTACACCTATGATGCTGCAGGAAATGTGACAGGTGTGACCTACCCAGATGGTAGCAGTGTTTCATATGTGTTGGATGCGATGGGGAATATCCTGTCCATGACAGACGCCCTTGGAAAAGAAACGACTTATGAATATAGTAAGGCAGGGCGCCTGATCGCAACGACCAATGCCTTGGGTTACCGCACCAGCATGACCTATGATGCTAATGGCAATCAAAATAGTCTAACAGATGCGGCAGGCTATACTGCTAGTACAACTTATACAGGTCAAAATCAAGTTTCTAGTGTTACAGATGGTTTAGGCAATGTCACTAAGATGGCCTACAACCAGATGGAACAGTTGACAGAGTTGACAGATGCCTTGGGTGGCAAGACTCAGTACACCTATAATGAACTGGGCTATCCGATTCAGGTTACCGATGCCAATAGCAATGTCACGAAGATGACCTATACTTCAACGTCTCAACTGGAAGAAGTGACTCTTCCAGACGGAACTACCGTAAAGCAAGAATACGATGCCCTTGATCGTCTTATCAAGCAAACGCATTCTAGCGGTTTGGTAACAGAGTATAGCTACGATGCTGCCAACCGAGTAGTGAACAAAAAAGATAATCAGGACCTCAGTGAGACCTACACCTACGATAAGGCAGGAAATCGTCTCACTTTAACCAACAGCTTGGGTGAGGTCACCCAATACAGCTATAATAGCGACAACCAACTGACTAAAGTGGTCTACGCAGATAAGACCAGCGAAACCTTCACATATGATATCATGGGCAATGTCGCAAGCTCAACCGACCAAGAAGGTAAGACTAAGACCTATCACTATGATCAAAATGGCAATCTAGTTAAGACCGTCGATCATCTAAAACGTGAAACCAAGTATAGCTACGATGCCCTCAACCGAGTGGTGACAGAGTCGGATGCTGATGGAAATACCTCTTCTTACGAATATGATGTCCTTGGCAACCTTTCTAAAATGACCGATGCCAACGGTCATTCAAGTAGCTATGGCTATGATGCTAATAAGAAATTGGTACTCTATACGGATCCAAATGGTCAAGCGACAGCCTTTAAGTACGACCCATTAGGACGAATCATCGAAACAGTAGCTCCGACAGGAAGTAAGCAAAGCTTCAGCTATGATGCTTTGGGAAATCGTTTGAGCGAAACAAGTGGTGAAGGTCATACAACGACCTACAGCTATGACAGTATGAACCGTGTCAGCAGCAAGAAACGTCCAACAGGTGGAGAGACTCAATATGCCTATGATACTACAGGTAGCTTGGCAAAAGAAACAGATGCCAACGGTCATAGCACCAACTATGTCAATGACCTTTATGGTCGTGTGACCAAACGCACCTTACCAAATGAGGCGGCTTACACCTACGCCTATGACGCCTTGGGACGTCTCACCAAGCAAACAGGTCCACAGGGGCTATCGAAAACCTATAGCTATGATGTGTCTGGAAACTTGGTGCAAGAGACAGACCAATCCGATCGAAGCAATCACTATAGCTATGACAAGGTTGGCCGTCTCTTAACGGCTAAGAACGCCCTTGACCTTGAAACCAAGTATAGCTACGATGAAGCGGGGAATCTAGCCAAACTGACCAAGCCGTCAGGTGCTACAACCACTTTTGACTATACGACCCTTGATCAACTAAAAACGATCAAAACGCCAACTGGTCGAACAGTAGAATCAAGCTATGACCCAGTCGGTCAGGTGACCAAACGAACTATCAATGGTAAACGCGAAACGACCTATACCTATGATCCGAATGGCAATCTCCTTGAAGAGACGAATCCTCTCGGTCAAGTAACCAAGCGGACCTATGATAGCCTCAATCGCCTCACCTCAGAAAGCGATACGGCAGATCAGTGGACTAAGTATAGCTATGACCACGACAATCATCTCACGAAAATCACAGATGAGGCTGGTGGCGTCGCAAGTATGACCTATGATGCCAATGGCAACCTCACCAGTGTCACATCCGGAACTAAGCGTGTCAAGACCTACACCTATGACCTAAAGGATCAGTTGCTTACAGCAACACAAGGAAGTGGAGAGAAGGCTTCTACCTCTAGCTATACCTACGACAGTGTGGGCAATGTCACTTCGGTCACGAATGGCAATGGCAAGGTCACAAGATACAGTTATGACCAGCTTTCCAATCTAGTGGAGCGCATGAACAGTCTCGGAGATAAGGAGACCTATACCTATAATGTCAATAACCAGCTCGAAAAAGTAACTAAGTCCGATGGGAAAACCATCAGCTATGACTACAACAAGCTGGATCAACTACTCAAGGTGGAGTACTCTGAAAAGCAAGAGGGTCAAGTCCTCTATACCTATGATGCGGATGGCCGTCGGGTGTCTATGAGTGATCTGACAGGAACTAGTCAGTACGCGACCAACGAAGAAGGCGAGATCACGGGTGTTCGTCAGGGAGATGGTAGCCTGATTCAGTACGAGTATGATGCTTATGGCAATATCTCGAAGATGATTTACCCAGATGGTAGCACAGTTTCTTATACTTACGATGAACTGGATCGCCTGACTTCCGTGACAGATGTCAAGGGACAAAAGACCACCTATAGCTATAACCAAGCAGGGGATCTGACGGAAGTTAATCGAGGAGATGGAACCAAGAGCTTCTTGACCTATGACAAGGCTCACCGTCTCACCGAACTCCGTCACATGGATAAGCAGGACAAACTCATCTCTAGCTACGGCTATGAGTATGACGATGGTGGCTATATCGCTAAGGAAACCATTAAGCAGGATGGCGAAACCCTAGTCCATACCTACACCTACGATACTCTGGGTCAAGTGGAAAATATGACCGTATCGGATGCATCTGGTAAGGAACTCTCCAAGCTCTCCTACACCTATGACCTAGCGGGTAATAAACTGACCAGCACCGAGACAGTTGATGGCAAGGAGAACCAGACACGCTTTACCTATGATGATCATAACCGCTTGACCAAACTAGAAGGTCCAGATGGTACCATCACCTATACCTACGACAAGAATGGCAATCGCATCGCTTCTGAGAAGAACTCAGAGAAGTTAGACTACATGTACGATACAGAGAATCGCTTGCTTGCGATTAAGGACAAGAAGGGTCTTCTCATGGCTGCGCTCTATGATGGAGATGATAACCGTGTCTTCACTGCTAGTCGCAAGGAAGGCAAGAACACTTATCAACTCTTCCAACGCAAGCCAAAGGATACCAAGTCCGGTCGTAAGTCTCCATACACAGCCCCAAGTGGGGAAGAAAACTCCCTCTTCTGGTATGGCTTTAGTCAGAATGTCCTCCAAGCCCTATCTGCTCTACCGCAAACGATAGGAAGCATCTGGCACAGCATCTTTGACGATGTGTCGACAGCCTACCACCAGAAAGTGGCTAAGGATCGAGCAACCAAGGAAGGAATCGTCGTCAACCCACCAGAACTCGGGAACTTACCGGGACAGGGAGAAGTAACCTATGCCAGTCAGGTTCAGGATGTCCTCATTCCTTACACCACACGAGAGGATACCTACAACTACTACGAGGAGCGCAACTATGTCAACGATGTCAATCGTGAACATACAGAAGTCCTTGAAACCTATGATCATGATGGCAAGGCTCGTGAGACCTATAGCTATGGCAAGGGTCGAGCTAGCTACCTCAACAACCAAACAGGTGACAGCTACAACTACTTGACCAACCAGTCAGGCTCTGTGACAGGCTTGACCAAGGATGGACAAGTCGTCGCATCAACTAGCTATCATCTTTATGGGGCAAGAAAGACAAGTACAGACACAACAGGCAATCCATTTGCCTATAACGGAGAAGCTCGTGACGATACTGGACTTGACTATTTACGAGCAAGATATTATGATAGTCAGGGAGGTACTTTCTTAACCGAGGATAGCTACCCAGGTGAGGACACAGATCCTCTCAGCCAGAACCGCTACAGCTATGTGCAGAACAACCCCGTCAACTATACAGACCCGAGTGGGCATTTCTGGAACAATATCAAAAAAGGTTGGAACTATGTTAAAAAGAAGGCATCTAATGCTTGGAATGGTGTAAAACGAGTGGCCTCAAACACATGGAATGGTGTGAAGAGTTTCGCCTCCAAAGCTTGGAATGTGACCAAGAGTGCCTTTAACCACGCGACTAACTGGGTCAGCACCCAATACAACCGTGCGGTTAATTGGGGTAGTCGACAGTGGAATAAGGTTCAAACGGCCTACAATAGTGCAGTCGATTATGTTCAAACGAAATACCAGCAAGCACAAGCTCGTATTCAAGAACTACGCTATCAGGCAATTCGTACTGCCTATGCGCTGGCAACAGGTCGGAGTTCTTCCCCTACTATCCGAGAAGGCAAGAATCTTCTTCGTAACTGGAATCCGGCTCTACTGAACACATTGAAGCATATATGTGACCCAAAAACGACTAAGGCTTCAGATAGGGCAGGAAATAAGGTCAACTCGGTTGATGATTATAGTGTTTCAGCATATGAGTTTAAACAAAATCTTAAAAAACAATATGGTTTTGATGAAGAAATTTCAGATTTATTGTGGAAATTATATAAAAACATTGAAAAAACAGAAGGTGGAAATGCAGATTATGTCTATAATCGTTTAGTAGGTGGGGTGACATATAACAACTCTAACTGGAGTAGCTTTAAATGGAATAGCACTGCTGGAAGTATTGGAGATATTAGGTCTGAATTGGATAAATATGGTATTAAAGATTCACAAGCTGAAAAATTGATTTACAACATAAGGATTCAGTACTATCTATCCTCAGGTAGCTATGGAGAAGCTTCCACTTTGTCTTCAATGGACTATGAAGCATTCAAATCAACTGCTAGTAAAATTTATCCTGATATTGATTTTGACACATTATGGAATAGTAATTATTCTAAATACAGTGGTAAAACAGATTTTGCTCATCAAAGTATTACCACAGCAACTCATTTGTATGATAAGCCTGTACCAGCAGATATTTATGGTATCTTTATGGGAGGTAAAAGTGCCTTAGCAGGTTGGCGAGGAGATGTCACAAAAGATGCGGAAGCCAAACCTAGCTTAGGAAATGATGATTACAAAGCAGATTTAGATACAGTTAATATCACTTCGATCATGCAAAAAAGTAAAGTTGATTACATTTCTGCAAGTAATTTGTATTATGACGGTATATCTTCGGGATCTTACACTCGAGCAAGTGCTTTTAAAGAAAATGTTAGTCTAGATTATGTTAAAAAAGCAGTATATAATAGTTTAGTTCCCAGTAAAGTTGTAGATTTAGGTCCGAATATCCAATCCTATAGTAGACGAACGGATGCAGAATCCATGGAATACTTGAAGAAAAACTATCCAGATTCTTATAATTTTATTCGAAGTTTAGAAGAGGGGAAAAATGATTTGCACGATTATATTGATTAACAAGAAAGAGGTTGCTAAATGAATAAAAAAATGTTTTATACCTTATCTATAGGGGCGTTTGTAATCATGCTACTATCGCTCACTTTCATTTTTTTAAAGCCACGGTATAGTAATGTTTTTGAAGAAATTTATCATGACGAGTACCATCATGCTACAACTTCTTTTTTACGTACGAATTCTACTTTAAATAGGGTACCAGATATGGAAGTAAATAAAACAGGAGGTCTACTTTACGGTTCAATTTCAGAAAAGTATCGTTCAGAGGTCTTACCTACAGGAGTTGAGGGGATTTCGTACAGTTTTCATTTTCCAGATGATAAACTAGATGGTGGAGAAATGTCTATAAACTTTCGATTCATGCATAGCAGTGGAGGTATTATAGATATATATTATAAGTATAATCACGATTCTGATAAATTGGTTCAGTCTCTAAACATTATTGATGAAAAAAGGTTGACAGAACCTAATCAAATTATGGAGTATGTACAGGAGAAAAAAATTAATCTTTCACCATACTTTACTACAAGTGAGGAATTGTTACGAAATAAGATTATTCCAGACTGGCTTTCCGTCTATCCTAGTCAATTTTCAGCTGAAAATTGGGGTAATGTAAAGATGATTAGGGAAAACGCAATAGATTAAAGGAAAATCCTACTTCATGCTCTATGATGTCGTTCTAGAACGCTGGTTTAAAAACGGTAGCCAGCGCTACTCGGTTGACAATCTTGGGGATGTAGAGATTGTACCACTAAGTTTTTCTGAATCGATTAACAGATTTTTAAGCTATCAGTATTTAGTTGCTCTGTATTGAATGAACGGCTATCTTCTGTTGTGCTAGAAACCTATAAAAACTCTCGAGGAAGGATTTCTTCGAGAGTTTTATGTTACACCTATGACTTAAAGAAACAGTTGCTTACAGCGACCAAGGAAGGAATCGAGGTCAACCCACCAGAACTCGGGAACTTACCGGGACAGGGAGAAGTAACCTATGCCAGTCAGGTTCAGGATGTCCTCATTCCTTACACCACACGAGAGGATACCTACAACTACTACGAGGAGCGCAACTATGTCAACGATGTCAATCGTGAACATACAGAAGTCCTTGAAACCTATGATCATGATGGCAAGGCTCGTGAGACCTATAGCTATGGCAAGGGTCGAGCTAGCTACCTCAACAACCAAACAGGTGACAGCTACAACTACTTGACCAACCAGTCAGGCTCTGTGACAGGCTTGACCAAGGATGGACAAGTCGTCGCATCAACTAGCTATCATCTTTATGGGGCAAGAAAGACAAGTACAGACACAACAGGCAATCCATTTGCCTATAACGGAGAAGCTCGTGACGATACTGGACTTGACTATTTACGAGCAAGATATTATGATAGTCAGGGAGGTACTTTCTTAACCGAGGATAGTTATCCAGGTGAGGACACAGATCCTCTCAGCCAGAACCTCTACAGCTATGTGCAGAACAACCCCGTCAACTATACAGACCCAAGTGGGCATTTCTGGAACAGTATCAAAAAAGGCTGGAACTATGTTAAAAAGACGGCCTCTAATGCTTGGAATGGTGTAAAACGAGTCGCCTCTAATACCTGGAATACGGTAAAAAGAGTGGCCTCAAACACATGGAATGGTGTGAAGAGTTTCGCCTCCAAAGCTTGGACTGTGACTAAGAGTGCCTATAACCACGCGACTAACTGGGTCAGCACTCAATACAATCGCGCATCGAATTGGGTTGGCAGACAGTGGAATAAGGTTCAAACAGCCTACAATAGTGCCAGTGACTATGTACAACAGAAATACCAACAAGTGGCAGCACAGATAGAGGCTAAGCGCCAACAAGTGGTTCGATCTGCCTATGCGCTGGCAACAGGTCGGAGTTCTTCCCCTACCATCCGAGAAGGCAAGAATCTATATCGGAATTGGAATACGGCATTAGAAAACACCTTGAAACATGTCTGTGATCCAAAAACAACTAAGGGTCAAGATGATGCAAGCAAGAAAAAACTGACAGCTAGTGAATTACAGGAGCTCGTCAAAAAAGCCAACTCTGGCGATATGTCTGCGCTTGCAGCTTTGTCGAGAAGCTATGATGGTAAATCAGGCATAGGGACAGGCATACGCACAAAAGAGGAGATTGAAGCTGGTAACAAACTGGTTTGGGAGAATACAGTAGATGGCTTAAAGAAAATACCATATGTAATCGGGGAGTTTTTCTCTGTCAATGATGTATACCGACTAATTACAGGAAAGGATCCCCTAACAGGTGAGGATGCTAGTCGATTAGAAGCTGCGGGATGGCTACTACTAGATGTTTTAACTGTAAAAATTAGTAAAATTGCCAAGGGGGCTAAAGCTGCTAGTAAAGGATTGCAAGCCCTAGATGCGATTAATGATGCTTCAAAAGCTGCGAAGGCAGCTGATAGAGCTAAAGATGCTTCGAAAGCTGCAAAGGCTGTGGATAAGGCATCAGATGCTGGTAAGCTTTTTAACTCTCCTAAATTAGATAAATTATCTCCAAAAGAGATAGTTGACCTAAACATACAAGAGCTAAAAGGAAGGCTGCCAGAAGGCTGGACATTCCATGAGCATAATGGACGTGTTCATATTAAGGAAAATGGGAAAATGAGAGTGCGTATTGATCCACCTGATCGCATAACGGACTATACTCATATGCATATTTATGATAAAAATGGCAAACCTTTAAATATTCATGGAAATAATGTTGATGTAAAAAGTCCTGCGGGACATATTCCTTGGGATAAATGGTAAGGAGGGAGTTATGTTACTATTTAATTTAACAACTAAACAAAAAGAGATTGCAGCAATAGATTATTGGGAAATGGGGATACTAGATTTAAAGATATCCTATTTTGGAGATGAAGTTTCTTTGTGCATAGAAGATTACCATAACAAAGAAAAATACTGGGAAATTAAGTTTTTAGTATGCGCCAAAGTAGAGTATAGCAATGATGCTTTAGATATTCAGTGGAGAAAAGATCAATACGTTAAAAATATGACTAGAGAAGAATTACATCATCATGGTCAAGAAATTTCTTTACAAATTTATGAGGGGAATCCTGACTTTGTGAAGTGTATAGTTGATATTGGTTTGCTGCAAATGACAATTGTTTGTCGTGATATTCAGATAGAACATCTTGCTTTAAAGGATGCTCAGTTCTTTTGGCAGGATAATGAAACTCTAGAATAAGTAAAGTTTTGAGTTTGGATGATTGGAAATTATAAATTACTTTCACGAAAACAATTTGTGACTCAGTTCAATTTCTAACTAGGGGAAATTTTCCCCTAGTTTATTTTATACTAGCCTCACAGTAGACAAGCTCATCTCTAGCTATAGTTGAGGTCGAGCTAGCTACCTCAACAACCAAACAGGTGACAGCTACAACTACTTGACCAACCAGTCAGGCTCTGTGACAGGCTTGACCAAGGATGGACAAGTCGTCGCATCAACTAGCTATCATCTTTATGGGGCAAGAAAGACAAGTACAGACACAACAGGCAATCCATTTGCCTATAACGGAGAAGCTCGTGACGATACTGGACTTGACTATTTACGAGCAAGATATTATGATAGTCAGGGAGGTACTTTCTTAACCGAGGATAGCTACCCAGGTGAGGACACAGATCCTCTCAGCCAGAACCGCTACAGCTATGTGCAGAACAATCCGGTTAACTATACAGACCCGAGTGGGCATTTCTGGAACAATATCAAAAAAGGCTGGAACTATGTTAAAAAGAAGGCCTCTAATGCTTGGAATGGTGTAAAACGAGTCGCTTCTAATACCTGGAATACGGTGAAACGAGTGGCCTCAAACACATGGAATGGTGTGAAGAGTTTCGCCTCCAAAGCTTGGAATGTGACCAAGAGTGCCTTTAACCACGCGACTAACTGGGTCAGCACCCAATACAACCGTGCGGTTAATTGGGGTAGTCGACAGTGGAATAAGGTTCAAACAGCCTACAATAGTGCCAGTGACTATGTACAAACGAAATACCAGCAAGCGGCAGCACAGATAGAGGCTAGGCGCCAACAAGTGGTTCAATCTGCCTATGCGCTGGCAACAGGTCGGAGTTCTTCCCCTACCATACGAGAAGGTATGAATCTCCTTCGAAACTGGGGAACAGCCTTGCAGAATACCTTAAAACATGTCTGTACAACAGCTGAACGAGTCAAGAATCAAGTCGTTGATTTCGTGAAAAATGTCGACTGGAAGAAGGTTGCCGTAACTGCGGCAGCTATCGGTGTCGGTATTGCTCTTACCGTAGCGACTGGAGGTCTTGGAGCCCCCGTAGCGATGGCTATCGGTGGTGCAGCCTCTGGAGCAATCATCTCAGGATATGATGCCTATAGTTCTGGCCAACGTGGTTGGGAATTGGTTGGTTCGATCGCTAAAGGAGCAGGAACAGGTGCTATCTCAGGTTTTATTGGCGGTCAATTTGTGGGAGCAGGAGCTAGTCTGGCAACCAATGTGACCCAAAGTATTAGCAATCAAGCAGTTCGACAAGTTGCCAAGATTGGAGTGGAATCTGCGGTTGAGACTGCGATTGATACAGGTATTGATTTGGCCACAGGCAATAAGATTACTGGTCAAACAGTCGCTATGAACTTTGCCTTTAACACCTTTACCAACGGAGCAGGTAGTGTGTCTCCTAAGAAGGCGCCTAAGGCTGATGTGGTGACGACGAAACCTACGGGTGGACGTATACCAATGACAGTAGAGAATCTCCAAATGTTTGCGGAGAAGCCTAAAGTCAATTTAGTAACATCTAAAAATAATCATTTTAATAATTGGTTAAATAAAGGTTCATCTGATAATAGTGTTTATTATGGAATTAATGCTAATACTGGAGATGCTGTTTATACAGGAATAACAAAACAAGGTTTAGAATCAAGATTGTATCAACATAATCGTCAAGGAAAGAATTTTTCGAGCCTTGATGAACAATATAGTGATTTGACAAGAAACCAGGCTAGGGCTGTGGAGCAGTATCTCATTGAAAATCGCCATGCGAATAAATTGAATAAAATCAATAGTATTAGTCCTAAAAATAAAATGTATGATGAGGCGATGAAATGGGCAGAAAAATATCTTAATGGAGGAAATTAATAATGAGTACAAATCTAATAGCTTTAAGAAGAAAAGAACGTTATGAGAGTTTAAATTTAGAAATTCAGAAGGAGTTAGATAACTTTTATGATACAAAGGCAGCTACTCATCAACTAAAAGTGATTAAAAAAAGTAGGTCAATTCCAAAAGAGGGAGATGTATTTCTTGTGTCTCCTAGGGAGGGAATCTACTTTTATGGTAAAGTGCTGGTTTCTAATATAGTTAGAAAAGTTCCGGATTCTTTTGTGGAAGGGAAACATGTTGTATTTATCTTTAAAGGAAATACTCATGAAAAAAATATTGATAAATACAAGCCCGATTATTCTAACTTGTTAATTCCACCTGCTATTGTAGGTGATGGATATTGGAAAAAAGGATATTTCCATACTATCGCTAATATTCCCTTAACAGAGGAAGAGAAAAAGCTGGATTTTGGCTTTTATAAACTTCATTTTAAAGGTAACTTTTTCTGTAAAGAGACTGGGGAATTATTGGATAAAGAACCTAAAATATTAGGGATGCATGGAATAACGACTATCAGTGGAATCGGATTGGAAATTGAAAGAGAATTAATTATTAATCCCTCCTTATTAGAAGAAACTGAGTAGCTTGAACTCTGTATAATAATTTAAAACTCTCGAAGAAATTTTTCATCGAGAGTTTTATACTATCATCATCAGCTATAATCATGGTAGCAAGACTCAGTATGCCTATGATACTACAGGTAGCTTGGCAAAAGAAACAGATGCCAACGGTCATAGCACCAACTATGTCAATGACCTTTATGGTCGTGTGACCAAACGCACCTTACCAAATGAGGCGGCTTACACCTACGCCTATGACGCCTTGGGACGTCTCACCAAGCAAACAGGTCCACAGGGGCTATCGAAAACCTATAGCTATGATGTGTCTGGAAACTTGGTGCAAGAGACAGACCAATCCGATCGAAGCAATCACTATAGCTATGACAAGGTTGGCCGTCTCTTAACGGCTAAGAACGCAGGCTCTGTGTCAGGCTTGACAAAGGATAGACAAACCGTCGCATCAACTAGCTATAACCTCTATGGGGCAAGGAAGATAGGCATAGACACGACAGGGAATCCATTCGCCTATAACGGCGAGGATCTTGACGATACTGGACTTAATTATTCAGGATAGGGCTACCTCCATGAAGGTAGCCCTATTTTTTTAACTGTGAATGAATCGAAGCGATGGGATTACACAGAGTTAGAATTTCTTTTTGCTTTGACTGAGATACATGAGTATAGATTTGTGTGACTGAGATAGAACTATGTCCAAGAATTTGTTGAATGTATCGAATATCTACATCACTATCTAGAAGCATTGTTGCGAAACTATGTCTAAACATATGGGGAGTAATAGGTGTAGTTAAGTTGTGTTGTTTAACAAGGGTATTTAGAATTAAACGTACACTTTGCTCTGACAGTGGTTTGATGGAATACTTTCCAGGGAATAGGTAGTCACTGGGTTGAAAGCAGTAGTTATTTATATATGTTTCTAGTAAGCTAAATGTTATTTGATCTCCTAAAAATAGGATACGTTCTTTCTTACCTTTTCCCATAATATGGAGAGTCTTATTTGAAAGATTAATATTTTTGAGATGAATATGACAAAGTTCGGAAACCCTAATACCAGTTGAAAGTAATAAGGAAATGATTAGCAAATTTCTTTCAGCTTTTTGTTTTTGATATTTAGATTTTGAATAGGTAACTTTCTCTTCTAAATGTGAAAAAATACTTTTCAAAATGTCATAGGGAATTGTTTTAGGTAATATTTTTTCCTTCCGAAATTGAAATCGTAGTTGACTAAAAGGATTTTCATTAATTATATTTTGAAATTTTAAATAGCTAT